>JAESGR010000782.1_pt1 | contig 15135 bp, 13 predicted proteins | sample 9269771 | NCBI WGS metagenome assembly JAESGR01 (sample SAMN15739572, study PRJNA653492) | algae metagenome | isolation source: Chroococcus sp. CMT-3BRIN-NPC107 and co-occurring heterotrophs from well... | place: USA: Clark Mountains Wilderness, California | collected 2010-04-18
CCGCTCTTGGTCTTTAGACTTGATCTTCCATTGGTCTTTTTGGCGCCGACACCATCAAGCTCTTGCTCGTTACCATCACTACCGTAAACGTTCCCAAGCTCCTTAAAATTATCTACAACTGTAGTGAATTAGGCGCTGGATAACAATTGCTTTAACTGCTGGCTCGTAAAAATAGCTGTCAATAATTGCCATAATTTGACGCATCCTCGCCTGAAGCATTGGAGTTGGCAAGCTAAACTTATTGTTTGCTAACGCGGTATTGAGATAGTCAGTAATAGCGCTTGTTTCATAAAGTGTTTCGCCCTCAACTTCAACAGTTGGGACTTTGCCGAAGGGATTTTTTGCTAAGTATTCCGGCGACTGGGTTTCACCATTAAAAATATCAACGGGTTTGAGATCGTATTCTATCCCTGCTTCTTCTAGCAGCAATCGCACGGTACGGACATAGGTACTTTGAGGAATACCGTAAACAGTTGGCTTTGCCATAATTTGTAAACTCCTAGTTACAAATCCAACGTTAGCAAAAATCCTATATTAGAAAACTTTAAAATTATTCAGTAATGTTTCCTCTAGTTGCCTTAATTTGCGATCGCTTGCTTTTGCTATCTAAGCGTTTTGTTTGAGAACTTCGAGATGGTTTGCTGGGTTTGCGGAATTTGATGACGATAGTGGCGCTTCTAATTAGCTCTTTTAGTCTGGCGATTGCTTCAGTGCGGTTTTGTTCTTGACTGCGGTGTTCTTGCGCTTTGATCACAACTACACCTTCTTTTGTAATTCGGCGATCGCTCAATTGCAATAGCTTCTCTTTGTAATAGCTAGGTAAAGAAGAAGCATTAATGTCAAAACGCAGGTGAATCGCCGTTGCTACTTTGTTAACATTTTGACCGCCAGCACCTTGAGAGCGAATTGCACTAATTTCAAGTTCGCTGTCAGGAATAGTTACTGTTTTAGAAATTTGTACCATGTTTTTATTTTATCGAAGTCTGGGGGTGCTTATAGGTCAAACAATTAGATTCTGGCAGTGTCACAATCAAGAGATACAGACTTTGATTGTAAATGCCGCCTTCTCCCACCTTTACCACCCAGCCTTGGAAAGAAACCTACAGCGAAATTATCGATGTTCGTTCTCCCGCCGAATTTGCCTCTGACTGCATTCCCGGCGCGATCAATCTGCCTGTATTAAATAACTCAGAACGGGCAGAAGTTGGAACTATTTATAAACAATCTCCCTTCTTGGCCCGAAAAAGAGGGGCGGCTTTGGTCGCCAATAACCTATCGCACCACTTGATTGACCACTTTGAGTCAAAAGATAAAAACTATCACCCTTTAGTTTACTGTTGGCGCGGCGGACAGCGTTCTAATAGCATGGCGCTAGTGCTATCTCAAGTTGGTTGGCAAGTTACGGTGCTTGAAGGTGGATATAAAACTTACCGCGCCTACGTGCGCGAACAATTAGCACAATTACCCGCACAACTTAATTACACAATACTCTGCGGACTTACAGGCACAGGTAAAACCCATATTTTGCAGCAATTAAGTCAACGCCCAAATCAACAAGTTCTCGATTTAGAAGCTTTAGCCAATCATCGCGGTTCGCTTTTGGGAGAAGAATGGACGAACCAACCGATTTCTCAACCTACGCAAAAACAATTTGAGTCGCTATTATTGCAACAACTACAAAGCTTCAATCCAAGTTTATCTGTATGGGTAGAATCAGAAAGTAATAAAATTGGACAAGTTCATTTACCGCCGTCTTTGTGGCAAAAAATGAAGCAAGCAAGCTGCACGGAGATTCAATTGCCATTAGAGGCTAGAGTGCAGTTTTTATTAGCTGCTTATCCCCACTTAGTAGATAACCCAGAAATTTTGAAAGCTAAGTTGCAGTTGCTTAAACCTCGTTATGGTAAAGAAAAAATAAATCAATGGGAGCAACTAATTAATAGTGGATTATGGAGCAGTTTTGTCAAAGACTTATTGCAATTTCATTACGATCCTAGTTATACCCAATCAATAGAGCGAGACTTTGCTAAGGTAGAGCGAACTTTGAACTTAGAAGAACTTAGCGATCGCGCTATAGAAAAATTGCTAGATTTATTAACTCAATAGTCTACTTAGCTTTTGGTGCAGATAAGGTAGTAGCATCGAGATTTATTAACGGTAATGCACCATCGCCAGCCATTACAGTCGGAAACCGACCATCCCATTTTTCGATTGCTTGTTTTTGCAGCAATTCTTTAGTTAAAGTTAGCCGTTGCAATCTTTGCGCTTCTGCTTGTCCTTTGGCGCGATTCACTTCTGCTACTGCTTCTTTGGAGGCTTTAAGAGCAATAAATTCTGCTTGTTTGGCTTCTTGTTCGGCTATTTGTTTAGATTCAATCGCTTTACTAAATTCTGGAGAAAAAGTAAAATCAACTAAAGAAACATCATCAATAAGTATACTGTAATTAGCTAAACGATTTTTGAGATTGTTATCAATTTCTTGTTTTAAATCGTTGCGTTTAGTAATAATTTCTTCGGCGGTTTTATTAGTAGTAGCAGCTTTCAACACTTCCGAAACTGCTGGGGTAATAATTCTACTAATTATCTCCTCTTGGTCACCAATGCGTTGAAAAACCTTATTAACTTGCGCTGCGTCAATATGCCAATTTACTGCAAGCTGAGTAGAAACTTTTTGCAAATCTTTAGAAGCTGCGTCCGCCGTAAAACTATTTTGTTGAACGCGAACAGAGAGGCGTTTAACTTGGGTAACAATAGGTAAAATAGGATGAATCCCTTCGTCCAAAACCTTGTCTTGAACTTTTCCAAAATTTAAAATTACGCCTCTTTCACCAGCATTGACAATTGTAAATGGCTTAAACACGATCGCAAGAACTAATAAAACAAAGCTCCCTACGAGCAAAGAACTAAATTTAAACTTATCAGCGCTCATAAAGTTGATGCCTAAAAATGGGATAAGTATATTATTTTTATAGTTAAATAACTACTAAAATAGATGCTCGTTACGTAAACAGTAACGTTTTAGAAGATAACAATTACTGTAATTCTATTCTAGTTATATTTTTAAGTAATCAAGGTGACGATGCAAACTCGAAATGTGGCAATTTTGGTCTTTGATGATGTAGAAGTTCTAGGCTTTTGCGAACCCTACGAGGTGTTTGGAGTTACGAGTGGACGAAAAAATTTAAAGCCGTTTAATGTTTATATAGTTGCCGAACACTTAAAACCAATAATTGCTCGAAATCAGTTAAGCGTCAACCCGCAGTACAGGATAAAAACTTGTCCGCCGCCAGATATTTTGTTAGTACCTGGCGGTTATGGTACGCGCCGCGAAATGCAAAATCAAGTTAAAACTTGATTTAGATTGCAAAATGCTCGTTGCAGTCAGAGTTATTGCTGTCGGTATGTACAGGTGCTTTGCTACTAGCTAAAGCTGGGTTGCTAGAGAACTTAGCTGCAACTACTCATCACCTCGCTATAGATTTACTCAAAAAAATTGCTCCCAATACAGAAATTAGAGCAGGCGATCGCTTTGTAGATAATGGCAAAATAATTTTATCTGCCGGAATCTCTGCGGAAATTGATATGTCGCTTTACGTTGTTGGCATTTTAGGTAAAGAAAAAGCTATAGAAACGGCTGTATATATGGAATACGACTGGAAAAGTTAACGGCTTTTTTGCAAAAGCGCAAAATAAGTTGACATTTTCCTACTAATGACTGCTACAATGGCTAAGGTGAAATCAATGGGGTGTCGCCAAGTGGTAAGGCACCGGGTTTTGGTCCCGGCATTCCTAGGTTCGAATCCTAGCACCCCAGTTTAATCAAATAGCATTGTATGCAAGGATAGACAAAAAACTATCAAGCCAAAACAATGAAGGCAGATATTTCTGGCATTTTAGCCCTAGACTTTGACGGTGTACTCTGCGATGGGTTGATAGAATATTTTGAAACCGCTTGGCGTACTTATTGCCAAATCTGGAATCCTAGTAGCGTTACGCCAGCAGCAGACATAGCAGAAAATTTCTATCGCTTGCGACCTATAATTGAAACAGGTTGGGAAATGCCAGTATTAGTTAAGGCTTTAATAGATGGAGTTTCCGAACTAGAAATATTGCAATGGTGGGGAGAAATTGCTCAAGCTACTTTACTAGAGGATAAATTAATTGCCTCAGATATTGCTCTAAAACTAGACCAAATCCGCGATGAATGGATTAGTACCGATAAACCAAGCTGGCTGAATTTGCACAGATTTTATCCCGGCGTAGTTGAAAAAATGCAAAGTCTTGTGGATAGCCAATTGCAGCCAATAATTATTACTACCAAAGAAGGGCGCTTTGTCCGCCAACTATTGCAACAGCAAGGGGTAGAAATGCCCTCAAAGTTGATTATTGGTAAAGAATCCAAGCGTCCAAAACATCAAATTTTAACAGAATTAATGGCAGAAACCAACGTTGTTAAAATATGGTTTGTAGAAGATCGGCTAAAAACCTTGCAATTAGTGCAACAACAGCCTCATCTTGCGTCTGTAAAGCTGTATTTAGCTGATTGGGGTTACAATACCACATCCGAGCGAGAATCAGCCAGCCAAACCCCCGGTATTGAACTAATATCGCTACCTGTATTTACTCAAAAAAACTTTCCTACCTGCTAACGTTGAATAGATAGGCTAGGAGCTACCAATGCTTGATCTGACAAAACTAGCAAATTCTATGCAAGGCATTAGCCAGCACCTGACAACAGAAGCGGCGGCTAGTCGCCAACGGATGAATTTAGCACAGCAATTATTATCGGCGGCTTACGCGCAACAAGCAGCTTTAGTAGAAAAACAAAATCAATGGCGCGATCGCATATTATTTAATGCCGCAACTCCTGTAGAACCCCTCAATACCTGCATCGATTTACCTGTAGCGCCTCTAGTTCATACAGTAATTGCTACTGATGGTTCGCAAATTGCTCCCAGCCATCACGAAATTGCCTACTGTTATTTACTAAATATTGGTAGAGTAATGCTGCACTACGGACAAAATCGCCATCCATTATTGGATAGTTTGCCCGAAGTATTCTACCGTGCTGAAGATTTGTATGTTTCTAGGCAATGGGGAATTCGGACTGAGGAATGGATGGGTTATAAGCGTACTGCCTCAGAAACCGTAATTTTGGCAGAATTAGCCGGAAGCGCGCCGATGTCTGTGCCAACTTTGGCAATGGTTGATGGATCGTTGATTTACTGGTTTTTAGAACAATTACCCCACGAAGCGCGCGATCGCATTTTACCGCCAATTATTGCAGCTTGGGATCGGTTGCAAGAATTTAATATTCCAATTATGGGTTATCTTAGCGCCTCAAGGAGCGGGGAAGCTCTCAACTTTTTACGCTTGCAAGCCTGCATTCACGAAAATCCCGATTGCATTAGTTATTGCCCGAATCAATTAGAAAAACTGCCATGTCAGGTACTAGAACCGCTTAAAGATGCGGCTTTGTGGACAATTGAGCTAAAACCTGGGCAACGCAGCGCTTTTTGGCGGAGTTCGGCGCGAATTACTGAGTCTTATAATGCTCACGTTATTTATTTTTGCTACGTCCACGTTGGTACAGAAATCGCTCGCATAGAATTACCCGCTTGGGTAGCCGAAGATTCGGTACTTTTAGAACACTCTTTGGGGTTGATGCTGGCACAGGTGCAAAAAGGCTATGGCTACCCCGTAGCATTGGCAGAGGCGCACAATCAGGCAGTAGTACGAGGAGGCGATCGCGCTAGTTTTTTTGCGCTGCTAGAACAGCAAATGATTAAGGCAGGCTTACAAAATGTGGGAATTTCCTACAAAGAAGCCCGAAAGCGCGGCAGTATTGCTTGAGTTATTGATAATTGGTCATTGGGATACTCTTTATTACCCATTACCCAAATTATGACTATCGATGGCGGCTCTCAAATTACCCTGATGTCGGGACAATAAACGATCGCTCTCTGTTTTATCTAAGCCCGTCCAGTGCATGGCTAGAGCAAGTTTGACCGATTTACCACTTTGTTCTAGCAATAACCCCGCATCGTCTCGATTTAAGTCTGTTAAGTCCTGCAACATTCGGATGGCGCGGTCGCGTAGCTTTTTATTGGTAACTGCTACATCAATCATGCGATTGCCGTAAACTTTGCCTAGCTGTACCATTACCCCGGTAGATAAAATATTTAAAGCAAGTTTAGTCGCCGTACCAGCTTTAAGCCTTGTAGAACCTGCAAGGATTTCTGCACCAGTCAAGAGCCGAATGTCAATATCTGCGTCCGTACTTACTTGTTCGACGGGGACGCAAGCTATAAAAATAGTTGTTGCGCCTCTTTGTCTGGCGGCTTGTAAAGCCCCATGTACATAGGGTGTGGTTCCTCCGGCGGTAATGCCGACAACGACATCTAACTCGGTAACTTGACGCACTGAAATCGCACTATATCCATCTTCAGCGCGATCTTCCAACTCTTCCGAGCTTCGCAGTAAAGCTTCCGCACCCCCAGCAATTATACCTTGCACCAATTCCGGCGGACTGCAAAAAGTTGGCGGACACTCGGCGGCATCTAATACTCCCAATCTGCCACTGGTTCCCGCACCGATGTAGAATAACCTGCCACCGTGTCTTAGAGCCTCGGCGGTGCGTTCGATAGCTGTGGCGAGTTGCAACTTTGCTGATGCTACGGCGGAAGTCGCATTTTCATCTTCGCGGTTAAATAACTCTACCAACTCCAAACAACTTAGCTTGTCTAAATTTTGGCTATTGGTATTAACTTGTTCTGTTAATAAGTATCCCCGATCCAAATTACTCATTTTTATAGCAATCCTTCAAACTGGCGACGAAGGCGATCTAATTCTGTATCTGGCAAGTCTCCATCGCTTTCGGGTGGTGGGTTTTTGCCTTCTGCTTTCCAGTCAGTATCTTCAACATTGCTTTCTGGTGGTACGGCTAAAGCGCCATCAGGAACAAGTTCCCAATCGTAACCCGCACCTTGGCAAAATTCCTCTACTTCATCGCTATCCATCCTTTCTACCGTAGCGGGGGGAAAGTCTTGAGCTTCTAGCATCAAAGCAAAGCGAGTAGCATCGTCTTCTGACTCAAACATCAAAAGCTTATTGCGATCGCCTACTTGAATTGTATGGATACCCTCGTTTTCGGTACGAGCATTAAATAATAAAACAAATACACGCATAGGTGCGACCATTTTTAGTTTCGAGCCTCAATCATTCATTTTAGGGTTTCATCATTGTCTAACAAAAAGAACTAGCGTTAACTTAAAATAAATAAATTTAGTGTCCTAAGTTTTACCATAGCGCGATCGCGCTATTAATCCTTCTTTGTACTACTTGCCCTCTGAACACACCAGTTGTAACATCTATGGACAGTTCAATCGTTCTTGCTAATGGGGTGTAATGACGAAATTGTTCGACTCTGATAGCCAAACTACATCATCTAATTCCCGTCAGCGTTTTTGGTTTGTTTTACTAAGACGCACGGGAATATATTTAGGCATTCCGCTTGTAATTGGCACTGCGGGGGGTGCTTGGTGGTTGTGGGTATTTGTGCAAGAGCGATTAGCGCCGATAGTTCAAGCAAATTTAATTCAAACCCTAAATAGAAATGTTCAATTAGGTCAAGTTGAAAGAGTTTCGCTCACTAGCTTGCGTTTTGGTAAGTCTGCTATACCTGCAACCCCGACAGACCGCGATCGCGCTACGGTGGAAGCTGTAGAAGTTAAGTTTGACTTGTTTCAACTAGCTTTTACTCGTACTTTGAAGCTAGACGTGACCTTAATTAATCCTGATGTTTACATCGACCAAGATCGAACAGGACAATGGATTGCCACTACTATTAACGCTCAAGAGAATGAAGGAGCTTTTAAAACTCAGTTAGATAATATTCGAGTACAAAACGCTAATGTTGTCCTAGCGCCAAATATCCAAACTAAAGGCGAAAATCAAGTACGAGTTGCCATAAATAGTGGTTCGGCTCAACTTCTAGAAAATAATCAGTTAGTTAGGTACGATTTAAGCGGTCAATTAGCTACTAAGGGTAGCATCTCAATTCAAGGAGAAACTCGCCCTAAAACTGAAGCAACAAATTTACAGCTACGCGCTCAAGATGTTTTAGCATCGGAATTAACTCGGTTAATAAAGTTACCTATAGACCTCCAATCTGGTAGAGTTAGCGGAAGCTTAAAAGTTCAAAGCCAACGCGAACAACCAACATTATTATTTGGCACAGCTAATTTAAACGCCGTTACCGCCAAAGTTAGGCAACTACCCCAAGCTTTTAATCAAACCAACGGTACTTTGCGTTTTAAAGAAACACTTATTGGACTAGATAAAGTTACTACTAGCTACGGTTTGATTGCTGCAACCGCAAATGGAACTTTAGACACAAAGCGGGGTTACAACATCAGTGCTGTAGCGCCATCGGTAACAGTAGCTGAGGCTCAAAAAACTTTAAAACTCCAGTTACCCGTACCTGTAAGCGGTACAGTCCGCGCTAACGTGCAGTTGGTAGGCGCTCTTAACACGCCAATTTTATCCGGTACGGTAGTTAATACAAAAATCGCCCGCGTTGACAAAATAAATTTTAGTAAAATCCGCAGCGAGTTTGCCTTTGCACCCGCAAAATCGGTAATTGCTTTGAGAAATATTCAAGCAATTCCCACCGCCGGGGGACAAATTACTGGAAATGGGATTATTAAACTAGGAGAAACACCGCAACTAGGGTTTGATACTGTAGCGCGAAATATTCCAGGAGATGCGATCGCCCGCCAGTATAATGTCTCGCCACAATTTAAACTGGGTACAGTATCGGCGAAAACTGTTGTTGGTGGTGCGATCGGTAACTTACAAACCGTTGTCAATTGGCAAGCACCCCAAGCAACTTACCCCGGTAGCGGACAAATAGTTATTAATAACGCCGATACCTTCACTTTCCGCAATACAACATTAGCTGTAGGTGGTGGTACAGTCCAAGCGGCAGGCAGATTAGAAGGAGATGTTTTTAGAGCATCAGTTATTGCCAACAAAGTGAAGTTAGGACAACTAACTACCGTTCCACCAGCTTTGCAAGCGCCTTTAAGCGGTCGATTTAACGTTTTAGGTTCCATCAAGTCTTTAACACCCGAAACCCTCACAGCTACAGGGATTGGTCAATTAGGTATTGGTGGCGGCACAGTTACGGCTACCAATATTCAGCTAAATAAAGGTAATTGGCAAGCGGTAGTCAGACCCCAAAACGTCCAGTTGGGTAGCCTTTTAGAAGTACCACCTCAGTTTCGTAATGGTAGACTAACAGCAATATTTAATGCGTCGGGAACAACGGCATCTTTTCAGCCAAACGCGATCGCAGCTACCGGGATTGGACGCTTGAACATTGCCGAAGGAACCGTTACCGCTACAAATATCAAACTAAATAAAGGTAATTGGCGTGCCAATGTCCAAGCTCAAGAAGTTCAATTACAACAAATAGTTCCGACAGAAGTACCGCCGCAGTTTAGAGGCAAAGTAAGCGGGGTATTTGTAGCGGCGGGAACTACTGATTCTTTTGCACTAGATGCAATTTCTGCCACTGGTAGAGGACGCTTAAATGCTACCAGTGGTAAGATTGTGGCAACAAATATTGCTTTAAATAAAGGTAACTTTCAAGCACTTGCTAATCCTAACCAACTGCAACTAAGTCAATTTTCTCCAGATTTGCGCGGAAGTCTAAACGGTCAATTGCAGATAACTGGGAATGTAGCAAATATTAGCTTGGCAGGAGTTCGCGCTCAAGGACAAGTACGTTTATCTCAAGGAGTTTCTTTAGTAACGCAACCACTACAAGCGGCTATTGAATGGGATGGCAGAAAAATTACTATCTTACAAGCTACGTCTCAAGACACTTTGGCTAGTGGAGTTGTGTTTGTAAATCCGCAAATTCCTGCTATTGAATCGCTAAACTTGCAAGTTCAAGCCAAAAATTACGCTCTGCAAGATTTACCTTTCAACTTACCTAATACTGTAGCTTTAGCCGGACGAGGAGATTTTGCTGGGAGAATTAGCGGTAGTTTACCTACTCCTAATGTAGTCGGTGCGTTGCGCCTGCGGGACTTGGTAGTAAATAACCTGGCTTTTGAAAGAGTTTTAACCGGAAACTTGCAAGTTGCTACGAGTAGCGGCGTGGATTTGGAAGTTAAAGGCACGAGCGATCGCATTACTTTAAATTTAGATACTAATTATTTTCCAAACTCTTTTACAGTACAACGCGATCGCGCGATCGCCACCGGAAGAACTAACGGCGAAAATCTCCTTTTAAATATCGAAAACTTCCCCTTAGCCATATTAAAATTGCGCTTGCCTAATACGGTTTTAGGTTCCGAACCTGTAGCAGGGTTGCTAACTGGAGACTTTACAATAAATAAACAAACCTTTGCCGTTGCTGGTGATGTGGCTATTTCTCAACCTGTTTTAGGACGGCTTAAAGGTGAAGAATTTACCGGACAATTTGCTTATAACAACGGCGCTGTAAGTTTAACTGATGCGCGCTTTAAAATTGGTGAAAGTCTTTATGCAGCAACCGGAAGCTATACGCCCAACGGTTCTGGCGCACCTCAAGTTAAAGGTCAACTTAAAGTAACAAATGGAAAAGTTGCCGATGCGATCGCTGCTTTTCAATTAATCAGCTTACAAAATTCTCAAGGGCAAGTATTACCAACTGCCGGAGGAGCAAGTATTCTTAACACTGTACCTGTAGGCTTACCGGGCGCATCTTTACTTGCTCAATTGCGCCGCTATTCCGAAATTAATACGCTACTCCAGCTACAGCAACAACAGCGTCGTGGCAATTCCCCAACCATACCTAAACTAGAAGATTTAGAAGGCATTTTTAATGCAGACATCGCTATTAATGGTGCTGTACCCGATGGCTTATCAGTAAAGTTTGATATCAACGGCAAAGACTGGAAATTAGGCAACTATTACACAGCTAACCAAGTAACCGCCGCAGGTAGCTTTATGGGAGGCGAGTTGACCTTTGCACCCTTGCGCCTGCAATCAGACAAATCTTTAATTGCCTTTAGCGGTCAAATTGGCGGTAAAAGGCAATCAGGAAAGTTGCAAGTTAACAACTTTCCCATAGAAACGCTTAGTAGTTTTGTCAAATTGCCTGTAGATGTAACGGGAAACTTAAACGCTCAAGCAACTTTAACAGGTCAATTTTCTAATCCTCAAGTCACAGGCAACCTTAGTTTAGCAAACGGTACTCTAAATCAAAAAGCAATTAATAGCGCCATTGCTAATCTTAGTTATGCTAATGCTCGGTTAAACTTTGACAGCAGTATTAAAGTTGATAGTCCCGAACCCGTGACAATTAGCGGCAATATTCCTCTAGCATTACCTTTTGTAACCGTTAAACCCGACCTAGGCGATCGCATTACTTTAGATATCAACGTTCAAGATCAAGGGTTGGCGCTGCTCAATTTATTTACAAACCAAGTAGCCTGGCAAAACGGTCAAGGTACAGTTCAACTCCAAGTTCGGGGAACTCTCAACCAACCTGTAGCTACAGGGGTGGCGGCAATAAACAACGCCACTATTACTTTTCAAGCTTTACCAGAACCCTTAACTAATGTAACTGGCACTGTAGACTTTGATTTTGACCGCCTTGAAGTTGAAAATCTTCGAGGCAGTTTTTCTCAAGGTCAAGTAGTCGTTCAAGGCGTTTTGCCAATTTTTAGAAGATTGCCAGCCAATGACCCCGATTTAACTAATCCTTTAACTGTAAGTTTAGACAGATTAGCGCTCAATCTCCGCAGCTTGTACCGGGGTGGTGCTAGTGGTAATGTGATAATTAGCGGCGCTGTTCTTAGTCCCGTCATTGGCGGTGAAGTGCTATTAGCCGATGGTCAAGTATTGCTAGGTGAAGCTCAAGCAACAAATTCTTCTAGTCAACAATTAGCTAATTCTTTACGTCCAGCTAATTCTAGTCAAGCATCCACTTCTTTAGAATTTAACAATTTACTTTTAACTCTCGGCGATAATATTGCGATCGCTCGTCAACCAATTTTGCAGTTTCAAGCGGGTGGTACGCTTACTCTCAATGGTTCCTTAGACGATATTCGTCCTCAAGGTAATATTCGCTTGCGTAGTGGTGGCGTGAATTTGTTTACTACTCAATTTGTTCTCGATCGCAGCTACGAAAATCGAGCAACTTTTATTCCCGATCGCGGCTTAGACCCCAATCTTGATGTTCAATTGGTGGCGAGAGTTCCTGAAGTTACTCAATCTAGGGTTCCAAGTTCACCGATTTCTTCAGAAATTAATGATACTTTGGCTACGGAGTTTGGCTCTCTGCGTACCGTGCGCGTTCAAGCTAGAGTTGCAGGTGCGGCTAGTCAAATCTTTGACAATTTAGAATTAACTAGCGATCCTAACCGCAGTCAAAATGAAATTATTGCGCTGATTGGTGGTGGCTTTGTCGATACTCTAGGACGGGGTGATAGTACCCTCGGTTTGGCTAATTTAGCAGGTTCGGCAATTTTGGGCAATTTTCAAAGCACGTTTAGTCGTATTGGTAATGCTTTTGGCTTAGATGAATTGCGTTTGTTTCCCACGGTCACTACTTCTGAAGAATCACGCAACTCAACGTTAGGATTGGCGGCGGAAGGTAATGTCGATCTTTCTAACAATCTTTCGGTGTCGGTACTCAGAATATTAACAACTAACGAACCTACACAATTTGGTTTAAGTTATCGGTTGAGCGATCGCGTCCGTATTCGTGCGTCAACTAACTTGAATGCTGAAAGTTTGGCAATATTTGAGTACCAAAATAGCTTTTGAGTTATTATTTGTACGTAAGTTGTATCTTCACGTATAAATATATACTTGTGTGTTTATTAAAATTCAAAAACAAAAAACTGTTTGTTTCGCTTGGTGATTTTATTTAGATTAAAAATAACAAATTAAAAAAGTGTTACCCAACACGCCTAATTTCTATTCCAATCCTGGCTCGTCAAGTTCTACAATAAAGCCGGAGAGATGTTTCAAGCTCCATTCTTTGCTTTGAGATAAAGCTTTAAAGTGAAAAAAATCTTTGCTCGTGTAAAAGGTTTAGTATACTTTTGCACGAACCAAAAAATATCTAAATTTTAATTACGCTTGCTGGAGATTTTCTGCATTCCCAACTATTTAGAGAAAATATAAAGTAACGATGAAGTTAGTATTTTAGACAGGATTTATTTTATCGATATGCAATAATGATTTTAGGATTTTGTGAATAAAAAACTAAATAGTTTTGGATATAGCATCCCTCAACATCTTTCCATGGCTACAGTTATCAATAAATTATGAATCGATCAAAATTTAATTCAGGGAGGGATTGACAACTAGAATAAATTTCGCGTAAACAAAAGAATAATTATAGCTGTCTACTTAAAAATTAATATTTTTTTTATTAAATAAGTAACTTTAAATAGATAAAAAAGCTATTTAACAACAGGCTAGTTTGATTATTTTATTAACTTGTGAGAGGAGGGAAAATCATGTTTTCAGTAAAGCAATTATCGTTGGCTACCGTCGGAACTGTTGCACTCGGACTTGGAAGTATAGCCCCTGTTAGTGCCGCTTCATTGTATGAAATTACTGGTCTAGATTTTCTGCCTTCAGACATCAATGACAGCGCTCAAGTAGTAGGAGAAAATTATTTGTGGGAGAATGGCAACGTTACCGACCTTAATACCCTTGCTGGCGCTAACAAAAGCCATCTTTTCGCCACATCTATCAATAACAACGGTGCGATCGTCGGCGGTGGCTTAACTACGAGTAATTCAATCGGTCAAGCTTTCGTCTTTAACGGTAGTACAATTTCTGCTGTAACTCCTGCTTTCAACTGCAGGAGCAATTGTGGTTATGTTGTGGCTGAAGACATCAACGATTCTGGTACAATAGCGCTAAATTACGACGGTCGCGTTGGTTTAGTTCAAACCAGCTATGGGACAACAACTCAGGCATTATCTACTAGAACTCTTTTCAATATTGCTATCAACAACCAAAATCAAGTAGTTGGTAGTGCTGTCTTTACTGATGGTAGTAGTCTCGGTCAATTTTCTGAAAACGGTCAACAAACCGATTTGGTGGCGCAGGCAGAACCAGATTCTATTTATCGTCTAAATAGGTCTACTGCAAATGATATAAACGATGCAGGTAATATAGTCGGATCGGGTTTAGTTAGTACATTTCCAAGTAATTCTGCTCTTGAAGCTACTTTGTGGACAGATGCCGATGAGCCTGGAGTTAGCTTAGGAACTTTGGGTGGTGCAAATAGCGAAGCTTTTGGTGTTAATAACTCCGAGCAAGTAGTTGGTGTTTCAACGCTCTTAGATGGCTTAACACAACACGCTTTTTTGTGGGAAGGCGACGAAATCCTCGATCTTAATAGCTTGATTGACCCCGCACTAGGTTGGGAACTAACTTCAGCCTTTGAGATTAATAATAGTGGCGATATTATTGGGATTGGTTTTTATAACGGCGTAGAGAGCGGCTTTATCGCCAAAGCAGTACCAGAACCAAGTTCGGTTTTAGGGGTATTAGGTTTAGGAGCGTTTGGTCTTAGTAACTGGTTAAAACGCAAAAAATAATCCTTAAGGAGAGACGTTGTGGTACAACTTCTCTCCTAATTTTCCACAGCACCTAGAGCTTTTAAAGTTAGTTTTTGTGCCTGAGTCAAGCCTTTAACTTTGGTAATTTGCATTCCTTCATAGGGACGAGGCGATCGCATTGACAAAAAACAATGCTCCGTTTCTAAATTCCAAACTTTAATACTTTCGTCAAAACTGCCACTAAAAACAATTTCTTTGGGAATCGACGCAGACATGGCTATGGAATAGACAATTCCTGTATGTCCGGTCATTTGGGTACATTCGCAAGTTTGGAGATTCCAGCGGCGAATAGTTTGGTCAACGCTACCGCTCACTAATTGCCAATTATTGGCGGCGAGAATAGCGTTTTGTATTGGTTGATAGGAAATCGGCACTACAGTTGTAGATAGAATGAGGGGTAAGAGTGAACATCAAGGGTACTGATGCAGGAAGAGTTCAACCTATTTGCGAGCGGGCAAGCTTTGGAAACTCTGTGTGCATGGAGTGATAATCT
>JAESGR010000783.1_pt1 | contig 15118 bp, 14 predicted proteins | sample 9269771 | NCBI WGS metagenome assembly JAESGR01 (sample SAMN15739572, study PRJNA653492) | algae metagenome | isolation source: Chroococcus sp. CMT-3BRIN-NPC107 and co-occurring heterotrophs from well... | place: USA: Clark Mountains Wilderness, California | collected 2010-04-18
CTTCGCTCAGCTTGAGAACCCCTTCTCCCGCAGCGCCCGCCGCCTTCTGGTGAGCACGCATGATCGTGCCGTCCAGGAACACCTGGCCTGAGTTGAACGCCCCGTTCCCGCACGAGCGCGAGCAGGCGCTCCCACACGCAAAAGCCTGGACCAGCGGATGAAGGTTTGCGTGGCCATCCATCAGGGCCCGAGGTCGGCCGGCAGCGAGCGCGGCTTGGCCCCGTTCTCATGCCGCCACAGACTGGCACTGAGGGTGCGCAGCAGGTGAGAGGGCGGCACCTTGGAACGCGGGCGGCAGGCCTCCATCAAGGGCGCCAGCACCGCTCACTGCGCGTCGCTCAGCATCGCAATCCTCCGAACCCAACCGAAGGACAACGCGCTCAGGCGCTAACAGGCCCTAGCAGTTTTAGCTTTAGCTGCGCCGCCGCCAATAAAGGCCCGGCACCACAGAAGGCACTTAACGGAGCATACAGGCACCGCCAAATCCGGCGGTCCGGCTTTGTGGCCTTGCCCCTCGACTAGCAATTTGCGGTCGCCCTGGGGCCTTCTAGGCGTAGTTTGCGCCCCCTCCTCCGCTGAGACGCAGAAGGTTGATGATCTTTGTGCTTTTGTTCCGACCCTTACGTCGCCGAAGAGCGCGTTTGAGAATGGCTATGGGTGGCTGATGCGGCGGAGCAGAAGCGCGCCCATGCTGACGTGGATCGTGGCCTCGGAGACGTCGCAGCGCCGCTCGTAGTCGCGCACGAAGCGGCGCCACCGGCTCATCCAGCCGAAGGTGCGCTCAACTACCCCACGCCTAGGTAAAGGCTGGAAGCCCTGCTGGTCATGGAGCTTGCGGACGATCTCGACCACGAAGTCGCAATAGGTCGCTGTGCTCACCAGCTGAGCCCGGTCGTAGGCAATGTCCGCGAACAGGTGCTTGAGCCACAACCATCTCCCGCGCACCGCCTTGATGTTGGCCTCGGCACCGGGCGCATCCTGCACGTCGGCAGGGGGCAAGCTGGGTGACCTGGTGTTCCAGAACACCAACGGCACGGTGGCGGTCTGGAGCGTGCAGGGTGCCACCACCACGGATGCGGGCGGCGTCGTCGTGGCCGCCCCCCACCCGGCTGGGACGTGAGGGGCACAGGCGACCTCAACGCGGACAGCCGGGCCGACATCCTGCTTCAGAACGAGAGCAACAGTGGGGTAATCGCCAACGGCGGTAGCAGGGCTGTCGCCTCCGGTGTCACGGCGAGCCCGGCGTACAAGCGCCCTAAGCCATTCTACTCCTCGACCGCTCGCTCGGGGTGTTGCGCCCCAGTTGGGGGGTCTGGCTACGTCAGTCGTCCTTTTCGTGAGCACACCTGCGAAACGGGCGCTCACTGGGCTACCTGCCCAGGCGCAATGAAGCGCTCGTGGTCTGCCTGGGGCACGGTCTCACAGCAACAGCATCCGGGTCGCCCGCCTCTCGGCTAAGCTCAGAGCACGGCGAAGGCGGCAACTCGTTGCGAAAGGGCGGCGCCCGCTCCCGCTAACAAGCTTTGTACCATGTCCGCCGAACTTGTTCGCGCGCTAGGCCCAGGAACTATGCGGCCCCCTCAAATTGGGAGGTCGTCCTGTACCGCGAGGCGCTGCGCTAGCTCGGGCCAAAAACCAATCAGGTGCTCACGCCCCGCTCTCGTGAGAGACATTCCGTCGAGGAGGCCAGCATTCCGCAGGGCCGTGCAGTGCTGGCTCACGGAGCCCTTCGAGCAGCCGAGGATTGCCATAAGCTCCTTTTGCGACGCGGGATTCTTCAGCGCGATGGCCTTCAAGGTTTTGTCCTTGGCGGTTGCGCCCTCTCCGTGCTCCGTCTCCCAAACCAGGGTGCCGCTAGGCCCGTCCACGAGCGCCATGCCTATCACCGAAGGGTTCGGCATCTTCCCACGGGTCTTAACGAACTCGGCTTTGAACGCCGCCCCGTCGTTGTCGAGAAGGGGGTCATCGTCCTCGTCATCTTTCTGCTTCTTCGGCTTTTCGAGCTTGATGGAGGTGTCGAGGAGATCCTCCCGACGCGAAGCGCCGCGCTGATCGCCTGACTTGCCTGCGTGATGCACGAGCACGATGGCGAGGCCTCTGTGCCGGAGCCTGATCAACCATTGAAGAAGCGCGTCGAGGGCCGAATTGTCGTTCTCATCGATGCCTCCCGATAGCGAAGACAGGTTGTCGAAGACGACCACCTCAGGTCCCCTCCCCTCGGCCTGCAGTGCTTCGATCGCTTTCTCGATCGCATCCTGGTCCTCGGGCGCGTTGATGTTGAGGGGCTTGTCCTCACGGAACAGGCTCTCGGACGGGAGAAGGAGCAGATTTTCAGACGGTGAGGCGTCTAGCGACCGGACGCGGCTCTGAAGGTCGGCAAGCGCCATCTCGCCATCGATGAAGAGGACCGTTCGCGCTCTCGGGACGTCGAACGTGAGGAAGTCGTCGCCGTGGCTGATCGCAACGCATAGGGCCAGCGCGAACCACGTCTTCCCGACGCCACGAGCCGCATAGATCATGCTCAAGCTTGAGGTCGGCAGGAAGGGGTCAACGATCTGCTCGCGCGGGGGGATGTCCCGCAGCACGAACTGCGCCGCCGTAGTGATGTGAGCCATCAACCGCGGCTGCTTCGCTCTCGCACTCGCCAAGAGGGCGTGAAGATCGACACCCGGCGGTGGGAGGTCCGCCAAGTCCCACTTCGGTGGGAAGGAGGGCGGCACCTGAACAATACGGACCTGCATCACGGGTTCCCCGATGTGAGGAGCACGACCACGCGCTCCATGGCTGCAGCCCCGGCCTCGTCGTTGTCGGGCCAGAGGGTGACCTCTCGGCCCGCAAGCGGCGCCCAATTGGTCTTGTCGACGGCCCCAGCGCCCCCCGACCACGTCACCGCGACGTGGTCGTCGAAGACGGCTGCTGCGGCATCGGCGGTTTTCTCCCCTTCGACGACCAGGACAGGTGCACTCGGTCGCGCCGCGAGGCGATCAAGGCCGTAGAGTGGCCGGGGTTCCTCTGGCGCCCGAAGGGCCCATTTGAGAGAGCCATCAGGCTCTCTCGTCAGCGTGAGTGGCCGTATATCCTTGCCGCCCCCGTGATCGCGGCGCGCTACCGCAAAGAGGAGCCGACCTTCAGCGTCCTTGTAGAGGTGAACTGCAGTCGGCTGCCACCCGAGGAGGCGCTCCCAGTCAAGCCGCGGCGCGCTCTCGGGAATGGGCATGACCGTCACCGCCCCAGGGCCCGCGGCCTTCTTGGGCTTTCTTGAGGCCTTGCTCACCGTTGAGGTGCCGTTGGGCTGTCTTGGCGGCTGCTGGGCACCGCTTCCCCGACGACTCGGCTCTTGCTGTAACAGGCCGAGGCTCCTCAAAGCGTTTCCGACATCGCCAGAGGTGCAGCCCGCCATGCATCTGAACGCGACTCCAGTCGGTTTGTCGTACAGGACGAGAGACGGGTCTCGATCATCGTGAACCGGGCAGAGGCATGTCCAGCCCTGCCCGGAGCGTTTGGCTTTACCTAGCCGTTGGGCGATCTCCTGGGCACGAGGGGGGTAAGACATGCCTCACCCCCGCCGAGTTGCGTTGGGGACGACCCGGTTCTGCTCAATCCAGGCATGAAGGTCACTAAGTCGATACCGGATCGCACCGTTCGCGCGACCACCAACACGAATGTATGCAGGGCCAGTTCCGGCCCATCGTTGCTTTTGAAGCCATGAGACGCTTACGCCAAGGATTTCGGCTGCGTCACGCTCATGAAGTAGGACCGGTTCGAGTACTGACATGGTAGCCCTCGCTGATGGAGAGCGACCCAGCTATGACATTGGGACACGCAGTTCGACGGAGAAATGCGACGCCAATTCTCCGTTAACAAAGGTTAAAAAGCGGATGGCTCAGGTGGTGCCTGGAACGGCACACCGGCCTTTCGAAACATATCCTGCATCCGCAAGAGCATCTGATGCTCGATAATATGCGGATTACTACTGGAATTTTGCAGATCTCTAATATTTTTATTTAACTCTTTGCGAAATTTTCCAGTAAGCCGACGTATTTGGGATTCTTCGGTGCCACCCAAATCTACCGCGAAAAACTGCAGGGCTTTTCGCGCAAGATCAGTCAAACTCTCAAATTCAACATTGCCATAATGGAAAACTGAGCCTCCTAGAGGTGCAGAAGGCAGCTGCCAAGGGGGCCGGCCAGATTGGCGACACCACTGCAACGTCATCCAGAGCAATAACCGTCGATCATCAGCACCTTTCTTATTATGCCCATGATAGTCTTTGTCTATCGCATACATCACCTGCTTAAGGCGCTGACCCCTCTCCTGCTTTGCCTCACCCCCGTCTAATGGATGGCCATCGATGAGGCAGAGAATAACCTTCTCCAAGAAGCTTAGTCCGACTGTTCCCTCACTGAGAGCGTCTAGAAGTTCGCCGTCGGGCACTTCAGAATGGCAATCATCCTCACAGGCTGGGCTTGTAAGATCGTCAGAGTTCCAAGCGTCAGCCGCGCCTTGTTTTAAGTCCCCTCGTTCACCATCGGGGTCGCGTTGCAGCTCCCCCGGAACTCTTTCTGGCGAAGTCTTGTCAGGTCCTGCACCTGTCTGCATCGGCTCCTCAGCACGCGCTCCTCCCATATCTCTCACCTTCCGCTGCTAGCTCCACAATCCTGCAGGCGACCCGCTCCACCGGCGTACGGAGGCGCTCCACATCGATGATGATATACCCGCCGGTCACGTCGGCCGCCTGCCGGTGGTTGAGCAATCGCTTCAGCGTGTAAGCCGGTATGTCTAGGCTCTCGGCTACCGTGATGAAGGTGCGTCGCAGATCGTGAAGGGAGAAGTTGACACCGGATCGTGCTGCCACGCGCGCCGTGAATGACTTTACCTCCTCCACGTGCCCACTCGCGCTGCGACTTGGGAAAACGAACGGCGACCCGCCGGATGCGAGTTTCCTCTCAATCAGCAAGCGCGTCAGGTGAGTCGATAGCGGGAGTGTTAGCGGATCCCCGTTCTTCGTATGCGGAACCGTGAGGGTGCGTCCCTTCAGGTCGATGTGCTCCCACCGCAGTCCGGCGACTTCCCTCCGCCGCATCCCGGTGAACACCGCCACCTGAAGGAAGTCCCGCGAGAGCGACGGCTCCTCCACGACCGCAGCCCACCATTGCGGCAACGCGTGTGAGGGTACCAAGCGCTGCCGGCGCTTCTCCGATGCCCAGGCGCGGGCCTGCGTGAGGATTGCAACGGGGTTTGGTGGGAAGTCGTCCTGGGATGCTGCGACGAAGTTGTAGACCGATCGTAGGTGCCGCATCACGGAGTTGGCTGTCAGCGCGCCGCGCTTCTCGGACAGTTCGCGGTGCTTCGCCAGCACCATTCCCCGACTAATCTCCTGAAGCGACCGCTCTGCCCAGTCGAGGAGGTAGAGGTCGACCGTGCGGTTATAGCCGTCGACTGTACGCGGCGACAGGCCAGGCTTTGCTGCAAAGAAGCGACGGAAGGCGTCACGTAGGCTGACCTGGCGCAGTTCGTCGCGTCGCTTGTCGGCATTTGGGTCACGACCTTGCGCCATGTCGGACAGGGTCTTCAGCGCAAGTCGCCGTGCGATCTCAGGTGTGAGTGGACCGTACTTCCCGATGGTTACCCGTACGGTCCGGCGGTTAACCTGCCCCTCTGCAAAGAACACTTTACTCCGGGAGCCGACACGAAGCCCAAAACCGCTTAGCTCGCTATCGCGATATAGGATCTGCCCAAGATCGGTCAGCGGAATGGCTTCAATGGTGCGCTTCGTTAAGTGAAAAACTGGCATGGTTTTCATCCTCCATGCCACTCAGCGGTAATCATGAACCTTCTAGACCGAAAGTGAATTCTTGTTCTTTGGCGACACGTTCCAAATTCTTCCTAGAAGATCCGAATGCAGTGGCCCTTCAGGCGCAGATAGAATGCATGTGCCGGAGCATCCACTGCGGAACTTGCCTGAAAATATTCGCCTTAGGAGCATGTCTATGCCGCGGCCTCTAACCATTGGACCACGCACCTTCACCTCAATCGCCGAAGCCGCGCGCTTCTATAGCGCGATGCTCAACCGCTATCCCTTATTTGCGCGAGTTACCGATGATGACGCCGCAAGTCTAAGGGACCTGCTCGACCGACATCCCGATCGCGACGCGAAGCTGCGCGGGACTACAGCCACGCATTTCGAAGTTCACCCTTTCAAGGGAGGGACGCGATGCTTCTTCCTCATTCGCTCCGACGGAACAAAGATTGATTTTAGCTTCAAAAAATGCTTGAAGTAATTTTATAAACAATTCTGCAAAGCAGTCCAAAGCGGAAATCATCATCTTTGAAGTTATCAAAAATTATTGTAAAACGCTTTTCAACGAAAGATTTGACCCTCATTATTCCCGTGTTTGCGCGATTATAAAGCAATTTTGTGCTGTAATAAGAACTCTGCAAGAGCCTATCCGACTTTCACAATAAGACCTAAGCCCTTGCACTTCAGCAACTTAACCACTGCCACTATTGGACTATTGCCCTACGGCGACTGCAGAAATTTACAAAAGCTCCCCCGCGCGTGCGCGTGCGAGGGGACACGGCGTTACCACCGGCTCCGTTTTTTCAATGCGCTAAGCGGTTTGCCTTCCTGTCTTAGTCAACCGACGTGCGGATCACGGGAAAAACCACCGGAGTCCGCACGCCACTTTCGAGGCCCGAAACCTCGTAGATCAGCGTCAGCGCTCGCTGTCGGGCGCCGACCCTGGACCATCACCCGGCTGATCCGCGTCCATGGCCTCTGTGAGGTTGGCCTCCACCTCGGCGGGCAAACCCAGCTCGACCCTATGCCGCTTCACCTGCTTGACTGAAAGATTCTGAGGCGTCGTGGTGACATCAAGTGCGTCCGCTGCAGATGACGTATCGTCCGTCGAAGCCGGGCTGCCGGACTCTGCTGGGTTACCTACCATTCGGAATTGCTCCGCTGCGACTTGGTTTCCGGGAGGATGACGTAGGTTCGGACCGTAGGCCGACAAGCCACCATGGCCATTACGTGAGCTTGCAAAGGGCGGCACCCGGACCGCGCGTCAGGTTCCGCCGGAATTCACGCCGGGGCGTGCTACCGGGGACGGACGCGGGGCTCGAATTGCCAGCCACAGGCGCCCCCCCGCGCATAGTCACGGCCGTGTTCTAAGCGGCTGGTCCAGGCGACGATCGTTCCTCGGACGATATCTCACGCCAACCGAAAAGAATCTTCACCTTCGCGGCAACACCGACGCTCTGTCCACAGGGCTGTAGACATTAAATTACAAGCGATAACAGAGGTTTAGCTGGCCGCTGTCCACAGATGTTGCGGTGCGTTGACTCAGGGGAACGTAAGAACAGAATAGGAACATCAACTGCCGCGGTGAAGGAGCAGCCATGCTGGTAGCCGCAAATGGACGTGACGATCAGATCGTTCATCTGCGTCGCCAACTCGAAGGCTTGGTCCGTGACCGCGTGCGGCAGCGGCCGGCTCTTGCCTTCGACGTGCCCGACATCGACGCTCATCTGCCCGCGGGTGGCCTACGCTGCGGCGCCCTCCATGAAGTGAGCGAGGCAGGTGCTGCGGCCGAATATGGAGCGCTGACCGCGCTGTTCACGGCCGGCATCCTCGCCCGTTTGCCTGGTCCAGTACTTTGGTGCCTGCGCGGCCGCGATCTCTTTGCTCCTTCTCTCGTCAGCGTTGGCCTGATGCCGGGCCGCATCGTGTTCGCCGAGACGGGAAACGACGCAGAGGTGCTCCCTGCCATGGAGGAGGGGCTGCAAACCCCCGGCCTTGCCGCCGTCGTGGGCGAGGTGTCTCGCCTTGGGCTGACTGCCTCACGCCGCCTTCAGCTAGCGGCCGAACGCACGGGTGTCATGGCGATCGCCATTCGGCGCTGGCGCAACATTGCCGAGCGAGGAGGGGGTGAGGCCGAGCCGACGGTCGCCCTGACACGTTGGCGGGTGTCGCCACAACCCGGTGCCGGGCCACCGCTGCCCGGCCTGCTGCGAGCCCGATGGCTCATTGAACTTATCCGTGCCCGCGGTGCGGACGCTCCCCGCTCCTGGATCTTGAACGCGCCTGATGCGACGGGTCGTCTCCGTTTACCTACCGACGTGGTGGACCGACCTGTGGCGGCGCCGGAACGCATCCCGCGCGCCCGCGTGGGATAGCCCACTCGTCCTGGCAGAGAGTAATGGCCCGCGGCGCGTGCTTGTCGCTGTGGACCGTGCCGCAAGACGCCTCGGCCTGCGGCCCGGCATGGCAGTCGCATACGCTCAGGCGGCCGTCCTCGACCTGACCGTCGTCGAGGCCGATCCGGAGGATGCCGCTGCGGCGCTGCATCAGCTCGGTACATGGTGCCTGCGACGCTACTCGCCCCTCGTCGCCCTCGACCTGCCCGATGGCTTGTGGATCGAGGTCGCCGGCGCTGCTCACTTGTTCCAAGGTGAGGCGCGCCTCATTGATGACCTCACCACCAGGCTGGCACAGCGCGCGCTCTCGGCGAGAGCTGCCGTTGCCGACACGCCGGGCGCGGCCTGGGCAGTCGCGCGCTTCGCCCCGCGTGAATCCGTGGTCGCGCCCGGCTGCCAGGCCGCCGCAATCGCCGAGCTGCCGGTGCGCAGCCTTCGACTCTCGCGCCAGACCGTCGCCGGGCTGGTGCAGCTCGGCATCGAGCGGGTCGGTCAGCTCGCGGCTAAGCCCCGCGCTCCCTTACGCCTGCGCTTCGGCGAGGAAGCCGTACTACGCCTCGATCAAGCCTTCGGTCACGCCCCCGAGCCGCTGGTCTACCTCGCATCGCCCGAGGTGCCGAGAGCGCGAATGGTTTTCGCCGAGCCGATCAGCGCTCCCGAGACCATCACCCGCGTGACGGAGCTGTTGTTGACCGATCTTAGTAAGATATTGGAGCGGCGCGGCGTCGGGGCGCGCCGCCTCGACCTGCTGTTCCGTCGGGTTGATGGTGTCAGTCAGGGTGTGCGAGTCGCGACCGCGCAGCCGAGCCGGGCCGTGCGCCATCTCCTGCGCCTGTTCGTCGAGCGGCTGGCGCTGGTCGACCCCGGCTTCGGCATCGACGAGGCAATGCTCGCGGCCTCACGGGTGGAGTGGTTCGACGCGACACAGGCGGGTTTGGGCGATCTCACCGGCGAGAGTGCCGGCGTGGACCTTGCCGAACTCGTCGACCGTCTGACAGTGCGGCTCGGGACGCACCGGGTGTTCCGCATCGCACCGGTGGCGAGCGGGCTTCCAGAGAGGTCGGTGCGGCGCGTGGCGCCCCTTACCGAGGTTTCTGACGTGGACTGGCCTGCAGATTTGCCCCGGCCTGCTCGCCTCCTCCAGCCTCCGGAAACCGTGATGGTCGTGGCACTCGCCCCAGACCATCCGCCCGCCCTGTTCGTCTGGCGTCGTAATCGTCTTCGCGTCGCCCGGGCCGATGGGCCAGAGCGCATCCATGGAGAGTGGTGGGTCTCGGACGCCGAAGGCGGGCTCGTGCGCGACTATTACCGCGTCGAGACGCAGGGCGGCGACCGCTGGTGGCTGTTTCGCGACGCTCCGGCGACCGAGGGCGGCCGCTGGTGGCTACACGGCGTCGGCGAGACCTGATGGCCTACGTTGAGCTCCAGGTCACCTCTCACTACTCCTTCCTGCGCGGTGCCTCCTCGCCTCGAGAGCTGTTCGCGACGGCTGCCCTTCTCGGGCACACCGCGCTCGGGATCACCGACCGCAACTCGCTTGCCGGCATCGTTCAGGCTCACGACGCCGCGAGGGCGACTGGCCTGCGCCTGGTGGTTGGCTGCCGGCTAGACCTTGCCGAGCCCGGCAGCCCATCGCTCCTAGTCTATCCCACGAATCGGACCGCCTACGGTCACCTCTGCCGTCTCCTAACCCTCGGCAAGGGTCGAGCGGAGAAGGGTGGCTGCCGACTGCACTGGGAGGATGTCGGCGCATGGGCACAGGGGCTCGTCGCTGTCCTCCTCAACAATCAGCCTGACGTGGAGCTTGCGACCGACCTCGCACGGCTGAAGGCCATATTCGGCGACCGCGGATACTGCGCGCTGACCCGCCGCTACCGCCCCAATGACGCCGTACGGCTGGAGGAGGTCGCCGCTTTGGCGCGTGAGGCCCGTGTGCCCACGGTGGCGACCGGCGATGTGCTCTACCACGAACCTGACAGGCTTGTGCTTCAGGACGTAGTGACGGCCATTCGACTCAGGACGACGCTAGACCGACTCGGTCACGCCCGTGAGCACCACGGCGGTCGCCATCTTGTCGCGCCGCCTGAGGCCGTGCGCCTGATGGATCGCCATCCCGGTGCGCTAGCCCGCACCCGTGAGATCCTTGCCCGCTGCACCTTCTCCCTCGACGAGCTCACTTACAGCTATCCGACGGAAAACTCCGAGGACGGTACCCCCGCGCAGGATCGGCTAGAGGCGCTGACCTGGGCAGGCGCCGCCAAGCGTTATCCGGACGGCTTGCCCGACAGGGTCGCGGCTCAGATCCGGCACGAGCTGACGCTGATCGAGCGCCTCGCTTATGCGCCCTACTTCCTCACCGTCGAGAGCATCGTCCGGTTCGCCCGGACGCGGGGCATCCTGTGCCAGGGGCGAGGCTCGGCAGCCAACTCGGCCGTTTGCTTCGTGCTCGGCGTGACCAGCGTCGACCCGGTCCGGCAGGGCCTCCTGTTCGAGCGGTTCATCTCGGAAGATCGCGGCGAGCCGCCCGACATCGATGTCGACTTCGAGCACGAGCGCCGCGAGGAGGTGATCCAGTGGGTCTACGAGACCTACGGCCGCCACCGTGCCGCACTCTGTGCCACGGTGATCCGCTACGGCGCGCGCGGGGCAGTGCGCGAGGTCGGCAAGGTGCTCGGCGTGCCCGAGGACGTCACCGGCGCACTCGCTGGGCTCGTGTGGGGTGCATCGAAGGACGGCGTCGGCAAGCGAGAAGTGGCAAGCCTCAACCTCAACCTTGAAGACCGGCGGCTGCGCCTGACCCTGGATCTAGCGCATCAGCTTATCGACACCCCTCGCCACCTCGGCCAGCATCCAGGCGGCTTTGTGCTGACGCTCCACCGCCTCGATGAGCTTTGTCCCGTGCTGCCCGCCACCATGGCCGACCGGCAGACCATCGAATGGGACAAGCGTGACATCGAGACCCTCAAGTTTATGAAGGTCGATGTGCTTGGGCTCGGGATGCTCGGCTGTCTGCGCCGCGCGTTCGACCTGCTTGCCGCTCACAGGCCCGGCGCCCCGACCGAACTCGCAACGATACCGGCAGAGGATCCGGCTACCTACGCGATGATCCGACGCGCCGATACAGTCGGCGTTTTCCAGATCGAAAGTCGCGCGCAGATGGCGATGCTGCCGCGGATGAAGCCGACGACCTTCTACGACCTCGTCATTCAGGTTGCCATCGTGAGGCCCGGCCCAATCCAGGGCGACATGGTCCACCCCTACCTGCGCCGACGGGAGGGTCGAGAGCACGTGACCTACCCGACCGAGGCGCTGCGGCGCGTGCTGGAAAAGACGCTCGGCGTGCCCCTTTTCCAGGAACAGGCCATGCAGGTGGCCATCGTGGCCGGTGGCTTCACGCCGAACGAAGCTGACCAGCTGCGCAGGGCGATGGCGACGTTCAAATCAACGGCTGGCGTGACCCAATTCCAGGACAAACTCGTTCAGGGCATGGTCGGCAACGGCTACGATCAGGAGTTTGCCGAGCGCACCTTCAAGCAGCTCGAAGGCTTCGGCTCCTATGGCTTCCCGGAGAGCCACGCCGCCTCCTTCGCGCTGATCGCCTACGCCTCCTCCTGGCTGAAGTGCCATCACCCCGACGTGTTCCTTTGTGCCATCCTGAACGCACAGCCGATGGGGTTCTACGCACCGGCACAGCTCGCGCGAGACGCCCGCGAGCACGGCGTCGAAATTCGGCCAGTCGACATCAATGCCTCGGCCTGGGATTGCACCTTGGAACCGGCCGAGGGGCATTTGCTTGCGGTACGCGAGGGTTTGCGCATGGCACGGGGCCTGGCCGAGCGGGACGCCGTGCCTTTGATCGCAGCGCGACCGCCTAGAGGCTACGCTTCGGTCGAGGACGTTTGGCGGCGTGCCGGCGTATTGGGGGGGGCCCTGAGCGCGCTGGCCGGGGCCGACGCGTTTCGGTCGCTCGGCCTCGACCGTCGCGCCGCGCTCTGGGCCATCCGCGGCCTAGCCGACCGGCCGCTCGACCTCTTTGCGGCCGCCGACGCACGTGAGGGAGAACCGCGCCTCGAACGCGTTGAACCGATGGTCGCTCTTGTGCCGATGAGTGCGGGCCGCGAGGTGGTGGAGGACTACCATGCCACGGGCTTGAGCTTGCGCGCGCACCCGCTTGCCTTTCTGCGCGCCGACCTGAGCAGCCAAGGCTATCGCCCCTGCCAGGTGCTCGAAATTGCCCGGCCGGGACACTCCCTCATGCTCGCGGGCCTGGTGCTGATGCGGCAGAAGCCAGGCTCGGCCAAAGGCACGATGTTCATCACGCTGGAGGACGAGACCGGCATCGCCAATCTGATCGTTTGGCCATCCATCTTCGAACGCTACCGGCGCCTGATCCTGACGGCCGGCATGATGGGTGTGCAGGGTCACGTGCAACGGCAAGGCCTCGTCGTCCACATCATTGTGGAGCGCCTCGTCGATCTGACAGCACTGCTACGCCGAGTCGGTGAACAAGGAAACGGCGTTGAGTTCCCGCTGCCTCGTAGCCGCGGTGATGAGGCTCGTGCCGGGGGAATGGACCAGCGAAGCGCGAGCGCATCCGAGCGAGCTGCGCCAGGCAGCGACGCGCACGTCGTTCCATTTGCTACGCCAGACATCAGGGTACCGACACGGAATTTTCGGTCGATCGACGCTTTGAGACTGCCAGAAGCCGTCAGGATCATCGACAAAGCGTAACGAGTACGATTGGTCTTGGGTGGATCGGAATGGATCTTGAGCAGCAGTTGGCGGACCTGATCGACGACATCGATTTCCAGGCCATCGACCGGCAGATGGGACGGTTCAACCTGTTCGAGGCCATGGGCGCTGTGCGAGGCGAGCTTCGCCATTCAAACTTCTTGGCCTTCCTGCTGTCACCTGCGCGCAACCATGGTCTTGGGAGCGAGCCTCTGCTCCGCTTCCTGCGCCTAGCGCTAGGTGGCATGCCGCAGGCGTCACGCCCGATACGGTCGTTAGAGCTGCTAGTGGGCGATCTTGATGGCGCTGTCATTCACCGCGAGTGGAACAACATCGACCTTCTCATCGAGATCAAACAGCTCAGGCTGATCGTGCTGATTGAGAATAAAGTGGGAGCTAAGGCTAGTGAAGGCCAGCTTGCGCGCTATCGCCAGATTGTGGAGTCCCGTTTTCCTTCGGACCGGCACCTGTTCGTCTTTCTCACACCTGACGGTCACGCCCCTGACGAGGGAGCTTATGTCGCGACGAGTTATGCTGACCTGGCTCGCATGATAGAAGCGTTAGCGCTGGATCAACGTGCAGGCGTAGAGACGGGAACGATACTGCGGCACTATGTTGAGATGTTGAGGAGGCACATCGTGCCGGACCAGAAACTCGAAGATCTTGCTCGCCTCCTCTACGAACGACACAAGGAGGCCTTTGACTACATCCTAAAATGCCGTCCGGACGGAGGTAGCCTGTTTCAGGTCGCAAGATCCCTCGTAGAGCTTACTCCCGGCTTGGCTCCAGATCGGACTGGCTCCACCATCGTAGGTTTCGTTCCAGAAGCATGGACGACCATTCCCGACCTGAATGCGTGCGATACTACGCTATGGACCCGGACAGGGCGGACCGCCGTATTTGAGATCAAGACCTACAACGCAGAGGCTTATGCGTACCGTGTGAGCGTCGCCCTCGTGGTCGGCCCAGCGCCGAACGAAATTCGGGCGCGTCTTTATCAGGCTGCGCGAGATCGTCCTGACCTGTTCAAAGGGTTGGTGAAGCCCATGGGTGCGAAGTTCGCTACCATTTACGGAAGGGATCTTCTCAGCCATGCAGCCGGCAAGCTCATGGACGATGAGCAGCGAGCCGCTGTAATTCAGGAAAACTGGAGCACGTTTCAAGAAGAGGAACTTCCAGCACTCACTAGCACCATCATGAAAATTGTCGCCTCCAGCAGCGAGGGGCAAGCTCAAAGGCTAAAACCTTCGTAACTCCTGAGGCGTGCATTTCGGCGCGCAGAAAACATCCGCACGGATGACATCAAATGCCGAAGGGCAGACCAGTCGCGTCACCTATGAAAAACAGGACTGAAATAGGACAAAAGCCGACGGTGGCCGTTCGTCTGAACGTAAGAGAACAGCGGCGATCAGAGCGCATTCACGTGAGCAGGCGCACATCGTGAGGGTACACGCTGTGCTCATGTGCCGAGCTAGCAATTCGGAAGGCCACACCATGTCGGACGTCCACGAACAGCTCGTTGCGGCTCTACGCGCCGTCGTTGCGCAGAACCCCGATGCTCATGCGCTCGTCATCCATGCTCTCGAGGACGTGGAGCTGGAGAAGTCGGTGCATTCGAGCCGAGCCGATCACGAGACGCCCGGTCCCTACGCACCGAACGCTTGGTCGATGTACGCCCAGCGGCGTCACTGAGGGTACCGCTGTTATCTCAGGGCGCTGTTACCCGTTACCTATTACCCGGTTTCAGCCCCACGCACCTGCGGAGATGCCTCGGTCGCACTTACCCGCGTAGGGCGAGGTACCCAGGAAGGACCCTCGGAACGGCGCCTCGTCGGAGTCGTTGTCGCTGCACCCAACCAAGGAGGCGACCATGAAGGCCATACTGGCATCGTCACTGCTCGTGCTTGGCTTGCTCGCCGCTGCGCCTGTTTCTGCTCAGAGGTTTGACATCGGCCCTGATGGTCCTGCCGTCGACACGCGGTCGAGAGATGGGCGCGACCGGGACTTCGATCGTCGCGAGATGCGCCGCGATATGGAGCGGGGCGAGATCCGCCGTGATCGCCGGGGGATGCAGCGCTTGGACGACGATGACGACGATGATGAGGATTGATTGCTAGGAGCGTGCTTGCGGCGGGAGTAGTTCTGCTGGTGCCCATGTCCCTTCGTGACCCAGCGAAGGCTGAGCGGAGAC
>JAESGR010000784.1_pt1 | contig 15109 bp, 17 predicted proteins | sample 9269771 | NCBI WGS metagenome assembly JAESGR01 (sample SAMN15739572, study PRJNA653492) | algae metagenome | isolation source: Chroococcus sp. CMT-3BRIN-NPC107 and co-occurring heterotrophs from well... | place: USA: Clark Mountains Wilderness, California | collected 2010-04-18
CGTCGTTTCGCCTGCCGCGACCGACACGGCCATGCTGCGCGACCCGGCCCGCCAGGACACGCCTTCGCGCCTGCCGCCGATCGGCCGGCTGATCCAACCCGGGGAGGTCGCCTCGCTGGTGGCCTACCTGCTCTCGCCCGCCGCCGCGGCGATCACGGGCCAGGACATCCAGGTCTGCGGCGGGACCTCGCTGGCGCCATGAAGCAGGCGATCGGCATCGTGGGCCTAGGGCTCGTCGGGCAGGCGCTCGCAACGCGTTTGCTGGCCGCGGGCTTCGAGGTCCATGGGTTCGACCTGCGCGAGGAGGCACGCAGCGCGCTGCCGGGGCTGGGCGGGATCGCATGCGATTCGGTGCGGCAGGTGGGCCAGGCGTGTGCGTGCGTGGTGATCGCGGTGTTCGAGACGAGGGACGTCGTGCAGGTGTTGGGGTCGCTGCGCGAACCCAACCTACAGGGCGCGACCGTCATCGACTGCTCCACCGGCGAACCCGAAGCGCTGCAGGCACTGGCGGCGCAACTGCGCGAGCGCGGCATCGCCTTCATCGAAGGGCCGCTCTCCGGCTCGAGCCAGCAGATCGCCGCCGGCGAAGCGACGCAATTGCTGGGGGGTGACAGCGACGACATCGCGCGCTGGGCGCACGTTCTCGCTGCCATCTCGCCGCGCCGCATTCACGTCGGGCCCGCAGGCTCGGCAGCGAGGGCGAAGCTCGCGACGAACCTGGTGCTCGGGCTCAATCGCGCCGCGCTGGCCGAAGGCCTGGCCTTCGCCGAAAGCCAGGGCATCGCGCCCGAGGCGTTCCTGCAGCTCGTGCTGGCCACGCCCGCGCGCTCCGCAGCAGCCGAAACCAAGGGTCCGCTGATGGTCAGCGGCCGCTTCGAGCCGCAGTCGCGCATCCGCCAGCACCTGAAGGACGTCGACCTGATGCTGGCCGCCGGCTGCGCCGCCGGCCAGCCGCTCCCCCTTTCCGAGGCGCACGCCCGGCTGATGCGCGATGCCATCGCCGCGGGCGACGGCGACCTCGACAACGCCGCGATCGTGCGCCAGTGGCGGCGCGACCGCACCCCTGGATCCTGAGACCAAACACATGCGCGACTTTTCCCAAGACCACCACTGGCTGTCCATCAACACCGCCAGCGTGCGCAAGAGCCGCGGCGAGGACCTGCCCTTGCCGGACATCATCGAAGCGTGCGTGCAGCGCGGCATCCGGGCGATCTCGCCGTGGCGCGACCAGGTGCAGGCCGCGGGGCTGGCAACCGTCTCGCAGCTCGTACGCACGCACGGCCTGGAGCTCTCCGGCTATTGCCGCGGCGGGATGTTCCCGGCCGCGGATGCGGCCGGCCTGAAAGCGGCGCGTGACGACAACCGCCGCGCCGTCGACGAAGCCTCCGAGCTGAACGCGAAGTGCCTGGTGCTGGTGGTGGGTGCCCTGCCGGGGGCCCTGCAGGGCCAGCCCGCGCACAAGGACATCGCGCTCTCGCGCGCGCAGGTGCGCGACGGCATCGCCGAACTGCTCGATTACGCGCGGCAGGCGCGCATGCCGCTGGCCATCGAGCCGCTGCATCCGATGTATGCGGCCGACCGGGCGTGCATCAACACGATGGAACAGGCGCTGGACGTCTGTGACGAACTCGATCCCCAGCGCACGGGTGCGCTGGGCGTCGCGGTGGATGTCTACCACGTGTGGTGGGACCCGAAGCTGCGGCAGCAGATCGAGCGCGCGGGCAAGGAGCGCCTGTTGGCGTTCCACGTGTGCGACTGGATGACGCCGACGACGGACCTGCTGAACGACCGCGGGATGATGGGCGACGGGGTGATCGAGATCCCCAAGATCCGCGGCTGGATGGAAGCGCAGGGCTACGCGGGCTACAGCGAGGTGGAGATCTTCTCCACCGGCAACTGGTGGCGCAAGTCGCACGAGGAGGTGCTGGACACCTGCATCGCGCGGCACAAGAGCGCTGTTTGAGTCGTCATCCCCGCGAAGGCGGGAATGACGAGGGGCTTACTGCACCGGCTGGATGATCGGCCGCTGCGCCGGCACCGGGCGCGCCGAGGTGCCCGACTCCACGTCGCCCGAGAGCTGCCCGCCCTCTTCGATGACGACTTTGCCATAGCGCACGCGGCCGGTGACCTTGCCGGTCGAATAGATCACCAGCTTCTGGCGCACGGTCAGCTCGCCGTCGAAGACGCCGCGGATCTCCGCCACGTCGATCTCGGCCGAGCCCTTGAACGCGCCGCGCTCGGAGATCTGGATCACGCGCGAATCCATCGTCGCCTCCACCGAGCCCTCCACCACGAGGGTGTCGCAGTCGGTGATCTCCACCCCCTTGAGCTTGATGTTCGGGCCGACCGTCAGCTTGCTCTCGCCGTCCCGGGTCGCGGGTGCGGTGCTCGCCGCGGCGGATGTCGCCGGTGCCGCGGGCGCCGCCGGCTGCGCCTGGCCCGAGGCGGCTGCGGCATTGGGGCTCACCCCCGTGCGCGGGTTCGCATCCTCGCGCCGGTTGTTGCTGTTGAAGAAAGGGGATTGCAGGGCCATGAAGCGATTCCTCTGAGGATGAACTACGAAGGCTGCGATGCTACGCAGCACCCCCCTTACAAGTGCCCCCGGCAGCGCAAGAAGGGTAACCAATGGCGTTGCACGCAGCCGACGACGCCCTCCTCCGTGCGGGGGACGCATGCACTGCGCGCTTGCGCAGACGCGCGCGAGCCTGCACGATGGAAGCGACGGAGGGGTACGCGATGAAGCATTGGATGCGATCGCTTTGCAGCGCAGGCGCGCTGCTGGTGGCGATGACGGGGCTGCAGGCGGCGGAGACGGAGCGCTTCGACGTGAGCGAATCGAACCTGCTGGTGGTGCTGCGGGAAAGCCCCGGGGCCAACAAGCAGGACGAGATGCTCACGCCGTTCGGCAAGATCCGCGCGCGCATGCCGGACGGCCGCGAGGTGGAGTTCGAGGCCAGCTGGTTCCAGTACCTCGGCGACATGCACCTGCGCCTCGTCTTCGACGGCGGCCGCAGGATCCAGAGCGCCTCGCCCGACGACCTCCGGCGCCTGCGCCTGTCGCCCGAACAGGCGCTCGCCCGCGCCGTGGACAACCTGCGGCGCCGCTACGGCGAGCCGGTCGCCCAGCCCTGGAGCGGCGGCCTGATGCAGGTGCACGGCAACGCGCCGGAGCTCGATAGCAGCTACTTCCTGGACCGCGATTTCTGGCTGGAGCAACTGCGCCACTCGCCCGCCGGCATCGTCGCAGCCGTGCCCGGTCGGCACGGCCTCGTGTTCGCCCGCGCCGACGACGACTCCGCGGTGGCCACGCTGCGCTTCAGCGCCGCCGCGCTGTTCGCCAGCAGCGACGCCACGCGCATCTCCTCCGGCCTGTACCTGTTCAAGGACGGCCGCTGGTCGGTCTTCCAGCCGCCGCAAGCCGCGGCGTCCGATTGAGCTAGCGGACCGCCAGCCGGCCCGCCACGCGGAAGGCGCCGTCGGCCTGGGGCGTCAGCACCACCATCTCCGCCGTCGACGGCGACACACCCGTCAGCGCCAGCGTGGTGGATCCGTGCGTCACCAGGAACAGGTTGCCGCCGCCGGCCGGTGCGCGCACCAGCTTGCGCAACTCCGGCACCTGCGCGGCCTCGCGCTCGTGCCGCCCGAACAGGTTCGACAGCGCGGGATGGGCCTGGGCCTCGCGCCCGAAGGCCAGCCGGGCCGTGTCGAGGCACCGGCACCACGGGCTGGAGAGCACGCCGGCCACCGGCACGTTGCGCGCGCGCAATGCCTCGCCGAGGCGCCGGGCCTCGCGCCTGCCCTCCTCGTTCAGGTTGCGCTGCGTGCTGCACTCACCCAGGCGAAAGTTCGGCGGGTCGCCCACGCCCGGATCGGTCAAGCCGTGCCGGATCATCACCACCTGGCCGCCGCGTTGCAGCAGGGGCCAGAGCGTATCGTCGCCCTGCGCAAGGGCACCGGTCACCCCGGGCGCGAGCAGGCCGAGGAGCATCGTTCTTCGTTGCATGCGGCCCATGCTAACGCGCCGCGCAAGTGCTAGCCTGCACGCATGAAGCGCCGCACCCTCCTGCAACTGTCCGCCCTCGCTGCCGCCGGCTCGGCAGCCGCGCAACCGGCCCTGCTGACCCGTCGCATCCCGTCCACCGGCGAACAGGTGCCGGCGATGGGCCTGGGCACCTGGATCACCTTCAACGTCGGACAGGACCCGCCGGCGCGCGCGCAATGCGTGCAGGTCATGCGCGCCTTCGCCGAAGGCGGCGGGCGCATCATCGATTCCTCGCCCATGTACGGTTCGGCGCAAGGCGTGATCGGCGAAGGCGTCCGCGCCCTCGGCCCGCAGCGCGTCTTCTCGGCCGACAAGGTCTGGACCTCGTCGGACGGCGCCGCGCAGGCGGAAGCGTCCCGCCAGCTCTGGCAGGTGCCCCGCTTCGACCTGCTGCAGGTCCACAACCTGCTCGCCTGGGAAAAGCAGTTGCCGCTGCTGCAGCGGATGAAGGAGGCCGGGCAGCTGCGCTACGTCGGCATCACCACGTCGGAAGGCCGGCGGCACCGCGAGTTCGAGCAGCTGATGCGCAACCACAAGCTCGATTTCGTGCAGTTCACCTACAACCTGTTCGACCGGGAGGCCGAGGAGCGCCTGCTGCCGCTCGCGGCCGAACGGGGCATCGCGGTGCTGGTGAACCGGCCCTTCCAGGAAGGCGCGCTGGTGCGCCGGCTGCAGAAGCACCCGCTTCCGGCCTGGGCGGCGGACATCGAGTGCAAGAGCTGGGCGCAGGTCGCGCTCAAGTTCGTCATCAGCCATCCGGCGGTGACCTGCGCGATTCCCGCCACGCGCCGCGTCGACCACGTGCGCGAGAACCTCGCCGCCGCGCGCGGCCGCATGCCGGACGAGGCGATGCGCCGGCGCATGGCTGCGCACGTCGCGACTCTATGAGCGAGTGGTGGACCTACTCGCTGTCGGACTTCCTGATGTTCTCGCCGCAGGCGTACTGGCGGCTGGTCGCCCGCTACAACGCCGCCTGGTGGCCCGGCCAGCTGGCGGGCGTCGCGGCGGCGCTCGCCGTCGTCGCCTTGCTGCGCGTGCAGCGGTCCCGCATCGTGCTGCCCATGCTCGCGATCGCATGGGCGTGGGTCGGCGGCGCCTTCCACTGGCAGCGCTACACGGAGATCTTCCCGGCGGCGCAATGGCTGGCAGCCGCGGCCCTGGCGCAGGCCCTGCTGCTGGCGTTGATGGCGCTGCTGCCACGTGAGGAACGGCCGCAGGCGCCGGCGGCATTTCCGCTCGCACTCGCTGCGCTCGCGTGCGCGTGGCCGCTGCTGGCGCCGGTGACGGGCCACCCCTGGAGCGAAGCGGAGGTGTTCGGCTTCATGCCGGAGCCGACGGCGCTGCTGACGGTCGCTGCCTTGCTGGCGCTGCGCGACCAGCCGACGTGGCGGCGCGTGGTGGCGGGCGTGCTGCCGGCAGCGTCGCTGCTGCTCGGGGCCGCCACCCGCTGGCTGATCGCTCAGTAGCCGACGCTGTAGCGGTAGCCGCGAAAGCGCAGGACGGCGGTGCGCGCGCGGATCTGCTCCAGCACGACGCCCGGCGCCAGTTCCGCGCCCTCGGCCATGATCTGGCCGCCCACGATCAGCATGCGCTGCGCGGCGTTCTCCGAATGCACGCCGCCGGTGATCGCCAGCTTGGGCAGCTCGCGTTGCACGTCCGCCGGAAGTTCACCGAAGGCGAGGATGCGCTCCGCTGCGGGTGCGGCAGTGGGTGCTGCTGCAGCTGCCGCTGCAGGTGCCGGGTTGGCCGCGGCAGGCGCTGCGGGCGTCGCGGCTGCGTTCGCCTGTCTCGCAGCGCCCGACGCGGGCGTCGCAGCCGGCGCGGGCGTTGCAGCCGGCGCCTTGATCACGGCCGTGGCCACCTTCGCCGGGGCACGCTCCACCACCACCGGGGCCGGCGGGCTGACGCTGGCTGCCACCGGCACCACGGCAGGCTGCGGCGCGGGCGCCGCCTGCAGGCCGACCACGGCCGCGGGTGCGGTTGGGAGCACGCGGGCGGGCAGCGGCTGGTGCTCCCACCAGGCGAGCCCCGCGACGACGACCACGCAGGCGGCGGCCAGCGGCGCGGCCCACGCCGGCGCGCGGCGCTGCGACTTCGCCGGCATGGCCACCGCCGGTTGCGCGTGGATGCCGCGGGCCGGGTCCCGTTCGCGTTCGGCGTCGGCGCGCCGCAGCGCATCGAGGATGTAGGACATGCGTTCGGCGCTTCTAGGGTTCGGTGCGCAGCCGCGGCTCGGTGACGCCGCTGGCGCGATTGAGTTGCATGTAGGTCAGCGGCCCGGGCAGGCCATCCGCCGGCAAGCCTTGCGCGAGCTGGAAGGCGCGCAGGTCCGCGCGCAGCGTCGCATCCAGCCTCGCCTTCACCACGGGTGCCGGTGCGCCCTTGGCCGCGGCCAGCCGGGTGGCGACCCATTCCACGGCCGGTCCGCCCTGGCCATCACGCGGCGTCTCGCGATAACCGACGGGCGCGCGCCACAAGGTCGCGAACTCGCCCTGCCAGCGCTCGGCCAACGCGGCGAGCGTCACGGTCTGCTCGCTGCCGTCGGCACGCAGGGTTGCCGTCTGGTCGGTCAGCCCCGCGAGGATCGCGTACGAAGGCTTGCCGCTCTGGGCGTCCAGCGTGACGATGCCCGGCCGACCGAGCTGCCGGATCACCGGCAGGCTGAGGGTGCGGGTGAAGCAATGCACCTGTGCCTGGGCGAGCGCCGTGCAGGGGTCGCCCTCGCCCAGCGGCAGCTGCCACATCTGCGCCAGTTCACGCCAGGCGGCGTTCTCGTCGCGCAGCAGCTTCGGTGCGGTCGCGGCGGCTCGCGTGGGCGCGGCGGGCCCGAGGGCGGCCAGGCGCGGCGTGACCGTCAACGAGATCGGCGCCAGCCGCGGCTCGTTCATGCGGGTGACACCTGCCAGCAGGCCGGCGCCGGCGGCCAGGCCCACCAGGCCCGCGACGGCGGTGCGCGCCCAGGCCGTGCGGGGACGGCTGCCGCGCGGGAACACTTCGGCCGCCGCCTGGCCGACGATCTTGCGGGTGACCTCGCCCTGCCCGTTGGCGTAGGCGCCCAGCAGCGCGCGGTCGCACAGCAGGTTGATCCGGCGCGGCACGCCGCCGGTGGCGGCATGCACCTTGCGCAGCGCCCCGCGCGCGAAGGGCAGCGGCCGCTGCAGGCCGCACACCTCAAGCCGGTGCCGCACGTAATGCGCGCATTCCTGCTCGCTCAGCGCCCGCAGGTGGTAGCGCGCGATCACGCGCTGCGCCAGTTGCTCCAGCTCCGGGCGTGCCAGCATCTCCCGCAGTTCGGGCTGGCCGATCAGGATGATCTGCAGCAGCTTGCGCTCGCTGGTCTCCAGGTTGGTCAGCAGCCGCAGCTGCTCCAGCACCTCGGGCGCCAGGTTCTGCGCCTCGTCGATCACCAGCACGTTGTTGCGGCCGGCCGCATGCGACTGCAGCAGGAAGGCGTTCAGCGGATCGAGGTAGTCCTTGACCGTAACGGCACGCTGCGGCGGCGGCGTCACGGCGATGCCGAACTCGTGGCAGACCGTCTCCAGCAGCTCCAGCACCGTGAGCTTCGGGTTGAAGATGTAGGCCAGCTTGCAGTGCTCGGGCACCTGTTCCAGGAAGGAGCGGCAGACGGTGGTCTTGCCCGTGCCGATCTCGCCGGTGAGCAGCACGAAGCCCCCGCCGCCCTGCACGCCATACAGCAGGTGCGCCAGCGCCTCGCGGTGCTGTTCGCTCATGAACAGCAGGCGCGGGTCTGGCGCGATGGAGAACGGCTCCTGCTTCAGCCCGAAATACGCTGCATACATGGGCGAAGGATAGCGCGCCGATGTAACCGCGCCCAGCACGCTTTTTCCTGCTAGGCGGGCGCGAGCACGGTGCGGCGGACCTTGCGGACCCGGAACGCGCTGGCGATCAGCAGCAGCTGCGAGGCGATGACGACGACCCACACCCCGCGCCAGTGCTGGTGATCGAGCAGCAGGCCGAACACCAGCGGCGCCACCGCCTGGCCGACGTCGAGGCCGGAATAGACCACGCCGTAGACACGGCCACTCGCGTTCTCGGGTGTGGAACGTTTCACGAGCATGTCGCGCGAAGGCCCGGCCAGGCCGCCGGCAAAGCCCATCGCGCCGAACAGCACCGGCACGGCCGCCGACGGGACGGTCGCGAATCCGAGCGTCGCCGCGATCAGCGCCCCGACGCCGAAGCCCGCGGCCACCACCTTTTCGCAGCGCTCCGGATCCGAGGCGAGGAAACCCCCGAGCACGGTGCCGCCGGCGCTGCACACCATGAACACGGTGACGCACAGGGCGGCCAGCGCCACGGGCATCTGGTGCAGCTCGCGCGCTGCCTGCGGCGCATAGGCCTGCACGCCGGTGAGCACGCCCGCGTACACCAGGAAGAACGCGAAGCACATCCAGACCGCCGGAATGCCGAGGAAGGCGAAATTGCCCTCGACCGGCGCGCCGGGGACCGCCGCGCGTGGGGCCGCCGGCGGCAGTTCCAGCTGCGCGCGATGGACCCAGAGGAGGACGAACACCGCCAGGGCCACGGCGCCCCCGGCAGCCACGGCAACGCGCCAGCCGAAGGCCAGCGCCAGCGGCACGACCAGCAGGGGCGCGAGCGCCCATCCCAGGCTGCCGGTGATGCCATGCACGCTGTAGGCATGGCCCAGGCGGGCCTGGCTCACCTTGCGGTTCAGGAGCGTGTAGTTGGCCGGGTGGAACACGCCATTGCCCGTGCCCGCGACGACGGAGAACAGGGCCATCACCGCGTAACTGGGGCTTGCGGCGAAGCCGAAGGCGCCGGCGGCGACCAGCAACAGGCCGCCGAAGAGCACCGGCCGCGGCCCGAAGCGGTCGACGAGGAAACCGGATGCGGTCTGCACGGCGCACGAGACGACGAAGAAGATCGTCATCAGGAAGGCCAGCTGCGTGTAGCTGGTGCCCAGCGCGTCCTTCAGCCACGGAAACAGCGGCGGCAGCAGCAACTGGCTGAAGTGGCTCACCAAGTGGGCGATCCCCACCAGCCCGATCACGCCGGCATCGTGGCGCAGGGGGGCCGGGACGGCGAGGGTGCTGGCTGCGGACGTCATGCGCGGATGCTACGCGGCGGGGCGGCTGCCGGAAATACGATGGTTCGCCAGATTTCGGCGAAAATCGGCCAATGCCGCGCCCGCGCCGCTCCGTCGTCCCCGACGACTCCAGCCTGTTCCAGCCCACGCGCGGCCGGCCGGTGCGGGTGCGTTCCCGCCACCTGGCCGCCGATGCGCATTTCGACCGGCACCGCCACGCCTGGGCCCAGGTCGCCTACTGCGCCACCGGCGTGCTGCAGGTGACGGCCGCCGACGGTGAAGGGGCGGCAGACGTCACCTACATCGTGCCGCCGTCGCGCGCAGTCTGGATCGCACCTGGCGCGTCGCATTCGGTGCACGTGATCGAGGCAGCCCAGTTCCGCACGCTCTACATCGACGCGGCCGTCATGCCGGCGGATTGGCGCGGCTGCCGCGTGCTGGTGGTGTCGCCGCTGTTGCGCGAGCTGGTCTCCGCGCTCGACGAGCCCGGGCTCCCGCGGGCCCGCGAGGACATGCTCACCGCACTGCTGCTGGACGAACTGTGCGCCGCGGATTCGCAGTCGCTCGGCGTTCCGATGCCCGGGGGCGCGTCGGGCGACAAGCGCCTGCGGGCGCTGTGCGAGGCAGTGCTCGCGGCGCCGGACCGGCGAGCCACCCTGGCGGAGTGGGCGGCGGAGATCGGCGCGAGCGAGCGCACCATCGCGCGCCTGTTTCGCGAGGAGCTCGGAACCAGCTACCAGCAGTGGCGCCAGCAGGCCGTGCTGGCGCATGCGCTGCCGCTGCTCGCCCGCGGCACACCGGTCGCCCACGTGGCGGCAGCCTGCGGCTATGCGAGCGAGAGCGCCTTCTCGGCCATGTTCCGCACCGCCATGGGCCAGCCCCCCAGCCGCATGCAGGCCCGCGCAACCGGCTGACTGCCCGCGCCCCGGCCATGGCGCGGCCGCCCTACACTGGCGGCGTGTCCACCATCCGCAGTGCCGGCTTGCTGATGTTCCGGGGCCGCGGCGGCTCGGTCCAGGTGCTGCTCGCGCATCCGGGCGGGCCCTTCTGGTCACGGCGCGACCTGGCATCGTGGACCCTGCCCAAGGGCGAGATCGCGCCGGACGAGGAACCGCTGGCAGCCGCCCAGCGCGAGTTCCATGAAGAAACCGGCTTCGAGAGCCACCCGCCCTACCTGCCCCTGGGCGAGTTGAAGCAGAAAAGCGGCAAGCGGATCAGCGCCTGGGCCTTCGAGGGCGATGCCGATCCCGCGCTGCTCGTGAGCAACCGCTTCGAGATGGAGTGGCCGCCGCGGTCCGGACGCACGCAGTCGTTTCCGGAGATCGACCGCGTCGCCTGGTTCACGCCCGAGGAAGCCCGCGTGAAGCTGATCGCCGGCCAGGTGCCCTTCGTCGAGGCGCTGCTGCAGCTGCTGCGCGTGCCCTGAGCCTCAGCGCCCCTGCTGCTGCGAAGTCGGCTGCGCCACTTGCTCCTCGTCCTGCTGCGGCAGCGGCGGCGGCGCCTGGTCGATGTGCTTGTTGATCCAGGCAATGATGCGTTCGGCCGCGTCCTGCCGCACCGAAGGCGCGCCCTCGCCGAGGAAGTGGTGGTCTTCCCCCGGGTAGAGCACCAGTTCGGCGGGCGTGTCGCCGGCGCGCATGAGGCTCACGAACAGCTCCTCCGACTGGCACTTGGGGCAACGCTCGTCATCGGCGCCCTGCATGAACAGCGTGGGGGTCTTCGCCTTTTCCACGTGCGTCATCGGCGAAAGCTGCTTGGCCAGCTTCCGGTCGAAGCGCTCCTCGGTGCCCATGTAGTACGGGTCGGCGTAGTAGCCGCCGTCGGAGGTGCCGTAGTGGGTCTCGATGTTGCCCACCGGTGCCATGACGACCGCTGCGCGGAAGATGTCGGTCTGCCCGATCGCCCAGCCACTGAGGTAGCCGCCATAGGACTTGCCGGCGACCGCCACGCGTTCGTCGCACACGCCCTCTTCCTGCAGCTGCCGGATGGCGGCCAGGTGCTGCGGCAGGTCGTATTCGCCCCAATGGCCCATGAGGCGCTCGCAGAACTCGCGGCCGTAGCTGGCCGACCCCACCGCGTTGAGCGCGAGCACCGCCCAGCCGTTGGAGCACAGCACCTGCCAGAACACGTTGGTGTCGAAGTCCAGCAGCGCATAGGCGGCCGGGCCGCCGTGGATGTCGTTCAGCAGCGGCATCGGCCCCTTGCTGCCCTCGGCACGCAGCAGCCAGCCGCCGATCTTTTCGGTGCCGCCCAGGCCGTCCGGCACCTCGAACTCCCAGGTCTCGGCCAGGATGGGCGTGCGCTCGCGCCACCAGGGGTTGAAGTCGCTCAGCTGCCGCTCGCCGCCGCCGTCCGCGGGACACACGTGCACTTCGCTGGGCTGGGAGGGATGTTCGATGGTGTAGACGAGTGCGTCGCCGGCGGTGCCGAACGCGCCGATCTGCCGGTGCCCCTCGACCAGCGCGTCGAGCTTGCCGTCGGTGGCCGAGATGCGGACCACGTGGTGGCGCCCGCGCTCCTGCCGCACGAAGAGGATGGAACGCGAGTCTTTCTCCCAGCGCACGGACAGGGGGTCGCCCACCTGCAGGTCGGCGTCACCCACGCGCTGCACGCGGCCGCTCTCCACGTCCAGCAGGAACAGGTTCGTCTGGGCGTCGCCTTCCTTGATGGTGGCGCTGAAGGCCACCCGCGTGCCGTCGGGAGACCACACCGGGGTCATCACGGTGGCGAAGTCCCGCGTCACCTGGCGCGCTCCGCTGCCATCGGCATCGCAAAGCCACAGGTCGGTGCGATGGGCAAAGCGGCCCTCGCGGGTGCGCGTGTACGCGATGCGTCGGCCATCCGGCGACGGGCCGAAGGCGAGCACGTCGAAGGGGCCATCGGTCAGCTGCGTGTGCTCGCCGCCGTCGACGTCGAGGCGGAACAGGTGGACTTCGCGCTTGAGCATGTAGCCCATGCCGTCGCTCTTGTACGGCAGCTTCCATGCCAGTTCGGGCTGCACCTTGCGCTTCTTCGGCTCGCGCCCGTTCGGGCGTTCGCCGCGCCAGTCCGGGTCCACCGGAACCGCTGCCGTCACCAGCAGGCTCTTGCTGTCCGGCGTCCAGCGCAGGTCGGACACCCCCCCCGGAAGATCTCCCAGCGGCGCAGCTTCGCCGCCGGTGCGCGCGAGCAGGTACACCTTCACCGCGCCGGTGCGGGTGGAGAGGAAGGCCAGCTGCCTGCCGTCGGGCGACCAGTGCGGGGAGTTGTCGGTGCCGGGGCCGCGCGTCAGTTGCGTGCGGCTGCTGCCGTCCAGGGCCAGCCCCCAGATGCAGGAGACGTAATCGTCCTGCTCCCGGTCCACGGAACGAACCGTGCACGCGACGAGGTCTCCCTCGGGCGTGCCGTCGAGTTCCGTGATTTTCAGGTGCAGGTACAGGTCTTCGGTGGTGAATGGTTGCGGCATATGCACCATGGTGTGCCGCCTGCGCGTTCACCCCTGTAGGACGGGGCCCGTGCCGGCGTGCGGCCTTTGCCGCACGCCCGGTCGGTCAGGCAGTCGCGTAGGCGCGCTGGCGACTGTTCGCCGCATGGGCGGCCAGCAGGTTGGCGTCGACGAGTTCTTCCTCGTCCTGGCGGGCCTGCATCTCCCCGCGGGCAGCGTGTTCCCAGGCGGCGCGCATCGCCTGCAGGGCTTCCTCGACGCTCAGGCGCGAGTCGCCCTTGATGCGGAACCAGTTCGCGCACAAGGATTTCTCGGCGTCGTCGAAGGAGCCGCCGTACTGCGCATAGCCGATGTAGCCGCAGCAATACGCCGGGGCATAGTCGTCGTAGCTGCACTCGGCGCGGTAGTAGGCCTCGCCGAAGTACACGCTCTGCCAGTAGGCATCCTCCGCCTCCGGGTTCACGCGTCCGTCGATGCGGATCTCCGGCTCGTCCGCTTGTTCTTCCCAAATGTCCTGTGCCATGGCGGTCATCACCATCTCTCCGTGTTTGTGCATGGAGGGATGATCGCGAAGGGTCCTGCCCGACCGTGTAGGACGCGCGAGCCGCGGTGCTGTCGGAGGCCGCACCCGCAAATTGCAGGCGCCGCCCCCGGTGGGCCGTGCAGCGATGTCGCCTCTGCGGCTTGCACTGTTGCGCCAGGAGCCGATACTCGCGCCTCATCGGAGGCACGCAGCATGGAAACGAAAGACAAGGTGGTGGTGGTCACCGGGGGCGCCAGCGGCATCGGCGCCGGACTGGCGGAGCGCTTCGCGCGCGAAGGCGCGCAGGGCGTCGTCGTGGCGGACGTGAACCTCGAGCGCGCACAGGGTGTCGCCGCGGCGATCGGGGCACAGGCGATCGCGGTGCGTTGCGACGTGAGCCGCGAAGCGGAGATCCAGGCCCTGGCGCAGGCAGCGCGCGATCGCTTCGGCCGCATCGACGTGTGGATCTCCAATGCCGGCATCCTCGGCCGGCTGGGCGGCATCGAGCTGGAGGACGAGCTCTGGCAGAAGATGTGGGAGATCCACGGCATGGCGCACGTGTGGGCCGCGCGCGCGGTGATGCCGGAGATGGTGGCGCGCGGCGAGGGCTACTTCCTCGTCACCGCCTCGGCGGCCGGATTGCTGAACATCGTGGAGTCGGCGCCCTATGGCGTGACCAAGCACGCCGCAGTGGCGATCGCGGAGTGGCTGCGGATCGCCTACGGGCGCAAGGGCGTGCGCGTGTCGTGCCTGTGCCCGCAGTCCGTGCAGACGGACATGACGCGCGACGGCACCGGCTCCGCCGGCATCAACGGCGTGCTGTCACCCGCGCAGGTGGTGGACGTGGTGGTCCAGACCATGCGCGAGGAGCGCTTCCTCGCCCTGCCCCACCCGGAGGTGGCGCAGTACTTCGAGAAGAAGGGGCAGGACTACGACCGCTGGCTGGGTGGCATGCAGAAGCTGTACGCCCACCACATGGAGCAGTCCCGCTAGCGGCCGAAGAGTCCCACCAGCCCCGTGACGATCAGGTACAGGGCGATGATGTAGTTCAGGAGCTTGGGCATGATCAGGATCAGCACGCCCGCGATGAGGGAAGCGATCGGGCCGAACTGCTGGAGATATTGCATGGTGGGCTCCACCGATGAGGGAGGCCGAGTCTACGGTGGACCTGGCGCGGCAGGGGGCGCGCGGCGCCCTCAATCCAGCAGGCGGTGCTTCAAGGCGTAGTAGGTGAGGTCGCTGTTGGAGCGTGCATCGAGCTTGCGCATCAGGCGGGCGCGGTAGGTGCTGACCGTCTTGGCGCTCAGGGACAGCTCCGCCGCCACCTCGCCGGCGGTGCAACCCTGGGCCAGCTTGAGGAAGACCTGCAGCTCGCGCGCGGAGAGCTGTTCGTGGGCGCCGCCCGGCGTGGGCGTGATCACCTGCGTGGCCAGCAGTTCCGCCACCACCGCGGTGATGTAGCGGCCGCCCTGGGCGACCCGCCGGATCGCGGTGGCGATCTCGGAAGGCTCGCAGGCCTTGTTCAAGTAGCCGCTGGCACCGTTGCGGATCAGGGGCACCGCGTACTGGTGCTCGGGGTAGCCGGAGAGCACCAGCACGCCCACGTGTTCCGCCTTCGCCTTGATCATGGTCAGCGCGTCGATGCCGCTTTGCCCCGGCATGTCCAGGTCGAGCAGCAGCACGTCGACGCCTTGCGTGCGCACGAGGTCGATCGCTTCGCGCCCTGACGACGCCTCGGCCACCACGCGCATGCCGTCCTGTTCGTCGAGGTAGCAGCGCAGCGCCGCGCGCGTGATGGGATGGTCGTCCGCGATCCCGACGCGCACGACGCGCAGGGCCACCGGCTCGTGCGGAGGCCGCGTCTGTTCTGGCTCGGCGAAGCGCTGCAGCTTCACGTCTCGTCCCTGGTCCGGCACCAGCCGGTCCGTACATTAGGAAACGTTCCGCCGCCCGGTCCCGTAGGCGCGGACCTACAGCGCGGTCAGTGCGCGGCTCATCCTGAGGAACGCAAGACTGTGCCTTACGCCGTCGCCGCTTCCCGGCGCGGCGCCCCCT
>JAESGR010000785.1_pt1 | contig 15107 bp, 14 predicted proteins | sample 9269771 | NCBI WGS metagenome assembly JAESGR01 (sample SAMN15739572, study PRJNA653492) | algae metagenome | isolation source: Chroococcus sp. CMT-3BRIN-NPC107 and co-occurring heterotrophs from well... | place: USA: Clark Mountains Wilderness, California | collected 2010-04-18
CACCATCGCCCTGCCCTTCGCGGTGGCGCGCCGCCGCTGGCGGGTCGTGGCGCTGGAGGCGCACCGGGGGATCGCAGGAATCCTGTCGGCCAATGTGGTGGTCAACGGGCTGACCAATGTGGAGGTTCTCCACGCTGCGGCGGGACCGGAGGCGAAGCTGGCGGCGTTTCCGACGCCGCCCCTGCGGCTGAAGGGAAATCACGGCGTCGCCGGTTTCCTGATGACCGACGCCCCCACCGAACCGGTGCGGATGCTCCGCCTCGATGACATCCCGGGCGATGTCCGGGTGGTGAAGGTCGACGTGGAGGGGTTCGAGCCCGAAGTGCTGAAAGGCGCGGGCCGGCTGATCCGCGACGTGAAGCCCACATGGGTCGTGGAGGCCACCCGCTCGCGCGAGGCGCCGGCCCGCCAGGTCATGCGCATCTTCCTGGAGGCGGGTTACGACCTCTACTGGCTGTTCGCGCCGTTCGTGACGCCGCTGGCGCCGAAGACGCCCGGCGAGATCCGCCTGGGCGACCTGAACGTGGTCGCCGTTCCCCCGGGCGGCGACAATCCGTGGAACATGACGCCGGTCCGGACTGCGGACGATCCTCTCCCGTCGACCCCCGACGCGCACCCCTACATCCAGCGCTACACGAAAGAAGGCGCTGCGGCCGCGCGCTAGCCGAGCGAGGCGAGCTCCCGGGCCAGGTTTGCCCGCGCCTGCGCCTCGAAGCGCTCGCCCAGGCGCGGATCCGGAAAGATCGCGGGCGCCTCCAGGAAGCGCCGCAGCACCCGCCCGCGGCCGGCCCGCCACAGCTCATCCGGCACGTGGGCGTACTCCTCGCGGACGGCCCTCGCGTAGGCGTCGTAGTCCGCCGGCGAGGCGCCGAGGATCGACAGGTCGATGGAGACCAGGATCGCGCCCATGCGGTCGCCGGGCGCCACCTCATGACCGGCGGTCAGGCGGATCAGCCGGGCGACCTCGGCGCGATCGGCGGGGCTGACGCCCATCTCCGCCAGGTCCGCCTCGGCCATGTCGGCGCTGCGGGCCTCTTGTCGGCGGCCTTGGCGTCGTAGATCGCGTCGTGCCACCAGATCGCCCAGGCGAGGATCTGGCGCTCGTGCGCCGACAGCCCCTGGACCTCGTCCAGGAGCGTCAGGCAGGCCTCGATGTGGGCCCGGGTGTGGTAGCGCCGGTGCGGCTCGGCGTAGGCCGCCTCAAGCCTGGGCTTCAATATCGGCCAGGACCTTCATCGAGATGATCCGCCCCGGGTTCTTCGGCGGCTCGCCCTTCGGCAGGGCGTCGACATTCTCCATGCCTTCGATCACCTCGCCCCAAACCGTGTACTGGCGGTCGAGGAAGGTGGCGTCGTCGAAGCAGATGAAGAACTGGCTGTTGGCCGAGTTCGGGTTGTTGGTGCGGGCCATCGAGCAAGCCCCGCGCACGTGGTGGGCGTCGGTGAACTCGGCGTTGAGGTTCGGCTTGTCCGAGCCGCCCGAGCCGGTCCCGGTGGGGTCGCCGCCCTGGGCCATGAAGCCGGGGATCACCCGGTGGAACTTGACGCCGTCGTAGAAGCCCTCGCGCGACAACTCCTTGATGCGGGCGACGTGGTTGGGGGCCAGGTCGGGGCGAAGTTTGATCTTCACCGGCCCGCTATCGAGCTCCATGATCAGGAAATTCTCGGGGTCCTGGGCCATCACTTCACCTCCACGGGCAGTTCGATATCGCATGCACTGAAGTCGGGCCCCTTGAGAGCCTTCAGCCGCTCGACTTCGGCGGCTAGCCAGGGGCTCTTCGTGTCAACCACCCGGACCTTCGGTCGTTCCGCGGCCGGGATGTCGGCGAGCACCCGCACCTTCTGCATTTCGTCCTGGGGCGGGGCCACCGGCTCGCCGGTCTTGATCGCCCGGACTACGTCCAGCCCAGAGATCACCCGGCCCCAGACGGTGTAGCGCTGCTCCAGCGACGGATACTTGGCGCGCATCAGGAAGAACTGGCTGTTGGCCGAACCGGGGTCGCCCCCGCGTGCCATGCCGCCCACGCCCGGGCAATAGAGGCCGAAGGCGGTCACCTTGCCGTCCACCGTGGCCGCGGCCATCCAGGCGTTCTGGCTGCGGATCGGCACGGGTCCGATGAAGCCGATCTCGCTGACGGCGTCGGCGTGCACCTTGACCATCTCCGGCGGCGCGACGCGGAAAGTGAACTCGGCCGGCAGGTCCGGCAGGGCCGAGCCGCCCTCGCCGGTGTCCTGCGGATCGCCGGTCTGGGCCATGAACGCGTCGATGACCCGGAAAAACTTGCGCCCGTCGTAGAGCCCCTGGCGGGTCAGCGTGCGGATCCGCTCGACGTGCTGCGGCGCCAGCTGCGGGACCATCTCGACCAGCACCCGGCCCTTGTTGGTGTCGATCACCAGGACGTTCTGCGGGTCGGGCGTGCGCCAGTCACCGGCGGCGGGCCTGGCGGGCTGGGCCGCAGGCGCCGGAGCGGCCGGGCGCGGCTTGGTCTGGGCCAGGGCGGGGGCAGTGGCGAGCGAGAAGGCGCACGCACCCAAGGCGAGGGCTCGGATCATGGGCGCTACTGGTAGCGGGCGTCGGTTTGGCGCGCCAGACCGCTCAGCGCGCGCCGACCTTTTCCTTCAGCCGCGCCTCGATGCGCGGGCTGACGAATTTGGCCACGTCGCCGCCGAGGATGGCGATCTCCTTGACCAGCTTGGAGGCGATCGCCTGGTGGCGCGGGTCGGCCATCAGGAAGACGGTCTCGATTTCGCGGTCCAGCTGCTGGTTCATCGCGGTCATCTGGAACTCGAACTCGAAGTCGGCGACAGCCCGCAGGCCGCGCACGATCACCGAGGCCCCGACCTCGCGGGCGAAGTGCATCAGCAGCCCCTCGAACGGCTCGACGACGATCTCGGCCGTCGAATTGAGGTGCTGGGTCTCGGCCCGCACCATCTCGACGCGCTCCTCGAGGGTGAACATCGGGCCCTTGCCCTGGTTGATCGCCACCCCGAGCACCAGCCGGTCGACCAGCTTCACGGCCCGGCCGATGATGTCCAGGTGGCCGTTGTGCATCGGGTCGAAGGTGCCCGGATACAGGCCGATACGCGTCATAAAGGGCAGTCCCCCAGAGCTCTCCCTTTCGGCCAATGGCCCAGCCGGGCGCCGTTAGGCAAGCCGTTTCTTCCTCAAGGGGAGGTCGGCGCGCCTAGTCCTCCGACTCCGGAGCTTCAGGCTCTTCGCCGATTACGCCCTCTTCCGGCTCGTCGCCGGCGTCAGCCAGCCGCTCGACGGAAACCACGTGCTCGTCGGCCGCCTTGCGGAAGATGGTGACGCCTTGGGTGTTGCGGCCGGCGACGCGGACCTGGCGGACCGGGGTGCGGATCAGTTGGCCCTGGTCGGTGACCAGCAGGATCTGGTCGGCGTCCTCGATCGGGAAGGAGGCCACCAGACGGCCGCCGCGCTTCGAGAGGTCCTGGGCCATCAGGCCCTGGCCGCCCCGGCCCGTGCGACGGTACTCGTAGGCGCTGGTCCGCTTGCCGAAGCCTTCCGAGGAGACGGTCAGGATGAACTCCTCGGCCGCGCCCAGCGCCGCGATGCGCTCGGGCGGCATCGGAGCCAGGCCCTCGTCCTCGCCGGCGTCATCGTCCTCGGGCGCGGATTCCTCCGGCTGCTCGCCGAGCTCGGCGGCGCGCATGGCGCGGCTGTGCTTGAGGTAGGCGGCGCGCTCGGCGGGGCTGGCCTCGACGGAGCGCAGGATGGCCATGGAGATGACCTGGTCGCCGTCCGCGAGGCGCACGCCGCGCACGCCGGTGGAGTCGCGGCCGGCGAACACCCGCACCTCTTCCACCGAGAAGCGGATGCAGCGGCCGAGCGCCGTGGTCAGCAGCACGTCGTTCTCACGCGTGCAGACGCAGACGCCGATAATGGAGTCGCCCTCGTCGAGCTTCATGGCGATCTTGCCGTTGCGGCGGATGTCGATGAAGTCGGAGAGCTTGTTGCGGCGGACGTTCCCCGAGCGGGTGGCGAACATCACGTCGTACTGGTCCCACGTCGCCTCGTCCTCGGGCAGCGGCAGGATCGAGGTGATGGTTTCGCCCGGCTCGATCGGCAGGATGTTGACGAAGGCCTTGCCGCGGCTGGTCGGCGTGCCCACCGGCAGGCGCCACACCTTCAGCTTGTAGGCCTTGCCGCCGCTCGAGAAGAACAGCACCGGCGTGTGGGTGTTGGCCGAGAACACCCGGGTGACGGCGTCCTCTTCCTTGGTCGCCATGCCCGAGCGGCCTTTGCCGCCCCGGTGCTGGGTCCGGTAGATGTTCAGCGGCGTGCGCTTGACGTAGCCCGAGTGGGTCACGGTGATGACCATGTCCTCGCGGGCGATCAGGTCCTCGTCCTCGACGTCGGCGTCGCCTTCGACGATCTCGGTGCGGCGCGGGACGGCGTAGGCGGCCCTGACCTCCACCAGCTCCTCGCGCACGATCGCCATCACCCGCTCGCGCGAGGACAGGATGTCGAGGTGGCCCTGGATGACGGCGGCGAGCTCGCGCGCCTCTCCGAAGATCTCGTCACGGCCCAGACCCGTCAGCCGCGACAGGGTGAGCGCCAGGATCGCCCTCGCCTGCTCGTCGGTGAGCCGGATGCGGTCGCCCTCGACCAGCACCGATCGCGGGTCGGCGATCAGGTCCACGAGGGGCATCATGTCGCCGGTCGGCCAGGCCTGGGCGATCAGCCGCTCGCGGGCTTCCGCCGGATCCTTGGAGGAGCGAATGATGTGGATGACGTCGTCGATGTTGGCCACCGCGATGGCGAGGCCCACCAACACGTGGCCGCGGTCGCGGGCTTTGGACAGCTCGTACTTGGTGCGCCGGACGACGACTTCCTCGCGGAAGGCGACGAAGGCGTCGAGCATCTCCTTCAGGCCCATCTGCTGGGGCCGGCCGCGGTTCAGCGCCAGCATGTTGACCCCGAAGGAGGTCTGCAGAGGGGTGAAGCGGTAGAGCTGGTTGAGCAGGACCTCGGCGCTGGCCTCGCGCTTCATCTCGACGACGACGCGCATGCCGTCGCGGTCGGACTCGTCGCGAAGGTCCGCCACGCCCTCGATGCGCTTCTCGCGCACCAGCTCGGCGATCCGCTCGACCAGCGCGGCCTTGTTCACCTGATAGGGGATGGCGGTGATGACGATCGCCTCGCGGTCCTTGCGGACCTCCTCGATCGCCGCCTTGCCGCGCATCACCACCGAGCCGCGGCCGGTCATCAGCGCCTGGCGCGCCCCCGTCCGGCCGATGATCTCGCCGCCGGTGGGGAAATCCGGGGCCGGGACGATGTCGAGCAGCTCATCCAGGCCGATGTCCGGGTTGTCGATCATCGCCAGGCAGGCGTCGACCACTTCGCCCAGGTTGTGCGGCGGAATGTTGGTGGCCATGCCGACGGCGATGCCGCCCGCGCCATTGACCAGCAGATTGGGGATGCGCGAGGGCAGGACCACCGGCTCGTGCTCGGAGCCGTCGTAGTTGTCCTTGAAGTCGACGGTGTCCTTGTCGAGGTCGGCGAGGATCGACATCGCCGCGCGCGTCAGCCGGCACTCGGTGTAGCGCATGGCGGCCGGCGGATCGTTGTCCACCGAGCCGAAGTTGCCCTGGCCGTCGATCAGCAGCTGGCCCATGGAGAACGGCTGGGCCATCCGCACCAAGGTGTCGTAGATCGCCACGTCGCCGTGCGGGTGATACTTACCCATGACGTCGCCGACCACGCGGGCGGACTTCACGTAGCTGCGGTCCGGCGTGTGCCCCTGCTCATTCATCGAGAACAGGATGCGCCGGTGCACGGGCTTGAGGCCGTCGCGCACGTCGGGCAGCGCCCGGCTCACGATCACGCTCATGGCGTAGTCGAGGTACGAGCGCTTCAGCTCGTCTTCGATGGCGATAGGGGCGATGCCCCCGCGCCGGCCGTCGTCCGGTGGGGTGGGGTTGTCGTCGCTCAAGGGTGGGATTTAGCCGCCAGAATCGGACACAGGAGATAGGTCCTCCGGGTATCATCCGAAAGCCGCAGACGCTAGGTTTCCCGCCTCTTCAGTCACAGGAATCCTGCCCATGCGTACCCCAATCGCCGCTCTCGCCGCCGTGGCGCTCGCCGCGCCCGCCTTCGCCCAGACGGCGCCCGCGCCGCTGCACGTGGAGCTGAAGAACAACGCCGGCGCGTCGGTTGGCCACGCCATGATCAGCGAGGCCCCGAACGGCGTGGTCATGCGTGTCGAGGCCAAGGGCCTGCCGCCCGGCTGGCACGGCCTGCACTTCCACGAGAAGGCCGACTGCTCGAAGTCCGACTTCACCAGCGCCGGCGGCCACGTGCACGACCAGCCGACCATGGTGCATGGCCTGCTCAATCCGGACGCCAACGAGGCCGGCGACCTGCCGAACCTGTTTGTCGCGAAGGACGGGACCGCCAACGCCGAGTTCTTCTCCAGCTACGTCTCGGTGAAGGCGGCCGGGCGCGTGCGGCTCGCAGACGCAGACGGCTCGGCGCTGGTGATCCACGCCTCGCCCGACGACCACAAGACCCAACCGATCGGCGGCGCGGGCGCCCGCATCGCCTGCGGCGCCATCAAGTAGGCCCTTCTCGATGAGCCCAGGACGCCTCGCCGCCCGCGGAACCGCCTTCGTCGACGACGCCGGGCGCGAGGTGATCCTTCGGGGCGTCAACCTCGGCGGGGACTGCAAGGTCCCCTACCCGTATGGCGGCACCCACCTGCCGAGCGACTTTGCGGACCACCGCGAGGTCTCGTTCGTGGGCCGTCCCTTCCCCATCGAAGAGGCCGACGAGCACCTTGGCCGGCTGCGCGGCTGGGGTTTCAACTGCCTGCGCCTGCTGACGACTTGGGAGGCGGTGGAGCACGCCGGCCCTGGCCAGTATGACCGCGCCTACCTCGACTATTTCGCACAGGTCTGCCGGCGAGGCGGCGAGTACGGCTTCTGGGTGTTCGTCGATTTCCACCAGGACGTCTGGAGCCGGATGACCGGCGGCGACGGGGCGCCCGGCTGGACGCTCGAGGCGCTGGGCCTGGACTTCACCCGCTTCGACGCGGCCGACGCCGCGCTTGTGATGCAGCACCGGTACGACTACGCGAGCCCGGTCGCCCGGCAGGAAGACCGCTACCCAATGATGAGTTGGGGACGGAACTACCAGATGCCGGCCAACGGCATCTGCTGGACCGCCTTCTTCGCCGGCCGGGCCTTCACGCCGGAATGGCGGATCGATGGGCGCAACGTCCAGGACGTGCTGCAGGGCGCCTACCTCGGGGCCATGCGCGCAGTGGCCGAGGCGGTGAAGGACCAGCCGCACGTCATCGGCTTCGATTCCCTCAACGAGCCCGGCCGCGGCTGGATCGGCCAGCCGCTGTCGGAGCGGCGGCTGACGCCCAGCCCCGACACTCCCCGCCCTCCGCGGCCCGGGCCAGTGTGGACGCCGCTGGATGGCCTGGCCGCCGCCGCCGGCCTGACCCGAGCCTTGCCCATGCTTGGCCGGCAGGGGGAGGCGCCGGGCCTGGAGATCGTCTCCGAGCTGACCGTGAACGCGGCGGGCGTGCGCATCTGGACATCTGGCGAGGCTGATCCTTTCGAGCGGGCCGGCATCTGGCGGCGGGAAGGTGCGGCGCCCCTGCGGGAGGACGCCTTCCAGGCGGTGGACGGCCGGCCAGTGGACTACGACTCCGACTTCATGGCCCCGTTCATGCGGGCGGTGGCGCAGACAGTGCGCAGCGTCCGGGACGATTGGCTGCTGTTCGCCGAGCTCGACCCGTTCGAGGCGGCGACCGGCCACGGTTTCCCGCCCGGGATGCCCGAGCGGACGGTGAACGCCAACCACTGGTATGACGCCCGCACGCTGGTGACCAAGACCTTCGACGCGAGCTTCGATCCGGAGCGGCTGCGCAGCCGCTACCAGCGCGAACTGTCGCGAATCCGGGCCCATGGCGAGGCGCTGAACGCCCCCACCCTGATCGGCGAATTCGGCATCCCCTACGACCTGAACGGCGGCGAGGCGTACCGCCGCTGGGCGGCCGGCGAGCGGGACGAAGCGATCTGGGCCGCCCATGAGCGGGCGCTGTCGCTGATGTACGACGCCATGGACGAGCTGGGACTGTCCTCCACCCAGTGGAACTACACCGCCTCCAACCGCAACGACCTGCGCATCGGCGACGGCTGGAACCAGGAGGACCTTTCCATTTTCTCCAGCGACCAGCAGGGCGGCGGCTCGGACGGCGGGAGGGCCGTGCGGGGCTTCTCCCGACCCTATGTCCGTTCCGCGCAGGGGCGGATCACCGCGCAGCGATTCGACTGGAGCACGGGCCTGTTCACCGCCGAGGTCGAGGTGGACCCGAACGTCGCCGCGCCCACAGAGCTCTACGTGCCGAGCGCCTGGTTCGGCGCGGGCGCGGAGGTCGTGTGCGACGATCCTGATGCCGAGGTGACCCGCAGCGGTGATCTGATGCAGGTCCGCTCGCGGCGTTCGGGGCGTCTGAGGCTGGGGCTCACCGGCTAGGCTGGCTTACCTCAGCCTGTGCATCGCGCAGAGCTTGTTGCCGTCCGGGTCGCGCAGGTAGGCGAGGTACATGCGCCCGGTGGGCTGCTCGCGCACGCCCGGCGGGTCCTCGATGGACGTCCCGCCGTTGGCCAGGCCCGCCGCGTGCCAGGCGTCGGCCTGTTCGGTGGAGGTGCAGGCGAAGCCGATGGTCCCGCCGTTGGCCGGGGTCGCCGGCTGACCGTCGATCGGCAGCGAGATGCCCAGCACCCCGCCGTTGGCGCGGTAGAAGATCCGATGGCGATCCACGAACCCGGGCGGGACGCCGAGCGCGCCGAGCAGGGCGTCGTAGAAGGTCTTGGCCCGCTCCAGGTCGTTGGTGCCGATCATGACGTGCGAGAACATCTGCGCCCCTCCGGTGCTTGAGGCCCCAGACGAGCGCGCCGATGGCGGACGGTCAAGCGTGACGCGGCGTCGGGCGGCTTGCTGTTGGCCCGCGGACATCCTGTGTTCAGCTTGCCTGGGGCAGTATGGGGTCCCATCTGAGCTCAGACCTTCCGAAAAGCCCAAAGAAGACGACGCCATGAAACGCCGCCTCGCCCTCCTGCTCGCGCCGCTGCTCCTCGCCGGCCCGGCCGCCGCCGCTGAAGGAATTCTGCCGGGCTACTGGGAGACCACAAACCGGCTGATCTCGCCGATCCCGCAGAAGAAGGTGGAGAAGCGCTGCATCACCCCTCAGGAAGTGGCCAAGTTCATGGAGGGCCCGTCGAACCGGCACTACAAGTGCACCTATCCGACCAAATCCTTCGCGGGCGGCAAGATCCTGCTGAAGGGCCAGTGCCGCTCGAAAAAGGGCCGCGTCGTCGATGTCGCCGGCGAGGGCAGCTACACGCCGACCACCATGCAGTTGACCGCCGACATCGCCACCGAGTGGGCCGGCCTCACCATCGCTGGAAAGGCCAGCACCGACGCCCGCCGAATCAGCGACACCTGCCCGCCGGCCGCGGTCGCGCAGACCAACTGAGCCGCGCTGACGATCAATTGATGGGTTCTGCGGGAACGTAGGGCTCGCCGAACTATTCGGATCATATCCGCCCCCGTTGACCTCCGAGACAAAGCTCGCGAGACAAAACGCCGTGCGGCCGCCTGTCTCACAGGCGCCGTATTCGCCCGGCATGACCCCCGCCGACTTAGCAGAAAGCCGACAAGACCCTCGTGACTGACCTGACCGCAACCGACTGGAGCCGAGCGCTCGCGCCCTACAGGACGCCCAAGCTGAGCCGCAGCCTTGTGGAGATCCTGATCACCACAGGGTCCCTCTTCGCGATCTGGGGCGTCGCCTGGTTCGCGTTCGAGGCGGGCGCGGTCTGGGCCGCGCTGCTGCTGACCATTCCGGCCGCCTTCTTCCTGATGCGGATGTTCCTCATCCAGCACGACTGCGGGCACGGCTCGTTTTTCCCCGCGAAGGCGGCCAATGACTGGGTCGGCCGGGTGATGAGCGTCTTCACCCTGACCCCTTACGAGTACTGGCGGCGGGCGCACGCTCAGCACCACGCGACCTCCGGCAACCTCGACCGGCGCGGCATCGGGGCCATCGACACCCTGACGGTGGATGAATACCGCGCGCTGAGCCCGCGCCGGCGGCTCGGCTACCGGCTCTATCGGCACCCGCTGGTGATGTTCGGCCTGGGGCCGGCGTTCAACTTCTTCATCATGCAGCGGATCCCGCTGGGGATGATGCGTGAGGGCTGGCGGCCGTGGGTCTCGACGCTCGGCAACACTCTGGCGATCGCGGCCGGGGCGGCTGCGCTGGTCTGGCTGGTGGGCCTGGGCCCGCTGGTGGTGAACTTCATCACCATGCTGCTGGCGGCCACCATCGGCGTGTGGCTGTTCTTCGTGCAGCATCAGTTCGAGGGCGTCTACTGGGCCCGCCAGGGCAAGTGGAAGCGCGATCTCGGAGCCCTCGAGGGCTCCTCTCACTACGACCTGCCGCCGGTGCTGCGCTGGCTCACCGCCAACATCGGCATCCACCACGTGCACCACCTCTCCAGCCGGATCCCCTACTACCGGCTGCCGGAAGTGCTGCGCGACCGGCCCGAGCTGAAGGATGTCAGCCGCATCGGGCTGATGGAGAGCTTCAAGTGCGCGCGGTTGGCGCTCTACGACGAGGCGCGCGGCGAACTGATCTCCTTCCGCGAGTACAAGCGCCTCGGCTGACGCCGCGTACAGCCGCGGTTCATCCCGGCCGCCCTAGCTTCGTCCCATCAACCACGGAGGCTGGGATGCGGCTCTTCACGATGGCGGCGGTGGCCGCGATGACCTTGGCGACAGCGGCGAGCGCCCAACCCTACGCCGGCGGGCGCGTCGGGTCGGCGACCCTCTACGAATTCCCGGACTTCCAGGGGCGGCAGTTCACGGTCACCAGCGAGACCACCAACCTGCCCCGCCAGTTCAACGACCAGGCCCGCAGCGCCCGCTTCAACGGCCGCTGGACGGTCTGCGAGAACGCCGACTTCGGGGGCCGCTGCATGGAGCTGTCCGGCGACGTGCCCGAGCTGGACAGCGTGGGCCTGGCCGAACGCATCAGCTCTCTCCGCCCCGCGGGCCGAGACGGCGGCTGGGGCCGCCCTGACGACGACTGGGACCGGCCGGGTGGCGGCTGGAGCGGCGGCGGTCGGCCCGGCGGCCGCGGGATCGACGGCGCCCGGACCGTCTTCTACCCCTACCCGACCATCCGCGGCTCGGACATCGCCGCCGGCTCGACCTCGGCGAACGAGTTCTGCCGCCGCAACGGCCACGGCGGCGCGGCCCACTACGACTCCTCCGAACGCGCACCCCGCGCGGTGGACTGGAACGGCCGCCCCATCGGCCCCTCGCCCGTGCTGCGCGACCTGCTTTGCCGGAAGTACTGAGGCGTAGGGCCAGACATCGAAACGGCCAGTCTCTCGCGAGACTGGCCGTTTCTCTGACTCTTGGAACTCGCCCCTAGAACGGGATCTCGTCGTCCAGGTCGGCGGAGAAGTCTTCGCGCGGGCCGGAGCTCTGGTTGCGGGGGCCGGAGGAGAAGCCGCCGCCGCCGGCGTACTCGGGCTCGCGGCCGCCGCCGGCGCCCTCGCCCTTGCCGTCCAGCAGGGTCAGCTCGCCGCGGAACTTCTGGATCACCACCTCGGTGGAGAACTTCTCGACGCCCGACTGGTCGGTCCATTTGCGGGTCTGAAGCTGGCCCTCGATGTAGACCTTGGAGCCCTTGCGCAGATAGTTCTCGGCGACTTTGGCGATGTTGTCGTTGAAGATCGCCACCCGGTGCCACTCGGTCTTTTCCTTGCGCTCGCCGGTCGCCCGGTCGCGCCAGCTCTCCGAGGTCGCGATGCGCAGGTTGGCCACGCGCTCGCCCGACGGCAGGGAGCGGATTTCGGGATCGGCTCCGAGATTGCCGATGAGGATGACCTTGTTGACGCTGCCCGCCATCGATGTGTCCTTGTGCTTTCCGAAAGGTGCGGGCTGAAGGCCCGGGCGCACGCTACTCCCGGGCGATCCGCCGATCAATGCCGATGTTCTCGTTAAGTTCTGGTCCGCGACTGCGGCGGATAGACCTTCACCGCTGCGGCATCGCTCCCGGGATGGCGAGCCGGCCGTCGCCGGTGCGCACCAGCGCCAGGTAGCGGTGCTCCTCCAGCGAGCCGGCGGTGAAGATGCCCTCCCGCTGAAGGAAGATGAAGTTGCCCTGGAAGGCGCCGACCAGCTCGCGGTTGCTGCCGCCCAGGGTCAGGAAGCGGATCCGCATGGCCTCGAGCGCCGCGGCGCAGTGCTCCAGGTCCGGCTGGTCGGAGACCTTGTTGTACTTCAGCGTCCCGTCCTGCTGCGGCACCACGTGGTAGCAGACGTTGGGGGTCCCGGGCGGGATGGTGCGCTTCTGGCAGGCGACGAGTGAGAGCGCGGCGACCGCCGCGATCAGGAGAATGCGAGGCATGGCGCCAAGCCTATACACGAGACGGGCCGCGCTCCAACCTCACCCGACGGCCGGGATCGAGCAGGCGGGGCCCTGCTCCGCTAGGCGGCGGAAGCTGCGATTGTCGGCGGAGACCTCCACCCGCCCCGGCACCAGCCGTAGGGTCTGCTGGCCCCAGCGGCCGTAGCTGGCCGCGCCGGGCCGCTCGCAGCGGCCGGCGTAGAGGGTCTGGACGCAGGCGTTGAGGGTCATGTCGGGCAGCTTGCGCCACTCCGCGCCGGAATAGCGCCAGCACGGCGCAGAGGGCCCGGCGGGGCGGGCCTGAGCGGGAGCGCCCGCCGGCGTCTGGGCGGCTTGGGACGGCCCGTCGAGTCCCGCAGACGTCGCCTCGCTGATCGGCGGCAGGGGCACGATGGAGGCGCCGGCCTGGTTCGCTGCAGCCAGGGCGCCGGTCTCGTCGACGCCGACGTCGAGCGCGTCGGTGGCCACGCCATTGCGCTTGGCGCAGGCCGACAGGGTCAGCTCGCCGACAAACTGGCCGTCCACGAAGCAGCGGAGCGGCCGGGTCGCGCTGACGCGCTCGTCCGTGTCGGTGGTCTCCACGACCAGGCCCGCCTGCGAGGCAGGCGGCGGCGCGGCGGGCTCCTTGGGGCCCTGCAGGACGAGAATAGCGGCCAGGCCCAGGCCGGCGAGCAGCGCCGCTGCGCCGCCGCCGAGGACCAGGGCGTTGCGCCTGTCGGAGAGGAATGCCATCGGCCTTGGCTAGACCGCGCGGGCCCAGCTTTCAAGCCGCGGGCGCAAGCCCTCAGCCGCCGCCCGTCAGCCGGTCGAGCGCCGACTGGTAATTGGCGATCTGCGACTGCAGGTAGGCCGGCACCTGGCCCGTGGGGTTTACAGTGGATGGGGCGGCCTTCGGCGAGGCCTTCGCCACCAGGTCCTTGTAGGCGGTGCGGATGACGCCCATCGCCGCGCTGATCTCAGCCATGGCGTGGCGCACCTGTTCGGCGTCGTTGAGGTTGAGGTCGCTGGGCAGGCCCAGGCCGTACAGCGGCGCCTTGCCGTCGGCGGGCACGGTCTTCCCGTCCACGACCTTGGTGTTGCGCACGACGCCCTCGGCCAGCCCCAGCACCTCCAGCGCGTTGTCGCTGCCCTTGCCGGGCAGGATCTCGATCAGCGAGCGGTCGTGCAGCGGCTTGATCTGCAGCCGGCGGACGCCCTCGCTGGTGGTGATCTCCACCTTGGCCTTGAAGGCGAGCGCCCGGCGGATCTTGGTGGCAAGGGTCTCCAGGGTGTCCTTGTTGTCGATCGTCACGGCCTGCGGCCGGCCGCCGTCGGCGCGCAGGTAGAAGGTGTCGCCCTCCCGCGCCGAGGTGGCCGCGGTGATCCGCGGCGAGTCCGACATGTCCAGCAGGCCCTTGGGCAGGCCGAGCTTGTCGAGGACACTGGCGCCTGTGGTGTCGATGGCGATCGGGCCCGGCGAGGTGTGGCCCTCGCGGCCCGTGAAGCGGCGGGCCCAGACGTCCTCGCCGGTGTCCACGTCGATGCGGACCAGGAAGCCGTCCTTGGTCCCGACCTTGGGCTGGTCCGGAAGGTCCGTGCCGGCCTGGCCGCTGAGCCAGATCTGGCCGGCTTTGGCCGCAAGGCCGGTGACCTTCTCATCGCCCGCGCCGCCATAATAGGCCAGCCGGTCGCCGGCTCCGGCGACGAGGTTGGCGGAGAGGCGGGCCACGAAGGCGTCCGCACCGCCGGCGTGCGCATGGGTGACGGTCCCGGCCGAAAGCGATGCGTTGCGGGTCGTGCCGGCGACGACGATCTGGCCGCCGTCGAGGGCCAGGCCGTTGATCTCGCCCTGGATCTCGCCGAGGTCACGGGTGGCGACCAGCTTCGGCGCGCCGGCAGCCTGCAGGTCGAACCGGCGCAGGACCGCCCGGCCGTTCTCGACGCCTGCGACCACCAGCGAATTGCCGTCCACCACCAGGCCCCCTGCCCGGTCGTCCTTGTTGGAGCCCACCGCCTGGGTGAACAGGTGCTGGATCTGGCCCTTCGCGTCGGCCTTGAAGCCCTGCACGTAGTTGTCCCAGCCGCCCAGGCCGGTCGAACCGGTCATGCTGGAGCGGGAGCGGCCGGCGACATAGACCGCGCCATCCGCGCCGAAACTCACCTGGCTCGCCTCGTCCGCCTGGCGGGCGCCGCGGCGCTGGGTCCAGACCTCCTGGCCGTCGGCGTCGAACAGGGTGACGAAGCTGTCGGACTCCTCGGCGAAGGCGCCGGTCTCGCCGGAGATGAAGACGCCTTCCGTCGCGCCGTTCATGGCGCCGGTGACTGACCCGGCGATGGCCACCTTGCCGTCGGCGGAGACCGCCAGGGCCAGGCCGCTCGCCTTCTCGGCCGCGCCGAGGGTGCGGCTGTAAATGAGGTTGCCGGCGGAATCGTACTTCAGCAGGGCGACGTCCTGCTCGCCTTTGATCTCCTGGCCGGCGACCTTGTCGCCGACGTCGGCCAGCATGTAGACGGCCCCGTCAGGCCCGACCTGCTGCGCACGGACGGCGATGACGTTCGGGTCCAGGTCCTTGGCGAAGGTGCGCCCGTCAACGAAATTCGCCTCGCCGGAGGTCTGCTGCGGCGCCGTCACCGCAGCGGTGTCCGTCTGGAACTTCAGCAGTTGGTT
>JAESGR010000786.1_pt1 | contig 15069 bp, 10 predicted proteins | sample 9269771 | NCBI WGS metagenome assembly JAESGR01 (sample SAMN15739572, study PRJNA653492) | algae metagenome | isolation source: Chroococcus sp. CMT-3BRIN-NPC107 and co-occurring heterotrophs from well... | place: USA: Clark Mountains Wilderness, California | collected 2010-04-18
CTCCTCTCCGGTGGTCTCGTCGCCCAGCCCAAGAGCGGCTTCAGCCGTCATGTCGCCCTGCGCTGCGCCATGAAGTTCCAGCAGCTGAGCGGGCCGGTCATGGCCAAGGGGCTGGAAGACACGGCCTTCTACCGGTTCAACCGCTTCGTGGCGCTCAACGAGGTGGGCGGCCATCCAGAAACCTTCGGCACCACCTTGTCGGCCTTCCACCGGGCCAACCAGCAGCGGGCCGATCACTGGCCGCACGCCTTGCTGTCCAGTTCCACCCACGACACCAAGCGCGGTGAGGACACGCGGGCGCGGCTGGCTGCTCTGTCAGAGCTGCCGGAGGAATGGCAGCGACAGGTGCAGGCATGGAGCCGTATCCTGCGGGCACGTCGAGGTGATGTCGAAGGCACCGCACCGCCGGACCGCAACGATGAGTATCTGTTCTACCAACTTCTCCTCGGCGCCTGGCCGGTCGAGCTTCTCGACGATGCCATGGATCAGGCCGTTCTCGACACGCTCAAGGAGCGGCTGAAGGGAGCGATGACCAAGTCGGTGCGCGAGGCCAAGGTTCATACGAGCTGGACCGCACCCGATCAGGCCTACGAGGACGCGGTGCTGGGCTTCGTCGACGACGCGCTGGACGCCGAGCGGTCCAATGCGTTTCTCGACGCCTTTCGTCCGTTCGCCTTGCGCGTAGCCACCTTGGGCGCCACCAACACGCTCCTTCAGACGGTGCTGAAGCTGACGGTACCAGGCGTGCCCGACATCTACCAAGGTGCTGATCTCTGGGACTTGAGCCTGGTCGACCCCGACAATCGTCGCCCCGTTGACTACGAGCAGCGGGAGCAGTTGCTGGCAGATGTCAGCTTGGCCCTGGCGCGCGATCGCGGCCACGCCATGCGGTCGTTCTTCGAGGATTGGCGCGACGGACGGTTCAAGATGGCTGCCATCCAAGCCCTCTTGCAGCACCGCCGCCGCTGCCCAGCCTTGTTCGGCCAAGGCAGTTACGAACCGGTGGCTGCAACGGGTACCGACGCAGAGCGTGTCTGTGCCTTTCTGCGTCGGCATGAGGGGCAGGCCTTGCTGGTGATAGCGGCGCGTTTCCCCGGTCGTGGCACGTCCATTGATGCCCAACTACCTGCTTTGACCGACCTTCAGGGGCGCAATTGGCGCGATCTGCTGACGGGACGTGACGTCGAGCTTGGTGGCGGCGGTCAGCCGATCACCGACCTGCTGACCGACCTCCCCGTGGCGGTGCTGGTCAACGGTAGTTGATCAACAGCGTCCAATGCTTGCGAGCAAGCAGCAGCTCGTGGTCGAGCTAAGGCCCGCCTAAAGCCAATGGGTACGAACAATCGATCGGCTTCTGCGCTGCCGCCAAGCCTGCGTTTCGCAGTCGTCCGTACTCTCGTCCCGGACCACGTGGATGCGCTATCTGAACCAAGCGTGATCCGAGGCTAGCTGTGGCCCGCTCCGGCGGGCTCAGCTGGCTGGCCTCAGGTACCGGATGGGCCGCCCTGGCGCGATCACCTCAGCAGCTGCAACAATGCTCTGCGCGTCCAGGCCGTGCCGCCGGTAGAGGTCTGCGATGGTCCCGGTCTCGCCGAAATGCTCGACCCCCAGCGAACGCGTGCGGTGTCCCATCACCGAGCCCAGCCAGGCCAGCGTCGCCGGGTAGCCGTCCAGCACCGTCACCAGGCAACAATTGGAGGGCAGGGGTGCCAGCAGCCGCTCGATATGGCTGCGAGCATGGATGGCTCCGCTTTCCCGGGCCCTCTGTGCCGCCGTCCAACCGGCGTTCAGCCGGTCGGCCGATGTGATCGCGAGCAAGCCGACATCGCGGCGATCCTCGGCCATCAGCCCCACCGCCTCGATCGCCTCGGGCGCCACGGCACCCATGTAGGCGATGACGACCTGCGGGTTCGGGCCAGGCTCGCGCATCCAGTAGGCGCCGTCAACGACCTGCTGGGCAAAGCTGCCCGTCAGCGACCGATGGGGCTGCTCCAGCGAGCGTGTCGACAGGCGAAGGTAGACCGATCCTCCCCTGGCGTCGCGCAGCCAGGAGCGCTCGTCCGGATCGGCATCTCCGCTCCGCTGCAGGTAATCGAACGCGAAGCGCAGGATGATCGCCAGCTCGTCGACATAAGCGGGCTCGAAGGCGGCCAGGCCATCCTGGGCCATCCCGATCATCGGCGTGCTGATCGATTGGTGGGCGCCTCCCTCGGGCGCCAGCGTCACGCCGGACGGTGTCGCGACCACGATGAAGCGGGCGTCCTGATAGCAGGCATAGTTCAGGGCATCGAGGCCGCGCTGGATGAACGGATCGTACAGCGTCCCGATCGGCAGGAGGCGCTCGCCGAACAGCGAATGCGACAGGCCCAGCGCGGAGAGCATCAAGAACAGGTTCATCTCGGCGATACCGAGCTCGACATGCTGGCCCTTGGTGGAGAAGGTCCAGTTGTAGGTGGAAGGGATACGCTCGGCCCTGAAGAGGTCCTGCATCTCCTCCTTCGCGAACAGGCCGCGGCGGTTCACCCACGCTCCGAGGTTGGTGGAGACGGTGACGTCCGGCGAGGTGGTGACGATCCGCGCGGCAAACTCGGAGTCGGTTCGTCCGATATCGTTCAGGATCAGGCCGAAGCCGGCCTGCGTGGAGAGCACGGCATGGTCCGGCGTTGCCAGTTGTGCCGGCACCTCGATGCGTGCGGCCTCGTAGCGGCGTCGACCGCGCGCGCGGAACGGAACCGCGTCCAGAAAGGCCCGGAGATCGCCCGGTGCCATCCGCAGCCCCTCGAAGGGCTCCCATTCATGCCCTGGCCGCACATGGTTGGCCGTGCGAAACGTGTCTAACTGCTCCCTGGTCAGCAGCCCCGCATGGTTGTCCTTGTGGCCGGCCAGCGGCAGACCCATGCCCTTGACCGTATAGGCGATGAACACGGTCGGCCGGTCGTGGTCGATGCGCTCGAACACGTCCAGCAGCCCCGGCAGGTCGTGCCCGCCGAGATTCGTCATGAGCCTGGCAAGCTCCTCGTCCGACCGGCGTTCCAGGAGTGCTGCGACTGGCCCCTGGTCGCCAAGATCATCCATCAGCCGCCTGCGCCAGGCGGCACCGCCCGAAAACGTCAAGGCCGAGTAGAGCTGGTTCGGGCAGGCGTCGATCCAGTCGCGCAGCCTGTCGCCACCCGGCTCCGCAAATGCCGCCTGCTGAAGGCTGCCATGCTTGAGGATGATGACGTCCCAGCCGAAGGCACGGAACAGCGCCTCGAATCTGGCATAGACCCCCTCCCGGATCACTGCGTCCAGGCTTTGGCGATTGTAGTCGATGATCCACCAAGTATTGCGCAGCCCGTGCTTCCAGCCCTCCAGCAGGGCCTCGAAGATGTTGCCTTCGTCCATCTCCGCATCGCCCACCAGGGCGATCATGCGGCCCTCCGGCCGGTCCTGGTTCCAGCCATGCCCGTGGATGAAGTCCTGCACGAGGCTCGCGAACAGCGTCTGCGCGACACCCAGTCCAACCGATCCAGTCGAGAAATCGACGTCGTCCGTATCCTTGGTACGCGAAGGGTAGGATTGCGCCCCCTTGTACGAGCGGAAGCGCTCCAGGTTGGTCCGGCTCTGCTCGCCGAACAGGTACTGGATGGCATGGAAGATCGGGCTGGCATGGGGCTTCACGGCCACCCGATCCTCCGGACGCAGTACCGCCATGTAGAGGGCAGTCATGATCGTCGCGAGCGAGGCCGACGAGGCCTGATGGCCACCCACCTTCAGGCCATCGTCGGACGGACGGACATGGTTGGCGTGGTGGATGGTCCAGGTCGAGAGCCAGAGGATCTTGCGTTCCAGCTCTTCGAGATACGGAAGGCGCGGATCGCTCATGACATCCCCTGATCCTGAAGTCTGATGACGATGGTATAGGCCGGAGCCAGCGGAAGAGGCTGCTGATTTTAGCTAGCGTCCACACGTGGATTGCCGGATTCCTGCGTGCATAGCCCGACTGGTAGTTGCAGATGCCAAAGTCACCCCTCGACACGATCAACCGGAAGATCCTGACCAGTCTCCAGCGGGATGGTCGCATGGCCTTTCACGATCTCGCTGCCCGAGTAGGCTTGACACCGTCACCCACACTGCGGCGGGTACGGCTCCTGGAGGAAGCCAAGATCATCCGCGGCTACGTCGCGGTGGTCGACCAGAAGGCGGTGGGCCTACCGATCAGCATCTTTGCATCCGTCAAGCTGGAGCGGCAGCGCGAGCACGACATCAACCGCTTCGCCACGGCGGTCGAGGGCTGGCCGGAAGTTGTCGAGTGCTACCTGATGACGGGCCAGCGAGACTACCTCCTCCGGATCGTCGTTCCGGATCTGGAAGCCTACGAGGTGTTCCTGAAGACGAAGCTCACCCGGCTCGAAGGCGTCGGCTCGATCGAGTCGAGCTTCGCCCTGGCCCAGGTCAAGCACACCAACGTCCTGCCGATCCCCTGAACGTCCGCACCGCATATCCGCTGGGCCGCAAGCCTGGGCGGAACCCGAGTGGTCAGCCATGGTTCAGGTGGCAGTTTGCTGCATGGCCGCATGCAGTTCTTCTCCTGCCATCGGCAAGACCTGCTTCAATCGGAGACGATCCACGATGTCCATGAGGAACATTCCTCCCGTCATCGTCATCACTGGTGCGTCCAGTGGCATCGGTCGGGCCACCGCTTATGCCTTCGCCAAGCGCGGCGCGTCGCTGGTGCTCGCCGCGCGCCGCGCGCGGATGCTGCACGAGACGGCGCAGGAATGTGCGGAACTGGGCGCTACTGCCATGGCGGTTCCTACGGATGTCACCGACGAGAGACAGGTTCAGGCACTCGGCCGCCGCGCAATGGAGCGGTTCGGCCGCATCGACGTCTGGTTCAACAACGCCGGGGTCGGGATTTTTGGCCGCTTCGAGGATCTTCCATCGGATGCGTGGCGCCGTGTGATCGAGACCAATGTGTTCGGCTACATGCACGGTGCGAAGGTCGCGATGCGGCAGTTCCGGGCGCAAGGACACGGCACGCTGATTCAGAACGCCTCCATCGTCGGGCGCATCGCCAAGCCTGATTCATCTGCCTATGCCACCAGCAAGTTTGCGATCCGGGGATTCTCCGAGGCGCTGCGCCAGGAAGTGCTGGACCAGCCGGCCATCCAGGTCTGCACCATTCTCCCCTCGGTGATCGACACGCCGTTCTTCGAGCATGCCGCGAACTTCAGTCATCACCGCGTGCGCGCTGCGCCGCCTGTGTACACGCCGGAGAAGGTGGCCGACACGGTGGTGGAGCTTGTCGACCATCCGCAAGCGGAGGTGGTGATCGGTGGATTCGGCAAAGTCGGCAGTTTCCTCAAACCGCTGCTGGGTCCGTTCGGCACCCGCATCAATGGCAGGCTGCTGAATGCAGGGTTCCTCGCGAACGAACCGAGCCCTCCCACGAGCGGCAATCTCTTTGCGCCCATGGAAGACGGCCGGCGTGTCCGCGGTGGCTGGCGGCACGGGCCCAACAATGGCGGCGTGCCGACGGTGGCCCTGCTCGGGCTGGCAGCGCTCTCGATGGGTCTCCTGGCTTGGCAGCGCTCGCGCGCCGACGACCGGTCTCGATACGCATGAGGAAGAACGTCCCACCTACCTTGATGTTCTATGTTTGTTCCTTATATTCTCCCGTGGTAGCAGAACACCCCGGGGGCAAACGCCGTGGATCTTCGGCACATGGACGTTCGTCACGTCAGCCACGCGATCGCGCGAGTGCTGGAGCGGACGGCACAACTGAGCGGCTACGCCGAGCCGGCCGGCGTTGCTGGCCATGCAGGTCAGGTCATCACGGACAAGCCGCATGTTGGACCTGCGAGGTCCGAAAGGGCCGTGGATCCAGCACCGCGTCCGGCAATGAAACTGCGGGTCCCCGTCCACGCCTGAGGGCGCGCCGGCATGGCCTCGCATCCAAGGGGAGCGGCCATGCCTGCGGATCATGACGTGACCTATCCGCCGCTGGACGTGGCCAAGCCGGTTGCGCCTGGCGTCTGGATCGTCGACAGCGGTCCGCACAGGATGCTGGGTCTGCCCATGCCGGTCCGCATGACCGTGATCCGGCTGGCGAACGGCGATCTGCTGCTGCACTCGCCCACCCGCTTCGACGACGGCCTTCGGCGACAGTTGCAGGAACTGGGCCCGATCCGTCATCTCGTGGCCCCCAACATCGCGCACTGGTCGTTCCTCAAGCAGTGGCAGGATGCCTGTCCCGATGCCGTGACATGGGCGGCACCCGGACTGCGCGAGCGTTCGCAGGTCCAAAAATCCGGGCTGCGCATCGATCGCGAACTCTCGGCAGTGGCGCCGGCGGACTGGGCGCAGGAAATCGAACAGCTGGTCATACCGGGCGGTGGCGGATTCACCGAGATCGCTTTCTTTCACCGTCCGACACGGACGCTGGTCCTGACCGACCTTGTGGTGAACGTGGAGCCCCAGAAGCTGCCCTGGTGGATGCGTCCCGGCGCGCATCTCGTCGGTGCCACCGCGCCGGACGGCAAAGCGCCGGCTTATCTCCGAATGCTGGTCAAGATGAAGCGGAGCGAGGCCGCGCCAGCTGCTGAAAGGCTCATCGCGATGGAGCCCGAGCGCGTCATCTTCACGCATGGGCGCTGGTTCGACCAGGAAGCCACTGCCCAGCTACGCCGTTCGCTGGCCTGGCTGACAGGCTAGGGACACCAGCGAGGCGCTGGCGCGGATGGAGATCGTCCAGCCGCGCCTTTCGCCAAATCAGAGCATGAAGTCCGAGGCTGCCAGGTCGAACGTGCCGACCAGTGCCACCTGCATCTCCACGCCCTGGCTGCCATAGTTGTTCAACTCGACGATGGTGTTGCCGTCCTCGTGGAAGTAGCGCACCTGCCCGACGGCGCTGAAGGCGGTCTCGCCGATGAAGCTGAGGGAGCCGTTTGCGAAGGTTGCGCTGTTGTTGTCGAGCAGGGACAGGTCCAGCTTGTCCTGGCCTTGAGCAAAATCCACGACCAGATCGCGTGTTGTCGTGGACAGGCCACTTTCGGTGATCGAGGCAAACTGGAACCTGTCGGCGCCGCTGTTGCCGTGGAGGGTGTCCTTCCCTGTTCCGCCAACGACGATATCCTGGTCGGCACCACCCTTGAGGATGTCGTTGCCAGCACCGCCCATCAGCACGTCGTTGCCAGCAAGCCCGAAGAGCTGGTCCGCTCCGCCTTCCCCATGCAGGACGTTGGTTGCACCCGAGCCAGTCAACTCATCGGCGTGACCGGATCCTTTCAGGTTCTCGATGGAGACGAGTGTGTCCCCGGCGGCATGGCCGCCAGAGGGTGAAATGCCGTTGAGGGCCACTTTCACGCCAGCCTGCGACCCCACATAGGACGCCGTGTCCGTGCCCGTTCCGCCGTCCAGGAAGTCGCCGCCACCACCGCCCTGCAGCGTGTCGTGGCCGATATCGCCGAACAGGCGGTTGGCAGCGTGGTCGCCGATCAGCGTGTCGTCGAAGTAGGAGCCGATCAGCCGCTCGATACCGTAGATCGTGTCGCCGGCTGCGTCTGCTCCTTCGCCCTGGTGGGTCTCAAGGTTGACCATCACGCCGCCGTTCGAGCCGTGATAGACGAGCGTGTCCAGGTCCTGTGCACCGCCATCGATGTAGTCGGCGCCTTCGTCACCGTAGATCGTGTCGTTGCCGTCCTGGCCCAGCAGCCGGTCGTTGCCGCCATCGCCGCCGAAGAGCTGGTCGTTGCCGCTGCCACCTTCGAGGCGGTTGGCACCACCATGTCCAACCAGCTGATCGTCATAGTTGGTTCCCGTGACGTTCTCGATCCCGACCAGCACGTCGTGATGGGCTTCGCCCCACAGCCCCTGGCCGGTCCCGAGGTGAACGAACACTTTCCCGGATGCACCGACATAGCTTGCCGTGTCGATGCCACCGCCGCCCGACAGCCCGTCCGCGCCGGCGCCACCACGAAGCAGGTCGTTGCCGTTCTCGCCGAACAGCTCGTCGTCGCCGGCCTCGCCATAGAGCCCGTCGTGGCCGGCACCGCCGAATAGGATGTCGTTGTCGGTGCCTCCCTTGATCTCGTCGTTGCCGCTGCCACCCAGCAGGATGTCGTTGCCCTGGTCGCCGAACAGGTAGTCGTCCCCGGCGTCGCCGTTCAGGCTGTCGTTCCCATAGCCGCCATGCACATGGTCGGCGTGGTTGCCGCCGAAGGCGACGTCGTTGCCCAAGCTGGCATAGATGTCGTCCAGGCCATCATGGCCATAGATCCTGTCATCGAAAATCGTTCCATTGATCTCCTTGTCGATAATGATCGAGTCGTCGTCGTTGGTTCCGTGAATCACAATCGGCATATTCGGTCCTCACGTTCATCCCGGGCCTGCTGCGCGCCGGATGTGCCGTGACCATGCCGATCCTGTCTTTCCGGGTGATGTCCTGCAGTTGAGCCGCAAGGTTTCTATTGTTTCTCTGCCGGCAATACGTTGCGGGAGCCGGATCATGCGACGGTGTAGACGCTTGCCGGCCGGTGCTTGTGGCGAATGGCAATGGTACTGATCGCCCTGAAACGGAAGCGTGCCGCCGAGGCGGCCAGTGTCGCCTCGCTGACCAGCAGCCAGGTGCCGCGGTCCTTGTTCGCCGCCTCCAGCCTTGCTGCCAAGTTTACGGTCAGAAGGCCGGTGTTCATGCCGATGCGCTCGCTGAGCGTGACCCCTGGAAGGTGCGGCCGCTCGCCAAGCCGCTGGCCTTGAGTAAAGCCTCGAGCGCATGCGCAGCATGTCCCGGATCGTCGACGGACAAGTTGAACGTTGCATGACGGCGTCGACAAACCCGTTCAGCATCGCGACGACCTCGTCCGGCGCCAACGGCGCGGCGATCGACGTGAAGCCCACGATGTCCAAGAACAGGACATTGGCAAGGCGCTGGCTCGGCCGAGGACGCCGCGATCGGCGGCCAGGGCGCGCGACGTCTTCGGGAACGTATCCGCCGAACGTCCTGGAGGTCAGGTCGCGCTTCGCTTCCGCGATCGCCCGCATCACGGCGAGGTCTGCTGCACGGTGAGCGCAGAACCACCGACGTCACGGGTCGCGCTATGTCGACTGTGATGATCGTGGCGCGACCCGATGATCCGGTGGTGGACGATCCCGATCAGCGCGGACAACCCGATGGCGCCCAAGATGGCTGCGGCTCGTCCCGGCGGCGCGACACACCCATACCTGCCAAGGCGACCAGCCAGGCCAGGACGGCCAGCCGCAAGCCGTCCTGCTAGGCTCGCAGGAGGACTTCCTAGGCGTCGACCCGAGCGCTCTGCCCCTCGTCGTTCAGGCGACCTCCGGGTTCAGGAATTGATGAACCGCCGCCACCACGACCGAGCCTTCGCCGACGCCGGACGCGACACGCTTGACGGAGCCCGCACGGACGTCGCCAACCGCGAAGATCCCGGGCCGGTTCGTCGAGAAGGGTGAGGAGAGTGCACGCCCATCAGGGTCCTGGCCGGTCAGGACGAAGCCCTTCGCGTCCAGCTCCAGGCAGCCGTCCAGCCAGTCGGTGTTCGGTTCGGCACCGATCATCACGAAGACGTTGCCGACCTGATGGGTTTGTTCGTCCCCGGTCACCCGGTTGGTCCAGGTGACCCGCCGCAGCATCGCGTCGCCTTCGAGCGCGGTGATCTCGCTGCGGGCATGCAGGGTGATCTTTGGCGACGAGGCAATCCGCTGGACCAAGTAGTCCGACATGGTGGCGGCCAAACCGCCGGCCCTGACCAGGATGTGGACGTGCTTGGCCATCCGCGACAGGAAAACGGCCGCCTGGCCGGCTGAGTTGCCGCCGCCGACCACGACAACTTCCTCCCCGTCGCAAAGCTGGCCTTCCATCGCGGTGGCGGCATAGTGGATGCCTTGCCCCTCGTACTTGGCGTAGTTGGCGACACTGAGCTTGCGGTAGCGTGCCCCGGTCGCGACGACGATCGACCTTGCCTGAACGGCCTGCCCATCATCGAGAACGATGCGAAAGGGCTGTCGCTCGCAAATCAGTTCACTGGCATGGCGGGATATGGCAAGGCGCGCGCCAAACTTCTGGGCCTGGACTTGTGCTCGACCCGCCAGCGCCTGTCCCGAAATGCCAGTCGGAAAGCCGAGATAGTTCTCGATCTTTGAACTGGTGCCTGCTTGGCCACCAGGAGCCACGCCCTCGATGACGATCGTGTCCAGGCCTTCCGATGCGGCATACACGGCAGATGCCAGCCCTGCCGGACCGGCACCGACCACGGCCACGTCGTAGACGCGGGCTTGATCGATCGTCTCCGTCAGACCGAGATCGTCGGCCAGCAGCGACGTTGACGGGTTGCGCAGGACCCTTTCGTCCGACGCGATCACGACCGGCAGCTGGTCGGCCGTCAGCTCGAAACAGGTCAGGAACCCATCGGCATCGGGATCCAGGTCCGTGTCCAAAAGGCGATGTGGGTAGCCGTTGCGGGTCAGGAAGCGCTGCAGCCGCAACGTATCGGCGCCATGACCAGGTCCGATCAGGACGACGCCGCCCTGCGAATGGCGGATGAGCCCGACCCGCCGGAGGATGAAGGCCCGCATGATGATTTCGCCGATGTCAGGCTCGCCCGTCACCAGCCGCCGAAAGTCGGTACGCTTGACTCGGATCACCCGGCTGTCGGCACCGGTGCGGCCGGACACCAGGACCTGGCGGTCATTGAACAGATCCAGTTCGCCCGTGAACTGGCGCGCGACATGCACTGCGAAAACGTTCGGCTGACCGACCTTGTCCACGTCGAAGATTTCGATCTTGCCCTCGAGCACGACGAAGAAGTCGACGCTGCGCTCGCCACGCGCGAACAGGGTCGTCCCGGCCGGCAACTGCTCCTGGGCGCCATAGGCGCAAAGACGCTGCATCATCTCTTCCGTGAGATATGGAAACGTCTGGGCTTCCCGCGCATACGGATCGGTCGGGTCCGACGGCTCGCTAGAACGGCCTGCGCTCATGGACATGGTGTTCCTCAGACTGTTTCACCGGACAGCTCCTTGCGTAGATTAGCCGCCCTTGGCACCAAGTACATGAACGGTGCGGCGACACGGATGGCTGGCGCACGGCGCTGAAGCGATTGCAGACCGGTTTGACTTAACAAATGTGATCTGACTTCAAATTATTGACGCTGCCCGCTTGACCGTTCCGGACCGACGCCGCAAACCTGCCATAGCCGGGCCACAAGAATCGCCCGCGTTGATCCAAGGGTCAGGGAGACCGAACGTGAAGCAGATGCTCTGGGGCTGCGCTGTAGCCGCGCTGTTGGCCGCTGGTTCGATGGCCGACGCGGAAGCGGCCGACTGCACCGTCGGCGTAGCGATGTACACGCTGGGCGCGCCCTACTTCGCCGCTCAGGTAGCCGCGGCCGAGGATCAGGCGAAGAAGGCCGGCTGCACCGTCTATACCTCGGACGGCCAGAACGACATGGGCAAGCAGATCTCCGACGTCGAGGACATGATCGCCCGCGGCGTGAACCTCCTGATCCTCAACCCGCGTGATCCAGAAGGCTTGGTCGCCACCGCCAGCAGCGCCACGGCCCAGGGCGTGAAGGTCGTGGTCATGGATTCCAGCATCAATCCGCGCGCCGATGTCGTCACCCAGGTCCGTTCTTCCAACGACCAGAACGGGTTCCTCGTCGGCCAGTGGCTCGCCCAGAAGATGCAGGGCAAGCCGATGAAGATCATCCTGCTCTCTGGCGACAAGGGCAACGAGGTCGGGCGCGACCGTCGGCTCGGCGTGTTCCGTGGTCTGGTCGAAGGCCAGCTGGTCAACGAGGGCAAGGCTGGCTTCGAGGTCGTGGGGCAGGGCTGGGGCGGCTGGTCGCACGAAGGCGGCCTCGCGGCGATGGAAGACCTGCTGACCGCGCATCCCGACGCGAATGTCGTGCTGGGCGAGAACGATTCGATGGTCCTGGGCGCCCTCAAGGCGCTGGAGGCCAGTGGCAAGACCGACGTGCTGGCGCTCGCCGCTGCCGATGGACAGAAGGAAGCGCTGGCGCTCATCAAGGAAGGCAAGTACGGCGCGACTGGCCTGAACGACCCGGATCTCGTCGCGCGGACTGCCATCGATATTGGGCTGAAGGCCCTGGACGGCAGCCTCCCCGCCGACTTTCCCAAGCTCCAGCTGACCACGCCTGCCGCGATCACGCAGGAGAACGTGGACCAGTACTATAAGCCCGACGCCGTGTTCTGATGAACGATGGAGCCGGCGTCTCTGCCGCATGAGAGCGCCGGCTCCGCTTGAGCAGCGTCACGAAGCCCAGCTCAGATCTAAGGCGTGCTGACATGACCGAGCTTGCGCGGCTCGAGGCCATCACCAAGTCATTCGGCGGCGTGCACGCACTGCGTGGTGTCGATTTCGACATCCAGGCGGGCGAGGTGCACGCGCTGCTCGGCGAGAACGGTGCCGGCAAGTCGACCTTGATGCGGGTGCTCAACGGCGAGTTCCCGCCGACCTCGGGCGAGATCCGGATCGGTGGCCGGTCGGTCATCCTCAAGGACCCGCACGCGGCACGGATCCTGGGGGTCGAGGTCGTGCATCAGGAGCTGGCGCTGGCGCCCGACCTCACGGTTGCAGAGAACATCTTCCTGGGCGAGCTGCCGGGGGTGATCAGCTGGGCCAGCCTGAAGGCCCGCGCGCGTACCTTGATCGAGCGGCTGGGCTTCGACATCGATCCGGGTGCGACCGTCGGCAGCCTCGCCGTGGCGCACCAACAGGTCGTGGAAATCGCCAAGGCCCTGTCCCACGACGTCAAGATCATCGTGTTCGACGAGCCGAGCGCGGTTCTCTCGGCACAGGACGCCGATCGCCTGCACCGCATCATCGCCGGCCTGCGCGGCCAGGGCGTCGGGATCGTCTACATCTCCCATCGCCTGGAGGAGATCTTCAAGATTGCCGACCGGATGACCGTCATGAAGGACGGCCAGCGTGTCGGTACCGTCCGCAACGGCGATGTCACGATCGACGAGCTCATCCGGATGATGGTCGGCAGGCCGCTCTCCGCCCTCTTCCCGGAGGGGGGTCGGCGGGCGATCGGCAAGGAGGTCCTGCGGGTCGACCGGATCAACGCGGGCCGGATGGTCCGGGATGTCAGCCTCTCCGTCCGCGCCGGCGAGATCGTGGGCCTGGGTGGCCTCGTGGGTTCCGGACGGACGGAGGTCGCACGGGCGATCTTCGGGGCCGACCGCCTGGACAGCGGTACGATCCAGCTGAACGGCCAGCCGGTCACGCTGCGCAGCCCGACCGACGGGGTCAAGGCCGGCGTCGGGCTGGTGCCGGAGGACCGCAAGCTGCACGGGGTCATCCTGGACAAGCCGATCCGCGTGAACGCGACAATGGCGCGGATGTCGTCGGTCGTGAATGCGCTGGGATTCCTGCGCCAGGGACTGGAGAAGAAAATCGTCAGTGACCTCGGTGCGAGCCTCCGTCTCAAGGCCTCCAGCATCGACGCGCCGGTTTCCAGCCTGTCCGGCGGAAACCAGCAGAAGGTGGTGCTGGCCAAGTGGTTCCACGCCGGCGGCGACCTGATCATCCTGGACGAGCCGACGCGCGGCGTGGACGTCGGAGCGAAGACCGAGATCTACATGCTGATCAACCGACTGGCGGAAGACGGCAAGGCCGTGCTGGTCATCTCGTCCGAGCACCAGGAGCTGTTCGGGCTGTGCGACCGCGTGCTGGTGATGGGCCAGGGGGAGCTGAGAGGCGAACTCACCCCGGACCAGTACAGCGAAGAACGGCTGCTGGCGCTGTCGATGACCGGGCGGACGAACGCGAACGGAATGGGTGAAGCAGCATGATCTCCGCCGTCGAAGCACCTCGTACGGAGCGCAAGAGCAAGGTGGCGTTCGGCCCGCTCATGCAGAGGTTCGGCACGCTCGCGATCTTTCTGGCGCTCGTCATCGTCGCCACGATCTGGTCGGATGCCTTCCTCACCCGTGGCAACATCCTGAACGTCCTCCGTCAGGTGGCATCGGGCGCCGGCATCATGGCCGTCGGCATGCTGTTCGTGATCCTGACCCGCGGAATCGACCTTTCCGTTGGTTCGATCGCCGCACTGGGCAGTGTGCTCACCGGCTATTTCGTCGCGATGTCGGGCTTCGGGGTCCTGACGACCATCGTTCTGGTACTGTTGGCCGGTGCCGGATGCGGACTCTTCACCGGCCTGTTCGTGGCCTACCTGCGCCTTCCGCCGTTTGTGATGTCGCTGGCCATGCTGGCGATCGCCCGTGGGCTGGCGCTGATTATCTCGGACGGCCGTCCGATCCCGCTGGGTGAAGCCGGGCAGGCGTTCCAGTCCTTCGGCTCCGGTTTCCTGTTCACGATCCCCCAGCCCGTCATCCTGATGTTCATCGTGTTCATCGTGGGTGGTATCGTGCTCAACTTCACCCGGTTCGGCCGGATCATCACCGCGATCGGATCGAACGAGGAGGCGGTGCGGCTCGCCGGCATTCCAGTGCCGCGCTACATCCTCGCGGTCTACGTCATCTCGGGCGTGCTCGCCGCCACCGCCGGCATCATCTCGTCCAGCCGGACCGGCGTCGGATCGGCCCAGGTCGGCATCGCTGCCGAGCTGAACGTCATCGCCGCGGTGGTCATCGGCGGCGCCAGCCTGATGGGCGGGCGAGGCGGTGTGATCAACACGTTCCTGGGCGCGCTGGTGATGGGCATCATCGCCAACATCATGAACCTGGCGGGCGTCCCCGGCTATCATCAGCAGGTTTACATGGGTGCGATCATCGTCGTGGCCATGCTCCTGCAGTACGGTACCGGGTCGCTCAAGCGCTGAGGCCCGCCACGACATCGAGATCCACATCGACGGGTGCTGGCCCATGAACCGGGCGAGCTTGCCTACCCGACAAGGACGAACCATGCGCGCTGCTGTGATGCATCAACCGGGCGATATCCGCCTGGAGGACCTGCCAAAGCCCTCGCCCAAGCCGGGCGAGGTGCTGCTGAAGGTGGCGGCCGTGGGCGTGTGCGGCTCCGACATCCCGCGCATGCTCATCAAGGGCGCCCATCGGATGCCGATCGTCTGCGGCCACGAGTTC
>JAESGR010000787.1_pt1 | contig 15058 bp, 15 predicted proteins | sample 9269771 | NCBI WGS metagenome assembly JAESGR01 (sample SAMN15739572, study PRJNA653492) | algae metagenome | isolation source: Chroococcus sp. CMT-3BRIN-NPC107 and co-occurring heterotrophs from well... | place: USA: Clark Mountains Wilderness, California | collected 2010-04-18
GGGCTGTTGCGGCGGCGACAGCGCCGGCCGCGTGGGGCGCGTGCGAAGTCCTGATCAACATGCGCGGCTGCTAGCATCCGCGCATGCCCGATATCGCCACCGCCCTGAAGGCGGAGATCAGCCGCCTGGCGCGCAAAGAACTGCGCGTGGAAACGGACGCCCTGAAAAAGGCGGTGTCGCATTACCGCTCGGAAATTGCTGCGCTCAAGCGCCGGATGCAGCAGCTGGAGCGCCAGCAGGCCCGCGGTGCGCGCGCCAAGCGGGCTGCCGCCTCCCAAGAAGGCGATGATGCGGCGGACGCCAAGCACCGCTTCAGCGCCAAGGGGCTGTTTTCCTGCCGCAAGCGCCTGGGGCTGTCGGCGGCGGACTTTGGACGGCTGGTGGGCGTGTCGCAGCTTTCGATCTACAAGTGGGAATCGGGCCAGCAGCGGCCGCGGCAGCGCTACCTTCCGGCCATTGCCGCCGTGCGCAAGATGGGCAAGCGCGAAGCGCTCGCGCGCCTGGAACAACTCGCCTAGGGTTCGCCGCGGCACAGCGGGTTTCTGCTCGCAGCGGATAAAAAACAGGCCCGGACTCGGGCCTGTTTGCGCTGCGGAATCCTGCGCCCTGCGTTGTGTGGCTGCTGCACTAGCCCCACAGCCCGAAGGCCGCCGAGGGCAGCGGCAAGGCTGCAGCGCCGCCCGTTGGTGCGGTGGCGACCTCCGCCAGGACCTGCATGGCCGGATCGTCCGCGTGGGCGAGCGCCTGCTCCAGCAGCTCTGTATCGCTCCCGCGCTTGCGTGAGAGCGCCTGCTGCAGGCACTCGCGGGCGCTCCGTGCCTGCTGGTCCGCGCCCTTGGCACCGGCGGCGCGCAGGAAGGTGTACGTCGAGGTGGCGTTGCGGGTGACCGGTCCTTCGACGACGGCGTTGTTCAACTCCGGGTATTGGCTGGCGTAGAACTCGCGCACCTGGTCGGGTCCGAGCGCCGGGTTCGGGTCCGGCAGCGTGATGCTGTTGTAGCGAAAGGCGCGCACGATTGGGATCTCCTGCATGGTGCCTCCTAGGAATTGAACAGGTCGTGGCTGATGCCGCCGCCGCTCGCAGTGGTGGCGTCGCCTTTGCCTTGCGGTGATGGTCTGATGCTGCTGCTGCTGCTGCTGCCCGTGGCCATCAGGGGGGCTGCCTCGTGCAGGTCTTCCTGATCTTCATCGTGCTCTTCGCCACTGGCGGCGTCGCCTGCGGGCTTGCCGGCTGTCTTGGGCTTCCGGCGTGCGGCGACCGTCTGGCGGGCCTGCGCGGCTGCAGCGTCCTCCAGGGCCTTGAGCTGCGCCTCGGCATCGGCGACGAAGCCAGCAACGCGCACCACGGACGCTGCGTACCGTGGAAGGAAGTCGTCCAGGTGCGCCTCCAGTTCTGCGGCAGTGCCCACCAGCGCGCGCGGCGGCAGGGACACGCCGGTGGCCGAATCCTTGCCGTGCGGCAGGAAGTCCAGCTGGATGCTGTCGCCGGCCGCTGCGGACAGGCGCAAGGTGAGGATGACGCCGCCTTTCAGCAGCGGCAGGAAAGGCGTGATCAGTTGCATGGGGTTCCTTTCGGGAAAGAAGCGCCCCACCAAGTGCGGTGGGGCGGGTGCGGTCAATGGCGTTCGTCCCAGCACATGAGGCGGGGAATGGCGCCTGCGTAGTCGAAGCCCTGCACCTTCAGCAGGGCGGCGATGAAGTCCTTCTTGGCGCCGGCTTTCAGGCGCGCGTAGGGTGGACCGATGGCGTTGGCCAGGCCGATCTCCACGCACACGGCATCGAGTTCGCTCTTGGTGAGCACGGTGCACAGGCGCTCGTCGAGGCACCAATGCTGTTGCAGCTTCACGCCCAGCGCCTGCAGCAGGCCCACGACGTCATCGATGGGCATGTCCTCGGCGACGTGGGCGGCGACTTGCTGCAACGCGGCCTCCACCTGGTGCACATCCAGTTGCAGCAGCACTTCGACCAAGGTGCGCGTGCGGGCGGTCACCAGCGGAATGTCCACTCCGAGCGCCTGGTTGGCGGCAGCCATGGCGGCACGCCCATCGATCCAGCCGGCCCGGTGCGCGATCAGCGCCAGCAAGAGCTGGCGGCTGCGCAATGGCGGCAGCTGCAGCGCGGCAGCCTGGAACACGGCGCGCCACACGCCTTCGCGGTGCTCGCGCACTGCGTTGCGGATCTGCGACGGTGCGGTCGATTCGCCGGCGTTCTGGTTGCCGGCTGGCTCCACCGTGTCCACGGGAGGGGTGGCCACTGCGGCGGCGGGCCGCGCCGGCTCCTGCGCCGGCGCGTTCTGCTGGCGCCAGGCAGCCACCTTCGCGTTGTTGCAGGCCTGGTCGAAGCAGACCTCCTCGTACACCTTGCCCAGGGAATCGGGCACGGCGGAGACGCAGGCGCCGAAGCTCGCGCAGCTGCGGCAGGCGGCAGCCTGCACCGCACCCACCGCGCGCTTGCCGTCGGCGCGCAAGGCGATGACCGTGGAGTTATCCCCGGGGCGCACGATGCGCACCAGCGGGTAGCTGTCCTGCAGGCGCGCCGCGCGCGCCTGCAGCTCCTGCTCGGTCTTGTGGCCGAAGCACTCGCGGTTGGTGCAGCGGCTGCCTGAAAAGCTCTGCTCGAACAGAGCCTGCTGGTTGCCGGTGTTGTACTGGCATTGCTGGCACTCGCCGCGCTCGAAGATCGCGTGGTCCAGGTTCTGCAGCGACTGTTCGGCCACGGCCTTGAGCTGCTCGACGCCGGGAGCCACAGGCTGCTGCAGGATGACCTCGATCACGCGCTCCTGCACGTCCTTGCGCAAGGCCGCCAGGATCTCCACGTGGCCGACACCGATGCGGTCTTGCAGGTAGGCGTCGCGCACCGAGGGCACCGCGTGCATGAGGGCGATGCGGCGGTCGAAGCGCCTACGGTCCCAGCCCAGGCGCCGGCTGGCCTCGTCGCGGTCGCCCTTGACCACACCCAGCATGCGCGCTGCCAGTTCGGCGTCTTCGATGGCCGAGGGGTCCTCGCGCTCGCCATTCTCCGCGGCCATCATGGCGGTGGCCGCGGCGTCGTCGAGCAGGCGAATCTCCGACTTGACCTCCACCTGCTCGCCGAACTCGGCGACCAGTGCGCGGTAGCGCCGGTTCCCCACGATCAGCTGGAAGCGGCCGTCCTCGCGCGGTCGGACGACGAGATGCTGGATCAGGCCGCGCGCGCGGATGTCGGCGCGCAGGCTGGCCATGCGCTGCGGGTCGTAGCGCCGCCGGTAGTTGAAGTCCGCATCGATCAGGTCGGCGCGGATGGCGGCCACCTGGCCGTCCTGGAAGGCTTGCATGGGGTTCTCCGTGAATGCGGGACCCCGCGGCCTCGCGGGCGCACAGGAGCCCGCGGGTGGTTCGGTCGTGCAGGACGCACGAGCCCTCGTGGAACGAGGAAAGCGGCGCGATTGTTGGTTGCGGTGTCGCGCACGGCAAGCGGACGGGGCCAGCGGCGCTCAAGGTGCTGCGTGGTTTTCCGCCTTGAGATAGGGGCGGCCGAACAGGCGCGCCATGCCCAGCGAGTGCCAGGTCTGGATGGTGGCGGCCGCGGGATCGCGCGCCGCCCAGGTGTTGGCGAGCGCCAGGTACAGCGTTGGCGCGTCGAACGCCTCGTTCAGGAGATACAGCAGCGGCATGTACTCCTCGTAGCAGAAGATCACCGCGGCGCGCTCGCCCTGCCCGAGCTCCAGCATGTTGCCCGCGCGCCAGTCGGCCACGAAGGTGTGCTCCTGGCGCCAGGGCTTCCATAGCGCCAGTGGTGCCGGCTGGCGCGCCAGCGCCACGACCCGGCGTTCGTCAGGGTGGAAGACGACAGCGGCGCTGGCCAGCCTTTCGCCGGGCAGCGGCAGGTCCATGCCGATCACCAGCGTGCGGCCGGCCGCGCGCGCCGGCTGCAAGAGTTCCAGCTGCAGCACGGGTTCGAAGGAGGGCTCGTAACGTCCCAAAATGCTCTCCGGCCAGACCACGGTGGTGTCCGTCAAGGCGAGCGGCGCGCGTGCCATGTGCTGCAGCCGCTGCAGCACGTCGTCAGGACTGCGCAGTGCGCCCCAGGCAGTGGTGCGCGGCGCAATGCCCGCCAGCGCACCTGTCGTTGGCTCCCGGTGCAGCGCAACACCGGCGGCGGCGAGGCTAGCGAGCAGCAGCGCCATCATGCCGGCACGCGCCCGTGGCCGCAGTGTCGTGAGCACTGCCAGTGCGGCCGGGCCCAGCAGGCAGGCCGCCAGCGCCCCCGCCCAACCGCTGTCTGGCAGCACGAAGCCGGCGGCCACGAGCGGGTGGCCAGGCACCGCCAGGGCAAGGCCGAGGGCGAGCAGCCAGGCCGCCGCCATCGTCCCCATGCGCGTGGCGATGCGCGGTGAGGCGCTCCAACCGCAGGCCCACACGGCGCCGGCGATGACCGCGTAGGCGACCACGGCCGCCATCCCCACGACGAGGTGGTCGCCGAACCAGCTGGCGATGAATGCGGCCGCGTGGCGCAGCACCCCGGCTGCATACCCGAAGGCCAGCCAGAAGGCCTGCGCCCGGGAGCGGCTCAGGCCGACGAGCAGCGGCAGCGACAGTGCCGGGACCGGCACCCTGCCCTCTCCCCAAGCCAGCAGCCCCAGCGCCACCCCGAGCGCCAGCGACAGCACCGGGTGGCCGCTCGTACGCAGCGACCTTGCCCATACCCTGGTGCGGGCTGCAAGCGCGTGCACGGCGATGGCGGGTGCGGTCATCACGGGTGGAGCTCCCTACAGGGCGCATCCAAGGTACGGAACTGGCACGCCCGCGCGAGCGTGCCAACGCAGAGTGGACCGCGTGCTGGCGCCGGATGTTGACGTCGGTTGCTGCGCAGATCGCATCTCCTGTCAATTCGGAGGATGCCGATTTTTTCAGCGCGTGAGCACTCACCTTCATGATGGCAAAGAGCGCAACAGGACCTGCCGTTGGCCGGCCGCCGGCGGCCTGGCGACGCCGTGGTGCCATGGCCGCAAGCCCGCTTGCGGCTTCCGTGCGCCGGCGGTAGAACGGATGCCGAGGACCGCACCATGTACCGACGTTTCACCCCCGCTTCCCTGCTGAAGATCCTGGCCGCCCTGCTGGTGCTGGCGCTGCTGGCCGCCTTGCTGCTGCCGTGGGACAGGCTGCGGGCCGGCTGGATGCTCGGCTTCGTTGTGGCTGCGCCGCTGCTGGTGGCCGGCGCCGTGCTGCTGCGCGGCATGGCGCACCGCAGCGATGTGGACCTGTACCCCTCGGAGCTCACCACCCTCACCTTTCCGCCCGAGCGGCGGCGCTAGGCAAGGCGACCGAGTCATCGACCCGGCTGGGGCGCCTCTGCACCCGGCTTGGCGAGAGCGTCCGCACTGCCAGGACACACGAATGCCCGAACTGCCGCTGCACCTGCAGCGCCTGCACCGCCACGCCGAACGCGCGCGTGCGGCCCTGCAGGCAATGCCGGCGAGCGAGCGCGGTGCCCCGCTGGCGCACTTCCCGCAACGCTCCTCAGCGGAGGCGGTGCTGTTGCTCGGGGCGTACCTGGCCGACCAGGGGTGGGTGGACTTTGAGTGCGTGCGCGGCGAACGGGGCAGCCGCCAGGACGACAACTGGCAGTCGCACGCCTGGTTGCGCCGGGGCAGTCTCGCGGGACCTGGCGGCCGATGCTTTCCCGGATGCGCCGAGGCCGCTGATCGTGGCGGCGCCGTCGCCATGGCATGAGACGAGCTTTCGGGTGGAGCAGCGACCTGAACCCGCGGACTTTCGCGTCTACACCGGCGCCAGCCTGCTGCACGTGCTGTTCGCGCGGATGCTGCAGCACCTGCCCGCCTGAGGCGCCGTCAATGCCGTGCCCTTGGGTGGCCGGCTATGGGACGAATCTCGCGGGAAAGGGCATTCAGGTCGCCGCTTATGGGATGAAACGCTCCCGAGAAGGTCGTCCGGCGCGGGCTCCGGGGTGGCAAGCCACCTTCCACCTCCCATAAGCGGCGACCTCAAGCGCGATGAGGGAGCCAAGCGCCGACGGCCATCCCATAGGCGGCCACCTTGGCCCGACATTCATAGCGCTTTTGGCTTCAGCACGGGTGGCGCTGTGGCCGAAACCGGTCCCATGAATGGCGACCTCAGGATGCTCCCATGGACGGTCACCTAGCGTCTTCCTTGCAAACGGAACCAGCGCACCGGCGTCCCATGGACGGCGACCTGTGGGGCATCCCATGGATGGTCACCTGTGCCACGGGGTCACGAGCGATCGACGATGCCCAGCGAGGCGGTCGGCCTCCACCACGCCGCGGATGCGGTCCCACAAACAGCCACCTTGCCGGCGTCCCATGGATGGTGCCCTTTCCGGGAGGCCGGCGCCCACAGGTGCCTGGCCCGCGTCCCATAGATGGCGACCTTGGACAGCGTCCCATAACCGGTCACCTTGCGGGCAGGAGGTGGAAAGGCAGGCGCGTCACGCTGGGCAGAGCAATGCACGATGGCTGCGACGCGTCCCATGGACGGCGACCTCGGGGCTCGTCCCATGCCTTTCCACCCGTGGTCCCATATCCACACACCCGTGGAACCATGGACTGTGCCCTGTGCCCCATATCCACACACCAGCGCACCCACAGGCGGCGACCTGTGCTCCCACAGCTGGCGACCACATCGGCCGGAAAGCCGCGCCAGCACTGGGTTTCAGCCTCGCAAAGGTATTAAAGGACTTAAAGTGTTCTTCAAATTCACAACAGGGATGCGGGTGGAAAAAAGAAGGGCCGCAAACCCGATGCTCGGCTACGATAGGTGGAAATCACCGACCGGTGTGGCCACCTAAGTCACCATGGCATCACGAGCTCCGCGACGCGCTGCAGACACCCCTGAGTCCCAGATCGGGCTGTTCAAGCTGCCCGAGACCCCGGATCCCTTTCGCAAGGCAGTGCAGGTCGTGCACAGCAAGCCCAGGGCGCCGATGTCGCTGCTGCAGCGCAAGCTGGCCAACGTCTGGTTGAAGAATGCCATGGCCACCAAGCCCGACGACCAGGGCTTCTACAGCATCCCGGTTCGCACCATGGCGGTGGACGCCGGATTCGACTCGAACAACCGCGAATACCTCAAGCAGTCCGCCGAACAGCTGATGCGCATCGTCTTTGAATGGGACGTGGTGGCCCAGCAGCACAAGCGCGTGCTGTGGAAGGCCTCGGTACTGTTTCCCGAAGTGGAAATCCGCCCGGACATCCTGCGCTACCAGATCAGCCGCCAGTTGCGCGACCACGTGCTGGATCCGGAGATCTACGCTCTGGTGGACATGAACGTGGTGCGCAAGTTCCGCAAGGCTGCCAGCATTCCCATCTACGAGTTCTGCGTGCGCTTCGAGAAGATCAAGATCACCGCGGAGATGCCTTGGCAGGAGTTTCGTGACATGGTGCTGGGCGAGACCAGCGAAGCCAAGGCCTACGCGGAGTACAAGTACTTCAAGCAGAAGGTGCTCAACCCCTGCGTGGCGGAGATCAACGCCGAGTCCAACGTCACCATCGCACTGCTGGAGACCAAGATCGGCCGGCGCATCAACACCCTGCGCTTCAGCGTCGAGCGCAAGGTGGAAGTGGAAGTGGAGACGCCGATCGGCGACGAGGAGAACCTGGAACTCGTGGGCGAGATGGTGCGCTTTGGCCTGCCGCAGTCGGAAGCCAAGAAGCTGGTGCGCAAGTTCAATGCACGCGAGGTGCGCTCTGCGATCGACTTCACCAAGAAGCGTGCGGCCGACAAGCGTGCGAGCAAGCTGGAGAACCCGGGCGCCTATTTCCGCCAAGCCCTCGCCCAGGGCTGGGGCCTGGCCGAAGAGGCCAAGGTGAAGCCCGCAGCGGCCGCCCAGAGCGACGAAGCTGACCACCTGGAGCAGGAGTTCGCCGTGAAGCGCATGGCGGAGGCAGAAGCCTACTTCAAGGAGCTGGACGCGCCCGACCAGACCCGCCTCATCGACGCCTACAACGGCCAGCAGGAGGTCTCACAGTTGCGGGTCGGGAAGAAGGCGAGCAAGGGCTCGCAAACGGCCTTCTACCAGTGGCTGGCGCGCGAGACCTGGGGCGAGCCGACGCCCGAGGAACTCCTCAAGTTCGCCAAGCAGAAGCTGCGCAAGCGCGCCTGAGGGTTTCACGCCTTCCCTGGGCTGCCCTGCACGCCAGCTGCGCGAGCCTCGCAGACCACGCGGGTGAGGCCCGCTACCGGTGCTTGCCGTAGCGGTCGCCGGAGCGCGTGTTCCTGTAGTCGCCGCCCTTGTGCGAGGAGCCCTTGCCGCCTTGATAGTGCCCGCCGTGGCTGCTGGTGTGCTTGCCGCCGCCATAGGACGGGCGGCTGCCGCTGCTCTTGCCTTTTGCGTCGGCCAGCAAGGGCGACAGCGCGAAGACAGTGGCAATGAGGCCGATCAGGATGCGCATGGTAGTCTCCTCGTGGGTGCTCACTCAGCATGGTTGGCAGCGACAGAGCTCGCCAGGTGGTGGCCTGGCGGCAGCCTCTGTCGCAGGATGGTCGCTGCTGCAGCCATCGATTTTCTTGGGGTGAACCCCCACTGATCCTGCAATGAGAGGAGCGCTGGCGCGCCGCCGGTGCAACACTCAACTTGAGACCGTGGCCTCTTCCACTTCGCAGCCGTCTGCGCTGGTCCTGCGCAGAGCAGGCATTTCTTCTTCCGCCTCGAGCTTCTTGCATAGGCCAGGCAGGTGTTGCCATTGCCTACCGCGGGTGTCCTACTTGGCCGAGCCAATCGCGTTCTGCCCCAGCACCTTCCGTAGGGCGCTCCTTCTTTCGTTGCGGCATCTGCTGCGCGCAGTCGAGGAGCACGGAGGGGATGACCGGGAGCGGTTTTCATGCGCCCTCGCGCCGTGTGGTACGCATTCGCGGCATGGCCGCCGGTGCGACAAGCGCCTTGCCGGACATCGGCCACCGGGACGACGCAGCGCTGAGGAAGGTGGACCCAAGCTGCTTTGAACGGGACGGGTGCGTCTTGCATCGATGCAAGACGAAGCACGCCGCAAGAGTGCCTCGTTTGGTCTTGCATCGATGCAAGACGGGTTTCAGACGTAGTGCAGGCGCTCGGAGCGGTCTTGGCTGGTGTCGTCCAGGTGATCGGTGCCCTGCCCGTGCACGACCCGGATGGTTTCCCCGGCAGCCACACCGGAGAGCAACTCGAAGCTGATCACATGTTCGCTGCCGCGCCTTTCGACGCCGACCACGGCCATCTCGGTGCCTTCCTCAGGGCCGAGACTGCAGTTCTGGGCGATAAAGACTCGCCCGAGCGGGTACATCTCGGGGATGCTCCACTTCTTGGCGGGCTTCTTCTTCCTGTGCCGGGGCTCGAGACGCACGTTGACGCTGTTGCGTGGCGGCAGGCCGCGGAAGGCATCGTCGTAGACGCGCGGACGGTCGTTGGGGTTGTTGATCAACCAGGAGATGTAGGTAAGGCCATGGCCCCAATGCGCGGCCAGGTCCGCGTTGGTCCATCCCTTGGCGCGCAGCATGGTCCGGATCTCGGGCGCCTGTATCGGCATCCACACCTCCTCGGGGTCGACTATAGTCGACCTCATCCGTGCGACGCGAGGCAGAACGTGCTGACGGGTTCGACCATAGTCGAACCCGTCGCAGCGGCGCGACAGGCGCTCAGGCTGCGCGCACGCTGCGCAGCACCAGGGCGTTCGCTTCGCAGCCTTGCATCGATGCAAGGCGACCCCTAGGGCGGCCCGCACATTCCTACCTCCGCGTGGCGTTTCGCAGGTCGCGCGGGACGATGGGCTTTGTTCAATGGCGCGGTGGCGCAGCCCCCGGCCAGCGGTGCGTGCACTTGCCACTGCGTGTGAGCCACCTCACGAGCCGCAGCCGGGCGGCCTGCCGCGGGCTTGCATCGATGCAAGTTTCCGCGGCGCCCCGGTCTGCACCGCTTCTGGCTTGGGGGGGGCAGCGTTACCAAGCGGCTGCTTGCTGCCAGTCGTCCTCGATTGAACGGTGCGGCTGGATTCATCGCGGGACAGCGGGCACACAGTCGTCAGGGGTGGTGTCGTTACCGCTATTCACGCGCGCTTGCGGCGGCTGCGCTGATCGTCACGTGGCGGGCAGCACGCCACGCGTTGTCTGTGAAATGTCCGGGCATCGCCACTCTCACCGCGCACACGCGGCGGCGCTGGCTGGAGTCCCGGCGTCTTGCATCGATGCAAGCACATGCGCCGCGTACGCACTTGCTGATGGTCCGTGCTCGTGTGCTGCCGCAGCGGGGCCTGACGGCCAATTTGCATCGATGCAAATCGCTGAAGTCACTCGCGCTGTCTTGACGCCATGAAGGACCAAATGTCGCGTCGGTGCCACCACTTGCACGCAGTCAGTCATGTTTTGTGCGTTCGTCGTTGAGTGTTGGTCTTCTGACGTCTAGACTTCGCACGACTCGGCATAGGAGCGTTCATGGTCATCACCATCGGTGCGGAAAAAGGCGGCGTTGCCAAGACCCGCCTGGCCACGCACATCGCCGCAATCGCGGCAGGCGAGGGCGTCGACGTCGTCCTGCTCGACACGGACAAGCAGGGCTCGGCCACCAGTTGGTCGCGGATCCGCAATGAGGAAAAAGTGGAGCCGGCCGTCACGGTGTTGGCACTGCCGCCCAATCCTGCGCGCGAGTTGGCAAATCTTGCCGGGAAATACTCTTTGGTTGTCGTCGATATCGGTGCGCAGAACTACCGCACGATGCTGGAGTGCGCTCTCCTGAGCGACCTGGTGCTGGTGCCCTGCGGTGCCGACCAGCAGGAGATCGAGTCCACCCTCAATGTCTTCGATGCCCTCAAGGGCATCGGGCCGCGCCATCCGCGCGGCGAGGTGCCGGCGGCGGTGGTGCTCACACGCGTGTCGCCGCTGGAGAACGCCAAGGCGACGGCGGACCTGCGTGCCTACTTCGCCAGCGAAGGCGTGGACGTGTTCAAGAACCACATCGCCATGCGCTCGTCCTGGCTGGCGACCGGCCGCTCGGGACGCGCGGTGCACGAGTTGCGCGGCAAGGACCGCTCGCAAAAGGCGATCAACGAGATGCGCGGTGTGTACGACGAGATCCTGACACGGGCGCAGGAAGCGGAGGCAGCATGACTGGTACGGTATTCAAGCGGCGGACGGTGTCCGAAGAGCGGGTGGCCATTGCGGAAGCGACGGCGGCCGTCGCTCCGATCGTGGGAGACCCGCGCGTGTCCGCGGTGACACCACTGCACTCGGTGGTCCACGCCGAGGGCGCTTCGTCGGCACCCATCTACGTTCTGGGGCAGGTCTACGAGGTGCCGCTGGAGCGCATCCGCTCCAACCCGCTGAACCCGCGCGTGGTCTATACCTCGCAGGCTGTCGACGAGATGGCCATCTCGCTGTCCACGAGTGGCCAGCGGGTGGCCGCCACCGGCTTCACGGAAGGCGAGGGCGCCGTCGTCCTGATCGAGGGCGAGACACGCCTGCGCGGGGCGCGCGCCGCCGGCCTGAAGACGCTTCGCGTGGAGATCCAGCCGCGGCCGGCGAGCGACCAGGAGCTGTACAAGCATGCGCGCGATGCCAACGTTCGCCGGCGCGAGCAGACGCCGCTGGACGACGCGCTGAAGTGGAAGGAACTGCTGGAGAAAGGCGTTTTCGCGAGCCAGGCCGACTTGGCATCCGCACTGGAGCTGCCAGAGTCCACCGTAAGCCGCACGCTGGCGTTGGCGAGCCTTCCGCAGCGGGTGGTCCTCGGCTTGGCCGACCATCCGTCGCTGCTGAACTTCCAGATGCTCAATGCGTTGCGTGAGTACTGCCGGGGCTTTGGCGAGGACAACACGATCGAGTACATCCCGCTGGTGGAAAAGAACGGCTGGGGCTACCGCCATGTGCTGGCGGACGCCGCCAAGGCGGACAAGGGTCCGGTGAAGCGTCCACGCGCGTCCAGCGAAGCGGTCGCTTACGCGGAGGGCAAGGGCGAGATCAAGCTGTTCGACGGCGGGCGGCGCCTGGAGCTCACCCTCAAGGGGCTGCAGCCGGAGCAGGCTGCCGAACTCGTTGGCCGTCTGAAGGAGCTCTGCGCGTCGCGCTGAGGCCGCCTGCGGCGTGCCCGAGCCCGTGTGCGATCTCCGCCGCGGGTGAGTTCCGCCGATGCAAGCAGCGCGAGCGTGCTCGATGCGTTGCTGCGATCCTTTACTGCCTTGTCGGCGCCTGACCGATCGCCGGCGCCACGCATGTCAATGCCGCCCGTTGTTCGCCGCGACGCACGACGAAAATAGCTCGCGCGCGAGGGCAAATTCTTCGTCGCGGTTGCGCGCCGCGAACACCTCGTCGATAAAGCCGCTTGCCTGCGTGGGTGAGAGCGCCAGCCGGACGCGCGCCATGCGTGCTTTGACCTGTGCGGCCGACTGCTTCGTGTCCTTCGCTTGCAGGACGTCGATGGCAAACAGGGAGTTGCCGAAGCAGTGCAGATGCAGGCGACTGAGGGCTTCGCTGGTGGGCAGCCCCGCTTCGTTCAAACAAGCATCGAACTTGACCTGGGCCGGCGCGTTGGGCATGCGCACTCGCTGCCACGCCGCGATCTCGCGTCGGAGTTGGACCTGCAAGGCCTCGTCCTGCACGCCGGGAAGCTGCGCCTCGTCGATCTCGGCATCGGTCTTCCTGGTCACCTGGTACACGCGGTAGATATACAGTTTGTTCATCCCGGAGTCGGCGCAGTCCCGCACAGGATTGTTGGTGGTGCTTACCAACAGGATTTGGAATCGTTGGAGATCGTCGGCTGCGAGTTGAGCGGTGGATGCTTGCGACAACAGAAGGGTGAGGACCACAAAGGCAATTTTCTTCATGCGGAGGTGAGATGAGGGGGGGTCGCGTGCGCATGCCGTTGTTCTGCGCGGCAGCGCATTCTGCACGCCGAGATCAATACGCTGCTTGCGGCCGCAGGCGAGCTCCAGAGGCGCACGCTCACCTCCGGCGCAGCGAAGGCGGGACAGCGCTTGAATGCAGATGCGCGTGCAGCTTGCCTTTCAAGGTCACATGCGCGAGCGCTAGGTGCCGTGCTCCACGTTCAAGGGGATGGTGAAGAAGAACGTGGCGCCTGGGCCGTCGTCGTTCGGCTGTGCGCGCAGGCGCCCTTGGTGGCGCTCGATGATCGAGCGGCTCACCGACAAACCGATGCCCATGCCGCCGCTCTTGGTGGTGTAGAAGGCATCGAACAGCTTGTCCATGCTCACGCTGTCGAAGCCCACACCTGTGTCGGAGACGCTCAGGCGCACCGCATCATCGCTCTCCCGTTCGCTTCGGATGAGGACGATCCGGGGACGATCCCTCACGTCCGCCATGGCCTCGGCGGCATTGCGCAGCAGGTTCAGCACGACTTGCTGCAGCTGGATGCGATCGCCCGCCACGCGCGGCAGGTCAGGCGCGAGCTGCGACTGCACTTGCACCTCGTGGCGCCTCAGTTCGTTCAGCGACAGGGCGATCACCTCCCGGGTCGCCTCGTTCAGGTCCATGCGCTCCAGAGTGAAGTTCTTCTTGCTGAACATGGCACGCAGCCGGGTGATGACCTCGGCGGCGCGATTGCCGTCGCGGATGATGCGGCGTGCCGATTCGCGCGCGGTCACCAGGTTGGGCGGGTCCGCATCGAGCACGCGCACGCAGGTGCTGGCGTTGGTGATCACCCCTGCGAGTGGCTGGCTGACTTCGTGCGTGATGGAGGCAGCCAGGGTGCTGAAGCTGGTGACCCTGGCGACCCGCGCCAGTTCCGAGCGGACCTGGTTCAACTGGTGCTCCAGGCGCTGCACATCCTCCTCGGCCTTGTGGCGCTCGGTGACATCCAGCATGAAGCCGACCAGGCGGGCATTCGTGCCGTCCTCGACCCGCAGGCGTCCCTTCAGCTGGAGCCAGTGGGTGGAGCCGTCGCTGTGGACCACCCGGTACTCGAAGGACACGTCCCCTGCATCGCTGGCGCGCTTGATCGCATCTTCCGCGATCGGCTGGTCGTCAGGGTGGACGAGCTTCTTCCAGCTTTCGAAGGTGCCGTCGTACGCGCCGGGCGTGATTCCCAGCATCGGCTCGAGGTCGGGCGACCAGCGCGTGTGCCGTTCCGCCCAGCCGAAACGCCACTCGAATGCTGCGGCGCGTGCAGCCGCCTGGGCCAGGTCCAGCATTTCCTGGCGGGCCCGCAGCTCCGCCTCGATGCGCTTGTGCTCCGTGATGTTGCGGCCGATGCCGTGGTAGCCGCGGAAGTGGCCGAACTCGTCGAACAGCGGGGCACCAGTCATGCTGAGATAACGAATCGCTCCATCCAGGCCGATGCGGCAGCACTCCAGGTCGCGAAACGGCAGGCGGGCGGCGAGCACCGCCTTGTGGTCGTCCCACGAGCCCGACAGCGGCCACATGTTGGTGAGCTCCCAGCGGGTCTTGCCGTACGAGGATTCGCCGGTGTGGCCGGTCAGGTCGATCGCCTGGCTGGAGAGGTACGTGAAGCGCAGGTTCTCGTCCTGGCGCCAGTACCAGTCCGAGGAGAGTTCGGTCAGGCTGCGAAAGCGCTCTTCGCTCTCGCGCAGGGCTGTGGCCGCCAACTGCCGGTCGGTGATGTCGCTCACCACTCCATCCAGAAGCAGGTGCCCGTTGGCCAAGCGGGTCGCGTGGATGCTGTCGCGCACCCAGCGCAAGCTTCCGTCCGGCCGCAGGATGCGGTACTGCAGATCCAGCCGGTCCAGATCGCCTTGCAACAGCCGCTGCATTGCACGCTGCACGGAGTGCCGGTCCTGCACGTCGATGGTCTCCAGCCAGACCTGCAGTCCGCACCCGACGTAGTATTCCGGCGCGCGGCCGGTGATCCGCAGCACCACCGGCGAGAAGTAGCGGTACGTCAGCGTTGCGCCGGGTGCCGTCTCCGCGCTCCAGAGATAGTCCGAGATGGATTCGACCAGGCGCGCGAACTGTTCCTCGCCGCGCGGCGGGATTCGATCTGCCGCCGCGCCGGGCGGCAGGCTCACCTCTTGCCCCAGCAAAGCTCCGTTCCGCTCTTGACGTCCCTGCTGGCCACGCCATTCACACTCTTTGCGGCGATCAGCATCACGCCGGTGTTCGTGTAGCCG
>JAESGR010000788.1_pt1 | contig 15056 bp, 13 predicted proteins | sample 9269771 | NCBI WGS metagenome assembly JAESGR01 (sample SAMN15739572, study PRJNA653492) | algae metagenome | isolation source: Chroococcus sp. CMT-3BRIN-NPC107 and co-occurring heterotrophs from well... | place: USA: Clark Mountains Wilderness, California | collected 2010-04-18
TTGTCCAATGATGTTTTGCGCCGTGATGCCGACGGCTCGCTGCTGAATGCGTGTTGCGTCGAGTGAGTTAACCGCGCCGTTGCCGTCCGAATCAGCTGCGATCAATTGATTCGGCGTTAAGGTTGTTAATCCAACTAAATGCTGTTGGATGCGCGTGGCGTCGAGTGAATTGATTCCTTTAATTTCTCCGGTTTTCGACGGAGTAACTGTGTAATTACCGCCTACTGTTAAACCGTCGAGCGTATAAGCACCTGTCGCTCCGCCGCTGTTAGCTGACACAGAACTTGCGCCGGTAGCAGATAACAATACGCCAGAAACGAATTGCTGAGTCTGATTGGCTTGAATTATTCCATATCTGATTGCTCCTGAAATACTAATGGATGTCACAGGCGCGGTTTGCGCTTCATAAGCTCCGATATCAGCACCGTTGCCGCCGGTCGCATTCGGGTAAGTTGCGTCGGGTAAATTAACCGGTCGGGTGGATCCGGCTCCGCGCTAGTCGGTGGTTAATCCAAAAGAATTGCCTTTATCAATCGCCGCTGAATCAAACAGCAGCGCGTGCGTTTGAGTTGCTCCGCCGTTATTAGCAAGCGGCGCCAGTTTCGCGTCAACGCCGACTTGATTGTGGTTGGCGTCATTATTAGAAATGCCGAACGTGCCTGTTCCATCGCCGATCAGGTTATAAGCACTTCCCGCTGCGACTTCGCCGCCAAAGTCCTGCGGATAGGAAGAATTACCGTGGATGTTTCCGGCGACAATCGTGTTTTTTAGATTAGCTGTTCCATTGTACCAAATGCTACGAAAGCAGCCGCGCTTACCGATTGAGCGGTAAACAGGCTAATTAAAAACGCGAACGCCAGACAAACCGACGCACGCAAAATAGTTTGTGAAAATAAACGAATGCTTGAATACTCTTTCGACATATGATTCTCCTGTAAAAAACCGGTTTTAGATAATTAAAGATTTCCGAAGAATCTTTTGTACGTTTGTTCGCCTGCTGTCTTTGTTAAATGTTTAGCGATTCGGAAGGCAGCGAATTTATTGTTTTAAGCGACAGCCGAACCGAATTATGTGATCGACTTATCTAAACGATATTTTGAGTTAAAAACCGTCATCGCTTGAAAAGATTTTTTATCAGGGTAATGATAAGCGGATGGGCGAGCGACTGTAAGACGTAGAACTACGTAATTTTTGTATATAATACTACGTATTTTCTACTTACTTTTCCGCAATTAGCGACAAACGGATAAAAACTTGTGATGAAAGAACGAAGTGATTTGGTGAAAATATGAATACTGCAAACAAACAGATGAAACATTTATTGAATTGGAAATCTGTTTCAGAAACAAACTTGATCAGTAAATTCGGAATAATTATCCAGCGCGGAGCCTGCGTGTTGAAGTGTTTGGTCGTCAACGTTGATATAACGGTAAGTGGTTTGAGGTTGAGTATGTCCTAAGATTTTTCCGACTTCTTGAACCGACAGTCCGCTTCTGATCAGTCTGGTTGCAGCAGTATGCCGCAAATCATGAAATCGCACATCTTCAAGATCGGCTTCTTTTCTTGCGGAATCAAAACTGTGCTTTATATCTTTGAAAACTGTAGATGAAGATGAGGAAATACGGTCATAGTTGAGGGCATCTTTCGAAATGTCCTTTTCTTATTTTGAATCGCTATAAAGGATTTTTTACTTCGTCAACCTGCGCGTCTTTTACTTCGGTATTGAATTTCCGGTAATCGTAGGATTTGATAACCTGATTCAAATCAATACCTTTGACGAGCAACACTCTGACCGACAAATTTATATCAGCGGTCGAAGGCAGCCAGATTTCGTCGCCGACGCGTTCCTGTTCGAGCATGAATGACGCGCCTTTTCGCAGTTTTGCCAAAACGCCGCCGCCGACTTTAAAACTGTCGGCGAGAACCGCTTCGATACGTGCCACTTGTTTGTCTTCGGCATCAATCCACATTACGCCCGCCGTTTTGCCGAAAAATTTGAGAAAACTTTTCGCGTTTTTATAATCGAAATTCGGATTCGGCTCGAAATCGAAAACTATCACACTCCGACCGCGAAAACGCTCCCTGCGCGGATTTTTGAGCAAAGACGCGCGCAGAACTTCAGCAACCGAAACGCGTCTGCCTTCGTCATCGGGTGTTGCGTTCGCCGCCTGCGCGGCGGCACGCGCTTCTTTTTTGGCTATTTCTTTTTCGATTTCCGCGACGCGCTTCTGCACATCTTCGTCTTCGGATTTTTGATTTTTTTCGCTCAAGGGCTTGTCGTTTTTTTCGACCAGGCGCGCTATTCTGTAACCCTTATAAAAAGAAAGCTGACGTATTTCCGATCCGGTTTCGCGCAAAACGCCGTCTTTATCGAGTTCGCGCCGGATGATTTTTTGATTGTATGAATACGTGTCGAGAATACCTTCAACTTTGTCTTCATTCGTTTGCAATGACTGCAAAAGCTGCGGAATATCCGGTAAAGATTCGTCCGATATATTCGGAAAATCAAACTCGGTTTGAGCAATCGGTTGATTGATTTTCGCGTCTTCAATTTTTATCTCGTAATCGTTTTCACCGTCTTTAAGCCGCACGGAAAACGGAATTTTCACGGCGCCGACAGTTCTGTAATCGCTGTAATCGAAGATTTTCAGCGATTCCCCAAACGGAATTTCCTCGCGGAGCGGCAAATTCGTCGCCGCGTCCAAATACAATTTCATCGCCTCGCCTTTCGCTGTCGTCAATCGAACGACGTTCGCCGATTTTCCGTTGACATCTGCTCGTCCGCCCGAAGCGATTTTCGATTTATCTTTTTTATAATCGAGCCACAAACCGTTTCTGTAATCCGCTTCCGAAGAAAAATCGCGGCTTTCTTTTCCGGTCAGCGTTTGTAAACCTTCGCGCGAGTCGCGCCGCCAGCCGGATTTGCCGTTGAATCCGGTTTCGGTTTCAAAACCGTTGAAATCGTAACTCAAATTATAAAAACTCGGCTGTGAGGTTTGCTCAATTACTCGACCGCTCGCCCCGTCTCGAATGCGGATAATCGTTCCCGTTTTGCGCCACGATTCGACGGCGCGCAAATTTTTCGCTCCGCCGAGCGCTTTTTCCGCATTCTTCAAAATTTTATCCGGCGATTGGGCGAAAGCGCTGATTGTAAAAGCGAAAAGCGATAAAAACAAAATTAAAACTTTCATATTTTGCGCGAAAAAATAAAACGGGATTTGCAGTAACCTTAAATTAAGCAAATCTCCTATACGCTTTTTATTTCTTTACTGTTTCAGCCGACGCATTCGGCAGTAAAAACAATCCGATTAAATAAAAAACGAGCGTAAAAAACTGTATATAACCCGTTCCGGCAGCGAAACGCGGCAAATCGAGCAAGTAAGTAACGGTTTCCTGTCCGGGGTTCTGCCAAATTCCCTGCAGCCAACTTTCGTTTGCCGGCGCTGTCAAATTCGCCAGAATTAAATATTTAACGACAAATGCCAGCCCGAAAAGTCCGCCGAGACTTTTTAATAATTTTTTGACATCGAATTCGGCGAAAAGGTTATTCCACAAAGTCCAAAAAAAACAGAACGCGATAATCCAAAATGGCAAGCCGCGCTCGGGCAAAAGAGCATTAAAAACTTGTACTGAAGCGGCAAACAGAGAAATCAAAATCGCCGCGTTCGCCGCATTTTTGACAGATGAAAAACTTTCGGAAAACCAATTTTCGAGAGTAATCAAACGGGCGCGAAAAAACAAAACCATCAAAATCGCGGCGAAAATCAAACAAATGAGCGCCGGACGAACGAATAAAAAATCATTCGCCGGCGCGCTTAAACGAAGTCCTCCGAATAATGCGGCGGTGAGAAAGATAAACGGCAACAGCAAATAAATTTTTTGAGCGGCGGCGTTTGTCCGTTCTGCTTTTTCATTCGGCGTTTCGATTGTAATTCGCTGAACTTTCGGCGCGTGAGAGATTGGTTGATGAGCATTGTTTACCGCTCGAATTTTTCCCGGAACTATCGTTTCCTCTTCCGCTTCGGACGTGGCAAATTTGACGGGCGAAACATCCAAGATTTCGCCCTCGATAATGCGAGCATCATTTTTTTCGCTGTTCGCAGTCGTTTTGTTTCCGCTTTCCATCTTCGCCTTTTTACTTTTTTACTTTTTTATTCCTTATTTTCTGTCGCGGAAAACTTTAAAAGGATTAAAATCTCCCGCCGTTACTTTCAAGCCTTCTTCCAATTCGTTTCGCAATTCGGCTGGAGTTTTAAGCTGTAAATCCGCGTCATCCGACTTGAAATTTTTATCAAGCGCGGCAGCGCGATTAGTTTGATCCAAACCTTGACGAAAAAGCGCGTCGTCGTTGGAAAGTCTGCCGAAACCTTGGCGGTATAAACTGTAAGCGATGTAAAACTGCGTCCGCGCATCTCGCCGTTCCGGGTCGGCTTTTTCAAAACCGTCGCGGGCGGCAATAAAATTATCCTGACGAAAAGCCCGCAAACCTTCGTCGAATTTCGCCCGGTCAATTTCGTAAGTTCCGATTAAAATTTCGCCCTTTGTCGTCGCCGTTTCAATCGTCGCCGCCGCTTTCGTCGAAACTTCCTCCAAATTTTTCGGCGCGGCAGCATAAAGCCACACAACTATTAAACCGTAAACGATGGTCAAAACGATGCCGAAAATCTGGATATGTTTTTCTTTCATTGCTATAATTCGCTAACACTCCAAAGATACACGCTTTAATATTTAGCTTACTATGAATAAGATTACCAATATTTTAATTTTGATGCTTTTCATCTTGATTATAAATGTCTTCGCTCAGCAAAATTCCGAATGGACGCGAATTGAGAGCGAAAATAAAGAAATATCTCTTTCATTTCCGGCAGGATTTTCTTATTTTTTCGACAAACAGGGCTTTTCTCAATCCAATCCGAAAAATTGGACAGAGCAATGGGAATACAAAAATTTACGTTCGATTACTGCCCATCAAAATGGGGCGACAATATTCTTTGAAAGTTATGATGTCAAAGGTGGCAAAAAAGCACTTCAGAATTTTCTTTATAACTATCCGAAAAGCCAGTTTCGAAATACATCATTTGAAAATTTTTCTGTATTGCAGATTGTTCCCGACCAATCAATTTATATTTCTTTTTTCTATTTCACCACCGACAAAAACACTTATTTAATTGGCTTTGCAGCGCGTGAAAAAACGAATCTCACTGTCGATAAATTCTTGAAGAGCGTTAAAATTAACGGTAAATCTGTTTTCGATCAATCCAACTCACAATCAAGCGAAAAGGCGCAGACGATTTTGATTACTGATCTATCGGAAACGCCGATTGAAATTGATTATGAATTAACCAATGAAAAGGAGGAAAAAAAGAAAAAAGCCAATAGAAAACAGGAAGATATAAAATTACCAGAAGTAAAAAATGTCGATTCTGACAATTCAAACCGATTTATCGTTTTATTCAAGCCGCGTTCGATGTATACGGACAAAGCGAGGCAATCGCACGAACAAGGTATAGTCAGATTGCGAACCGCTTTTTCGGCAAGCGGTCAGATTAGTCAAATTACGGTTATTAAAGATTTGAGATACGGCTTGACGGAAAATGCAATAAAGGCATTAAAAAGGCTTCGATTCCTGCCTGCCGAAAAAAATAACATTCCCGAAGTTGCCGTTAAAACTGTCGAATATTCATTTACAATTTATTAATTTATGAAAACCTTTATCTGTTTGATTTTAGTGACGATTGTGATTTACACAAACGCTTTTGCATTCCAAATAAATGCAGACTTAATTGTTGTTAACGCCAAAGTTCGCACAATGGACGCGGCACGACCCGAAGCACAGGCTTTTGCGGTGATGGGAAATAAAATCGTTGCGGTCGGGTCGAACGATGAGATCAGAAAATTTTCCGGCGCGGCGACGAAAACGATTGACGCGGGCGGCAGATTAATCGTTCCGGGCTTCAACGACGCGCACGTTCATTTTCTCGAAGGCGGTTATCAACTTTCGTCGGTTGATTTGCGCGACGCGGAAACGCCCGAAGAATTTGTGCGCCGCATCAAAGAATTTGCGGCGAAACAGCCGAAAGGGCGCTGGATTTTAGGCGGAAAATGGGATCACGAAAACTGGACGCCGGCAAGTTTGCCGACCGCCGCGATGATTGACGCGGCGACGCCCGATAATCCGGTTTTTATTGATCGTCTCGACGGACATATGGCGCTGGCAAATTCGCTCGCGCTGAAAACGGCGCGCGTTGATAAAAACACTAAAGAAGTCGAAGGCGGCGAAATCGTACGCGACACGGCGGGAAATCCGACCGGAGTTTTGAGGGACGCGGCGATGAATTACGTTAATAAAGTCATTCCCGCGTTTTCGATGGCGGAGAAGCTGGAACAGGCACAGGCGGCGACCGATTATGCCGCGAGTTTGGGCGTAACCAGTATTCAGGATATGTCGGCGGGAACGGAAATCAGCGTTTATCAGGAACTTGCGCGCCAGGGGAAACTGAAAACGAGAATTTACGGCTGTTCGCCGCTATCGGATTATTCGCGCTGGCAGAAAACCGGCGTGACGCGCGCGTTCGGCAATGAATGGCTGCGCGTCGGATGTTTAAAAGGTTATTCCGACGGCAGTTTGGGTTCGACGACCGCTTGGCTGTTCGCCGCTTATCTCGACGCGCCGAACAGTTCCGGTCTGGCTTCGGACGAAATTCCGAAACTGCCGGAGAATGTCGCCGCCGCTGACAAAGCCGATTTGCAAATAAACATTCACGCTATCGGCGACAAAGCGAACGATTTCGTGCTTTCGACTTTTGAAAAAGCCGCGCGTGAAAACGGCGCAAAAGATCGTCGTTTCCGTATCGAACACGCCCAGCATTTGCGAATGGAAGACATCAAGCGCTTCGGACAATCGAAAGTCATCGCCTCGATGCAGCCGTTTCATCTGGCGGACGACGGGCGCTGGGCTTGGAAAAGACTGGACGCGCCGCGATTGAAAGGAACATACGCTTTCCGCTCGCTGATCGATTCGGGCGCGATTGTCGCTTTCGGCACCGATTGGTCTGTCGCGCCGCTTAATCCGCTGCTTGGCATTCACGCGGCTGTTACGCGGCAGACTTTGGACGACAAAAATCAGAACGGCTGGATTCCCGAACAAAAAATCTCTGTCGATGAAACCGTCCGCGCCTACACGCAAGGCTCGGCTTACGCCGAGTTTCAAGAAAACGTCAAAGGCTCAATTGCTCCCGGAAAGCTCGCTGATTTCGTCATTCTCTCAGCCGATATTTTTACGATTAATCCGACGGAAATCCGTAACGCGCAGGTTTTGACGACTGTTGTTGACGGCAGAATAGTTTACGAACGAAAATAACGCGGATAACATTTAAAGATAAAAAAAGAGCCGGAAAACAAGCAAATTTGTTTTCCGGCTCTTTTTTATTGAAGATTTTTTTAATCATCAATTCGGGCAATGTCGGAAGTCGTGACCGAATGATTCTGAACGGCTCCAACACCTTCGGTCGGCTCGCTGTCGCCATAGTTGTCGAGAGAATGATCTTGTCCGATAGGAGCGTCGGCGTTGTCTTCAGTAATATCCTGAATATCTTCGTCTGAAACAAATCCGCTGCCGCGCGGTTCCTGTTGCCCTGTTTCGTGATCAGTTCTAAGAGTTTCCGGGTCGCCGGTTTGTTTGTTTTCTGCCATAAAATTTCCTCCGTTGTTGTTTCGATGATAATTTTCGCTTCGTGCAGATTTATTTTGGCAGACGTTCGCGGCGTTTTCAAAATGAAAAAATGCAATTGACCTTTTCGTTTCTTCTTAGAATGAGCCATCAAAATGGCAAAACGATTCTCAATCTTGAAAACAATTTGATTCTCATGCAAAAATCATTCGACACCCTTTTATTTACGGAGATATAAAATGAAAAAAATTTTGAGTCTGATGATTTTAACCGTTGCGTTTTCAATGTCTGCGTTCGCGCAGGAAAGCGCGGAACACGCCAAACCGACGGAAAAAGATAAAACCGAAGCGATTCCGGCAGGCGGCGTTTTGAAGCGCGGCGCGGCGCTCGGCAATGCGAAAAAGGTTTCGCTCGCCAAAATTATGGAAAATCCGTCGAAATACGCCGGAAAAAATGTGCGCGTCGAAGGCGTCATCGTCCGCTCGTGCAAAATGGAAGGCTGCTGGATGGAGCTCGCGCCGAGTCAAAACGCTAAATCAGTGCGCGTAAAATTCAAAGACCACGGCTTTTTTATTCCGCTCAACGCAGCAGGCGCGGCGGCAAAAGCCGAAGGTGTTTTTTCAATCAAGACATTGAGCAAAGCAGAAGTCGATCATTTGATCAACGACGACGGCGCGAAATTTGAAAACCGTAACGCCGACGGTTCGGTAACTGAAACCTCGTTTGAAGCGAGTGGCGTCGAGCTAAAACGTATGTAAATTAAATAGAAGTTACGCAGTTGAACAGATATTTGATAAAAATAGAGCATGAATGTGCCAAAATGCTCCGATGAAGATTACATCAATTTTGTGATTGCTTCGCCAAAACAGTTAACGGCAACTGAAGCGTCTCGTGTGCAGCCAGTGAGCCGACACGCTCCGGCACACGACGCTTTCACTCATCTCTTGAAGCGGCTTGAACCTGATGCCGAAACACTTTGGCAGGAAGCTGAAACACAAATTAATAAAGACGCGGGCATTCTTGTGATCGATGATTCTACTTTGGACAAACCATTTTCTAAACATAACGCTTTGGCATCGCGTCATTGGTCTGGAAAACACCAACAAGTTGTTTACGGCATCAATTTGATTACTTTGCTCTGGACTGACGGAGAAAGAAGCGTCCCGACTGATTATCGAATATTTGATAAAGATACGGATCGAAAAACCAAAAACGATCATTTTCAGGAAATGCTTCTGGAAGCCGACAAACGCGGATTTTCTCCCGCTTTGGTTTGTTTTGACAGTTGGTATTCGGCGCTCGAGAACTTGAAACTGTGTCGTGCATTGGGCTGGCATTTTCTGACTCGTTTGAAATCGAATCGGAAAGTTAATCCAGATAAAGAAGGATTGAAAGCAATTTCGCAAGTTTTCATTTCCGCTTCGGGGCGCGTAGTTTGGCTGCAGGGATTTGGTTTGATTAAAGTGTTTCGGACGGTTGACCAAAACGGCAGCGCGAAACACTGGGCGACAAGCCGAATTGAAATGAATGAAGAAAAACGTCAAGATTTTGCCAAACAAGCTAACAAAATTGAGCAGTATCATCGCGGAATCAAACAGTTTTGTCTTATCGAACGCTCGCAAGCCCGGCGGCGTCAGCCGTGGCTGAATCATATCTTGCTGTGTTTGCGAGCATTTTTGAGACTTGAATGTCATTGCTACCCTTCTAAAGTCAGTTGGCATGAAGCAAAAGTTGGAATTATCAGAGAAGCGATTCGTGTTTATTTAGCCAATCCAACATATTCACTGATTCCAACTGCGTAACTTCTATTAAATTTAGATTCAAGATAGACTACTTACTGAAGTAGTCTATCTTGTTTCTTCAGCAGATTCTTAAAACTCTACATTGCCGTTTAACATCAATTTCGACACTTTAAATTCAAAATTTCTCGGAACTAAACCAGCATAAGGATTGCTCGAATTTAAAAAGTCATTTTTGAAAACGAATTTGAGTTCTTTATTTTGCGTCGTTAAAAACTGAGAGTCTTTATCATCTTTACGAGCGAAGAAAAAAACGGCGGAATCGCCGCGACCTTTTGGCGGCGTAAATTGAATCAATTCCCGTTTTTCGCCGTTTTCGTTCTCCAACCAAACATTTCCCTTTAAATCCTTGAGCGCCATTCGTTGAAAGATGCCTTCTTCGATGCTTTGACCGGACGGATCAGGAAATTGAGTCAGCGTAACAACATAATAATTTTGACAAATCGCACAAGCAAGAAAAGTTTTAGCCGAGTCGTCAAATTGACTTTTTTGCTTTTCGTCCATTTTGTTGTATCCGGCAGTTAATTGCTGCATCCGAATCAATGCCTGTCGGATAGGCAAAGCTGAGTGCAATCTTAAAACGACAGGTGGCGGACCGAAATTGCGCGCCACGCTTCTTGGATTCGATCCGCCGCTGTTTACGCTTTGATTTTGTTCTCGTGCTGATTGAATGGCTGACGCCGATGCTGATCCTGCCGTTGACTGGTAAGTTTTCGCCCACGACGAATCCGATAAAACACGCATTGCTTCTTCTTTGCTCCATTTATCGTATGGTTTTTCTGCTGTTTTCTGAGCAAAAGACGAACTAACGGCGACACAGCACAGCCAAATAAACACAGTCATGCTTTTCTTCAACTTCATAGTTATTTCCTCTATTTTAATTTTTTGTTTGTAAGCAGAGAGTCCGAAGAATTTCCTAGATCAAATCATAATCGAAGACTTCAGTAATTTTAACAGTATAAATCTTTCAGGCAATCCGACGGTTAATATTCTTTCTAATTTCAGATTTTGTCAATTGCATTTGCGACTCTATTATCAATTAAAAATCCAATTTTCCGCCGACCAAAATTTTTGTATAACAAAAACGACTTCTTTTAGAAATCCTTTTTTCCACAAATTCGTTTTAAAGTTAAATAATCTCACCAATTAAATCATAATTGTGCGCTTCGGAAATTCGAACATCGTAAATTTGCCCGATTTTCGGTTTAAGGTTTTCCGGCATATCATTGATTAAAATATAACCGTCAATTTCCTGCGCCTGTCCTTGCAATCTACCTTGAAAAAGCAAATCCGATTCCTGAGAAACGCCTTCGAACAAGACTTTGTAAATGTTGCCTATTTTCGCTTTGTTTTTGCGTTTCGAGATTTTCGCTTGCTCCTTCATCAAAAGCGATCGGCGCTGCTTGGCGATTTTCGCATCAATTTTGTTCGGCAAATCAAAAGCCGGCGTGCCTTCTTCGTCGGAATACGTGAAAACGCCGACGTTATCGAATTCGCAGTTTCTCACGAACGCCATCAATTCGGCAAAATCCGCTTCGGTTTCGCCGGGAAATCCGACAATAAACGTCGTGCGAATCGTGATGCCGGGAACTTTTTCCCTGACGCGACGAATTAATTTTTCCAAACTTTCGCGTGTTCCGCCGCGTTTCATCAACTTTAAAACATTACGTGAGCCGTGTTGGAGCGGCATATCGAGATATTTAACAACTTTCGGCGTGTCGCGAATCGCTGCAAGAAAAGCGTCAGAAATGTGAGTCGGATATGCGTACATTACGCGAATCCACTGCAAATCTTTGATCTCTCCGAGTGCGCGAATCAGTTTCGCCAGCGCGTCAACTTCACCTAAATCTTCACCGTAACGCGAAGAATCCTGCGCGATTAAAACGATTTCCTTAACGCCCTGCTTCGCCAAATCTTCGGCTTCTTTTAGAATCGAACCGAAACGGCGCGAGCGAAACGAGCCGCGCATTCCGGGAATCGAGCAGAACGCGCAAGGGCGGTCGCATCCTTCGGCGATTTTGATAAACGCCATGTGCGATTCTGTCGCGCGATGTCGCGGCGTGTCGAAGTCATAAAGATAAGTTGCGGTTTTGTTGCCGATCTGCAAAAGCGCGAAATCCGTAAACTTTTTCGTTTCGTCCGCCGCTTCTAAAATCCTGCCGATCTCATTCGTCCCGATAAACGCGTCAACTTCCGGCAATTCCCGGATTAAATCGTCGCGGTAACGCTCGACCAAACAACCGGCGACAACGACACGCTTTGCAATACCGTTTGTTTTCGCACCGGTCGCTTCGAGAATCGCTTCAATTGATTCCTGTTTCGCCGATTCGATAAAACCGCACGTATTGACGACAATCGTTTCCGCTTCGCTCTGATCGTTCGTAATTTCATAGCCAGCCTGTTTGAGCTGTCCCATCATTACTTCCGAATCAACGAGATTTTTCGGGCAGCCGAGACTGACAAATCCAACTTTTTTCATTTTAAAGAACCTTTTTAAGATTAGTTATAATTGGGTTGTAACCGCAACATATACTCTCTTTAACCATTGAAAAGAAAAAAAAGCAAAAACTAAAACTCCTACTGTTATGCCAATTCTTTCCGCCCATAAATCAATTGTAGAATCATTAATTAAGTATCTTTCATTGATTTGCTCGGCTAACCAAGTTAATAAAATCATTGACCACGTTGTAATAAATAATACTCCCCCACCTATTATGGCAGCAATTAAAATTATTATTGCAAGCTCATAAAATACACCGTTTAACAGGACCATCAAAATGACACAAACAATTACGAGAGGAATCAAAATAATCAAGCTGAGAGTATCTATAAATATTTTTTTAACTTTATGAATAGTTATCATTGATTTTAGTTATATTTGTAACCAAAACTATTTTCAAAATTTGATGCCTATTAAGATAGATTTTTTACCATTAATATCCTAATTACATTTTTTCGACAAATATTTCAGCAATACGTTTTGCTTCATCTAGTTTATCCTTTTTGTTTAAAGTCTTTCCATTTACAGTTACTATCCAATACCCAAAATTCTCTTCTTGAGTGATTATAAAAACATATCTATCGTACTTAGCCCAACATTCACCATTAAGTTCAGTGTTCCAAATTAATTTATTCACAGCTTTTTATATTTATAAAGACTATATACGCCTAATAGTTTATAAAGACCTTTACTTATCAGATGTGAAGGTGAGTTTGTTATCTAAATTTTTCAATAATTTCTCAATCTCATCTGATTCACTTTTCAACAAATTCTTTTCGCCGAAACGTACGCGGTTATATTTTTCCGTAATTTGAACGGCTTCGGGTATATTTAAGGCAAAGGCGAATTCAAGTGGAGTTTGATGCGACTCGCGGCGAAAACCTTTGCTTGCTAAAACCGTCTGCATTCTTTCGTAAAACTCGATGATTGTGGCTTCGTTCTTGCGCCGCAGCCAAAGGAAAATCTTACTCCAGATTGGCAGCTTGATGATTTTACGATAAAGCCAAATTAACAAAATCACTCCGAAAATCGCGGCGGCTAAATATGCGATGCCGTAACCGACGGCTTTCGCGCTAGTTTCCAAACCTTTGTCGCCGCGAACTTCTTTCCACCATTCGTTTAACTGATTTTGTTTTTCGGTTATCCAAGATGAAGTTTTCGCTTGATAATCAACAACTCCGTTTTTAACCGAACGAAAAAGCGAGCGTTGTTCTTGGTTGTCGTAAGCGACGAAATATTGAATCCAGAAAGTTTCGAGAGCTTCGACTAAATTATTAAATCTCCCTATAATGCCGGTCGAAGCGTTAGTTTCGAGCGATTGTCCCGCAAACGGTGTCGGATCGAACGGAACCCAAGCATTTTCCTTGGGAAAATAAACTTCGACCCAAGAATGTGCGTTGCGCTGTTTGACGACGTAAACATCCGCCGTCTCGTTATATTCGCCCGGCTGAAAACCGTTGACGACGCGCGTGGCGATTCCCTGCGTTCGCAACATTACCGCCATCGCCGTTGCGAAATATTCGCAGTGCCCCTCGCGGTAATCGAACAAAAACTCGGCGAGCGGTTCTTCACCGCCCGGTTTTAATTCCAATGTATAACCGAAATTATTTTGCAGATAAATTTCGAGAGCTTTGGCTTTATCATAACGATTCAAAGAATTTTCCGTTACTTGATTTGCCAATTGCGAAATGCGAGCATCTATTTTTTCGGGAAGCTGCAAATAGTTATTGTAATTTCGTGAATATCCGCCGTTATCTTTTTGTAGATTTTGAACGGTTGGTAACGCGGTGTCCGAAACAACACGATAACTGATACGTTCCGAAGTATTTCTCGCGTAACTTACCGAGCCGTCATAATCCTTAAAAATAATCGGGAAATTTCCCTGAATGACGACCGGACGCGACAATCCGAATAAAATATTCGTATCAATCGGTTCGAGATAAAACGTTTGAACCGCCAAACCATCCTGACTGGAAGCATAATTGACCTGGAAATACCCACGTTCGTCGGTTATATAACGTTCTTTGATATTATTTGACTTGCGCCACCCGCGATTATCGAAAGTGTCTAGAGCAATTCCTCGCCAGCGAACAAAATTTAGATTTTTATCGTTCGTCTCCAAACGAACACGCATCACAACTTGTTCATTTTGCTGAATCCTTCCGATTTCCCCCAATCTAACAGACTCGGAAAAACCGGTCGTCGTAACGTTGTTTTGCATGCCACCGATGCCAGCGCCGCCGACACGCGGAAGAAGAAAAAACATTGGCAAAGCAAACACAGCAATTGCAGTAATTAAAGAAATAGATGTCAGTGGAATACGAGCGAATAAGCGATTCGTTTTAGAGGTGATTTCAGCGGCTGTAAAACCGGACGATCTAAGTTTGTTTTGTTTTGCCAGATTTTTTGTCGTTTTTCTTATTTCAAAAGCAATAACGGCACATGTTACCGCTAGTAAATAAATTATTAACGAAACAATATAAAATGCACTTATGCTCAAGCCCGCCGCCAAAAGAACCTGAAAAAAAGACATCAAATACAAAAACACCCAATCTCTGTCACCTTTTTTTTGGAGAAGTTTTATGGCTGTTAGCAACAAGATCAGCCGCGAAAGAACTCCGGCAACAAAAGTTTCATTATTAACAAAACTAAAAAAATGAAATTTCCATCCGGCATAAAATAGCGGTATCGCGAAAACAATCAAAACCGTTCCTAAACGTTCGGAAATTTGCCAACGCGAACTTTCCAGAAACCACGCTAAGAAAAACAGCCCAATAAAAAGAAATGTTTCTATTACTGAAAAAGTTCCCGAAATCCACAATGATATAAAACCGCCAAATACTACAAAGTAAGAGACAACATAAAAAAAAGTATTTAAATTATTCAGTTTCGAAAACATTAGAACCAGATGCATTTAAATAATGAAAAGCCCGTTCAGATAGTATTACTGAACGGGCTTTGATTGTAAATCCGGCGACTTCCTACTTTCCCACACCTGAAAGATGCAGTATCATCGGCTCTAGCAGGCTTAACTTCCGTGTTCGAGATGGGAACGGGTGTGACCCTGCCGACAATATCACCGGAAAAC
>JAESGR010000789.1_pt1 | contig 15053 bp, 16 predicted proteins | sample 9269771 | NCBI WGS metagenome assembly JAESGR01 (sample SAMN15739572, study PRJNA653492) | algae metagenome | isolation source: Chroococcus sp. CMT-3BRIN-NPC107 and co-occurring heterotrophs from well... | place: USA: Clark Mountains Wilderness, California | collected 2010-04-18
TCGGCGTGGGCTGCTGTGCGGCCGCGGCCGTGGCGACGAACAGGGCGACGACGGCGATCGGCAGCTTCATGCACAGCACTCCCTTCGGTCCGGGCGCGAAACGCGCCCGCACGGCCGAGGTTGCGCGGTTATGAGGCTAGTTGGTCCGGCGAGCCGGCTCAGCGGGCGCGTCGGCGCCCGCGCCATCACCAAGGTCCGGGCAGAAGCCGGCGAGCTCCAGTTCCTCGATGATCTGCTCGAACGCCTCCTGACGGGTGATCGGCGCGCCTGGCTGGGCGGCGATCGTCACGATGCGGCGGATGTGATGCAGCGCTGTCTCGGTATGCGGGGCAGGCATGATGCGGTTTCGCGTCCTCTCGAGCTATCGGCGTCAACTTGTCGAGTTTCACGAGGGTTGCAGCGCAAAGCGGCATTCTTGAAAGAAAGCTGTGAGTTTTCTGAATCGGCCGTGGCGAACTGGCGCTTGAGCGGCCGGGGCTCCCCGGTGCACAGTTTCCGAAATAACCAACAAGGGAGGGCGTCATGACCCGGGTATCTGGCGTGGGGCGGCGAGAGGTGCTTTTGGGAGCGGGGGCCGCGGCGCTCACGCTCGGGGGGGCGGCGCTAGCGCAAGGTGCGGGGCCGGTGGCCCGGACGACGGCCGGACAGGTGCGCGGACGCACGGCCGACGGGATCCACAGCTTCAAGGGCGTCCGCTATGGGGCGAGCACGGAGGGGCGGCGGTTCCTGCCGCCCCAGCCGCCCGAGCCTTGGAGCGGGATCGCCGAGGCGGCGGACTTCGGCGCCCAGTCGCCGCAGCTGGGGGCGGACCGGCCGAGCGTCTACGCCTCCTGGGCCAATCCGCGGGCGGAGAGCGAGGACTGCCTGTTCCTCAACGTCTACACGCCGGGCCTGAAGGATGGGAAAGGCCGGCCGGTGATGGTGTGGTTCCACGGCGGCGGTTTCACCAGCGGCAGCGCGTCGAGCCACTACGCGGACGGGACGCGGCTGGCGAAACGGGGCGACGTGGTGGTGGTGACGGTGAACCACCGGCTGAACGCCTTCGGCTACCTGTACCTGGCGGACCTCGGCGGGTCGGAGCTGGCTGACTCGGGCAACGTCGGCAGCCTGGACATGGTACGTGCTCTGACCTGGGTGCGGGACAACATCGCCGAGTTCGGGGGCGATCCGGGCAACGTGACCATCTTCGGCCAGTCGGGCGGGGGCGGGAAGGTCTCGGCGTTGATGGCCATGCCGGCGGCGGCGGGGCTGTTCCACAAGGCGATCGTGCAGAGCGGCTCGGGCATCAAGGTGCTGGAGCCGGCGCAGGCGCAGGAGAGCACGAGGAAGGTGCTGGCGGCGCTGGGGCTGGCCCCGGGGGAGGTCAGTAAGCTGCGGGCGCTGCCGATGCGGGCGATCGCGGACGCCTTGCCGAAGGCGGGGGCGGAGTTCCGGCCGGTGGTGGACGGACGGGCGCTTCCGCGCCATCCGTTCCATCCGGATGCGCCGGCGATCTCGAAGGCCGTGCCGCTGCTCGTAGGCACCACCAAGGACGAGACGACGAGCTTGGTGGGCGGGCGGGACGAGAGCTTGTTCGGCCTGACCTGGGAGGCTCTGCCGGCCCGGCTGGCGCCGGAGCTGCGCGGGTTGGATGCAGCCAAGGTGATCGCCGAGCTGCGGCGGGCGGATCCGCAGGCGAGGCCGAGCGACGTCTATTTCACGGCGACGACGGAGTACCGGTTCCGCCGGCGGGCCGTTGTGCAGGCCGAGCGCAAGGCGGCGCAGGCCGGAGCGCCGGCCTACATGTACCTGTTCGCCTGGGAAAGCCCGGTGGATGGCGGCCGGTGGAAATCTCCGCACTCGGTGGAGCACGCCATGGTCTTCGACAACGTGGCCAAGTCCGCCTCGATGGTCGGGACGGGCCCGGAGGCGCAGAAGGTGGCGGACGCGGTGAGCAGCGCCTGGCTCCGGTTTGCGCGGACCGGCGATCCAGGCTGGGCGCCCTACACCCCGCAGGCGCGCACGACGATGGTGTTCGACGTCGACTCCAGGGTGGTGAACGATCCCGGAGCGGACGTGCGGCGGCTGTTCGAGGCGACGCCTGTTTGAGCCGGTGCAGCCGGACAGCCGGCGTCTGCCAGGCCGTTAGTGGGGCGTCGCAATCGAAGAGCCGGCGCGCGACTCGACCAGTCAGTCAGCTCAGTTTCTAGCCATGCTGGTCAGCTTGAGCACGGTCAGCTCGCCGCGGGCGTCCCAGACATATTCCAAGTGATCGCCCTGAAGGACGGGGAGAGGGACGGCGGCGGGGCGGAAGAGGACGACGCACTCGCCGCCGGCGCGGCGAACGCTGTCGTAGACGAAGCCCTCCTCGGGGGGCTCGGCGAAAGGCCAGCGCCGTTCGCGGGCGAAGGCTTGCGAGGCCGAGTAGTCTTCGGGGCTGTAGAGCTCGGGGTGGGCGCCCTGCGCGCCGCGCAGGTCGAGAAGTTGGGCGTCGAGGCTGGCGACCAGTTCGCGCAGCTGCAGCCGGGCGGGAAAGCCGCCGGCGGAAGCGGCCAGGCGCCGGTGGTTGTGGTGGACGGTCTCTTCGATGGCGGTGGAAAGGTCACGCGCGGCGTACCAGGCGCCGAGCGCCGCGTCGTGGAAGCGCCCGCCCTCGTCGGCGACGTGCAGGAAGGCGGCCATGACGATTGAAGCCGTGGGGCCGGTGGGGAGGCTCCCCTCCGGCAGCAGGGCAAGGCGGTTTGGCGTGCGCAGGGTGAGGTCCTCGAGAGCGAAGGCCAGGCGCAGCTCGGCCTCGTCGTCGGCGATGTCGTCGAAGACGCCGACGGTGGGATAGCGGCTGAGGATCAGGCGATGAGTGCGGCCGCGGACCCGGGCCCGCGAGAAGCTCATTTCACCCCGCGCCAGGCGTCGAGGTAGCGGCGCACGTCGGCGAGCTCGGAAAGGCCGCCCTCGGTCATGTGGACGAGCGGCGGGCGGCCGGCGAAGGGGGCGTCGGTGTTGTCGGACCTCAGCCAGCGCAGGGCGTGGGCGTCCTCGGCGAAGACAAGGCGCAGGCCTTTCAGGATGCCGAGGGCAAGGGAGATCCGCTCTATCTGGTCGCGGGTGAGGGCGCCGACCTGGCCGGCCTTCCAGTTGTGATAGGTCTGGCGCGAGATCCCACCCAGGATGGCGCGGCGCTCGTCCACCTTCAGGTCCCACAGGTCGCAGACCCGCAGGAAGAGCCGCACCGCGGGCGCGGAGACCCGCCGGCGCGCCTCCGGATCGCGCAGGTCTGCGGCGGTGAAGGCGGGGGCCTCGGAAGACGGGAGGGCGGCGGAAGGCGGCATAGGTGAAGTCCAGATGTGGACCCTATGTATAGATCTGGGGATGTAAACGCAACATCGGGCTACCGGCGGCACCTGTACGCATTCCGGCTCCGCGCCCGCGCGCGGTCGTTCAGGGCCGCTGTGCCCCTAGAAGCGGTTCGGGCGGGCCCAGGCTCAAGCTCTGAGGCGACTCCAAGGCGCTCGGTTAGGCGGTAGCTCTGAGCGGCGGACGCGCTGAAGGTCAGCTGGGGGCCAGCGGAGCTCGGGCCCGAGGCAAGCGGACCTTCAAACCTCGCCATAGCGGAGGTTCCTACGTTCCCGGAGGGTGGACGTCGGACGTCAGTTGCGACCGCCCTACTTTTTCAGTCGCCGCGACGCAGTCAGTCGACGCATAACAGGTCCTGCATGGCCGTCAGCTTCGAAGGGTTCCCGCGTACGCTGCAGCGCTCGGCTCTCCGGCCGGGACGCTGGTTCGTCGCCGCCGACGGGGCTCGCCCGATCCTGTGCCTGGCGACCGAAGTCGAGGATCTCGGCGAACGGCTGGCGGTCGTCTTCAACCTGCCTGCGGTCGAACAGGTGGAGGTCACGCCTGTGCCGATCTCCGTCCTCCTGGACCCGTTCGCGACCGTGGAGGACGACGTGGTGTTCGCCCCGGGGCAGGCCGAAGGCCTGCCGATGCTCGTCGCGCCCCTTCGCCGCACCTTCCGCAACGGCGCATTGCTGCGGCTGTCCAACGGCGACCTGGGCATCGGCGTCGTGCCGAAGGTTTCGGGCGACATGGTCGCCGTGTCGCTGACTTCCGGGCTGCGCAGCAACGGTTTCGATCTGGTCTTCGAGCGCTGGTCGCTTTCCCTGCGCCGCGGCGGCGCCGAGACGCGCATCGGCTACCACAAGCCCAGCCACCTCTACCCGGAGCGCCGCAGGGTCTAGGCGGCCTAGTTCGTGACGCGCCCCTTCACGAGCTTCAGTTGGACGGTCTTTCCTTGCGCCTTCGTCTGCAGGCTCGGCCCCGGTTCGGTGGGGAACCGCTCGCACATGCTGCCGGGCAGGCGAGGCTTCGACTGAGTCAGGCAAACCTTGTCGCCCTTCACGGTCCATTTGCCGGCTAGATCCAGCCCCCGGCGGCTCAGGCCTGTCCACGTGCCATCCGGCTTGAGCCAGATCTTCCGGGACCGCCCGTCAGGGTCGATGGTCAGAAGGGTGTTGCCGAACGCGGCGCTGACATCGCCGGGCTTAGGCCCTGCAGCCTGGGCGGCGAGGGGCGCGGCGAGGCAGGCGGTGAGGAGGAGCGCTATTGTCTTTCTCATGGCCGCCATAACGCACGATGCGGGAAAAGGCGGCATTGATAGCGGGGGTTCTGAGCGGCTCCGTCGTCTCAGGCGAGGGCCTGCGCGGCCTCGTAAACCTTGCTCAGGGTGTTCCAGTTGCGGGCGGTGCCGCTGAGCTTGCCGAAGGCGGCCTTCCAGTCGGTCGGCCGGAGCGGTGACGCGGAGATGCCGTTCGGGTGGACGAGCCAGGCGACGTCGTCGAGCACCCTGGCTTTCTCCGGCGGGTGGACCAGGGCCTCGAAGGCGCGGGACTGGTCGGGGGTGGGCGGGGTCTTGAAGATGGTCGCCTGGACGCGGCTCGGCATGGCCGCGGAGTCCTCTGGGAAGCGGTTGGAGCGGACGATGCGGGCGAAGGCGGCCGCGTCGCGCACCATGACGTCGAGGGTGGGGCCGATCCTATCGGCGATGGCCTTCTCGAGGAGGGCCTCGAGCTCGGCGCCGGCGGGGCCGGGGCTGCGGAACACCGCATTGCCGGTAGCGACCAGGGTGCGCGCGTCGGTAAACCCCAGGTCGGTCAGGAGGGCGCGCAGCTCGGCCATCGGCACGCGATTGCGCCCGATGGGCATCACCCCGCGCAGGAGGGCGATCTGGATGGTTCCGGTCACACTCGACCCTGTGGCCGGAACAGGCGCGGGAGGCAAGCGGCGGCGCGGCGCGGCGAACCAGGTCGGCGTGGCATGAGCTCTCGGCCCGCTTCTGGTACGGGCGCGCCGGCGGGGGCGGCCGCTGCCAACGCGAGTCTGACGGTATGATCGCGCCGGGAGCGCTCCACGTCGTGCTGCGCGCCGATCGATCTTGCGAGCGCCCTCCAACTTGCAGGCGGGGCGATCGGGTCGCATCAGGATCGCTCTTCGCGGGGCCCGCCGGACCGCGGACGCTGTCGCATAGCAACGCAGGCGGAGCAGTCGGGGAGCACCTTGGCCCGGTGACAGGCCGAGCCAACAGCCCCCAGCCCGCTCCACGACCGGGACTTCAGCGTAGGCGAGCCACCCGCCGCGCGGCCGCCGCGACTGCGGACGCCCAGTCTCCGGGCATCGCCTGTCGGCACAGGCGGACGGAGCGATACCAGGGCGTGTCGTCGCGGCCGTAGCTCCAGCGCCAATCGACGTCCTCGGCCGGAAGGAGGATGAAGCAGGGTATGCCAAGGGCCCCGGCGAGGTGGGCGACCGCGGTGTCGACGGTGACGATGGCGTCCATCTGGCCGATGCGGCGGGCCGCGTCTAGGAAGTCGCCCTGCGGTTCGGTGAAGTCGTGGAGCGCGCCGATCTTCGAGAGCGTCCTCAGCGGTTCGGGCGAGGGCATGGAGCGGCGCGCGTCGTTCGGGTGCTGAGGATTGCCGCGCCAACAGACGCCGATGTTGAAACCGTCCAGCTTGGGCGCGGAAGGTGCGCTGAAGTAGGGAGCGGACAGGATGTCGTCCGGGCCGCTGACGCCGAGGCGAAGCGGAAGCCCGAGCGGCATCACCCAGGCGTCCGGATCGTCGAAGGAGATGACCGGCGCCTGTTCGATGACCGTCACGGGCAGCTGGCGAAACAGGCGGATGAGGGGCGGAGGGCAGAGCCAGAGCACCTCCATGCGCTCTGCAAGCATGGGCGCAAAACGCGCCATCTGGATCTGGTCGCCGAAGCCCTGCTCGATCCAGACAAGCAGTCGTTTGACGGGCTCGCCGTTCCATTCCGGATACGGCAGCTGGGGCTTGGCGACGCGGATCGGCGCCCACTCATGGCGGGCTTCATAGAGTTCGAAGCCCTCTCCGTAACGACCCTGGAGCAGCAGGACAGTCCCGAGAACCCAGCGGGCGCCCGCATCGCCGGGGGCGGCGTGGAGGGCGGCGCGGGCGATATGCTCGGCCTCGGTCAGCCGACCGCGCGCGCGCAACGCTACGGCCTGCTGCAGCAGGGGGAAGGTCTCGGGCGAGATCGACATGCCCGCCCAGCATAGGATGGCGCGCGCGGTCTGCGAACCGTCGCCGCGGCGGTCGCTCCGGCCGGGATGATCTCGACAAGCGCGCGGCTTGCCTGGATGTTCGCCGGGCCGAGAGGGGGCCGGCCCCAGGAATCGCGGGTGGATCCATGCCTGTTCTGAGCGCTCAGGAAGCCTTCAACGCCGCTGTGCAGGCGCACCGGGAAGGGCGGCTCGCCGACGCCGAGAAGGTCTATCGGGTCCTGGCGCCCTACTACTGGCGGGCGCGGGACAATCTGGGGTTGCTGCTGCTGGCCGATGGGCGGCTGGAGGAGGGGTTCGCGCTCTACGAGGGGCGATTCACCCGGCCCGAGCGGCGGGTGGAGAAGCCGGCGCTGAGCTTCCCCGAGTGGGGTGGTGAGCGGGTGGGGAGCCTGTTGGTCTGGCCGGAGCAGGGGTTCGGTGACCAGATCCTGCACGCCAGGTGGATCGGCGAGCTGGCGCGCCGCGGCGTCGAGGTGACCCTGTTGTGCCCCCCGCCGCTGATCCGGCTGTTCGACCAGCTTCCCGCGCGCATGCTTGCGCAGGAGGGGCAGCTGCAGGTCCCGAGGCACGAGGCCTTCGTGATGCTGGGGTCGCTGCCGTTCCGCTGCGGCGCATCGGCCGCAAGCGTTCCCGCAGAGCCCTATCTGAAAGCTGAGCCGGCGCCCGGCGACGGGATCGGCGTCTGCTGGCGGGGCGATCCGCGGTATCCGGGGAACGCGGCCCGTTCCCTTTCCCCAGAGGCGGCGGAGCGGTTGAGCCGGCTCGGCCGCAGCCTGTTGCCGGAGGACACCGGCGCCAATGATTTCATGGAGACAGCCGAGATCATCGCCGGTCTGGATCTGGTGATCACCGTGGACACGTCGATCGCCAACCTGGCGGGCGCCCTGGGCAAACGGTGCTGGGTGCTGCTCGCCCAGCCGTGCGACTGGCGCTGGATGCGCAGCGGGGCGGCGACGCCCTGGTACCCCTCTGCCAGACTGTTCCGCCAGCCGTCGGCGGGCGACTGGACCTCGGTGCTGGACGAGGTCGAGCGCGAGCTCGGGCCCTGACTGGAGAACCCAGAGCGCCTCTCGGGGGGCGAGACCGCCGTGCGGATGCGGACCAGCTTGCAGAACAGCTGGGGCGAGAGGCGGTGTTGGCCGGCGTTGCTCGCAGGCTGGCGGGCGGAGCCGCCTGCGAGAACCGGGACCGGCTGGGCCCACTCCAGTTCGATCCCAAGGTGCTGGCGCGCCAGCTCAGAAGGCTTGGCCGCCGGCGAGGTAGTCGACCTTGCCGAGCGGCACGCCTTGGGCGCGCAGCAGAGCGTAGGCGGTGACCACGTGGAAGTGGAAGTTCGGCAGCGAGAACTGGAACAGGAAGTCGCGAGCGGTGAAGGTCAGGGTGCGTCCCGGGAGGGGCAGCTCGACCGTGCGATCCTCGCCGCCGTCGACCTGCTCGCGCTTGATGGTCTCGAGGAAGGCGATGGTCTTCTCGATCCGCGCCTTCAGCTCGGCCCAGGCGGTTTCGGTATCGGGGAAGCTGGGCGGGGTCACGCCCGCGAGGCGGGCGGCCCCGCCCTTGGCCGCGTCAGTAGCGAGCTGAACCTGGCCGACGAGCGAGGCCATGTCGGGCGCGAGACGCGCATCGACATAGGTCTGCAGGTCGACCCCGTTGGCGGCCGCGTGGGCCTCGGCCTTGGCGAATATCGCCGAGAGGTTGCGCAGCATGCGCGCGTAGCCGGGGATCGAGGCGTCGTAGAGGGACAGGGACAAGGCGCGCTCCTATGGCAGAGGTTGTTCCGCCAGATAGCGCCGCCCTGTCCCCGCCGCCAGGGTCAGCTGAGGCCCTTGTTCGGATTGATCAGGTATTTCTCGCCGGTGGTCTTCTTGTTGTAGGCGGCCATGGTGTCGAGCTGCAGCGCCTCAGCGAGGGAGATCTCGGCCGTGTAGTGGCTGGCGAAGGTGGTCTTGATCTCGTCGGCGACCTTCTGGCGAAGCTCTTGCGCCCGCTTAGGCCCGATCTTCACCAGGAAGGGCGTGAGCAAGAAGCCGCCCAGACCCCAGGCGAACCCGAAGGCTCGGTTGAGCTCGGTGGGGCCGGTGTCGAGGCCGCCGTAGATGTAGACCTGCTTATAGGTGTTGGAGCCGTAGCGGCTGTAGCTTGCAGCGTTGCGGTTGGCCGCCTGCTCCATGGCCGTGAGGATCTGGCCCGCCAGCCGCCCGCCGCCGATGGCGTCGAAGGCGAGGGTGGCGCCGGTCTCGGCGACCGCCTCGACGAGGTCGCTCATGAAGGTCGGCGAGCTCTGATCGACGATGTGCTTCGCCCCGAGGCCCCGCAGCAGCTCCGCCTGCTCGGGCCGGCGGACGATGTTCACCAGGTCAACGCCCTCATTGAGGCAGATCTTGTTGAGCATCTGGCCGAGGTTGGAGGCGGCGGCGGTGTGGACCAGCGCCTCGTGGCCCTCCATCCGCATGGTCTCAACCATGGCCAGCGCGGTGAGCGGATTGACGAACGCCGAGGCGCCTTCGGCCGGCGTCGTCCCCTCGGGCAGCACCAGGCATTCGGCCACCTTGGCCAGGCGGTACTGGGCGTACATGGACCCGCCGAGGGCGGCGACGGTCTTGCCCATGAGGTGCTGGGCGTCGGCGCCGGCCCTGACCACCACGCCCGCGCCCTCGTTGCCGACCGGCATCGACTGATCGACCCGCGCGGCGACGGCGCGCATGAACCGCTCGGGGACTTCGGCGGTGACCACCGGCCGGTCCTTGGCGCCCGCGGAGCGCGCCGTGCTCAGGTCGGCCGGGCCGAGCAGGAGGCCCAGGTCCGAGGGGTTGATCGGCGAGGCCTCGACCCGGATCACCACCTCGTCGGCGCCGGGTTCGGGGACGTCGACCTCGACCAACGACAATTCCAGCTCTCCGCTCGATTTGATCAGCGAACGCAGCTGCAGACCCTTGCCTGAATTCTCGATGGCCACCGGCATCTCCCGTTATCAGCGTTAAGTTGGCGCACAGAAGCGCGTCAGGGCCCAGGTAGCAACAGGGACCGTCGCCGTTGCCCAGGCGCGCTGGCCCGGTTAGCACTCGCAGGTGCGGCCGGGCGAGGGCCTTCGCTCGCCATCGCGGTGAAGGAGGATCCATGGCCCGCCCCATGCGGCTGCGCCGCTCGCAGCTCTCCGTGCCCGGCGTCTCGGAGAAGATGATCGCCAAGGCGGCCGCGTCCGAAGCCGACCACGTGTTCCTGGATCTGGAGGACGCAGTAGCGCCCTCGGCCAAGGAGGGGGCGCGCAAGACCATCGTGCAGGCGCTGACGGGGCTGGACTGGGGGCGCAAGACCCGCTGCGTGCGGATCAACGACGTCACGACGCCCTGGTGCCACGGCGATGTGATCGAGGTGGTGGAGGGGGCTGGGCGGCATCTCGACACCTTGATGCTGACCAAGGCCAACAGCGCCGGCGACGTTCGCTTCCTTGACCTGCTGCTCAGCCAGCTGGAGGCGAGGCTCGGGCTGGAGCCGGGGCGGATCGGCATCGAGGTGCTGATCGAGGAGGCCCAGGGGCTGCAGCGGGTCGAGGAGATCGCGGTGGCGAGCTTCAGGCTGGAGTGCCTGATCTTCGGCATGGGCGACTATTCGGCCAGCCAGCAGATGAAGCTGCGCGAGATCGGCAGCGGCGAAGGCTATCCGGGCGACGTGTTCCACTATCCCCGGTTCCGGGTCGCGATGGCGGCGCGGGCGGCGGGGCTCGACCCGGTGGACGGGCCATATGCGAACTTCAGGGACGACGCCGGCTATCGGGCCGAGGCGGAGAAGGCGGTGATGCTGGGCATGGCCGGCAAGTGGGCGATCCACCCGGCCCAAATCGCGCCGGCGCTGGAGATCTTCTCCCCGACCCGGGAGGAGGTCGCCCAAGCGCGCAAGCTGAAAACGGCCTACGAGGCGGCGCTGGCTCAGGGCGTCGGCTCGGTCAACGTCGAGGGAACGATGGTGGACGCGGCGTCCATCCGCATCATCGAGAACACGGTGCGCCGCGCCGACCTGATCGGGATGTAGCCGATGGCGACGGGGTATCTCACGCCCGAGCGCCTGATGATCCGCGACCTGGCGCGCGAGTTCGCGATGAACGAGGTGCTGCCGGTCGCCAACCGGCTGGACCCGGAGAAGGGCGACATCCCGCGCGAGCTGATCGAGAAGATGGGCGAGTTGGGCTTCTTCGGGATCCTAATCCCGGAGGCGCTCGGGGGCCTAGGCCTCGGCGCGTTCGAGTACTGCCTGGTGGCCGAGGAGCTGTCGCGCGCCTGGATGAGCGTCGCCAGCATCATCGCACGGGGAAACAGCTTCTACACCTCGGTCCCGGGAACAGGCGAGGAGCGGCGGCGCAAAGTCGAGCTGATGGCCAAGGGCCAGTATCTCGGGGCGGTGGCGCTCTCGGAGCCGGGGGTGGGCTCAGACCTTTCGGGCGTCACCTGCCGGGCGCGCCGCGAGGGCGACGAATGGGTGATCACCGGCAACAAGTACTGGTGCACTTTCGCGGATGGGGCGGATTACATCAGCGTGCTCTGCAGGCTCGATGATCCGGAGGCGGCGGCAGGGGCCAAGGCGCGCACGGTCAGCATCTCGGTGGAGAAGCCGAGGGGGGAACTACCCCAGGGCTGTACGGGCGCCCCGATCCCGAAGATCGGCTATTTCGGCTGGCGAACCTGGGAGCTGCGGTTCGAGGGCACGCGCGCTCCGGTCCGCGTGCCGGGCGGAACTCTCGCCGACGAGACCAAGGCGGCGGAGGGGGCGGCGTTCGCGCTGGAGCTCGCCCGAGCGCATACGGCGGCGCGCTCGATCGGCCTGGCGCGCGGGGCGCTGGAAGACGCCATGGCTTACGCCAGGGAGCGGGTGCAGTTCGGCCAGCCGATCAGCGACTTCCAGGCGATCCGCTTCAAGATCGCCAGCATGGCCACGGAGCTCGAGGCGGCGCGGCAGCTGATGCACCATTGTTGCCAGCAGATCGACGCCGGCCGGCCGGTGCGGGTCGAGACCTCGATGGTCAAGCTGTTCGCCTCCGAAATGGCCGAGCGGGTGACGTCGGAGGCGATGCAGATCTTCGGCGGGGCCGGCTACACGACGCTGCACGCGGCGGAGCGCTACTGGCGCGATGCGCGTCTGACCAAAATCTTCGAGGGGACGAGCGAGATCCAGCAGAGGATCATCGCCGACCAGCTGCTGGGCAAGCCTACGATCCGCGGGTCGAACTAGGACGCCAGCCCGATCTCCCTCAGCCGCTCCTGGAGGAACTCGCCGGCCGTGATCGGCGGGAACTTCGCGCCCGCGACCTGGCAGGAGGGAAGGCCATCGAGCCGCACGGACGAGGCCGGGTGCAGGAAGAACGGCATCGAGTAGCGCGAGACGTTCGGGCCGGACGGATTGACTACGCGGTGGGTAGTCGAGGGGATCACCTCGTTGGTCAGGCGGGCGAGCATGTCGCCGGAGTTGATGATCAGGCCGCCGATATCGGTCTCGATCGGCAGCCAGCGCCCGTCCCGGCGAAGGATCTCCAGCCCCGCGCCCCGAGCCGGGACCATGATGGTGAGGAAGTTGATGTCCTCGTGGGCGGCCGAGCGGACGGCGCCGGGCTCTGTCTCCGGCGCGACGGGCGGGTAGTGCAGCACGCGCAGGATGGACGTGCCGTGACGGACCTTGTCCTCGAACCACCCATGCGGCAGGCCGAGGCCCGGGGTCAGCGCGTCCAGGGCGGCGCGGCCGGTTTCGTCGAGCGCCTGGAACAGGGCCTGGAAGGTCGGCTTGAAGCCGGCGGGCTCGTCCGGCCAGACGTTGGTCGGGAAGGGTTCTTCGGCGTCGGGCGTCGGTTCGTGGCCGATCTGCCAGAACTCCTTGAGGTCGGGATGGCGGCTGTCCTTGGCGTGCTCGACGCCGAAGGGGGTGTAGCCGCGCAGGCCCTGGGCGTAGAGCAGCTTCTCTGCCTCGGGACGGGCGAACAGGGCCTCGGCCATGCGGTAGGCTCGTTCGAGCAGATCGGGCGCGACGGCGTGGTCCTTCAGCACCACGAAGCCGTAGTCCTGCAGGCCGGCGAACAGCGCGTCGGAGAAGTCCTGCCGGGCGCCATGCGGCCCCGCCAGGTAGTCGCTCAGTTTCAGTTCGGGGACGCGGTCGGACATGCGCCGATCAAGGCGCGGAGCGGCCGGCCAGGCAAGCCTCCACCTCGTCGCGGCGGGGCAGGGACGGCTGGGCGCCCGGGCGGGTTGCGGCCAGCGCGCCAGCGGCGCAGGCGAAGGCCAGCGCGGCCTCAGGAGTGCGCCCTTCAAGCAAGGCGAGGGTGAGGGCGGCGACGAAGGCGTCGCCGGCCCCCGTGGAGTCGACGGCTTCGACCTGCGGCGGGTGCGCCTCGGCGATCTTGTCCCCGGTCCTTCGCAGCTCCGCGCCCCTTCGCCCGTAGGTGACAGCCACCAAACCAGCGGCCCGCGCCAAACTCTCCCCGTAGAACGCAGCTTCCGTCTCGTTGACGACGACGAGGTCGGCGCGTCGGAGCAGGGGCTCCGGCACGTCGGCGGCCGGCGCCAGGTTGAGGCAGACGAAGCCGGCGGCTCGCTGCACCGCGGCGGCGACCGTTTCGATCGGCAGTTCGAGTTGGCAGACCAGTGCGTCCTCGATGCGGCTTGGCAGCAGGTGCGGCGTGAAGGCGGCGTTGGCGCCGGAGGCGACCACGATTTGGTTCTCGCCGTCCGGCGAGACGGCGATCAGGGCGACGCCGGTGGGCGCGTGCGAATCGGTGGCGCAGGCCGAGAGGTCGACACCCTCGGCGCGAAGCAGAGCCAGCGCCTCAGAGGCCATGGCGTCCTCGCCGACACGGCCCACGAGGGCGACCTCAGCGCCCAGCCGGCGGGCGGCGAGCGCCTGGTTGGCGCCCTTGCCGCCGGGATGACGGGCCAGCTGCGCTCCGGTGACCGTCTCTCCGGGGGTCGGCAGCTTCGGCGCCTGCGCCACGAAATCGAGGTTGATGGAGCCGACGATAGTGATCTTCAGGCCTGTCATGGGCGGGCGAGCAGCTCGCGCAGCAGGGCGTGGAAGCCCTCGGCGTCGACCCTGGTTGTCCACTGCACGTGCGGAGCGGGGCCGTCGCCGAGGCGGAACTCGACGGCGGTGTGGCCGCGGGTGAGTTCGGAGCCCGTCTCGATCTCCAGACGGCAGAAGCGGGTCTCGAATAGGTCCGGCCGCAGCAGCCAGGCGATGGTGGTGGGATCGTGCAGGGGCGAGTCTGCATCGCCTGCCAGGCGCTCATAGACGCTGCGGGTGAAGCTCAGCAGTTCGGTCGCGGCGAGGGCCTTAGGCGTTCCGATCGCGCGGATGGCGGCCAGCCGCTCGGCGGTGGTGCGGACCTGGAAGGTCGCATCGAGGCCCATCAGCACCAGTGGACATCCCGAGGCGACGACGACCTGGGCCGCGTGCGGATCCGCCCAGATGTTGAATTCGGCCGAGGCGGTGATGTTGCCGCCCTCGCGGCGGGCGCCGCCCATGGCGACCACCTGCTTCAGCCGGCCGGCGAGGCGAGGCTCGAGCAGCAGGGCGAGCGCAAGGTTGGTCATCGGGCCGAGGACCGCGACCGTCACGGTTTTCTCGCGGCGGGCCATCACCATCTCGACGATGGCGTTTGCGGCATGACCCTCGGTCAGCGGCGCGGAGGGCTCGAAGACCTCGAGATGGCCGAGACCCGTCTCGCCGTGGAAGTCGCGCGCGCCGGTCACGCCGGCGACGAGCATCGCCTTGTCGCGGCCGGCGTAGACGGGGACGTCGTCGCGGCCGGCGACCTGGCGGATCAGGCGGGCGTTTCGGCTGGTGAGCGCCAGGCCGACGTTGCCGCCGACGGTGGTGACCGCCAGCAGCTCAATCTCCTCGCGCGCGGCGAAGGCCATCAGCAGGGCGACGCCGTCGTCCACGCCCGGGTCGCAATCGAGGATCAGGGGGATTCGCGCCACGGGAGGAGCATGGCCCATCCCGTGGCGCGGACAAGCCTAGGCCGTTTCCGGCGCGCGTTCGCTGCCGCGGGCCTGATAGGCGCTCTTCAGCTCATCGAGCTTGTCCCTGAACCGCTCGCGCGCTTCCTCCCGCAGGCGCGGGATGTGGTAGCTGGGGAAGAGGTCGTTGTCGGGCCGGTAGTCCTTCAGCACCTGCTTGGCGACCGTGACCTTGTGCACCTCGGTGGGCCCGTCGGCGATGCCCATGACCATGGCCGAGGTCACCATCCCCATGAACGGCATCTCGTTGGAGACGCCCAGCGCCCCGTGCAGGTGCGCGGCCTTGGTGGCGATGTCGTGGTAGACCTTGGGCATCGCCACCTTGATGGCGGCGATGTCCTTACGGACCAGATTGTAGTCCTTGTGCTTGTCGATGAGCCAGGCGGTGCGCAAGACCAGCAGCCGGAACATTTCCAGCTGGATCCAGCTGTCGGCGATGTCGGCCTGAACCATCTGCAGGTCGGCGAGCTTGCCGTCGCGGGTGGTGCGGGAGA
>JAESGR010000790.1_pt1 | contig 15048 bp, 17 predicted proteins | sample 9269771 | NCBI WGS metagenome assembly JAESGR01 (sample SAMN15739572, study PRJNA653492) | algae metagenome | isolation source: Chroococcus sp. CMT-3BRIN-NPC107 and co-occurring heterotrophs from well... | place: USA: Clark Mountains Wilderness, California | collected 2010-04-18
TAGACAAAGAGTATCGCGTTTGGTACGAAAAGCATTGTCTTTCTCCAAGTCATTAGAGAATCACATTGGTGCAATTTGGTATTTTGTTCATTATTACAATGCATCATTACTTATTTAGCACTACCCACTTTTCTAAGTTTTAGCAAGTAGAGAGCTTGTACTCGTTCCTTACCAAAAGCGGTTTTCTGCTGAAAGAGCGGGGTTTTTAGTTCAGACGCTGTTTCAGTAATCTTGAGCTTGAATACCCCAGCCATACCTTTATTCTTAGCACTTCAACTTCCAGTTTATCTGTTGCCGCTTTAAAAGAAAATGGTATAGGCATAGCACCTATCTAAATCTGTGCCATGCCACTATCGATGAATCGCTCAATGCCGTTTACAAAGCTGCTGTCACTGTTAATCAAAACCCTAGACAGTTTGTGATCGCGAACGACAGAACATGGTCATTAACTCCCAATACGGTTCGGATAACTAAAAACTGAGACTTGTCAGATGCTGAAAGGCTACTATTCTCGTGGTTTTGTCCAGAACATTGGCAATTACAAACCTTAACCGAACAGTATTGCATTAACTCCTAGATTGTCTTTGTCTTAGTTCACTTGAGTGTCGTTGGGTCCAACACTCAACTTCTTTCAGATTCTTATGGAGTCTCTTTCGGATGGTGCTTGGCGAAATTCCAGGTAATGGCACTGGCATCGGGACCGGCGCGATCGATGTAAATGCCGTCTCCGGCAGGTCCCGGCCAGACATGTCCCATATTTTGGGCGAGGTACGACTCGATGAAAGATGTACCGCCTAGCGCAGTGATGGTAGTATGTGTATAGGAGGAATGCCTGTCCTGTTTTGGAGGCACCATTGTCGTCTTTTCGACTAAGTTTAGGCTGTCGTTGAGCAAACCATCGTCCACAAAGTCACCGACCGCAGTCCAGTGTACAACTAGACGAGTGGCAACTATGGGCGGAACGACAGCATCATCCTTGCCTTGGATGACGAGCAGTGGCACCTGCCGCGCCCGATTGCCCTGCGACCACGCCTGACGTGCCGTGTAGGCCGGCGGCGTGGAGTCAGGGTTGTCCGGGTTTACCTGGTTTAGTCCGTACTCACCACCCGCGATCGATATCACCATTGCGAAAACATCGGGGTAGGTCGCAGCGAGAATAACAGCAGCCCCCGCACCCGACGAGTCACCCGCGACATACACTTGGGCTGGGTCTGCGTTGTACTGCTCGACCACCTGTCGGGCAACACCAGCGAGCAGTGCAGGTTCTCCGCTGTAGTGGTGCTGATCCACGGGAGCAGCCGAGTTCCAGCAGTTGATCGCGCTGCGAAACATCCGTTGCGTTGGGTAGACGACGATGAAACCTTCGCGGTCAACCAAACTGTTGAACTGCGTCGTGGACTTCATCGAGTTCCATCCATAACCCGTCATTCCGCAGCCGTGAATCGCCATGATTATGGGCAGTTGAGTCGTGCCATCGTGCTGAGGCGGCAGGTGAACCTGATAACGTAGAGAACCGGCATCGCTTTCGTACAGGTGATTGTGATCTCCCGCCTCCATCCACCAGGGCAGTCCGAACTGGAAAGCCACAGTGCCAATGCCAATCATGGTTACGACTGCGACGAGGATGCCAGAGGTGATCCAGGGCGATCGCCGTCGCCTACGAAGGCGGTCTGACTGCGACCGATCAAACTCGAACACTTTGCCCAGGGTGCGTTTCCGTGGATGATCAGAAAAAGTTTTCATAGTGTATCGATTCTTTTCATCTATATGCTGAAAGTTCAAGCCGCGCCGACAAAAACCATCAGTAGAGTTTAGAATTTGACGCTACGGTCTAAAAACTCCAGCATCTCTGCCGCGATTTCACTTCCGTGAGTTTCAATGGCAAAGTGGCCTGTGTTGAGAAACCGCACTTCGGCTTTCGGGTTGTCCCGCTTGAATGCTTTGGCTCCGGCGGGAGTGAAGAATGGATCTTTCTCTCCCCAGATTGCAAGTGTTGGCGGTTGGTAGCGGCGGAAGAACTCGTGCAACTGACTGTACTGCTTGATATTCTGTCCGTAGTCAAGTAGCAAATCCATCTGCGCTTCAACGCCTATGCGCTCGATTGCCGCGTGAGCCAACTGGTAACTTTCAGGTGCAATTAGCGAAGTGTCTTCGATGCCTTCTGTGTACCGCCACTCGATCATGTCAGCTGTATTGAATCGACGTAAGGTCTCGCGATTTTTAGCAGTTGGTTCGACCCACGCCTTGCGCATATCAGCCCAGCCTGAACTCAAGCCCTCTTCGTAGCCGTTGCCGTTCTGGGTCACAATTGCCATAATTTGCTGTGGATTTTTCACCGCCAGCCGCCAGCCGACCGGGGCACCATAATCAAACACATACATAACGTAGCGATCCACGTTTTTGGCGACGAGAAAAGCATCAATGACCGATGTCAAGTTGTCGAAAGTGTAATTGAATTAAATGCTGGAATTAACAGTTGTCTGACCGAAACCAGGCAGATCTGGGGCGATAACATGATATTTCTTGGCAAGTTGCGGCATTAGTTCTCTGAACATATATGAAGATGCACCAAATCCGTGCAGAAGCAGAATGGTCGGTGCCTCCAATGAACCAGCCTCGCGGTAAAAGACGTTAATGCCTTGAATTTCTATCGTTTGGTAATGGACTTTTTTCGTATTCATAATTATCCTGTAAGGTTATGACAGGCGTGGTGAGTGCCTGTCCATGGACTTAGAGAAGTTAGCAAACACTCTTGCAAGCGCCTGCCGGAGGTCGTCAGGTGCTCAGTCCGTCGGCGTGATGATTGACATTGTCGCCGATCATGTAGCCCCCGTTCGCTTGCCGAACACTTTATTTTGCAAGAATACATCCTGACCTTTGCAGATTATTCACGCTGCGCTGCTGGTTTCATCCTTGACATCGGTTTTGATGACGAAAGCCCTTAATTCGACAATCTGACCGCCGCGAAAGCGCCAGATGTCGCAGTATGAGTAATGAGCTGCCTCCCCATCTTCGTCCTTCATTGTGATGTCGCCGAGTGCCGTAACAAAATCATCCTGAGCGAGGAAGTTAGCAACCATAAACTTTGGTGGCTCTATGTATGTCGTTGCCATCCATTGGCAAACGGCTTCTTTTCGTTAAAGGGTCTTGTCGCCCACAAACGTCCATTGCGTGTCGTCAGCGCAGAACGACAAAATCCTTCATTATTGCCTGAGCGTGATCGCCGCGTTTGCCGCCTCTGAGAGGGCTTTAATTCTGCTTCGTTAGCCAGCGCGGTACACACACCAGCATCGAGATTCATACGGTCTATAACGACCCAAGCTCAGCGACCCGGCCCGCGGTGACAGCGTGGATTGCAACCGGAGCGCGAGAGCCGGGTTCGCTACAGTGCCTTGTTAGGCAGCAAAATTACCGCGCACACCGGCTGACGCGACGAAACCAGACCCCACTTGCTGCTCCTGCTAAAGCGATTGTGGAATAAGCCGCTAAAAAAGCGACTCCAACAGGAATTAACGGACCGCCGGGCAGAAAACAAAGCATATACGTCAGTTGACCAAGAATAATACCGGCATAGTGCGACCAAATATGTTTAGGCCGAGCAAGGCCAACGATAAAGCTAACAATAAGAAGTGCTGCGGAATAATAAAGACCTTTCGCATCCCACGGTTCGACCTGCCCGGATAAAAATGGTGACAAGGCCCAGACCATTGCGCCGCCCACAAACGAGAACAAAAAATTTATCGCTAACTCTCTTTTCATTAGACCTTATCGGTAATAAAGTGCTCGGTAGCTCAATGGACAAATAGGCTGCAAGAAGATTTGGAATCGGTTTAAGAATTGATTATTTTTCTTAATTCCGATTAAGGCTATTTTTCACCCTCGCTGCCTAACGACCAAGCTCACCGGACGTAAATAACCTTTGCCCCTCAATCAATCAAATTGGCACGTTCCGGTGCAGCGACTGGTTAGACTCACGGCGCATCTCACTGGTATGAATAAATTGACTTATCCCTTCAACGAGTTCAGGCACAACTGGCAGCGTTGGGTCAGAATAGGAAGCATTTTGCTGTTCAGGGTCTAATGAAACAGCTTTTAAGACGTGATTCATCCCCTCAATAATTCTAAGCTCCGCATCTGGCTTAACCATTTTCAGGGCTTGCGCCTCACTGACAGGCACTTGGATATCAGTTATTCCTTGAACAATTAGAACAGGGACAGTGAGACGCCTAATCTCTTGGGCAGGGGTATAGCGGAACCAGGAAATGAGGTAGGGTTGGACGCTCGATCTGTAGAGCATGTTTAGTTCTGGTGGAACAGAGGTCACTATGTTACCTTGCTCTAGAGCAGCAAGAATCTGCTCATTCTGTTGCCATAATGCATCTGGCAATCTAGGTTGCAGTTGATCTCGTAAAATTTGTGATGCAGTTTGGGCAGGTCCGGCGATTGATACAAAAGCATCTGCTTCAGTTTTTTGGATCGCCAGCATTCCAATCAGAAAGCCTTCACTGTGACCAATTACAGTGACGCTTGAGAAACGAGAATTTACCTGCAATTGCTGAATCCAAAGTGCAGCATCTTCAACATAGGTATCGAAACGCATATCAACTTCTTCAGTCCCTGCGGCTGAGCTTTCTCCAATACCGTGCTTGTCATATCGTATCGAGGCAATGCCGTGATCGGCTAATCCTTCAGCGAGGAGTTTGAGGCTGTTATTCTCCCCAGATAGAGGCGTGTTTCCATTGCGATCAGTCGGACCTGAACCCGCGATGATCAGCACCACTGGCTCTGGCAGATTAGACGTTGGAATAATCTGTGTGCCATAGAGAGTGCCTGTTGATGTTTTAATGTGAACCTCGGCAGGCATTAAGGATTTTGTCATATAACCTACAAACAGCAGTGATAAAAGTAGAGCTATTAGACAGGGAAACAGACTTACAGAACGACGAGGATTGGGGGACAATACAGTGAAGCAATTTATATTGAATCCGTCAAATACTGTAATTTGATGAGATAAGGGAGTCTAACGACCAAGCTCACCGGACGCAGATAACCTTGAAAACTCAACCGACCAAATTGTGGCGTTCCGGTGCAGCGCATGATTAGGCGTCGTAGGCTGCTATTACACCTCGAACTCCGATCGGTTCGGAGCGATTTTGATGGTCCAAGTCCCCTTCTGGCTGAAAGTGCGAGCGGTCGCGAAAGTATCCTCCATGAACTGAAAGTACACGATCTTCCCGTCGCGCACCTTTGCGTGGATCGAGAACGGTGAGGTCACCGCCTTGCTCAGCGAGACCGAGCGGTACGTGAACCTGCCGAACACAGCAACGTTCTCGCCTTCACCGAAAAGAGTGGTAACGGCGAAGTCCTCGATCGTCCACCATTTCTCAACCCGAGAGAACGTATCGATGAACGCTTGGGGACCTGTGGAGGTTCCCGTCCAAGGCAAGATTTCCTTCAGTTCAGGGTTGTCGAAATTCAGGGAAATGTATGTTGCGTCCTCCGCGACCAGCCGTCGGGCAGCCGCCTCGACCTTTTCGGTTGCCGTATTCGCCAGAAACTCTTTGATCACTTCGGTCGGTTGGGTACTCATGGTAACAATTCCTTTCTTTAGTTTTGTGGGGGTGAGGTAGCAGGGCAAACGCATCTTGTCAATAAAGGGGAATTTGTCTCGGCTTATTGAAAACAATTCTAATAATTTAAGCTTATTGATAATTAAAATCTCCACATATAGCGTAGGGGGAAGTCAAAAACACTATGTATATTCTCTGGAGAATTTAGATGCGTTTGCCCTGCTCGATCGGGATGAAGGGGTTGCTCGCCCTGAAAGCTAGGTGCAAAGTAGGCTAAAAGCGCTTCCAGGTTATGTTCGTTCAGTGTTTGGCGCAGCTGCTCTACAACACTGCTCTGGCTAGATTTCATGATTTCTCCGTTGTTAACAATTTGAATTAGTTTTTCTTGAGGAAGTCAAGCAAAACAGGATTCACCCGCTCGGTATGTGTCCAGTTGATGGCGTGTGGTCCGTCAGGAATGACCACAAGTTGACTATTTTTAATCAGCTTTGGCAGTCTGGCTGCGGTGGACTCCAGTGGCAAAATGCGATCGCTATCTCCATGAATGATCAGAGTCGGCACATCAATGCGGGGCAAATCATCACGAAAATCAGTCAGCCAGAAAGGTACACAATCCAATTTCGTTCGCTAAACGTTCACAGCATCTTGATAGGTTTTCAGCAAATTTGGATTGTAGATTGCCCCATATTGTCCGTTCCAACAATTCCAATTTTCATACCCTTTCCTCCTGCTTGACTAAAAGTGTTGTGACACCAGCGTTGGACGTTTATCAACCGTCTCTCCAGGTTGAAGCAGGTGTAAGCGCAATCCGCTTTGGTGAGACCCAAACTCTAGTTTCAAGACTTGTTGATCGTCGTAGTGTCCGCCGTTCTGACTACGGTAGGGAATTGGAGACTCATCAAACAGATTTTTGAGGCGTTGTTGATAATTGTGAGCAATGACATCGTACTGCTCTGGAGGTAGGCGATCGGCTTGATAAACCACAAAGGGTGCTAGTACATCCATGCCGGGATACCAAAGCATTCCATGCTGAATTGGAAATAGCAAATCTTCCATCGCCCCATTCACACCTCGTTCTGTGTAATGTGACAATCGCCCCCCGACCGTAATCGAAAGCATGGCTCGTCGCCCCATGAGTTTGCCTTCTCCATAGCGATCGCCCCAGCGAACACCCTCATGGAGACCCACACCATAGGCTAGCCCATAGGCATAAACTCGCTCAAACCATCCCTTGAGAATCGCAGGCATGGAAAACCACCACATTGGAAATTGAAAGATGACGGCATCTGCCCATAATAATTTTGCTTGTTCTGCCTCAATGTCAGGTGACTGAGTATGATCCGCAAAAGCGTGATTCGATTCACGAACGTAGCTGAAGCGTTCAGTTTCTTGAAGACATTGGAAATCGTGCTCATCCGCGATCGCTTTCCAGTTCATCTGATAGAGAGCAGAAACTTGAACCGTATGTCCTTGTTGGCTGAGAACGGTTACTGCTAAATCTTTTAGTGAACCGTTCAACGATTTAGGTTCAGGATGTGCGAAAACAATTAAGACATTCATACTGTAATTATCTTCTAATGTGTGTGGCTGAGTTTTGACAGTCAAGCAAACCTTCACGTTTTTACGCGACGATCGAGAAAGTTTCTGATTTCTGTAGCAATTTCCTGAGCGTAAGTTTCAAGTGCAAAGTGACTGGTGTTGTAGAACAGACTTCAGCATTGGGATTGTCGCGCTTAAAAGCCTCGGCACCTTGTGGTAGAAAGAATGGGTCGTTCTTACCCCAGACCGCGATGGTAGGGGGTTGGTGAGTACGGAAGTAGTCCTGGAACTTTGAGATAGCTTCATCTTCCAATTCGCGATCTGTAATAGATAGACTTAGATAGCGATCGCTGCATTTGCCGCTTCTAAGATTGCTTTATTGTTCTCTAACATCTGATTTTCTCCTCTATTCAAGTGAATGCTTTAACGGAGCGATTTCTGCTGCCCCTGACGCGAAACTCACGGAACAATTGCAGTTACGCGGATTTCAATCCGCATCGTTGGCAGTGCAAGAGCTGCAACTCCTACCTCTGTCCAAATGGGGGCGTGGTTGGGCATGTAATGACGAAATAGCTTGACCATCACATCGTTAACCTCCGGGGGGAACCCGCCAACATGGTAAGAATTGACGTGGATAACATCCTCCCAACTTGCACCAGCCGTTGCCAAGGTTCGCTCTACGTTCCGAAATGCCTGAGCAATCTCGTCCGCGATCGATTCAGGAATTTGCAGGTTATCATCCCAGCCGCCTTGACCAGATGTTTCCACTCGATCGCCAATTTTTACCGCTTGCGAGTAATGAAATCTACTCAGCATATATTCCCCATAACCAGGGGTGACAAAAAACTCTGGCTTTTTCATGGTATTCCTATTGATGAAAAGCTTGCTCTAACATTTAGTTGCTATGACTAGCACGTTCAATCAGTACGTTTGAGGGCAAGCTCGGATTGAGTACCTTGCGCGCACTGTCAACCCCTACAACGGGCAGCGTACCAGGATCGAGCAAGCCAAGTTGAATCAATACACTCGCCTGATCCCAGTAGAGGTGTTCATGGGCTAGCTTGCCGTCACGGAACTGGACAATCACTACCACTGACACTTCAACCCGTTTCCCGGTCGGAGCAATGCCGGGTAGCATCCAGTCCATCCGAACCGTATGAGTGAACTTACCCACCATTTCATCGACGAGCCGATCGGTCCCGATTACGCGCGAGAGCGGGGTCAGCTCCATGTCGGGCGGTATTTGTGGAATGAAGTATTTGGAATAAAACTCGCGCAGGGCTGGTTTCCCGACTCCCCCAGTCATTACCGGGATGTGGTTAACGTAAGCATCTTCAACCATCGTAGCGAGGGCATCTTCAGTACTGTGAGTACCAAACTCGTACTGTAAATGCTCTTCCCAAAGTGCTTGCAAAGACTCCTGGGCTGGTGTCAAATTGGTAGTTGCTTGTAAATTTGCTTGTCCGTCTACAGTTTGCTCTTTGACCATGATTAAATACTCCTGGTTCTATCTATCTAAAGTGTCTTGAGTTCCAATGCTTGACTGCTTTCAGATTCTTAAAATGATTTGTCAGATTTTTGTGATGTTAGTGAACTTGTTTCAATGGACATATAAGCATTCAGCGCCTGTTTCACGGATTAGTTTGGCAGTTTTTTCTCCTTCTACATCGTGTCTGTCTGAGAATACTACCTTTGCTCCAGCAGCACCGAAGTCGATCGCTGTTGCTCTGCCAATTCCCGATGTGCCACCAGTGAGTAACGCCACTTTACCCAGAAGTATCATTCTATTTCTCCTTCTGTTTCAACGAGAGTTGACTAAAAAAGTGATGCCCCGAACCCATTCATTCCTTCCATTTAGTGGAAAAGACCGGAGCGGAATGCCCGGAGTGCGGCCTGAGTTCGGTCCTCAGCACAAAGTTTTTTCAAGATGTTGCGGACATGGGTCTTCACTGTGCCGACAGTGATGTAAAGCTCCTTGGCAATTGCGGTGTTGCTGTAGCCACCCACAATCAGTTACAACACCTCTAACTCCCGCTCAGTCAACGGTTCAGTAGTAATGACTTGCCTGTATTCAAGCTCGATGGCTCGAATCGCAATCATCTCAACGGAATTGTTGTTACCTTCAACTGCAAGATGAGATTGCTGAAGTAGCCTACTAACCTCTTGTGCAACATAGGTGAGCGCATCATTCAAACGAGGAGCAAAGGGTTGTGGCGACAAGCTCCGCAGCTCAGTACTATCAATCGAAGTAGAGTCAAGGCATTGCAAATCACGGCTCATTAGTTTGTCTCCCAATCTATATTTCACGGTTTAGAACGCATTACCTTTTGCGACACAACCCGCTAAACTCCCCCTGGTACCACTAGTTGAAACTTTGCCTTCTTCGCGCCACAGACTGGACATACCCAATCTTCCGGCAGATCCTCAAAAGCTGTTCCCGGAGTAATTCCAGATTTTGGATCGCCCTCTGCCAGATCATAAATGTGACCCCAGACCTTACATCTATATCGTTTCATCAGTACCTCCTGCGTAGTATTAAAAAAGCTGGGACGATCTGCCATTTCTTAACTACGTCACTAGCTCACCAACTTGATAGCGAATCCGTTGCAGCAGAAATTTAGCCTGTTGACCGGGTTAGGGTCATAAAACTGGATTACTGCTAGAAATCGGGGAATTGTGAAGGTTATTAAGCCGTTAGCGGTTAGGAGTTAGTGTGCTAATTCCTTTGCCTTACGCCTTTGAACCTGATGTCTCTACAGTAGGGGAGTTTTTTGGGTTTGTCGTTACCTACAAGTTCACTAGTTTGAGGTCAATGTGATGAGTTTAAATACTTAAGGGTAGGTGAACTTTTTCGTGATCAATTTTGGCTTGAGTTGGCTGAATCCTCTCTCTTGCCTCAGTTACAGCCTGGTCATTCTCGTAACAGAAAGTTCACTTCACCTGAGGTAAAATTATTTCACTACTGTTAAGGGTGGAGTAAAAGACAATGGATTTAGAGCACGGCCTGCAAGTTGCTAATTCCGTAGTCTTTGCCAAAGTGGGTAGACGGCTCACTGAAGTAGAAGCTGCCATTCTACTGGGAGCCCTGCAAGAGCAAACCTACGAACAGATTGCTGAGTCGTCTGGCTACTCGCTCAGCTATATCAAACGCAACGTCGGTCCCAAACTCTGGAGCCTGCTAGAGCAAGCCTTCGGGGAGCCCGTCAGCAAAACCAACTTTCGAGGGGCGCTAGAACATCAATGGCGTCAGTCGCTGATTGATGCGACCCAAACCCAGGCTCTAGCAGTTGAGCCGACTGCCTCACCTCCAACCCAGGCTGCTCAAACCGTCCTGCATCAACCCCAGGCTGACTGGGGAGAGGCCATGGATGTTACCCAGTTCTATGGGCGAACTGGGGAACTGCAGACCCTGGAGCAATGGATTGTGATAGACCGCTGTCGAGTCGTGGCACTGCTGGGGATTGGGGGAATTGGCAAAAGTGCCTTGGCCGCCAAACTGGGGCAGCAAATCAAATCAGAGTTTGAGGTGGTGGTGTGGCGATCACTGCAAAATGCCCTGCCGTTTGAAGCATGGCTAGAAACAGTGCTCCCTATCTTGCTCCAGTCACAGGGAGAGGACATCGCTGTACCGAGTAGCCTGGATGGGAAACTACTGAAGCTAATGCAGGGTTTGCGTCAAAAGCGCTGCTTACTGGTTCTGGACAATGCGGAGACCATCCTGAGTGCAGGGCAAACCGGACGGTATCGAGCAGGCTACGAGGGATATGGTCAACTGTTCAAAGAGATTGGGGCGGTGTCCCATCAGAGTTGCTTGCTGCTCACCAGCCGCGAAAAGCCCAGAGAGATTGTGCCACCGGAAGGTCAGGAACAATCGCTACGAACGCTGCTACTGCAGGGACTGAACCCAGAAGCAGGACGAGAACTGTTTCGCTACAAAGGAATATTTGCCGGTACGGCATCAGAATGGGAGCGATTAGTGGCACACTATGGCGGCAACCCCCTGGCGCTGAAGCTGGTGGCAGCCGCGACCCAAGAACTGTTTAATGGCAGAATTGTCGAGGTGTTGAACTATATGCAGCAAGGGTTAGCCGTCTTTGATGACATTCGAAACTTACTCCAGCGACAGTTTGATCGCTTGTCTGAGATTGAGCAGGAAATGATTTTTTGGTTAGCGATAAACCGCGAACCGAACTCGCTAGTTGAGTTAAATCGAGATATTGTCACTACGGTCTCTAGGCGCAAACTACCAAACTCGATTCAGTCTTTGTTGCGGCGGTCGCTGATTGAAAAGGAGGGTGAGCGGTTCTTTCTCCAGCCGGTGGTGCTGGAATACACAACCGATCAGTTCGTTCAATGCATCTCTGAGGAAATTGCTACCCAAACACCAGAGCGACTCAGAACCCACGCGCTGATCAAAGCCCAGGCCAAAGACTATGTCCAACAGATGCAGAAGCGGTTGATTGTCGAGCCGCTCGCTGAACAGTTGCTGCTCCAGTTTGGCAGCTCATACGCCCTTGAGCTGCAGTTGAAAATCATGTTGGCGCAGCAACAGCAACAAGCACCTCAGCCAAACTATAGTGCGGGTAACCTACTCAATCTGCTGGTGCATCTGCAAAGCGATTTGCGCGGCTGTGACTTTTCGGAGCTAACCGTATGGCAAGCCGACTTACGGCAAGTCAACCTGGCAGGGACCAATTTTCGCAATGCTGATTTGGCAACCTCTGTGTTTGCCGAGACCTTAAGTGGCATTTTGTCAGTCAGCTTTAACCCAGATGGCAGCTTGCTGGCAACCGGCGATGTGGATGGTAAAATTTGCCTGTGGCGAGTGGTCGATGGTCAACAGGTTTTGACATTGAAGGGACATGCCGGTTGGATTTGGTCCGTCACCTTCAGTCCCGACGGCAAAACGCTAGCCAGTTGCAGTCATGACTCGTTGATTCGGTTGTGGGATGTGCAGACCATCGATCTTGAGCAACCCAATCCTGCAAATCTAGCTGAAGCCGGTAATTTCAGCCATCGCTCAGTCACCTGTCTCCACACCCTGCGGGGCCATTCTAGTCGGATTTGGACGATCGCCTATGCGCCAAGCGCAGGCTCCGCCAACAGCCCCAATGGTCAAATGCTGGCGAGTGGCAGTGATGACCAAACGATTCGGTTCTGGAATGCCCACGACGGAACCTGCCTAACGGTTTTGCAGGGTCATAGGGGTGGGGTCATGTCTGTCAGCTTTAGTCCCAATGGACAGATTCTAGCCATTGCTAGCCAAGACTCCTCGATCCAATTGTGGAGTGTTGATCGTGGCACCACCCTCAAAACCTTGCAAGGACATAGCCGTTGGGTAAGGGCAGTTGTCTTCAGCCCAGATGGTCAAATCCTCGCCAGCGGTAGTGAGGATCACACCATTCGACTATGGGAGATAAGGACAGGCATTTGCCGCCAAACCCTGCAAGGGCATACGGGTTGGGTCACCTCACTCAGCTTTAGTCCCAATGGTCAAACGCTTGCCAGTGGTAGTGAGGATGGCTCAGTGCGGTTGTGGAGCGTGCAGGACGGAACGTGCTTCAAACTGCTGCAAGGTCACAGCAGTTGTGTTTGGGAAGTTGCTTTTAGTCCCAATGGTCAAACCCTCGCGAGTGGCAGTGCAGACCGTTCAGCTCGATTGTGGAATGTCCAAGGTGGCACCTGCCTCAAAACGTTTCAGGGACGAACCAATGGGGTTCGTTCAGTCAGCTTTAGTCCGGATGGCTCCACACTGGCCAGTGGCAGTCACGATGCCCTCCTGCGGCTCTGGGATTGGCAGCAAGAAACTTGCTCCAAAGCTTTGCCAGGACACACAAGTTGGATCTGGGCAGTGGCATTTCACCCAAATGGTCAAATGGTTGCAAGTGGTAGCAGTGATCAAACCGTGCGGCTCTGGGATATGCAAGATGGCTCCTGTCTCAGAACCTTACAAGGACATACGAGTTTGGTTTGCTCGCTCAGTTTCAGCTCCAATGGACACACCCTTGCAAGTGGCAGCAGTGATCAAACCGTGCGGCTCTGGGATATGCAAGATGGCTCCTGTCTCAGAACCTTACAAGGACATACGGGTGGGGTTTGGGCAGTCGCGTTTAGCCCAGATGGACACACCCTTGCAACTGGCAGCAGTGATCAAACCGTGCGGTTATGGGATGTGCAAGATGGCTCCTGCCTCAAAATCTTGCAAGGACATACGAGTTGGGTTTGGGCAGTCGCGTTTAGCCCAGATGAACACACCCTTGCAACTGGCAGCAATGATCAAACCGTGCGGTTATGGGATGTGCAAGACGGAACGTGCTTGGCAACGTTACACGATCATACCGGTGGGGTAGAGTCTGTTGCTTTCAGCCCTAATGGTCGTCTCCTAGCCAGTAGCGGTGGCGATCAAACCATTCGGTTGTGGGATGTCCGAGACAGCACCTGCCAGAAAGTACTGCAAGGGCACACTAGTCTGGTCTGTTCAGTTCAGTTTAGTCCAGTTGACGTTAGCCTGCCATCCGGTGCAAGTCCGATTTTGGTCAGTGGGAGTCAGGATGAAACCATTAAGCTGTGGAATCCAACAACAGGTGAGTGTCTCAAAACGCTGAGAGCCGATCGCCTTTATGAGGGCATGGACATTCGGGGCACTCAGGGATTAACAGTCGCGCAGCAAGCCACGCTGAAAGCGTTAGGGGCAGTCGAAACCTAAAGAGACAGCTAACAGCTATCGCTAGTGATGTGGGTCTAATAGAGTAGAGAATCAATTTTATTTCTGTTTAGCCGATGACTAATCACCGGATACTCTTAACTCAACTGACATAATAAATAGACATCCTGCATGAATATCTAGATAGTGTGCCAGTTAGAGAGCGTCGTGTTACACAATGGGAGAGAACTTTTGAGTTGAGGATGAGCAGCGATGCCCTACAGTGAGCTAGACCCGCTTTCCAGTGATGAATTCAAACGCTTGTGTGGGGTAAGTCGGAACACGTTCAGCGAAATGGTTAAGGTGTTACGTCCTCATTTAGAGCGGCAAGGACGACGGGGTGGACAGAACAAACTCATGGTTGAAGATCAACTGTTGATTAGCTTGGAATACTGGAGAGAATACCGAGTGCCAGTTTCATATAGGGGTAAGCTGGGGTGGACATGAAACGACGGTAGGGCGCATTATTAAAAAGATTGAAGGGCTATTGGTTAAGGGCGGCAAGTTCCGACTCCCCAGCCAGCGTGGGAGTGGAAAGTGATGGTGGTTGATGCCGGCGAGATGAAAATTGAGCGCCCAAAAAAAAACAGAAACGCTATTATCCCTTGTATCTTAAAAATGGATTAGATTAATCAATCAAAATTTGGTAAATCTAATTACACAGGACTACTCTGGACTGGGGTAGTAGTTGAAGGTGAATCTGGTTTACACCCAAGGATAATTCATTCTAAAAGTAAAAATAGTTTGTCTATGTCATGGGCAAGAAATCGTTCCGCTTTGGTTAGAGAATCATAACCACCCTTGCGAGCAAGGTTGATGGCGACATTGCGGATGATGGACCAATTGGTGGCAGCATTATTGTAATTGCCAATGTTCTGGACAAAACCACGAGAATAGTAGCCTTTCAGCATCTGACAAGTCTCAGTTTTTAGTTATCCGAACCGTATTGACACCACTCCTTCTAAATGCAATGCCTCAAGCATTGTTTGCACCACTTGTAACTCACTGCTCTTTTTTGATTCAAACTGTTGGGCGGCAAGCACGACTCCTTGTTGATGACTATACCTCTGTTTTATCACTCTAAACAGAGAGTATTTAGAATAGAAGTAGATAAGCTAATCGGCATAAAAGTTGCATAATAAATAAGAGAAATATTTGAATATAACTATGCCACCACCAGCTAAGAATTTTTTAACGCCGTCGCAAGTCACCCACCTACAGAAAGCTCTAAAAGAG
>JAESGR010000791.1_pt1 | contig 15039 bp, 12 predicted proteins | sample 9269771 | NCBI WGS metagenome assembly JAESGR01 (sample SAMN15739572, study PRJNA653492) | algae metagenome | isolation source: Chroococcus sp. CMT-3BRIN-NPC107 and co-occurring heterotrophs from well... | place: USA: Clark Mountains Wilderness, California | collected 2010-04-18
CCTCCCATCGACCGGCGAAGGCGCCGGCTCGCCGGGCGGGACTCTGTCGCGATCTGCGTAAACAGGCAATGGACGTGCGCAGCGCGGGCTTGACGTAGCGCCTTTCAGCCCCTGCAATGGGGGCGGCGCGCAACGGCGCGCCCTATTCCCATTCAGCGTTTTGCACCCGCTGCGCGCGGCCGAAGCCGTGCGCGAGACCTTCGACGTGGGTCGGCGGGCCGACGGCACGCCGCTGCTCGTCGATGTCGCGAGCCCCGCGACGGCGCGACCCGGGCCTGTCGCGCTGCTGGTCCACGGTCCCGTTCCCGACGGGATGCGGGTGACGATGCGCACAGCGGCCATGTACGCGACTGGGCGGCCGCCCTGGCGGCGAGCGGCGTGGCGTCCTTGATGTTCGACCACACGCTCGGCTGGCCCGAGCTGCGGCTGGACCAGGCGCTGGCGGAGACGGACCAGGTGCTGGCCTGGCTCGCCGCCGAGGGGCCAGCGCGCGGGCTGGACCTCGCGCGCGTCACCGCAGTTCTGGTCTCCGGCGGTGCAGTCATGGCGGCTGAGCTGCTTAGTGGGGGGCGCCCATTGCGCCCGCAGCGGGCGGCGCTTGTTTCGTCGGTGGTCGGGGCGCCGCCTGGGTTTGGCGAGCCCACAGCCGAAGTCGCCCGCGGATGAGCCTGGCCGCCGCGGCGCCTGGGCTAGCCGCGGCTGGCGCCCGGCTGCTGGTCCTCCGTGCGGGCGGCGACCGGCCCGACTGGCTGGCGATGCTCGACGAGGCGGTCGCTGCCCTGCTGGCCGCTGACGCCGACCTGACCGTCTACAATCACCCAGGCGCGCCGCACTGCTACGAGCTGGCCCTTGAGAATGGGCGCACGCGCGCCGCGATTGAGCGGGTGCTGGCGCTCGCCGCCGCCTGAGCGCTTCCCAAAGCTACGCCGCCCCATTACCTGCGGCGGATGGAGCCGCCCCGATGACCGCCGCTGCGCCCGAACGGACGGGCTGGGCCGACGTGCTGGCCGAGGGGCGGGCGCCGCGCTTCGTGCTGATCTGCCTGGGCGTTTGGCTGGCGGCGGCCGACAGCCTGGTCACCGCCACCATCATGCCGGCGGTGGGCGCCTCGCTCGGCGGCTATGCCTGGTTCGGCTGGGCGACGGCGGGCTTCCTGCTGGGATCGGTGGCGGCGGGCGCGAGCTCCGGGCGGCTGGCCGAGATCGTCGGCCTGCGGGCCGGGGTGGCGGTGACCGCGGCGCTCTACGCGGCCGGGTGCGCGCTCTCGGCAGCCGCGCCCGACATGGCGACCTTCCTGGCCGGGCGGGTGCTGCAGGGGCTGGGCGGCGGCTGGGTGGCCGGGTTCAGCTCGGTGGCCATCGGCCTGCTGTTCCCCGACCGGACGCTCGCCAAGGTCTACGCCGCGGTGACGGCGGTGTGGGGGATCGCCAGCCTGCTGGGGCCGCTGTTCGGCGGCGTATTCGCGGACGCCGGGATCTGGCGCTGGGCGTTCTGGTCGTTCGCCATCCAGGGCCTCGCGGTCGGGATGGCGGCGCTGTGGATGCTGCCGAAGGGCGACGGCCGCAGGGCCGGGGCTGGCGTGCCCGTCTGGCAACTGGTCGTCATCGCCGTGGCGGTGGGCGCGATCGGCTTCGCGGACCTGGCCGGCAGCGCGGCCGGGGCGCTCGCGCTCATCGCGTTCGCCATGGTGCTGCTGGTGCTGCTGGTGCGGTGGGACGCCCGCGCGCGGGTGAGGATGCTGCCGCTCGCCTCCGGCGACCTCAGGACCGCCGCCGGCGCGGGGTACGCCACCATGTTCCTGATGACCGTGGCCTCCATGGGCTTCGCGATCTACGGCCCCGCCATCCTGCAGACCCTGCACGGCCTCTCGGCCACGGGAGCCGGATATGTGATCAGCGCCGAGTCCCTCGCCTGGACGGTGGCCGGCCTGGCGGTGACCAGCCTGGGCGGGCGCTGGCCCAACCGGCTGATTGTCGCCGGGGGCGTGGTCGCCGCGCTAGGGGTCGCCCTCTCCGCACCCGCCTTCGTGCGCGGCGGCGTCGTGTCCGTCGCGCTCGCCGGCGCCGTGCTGGGCGCAGGCTTTGGCCTGGCCTGGAGCTTCATGAGCCAGAAGATCATGGTCTCGCTGCCGGCCGAGGAGCGGGCGATCGGCGCGGCCGCCATGACCACCGTCCGGCTTACGGGCGCCGCCGCCGGCGCGGCCCTGGCCGGCGTCGCGGCCAACCTCGTCGGTTTCGCGCAGGGCCTCAGCGAAGAGACCGCCAAGGCCGCCGGCCTGTGGGTCGCGCTCGCCCTCCTGCCGCTGGGGGTGGTTGCGATCTGGCCCGCCCGCCGGCTGGCGGCGTCTTCCCCGGACGCTCCGCCTCCGCTATAAGCCCGCCCGATGACGCGGACCGCGCACCACCACGGCCACCACCATCCGACCTGCACCCGCGGGATCGGCCGGAGCCGCTTGGCCTAAAGCGCACCGCCCGACGCCCCGCCTGAAGCGGATGGGGCGTCCTGAGTTTCCAGCCCCATCCGTCGCCCTCGAGACCGCCAGAGGATCCGACGATGACCGCCCCGACAGACCCCGCCGCCGCCTTGCCCGACGAGGCCCGCTCGTCTAAGCGCCCGGCCATGACCAGCGACCGGCCCCTCGCCCGCGCCCCGCGCGGCTTTATCGACCGCAGGGCCCGGGACCTGACGGCCGAGCGGACCATCGTCGAGCGGATCGTGCCGGTCTACGAGCGCTACGGCTTCGAGGCCCTGGAGACCGGGGCGCTGGAGTACGCCGACGCCTTGGGCAAGTTCCTGCCCGACGCCGACCGTCCCAACGAGGGCGTCTTCGCTCTGCAGGACGACGACGGCGAGTGGATGGCCCTGCGCTACGACCTCACCGCCCCGCTGGCCCGCTTCGCCGCGGGCAACTGGGACGGGCTACCCAAGCCGTTCCGCCGCTATGCGGTGGGCACGGTATGGCGCAACGAGAAGCCCGGTCCCGGCCGCTTCCGCGAATTCGTCCAGTGCGACGCCGATACGGTCGGCTCGGCCCGGCCGGAGTCCGACGCCGAGGTGATCGCGCTGATGGCCGAGGGGCTGGAGGCCATCGGCCTTCCGCGCGGCCAGGCCGTGGTGAAGATCAACAGCCGGCGGCTGATGAACGGCCTGCTGGCGGCGGCCGGGGTCACCGATCCCGGCCAGACGTTGGGCGTGCTGCGGGCGGTCGACAAGCTCGACCGGCTCGGCCTGGACGGCGTGAAGCTGCTGCTGGGCGAGGGCCGCAAGGACGAGTCCGGCGCCTTCACCAAGGGGGCTGGGCTGCAGGCCGCCGCCATCGACCGGGTGCTGGCCTTCGTCTCCGCGGGCGCCGAGGGCCGGCCCGAGACGCTGGACCGGCTGGCCAACGTCATTGGCGGCTCGGCCGAAGGCGACGCCGGCCTCGAGGAGCTCGGCAAGATTCACCAGGCGCTGACCGCGCTGGGCGTCGGCCCCGACCGGGCGGCCTTCGACCCGGCGATCGTGCGAGGCCTGGAGTACTACACCGGCGCGGTCTTCGAGGCGGAGCTGCTGCTTCAGACCTTGGACGAGAAGGGCCTGCCCGTCCGCTTCGGATCGCTCGGCGGGGGCGGTCGCTACGACGACCTGGTCGCCCGCTTCACCGGCGAGCGGGTTCCGGCCACCGGCTGCTCGTTCGGCGTCTCGCGCCTGGCGGCGGCGCTCAGAGCCGCGGGCCGCGACCCGGCGGCCGAGCAGCGCGGCCCCGTGGTGGTGATCGCCTTTGATCAGGCCCGCATGGCCGACTACTTCGCCATCGCCGGCGAGCTTCGGGCGGCGGGGATCGCCGCGGAGGTCTATCTCGGCGGCTCGGGCATGAAGGCGCAGATGAAGTACGCCGACCGGCGGCTCTCGCCGGCCGCGGTGATCGTCGGCGAGGACGAGCTGGCGGCCGGCACGGTGACCATCAAGGACCTGGACCTCGGGCGTGAGCTGGCTTCGAAGGTGGCCGACAACGCGGCCTGGCGGGCCGAGCGGCCAGGCCAGCAGTCGCTGCCCAGGGCCGAGCTGGTCTCGGCCATCCGCCGCATCCTGGACGCCCGCGCGTGAGGGCCGAACCGCGCGTCCCGGCGCAGGCGCTGGCCGCCATCCGCGCCCCGTTCATCGAGGCGGGCGCGGAGCGGGTTGATCCGCCCATCCTGCAGCCGCTGAGCCTGCTGCTCGAGCTGGCCGGCGAGGCCCTTCGCGCCCGGCTATTTGTCGTCCAGTCCGAGGGCGGAGAGGAGGCCTGCCTTCGCCCGGACTTCACCGTCCCGGTCGCCCGGCTGCATCTGGCCTCCGGCGCCGCCGAGGGCCGCTATTTCTACGAGGGCACGGCGTTCCGCGCCGCGCCCGAGAGCGCCGACCGGCCAGAGGAATTCCTGCAGGTCGGCCTGGAGATCTACGAGTCCGGAATGGCCCCAGCGGCCGCAACCGACGCCGAGGTCGCCGCGCTGGCGTGGCGGGCGGCCGCCGCCGGCGGGCGCAAGGACCTAACCCTCTGGCTCGGCGACGTCGGGCTGTTTGCGGCGCTCATCGACGGGCTGGGCTTGGCGCCGAGCCTCGCCGCGCGGATGCGCCGGGCTGCGGCGCGGCCCCGGCTGCTGGCCGCCGAGTTGGCGCGGGCCGGCGCTGCGCCTGAGGCGACCCAGACCGGCGCGCTCGCCGCCCGGCTCGCGGGCCTTTCAGAGCGTGAGGCGGCGGCCCTGCTGGAAGAGATCTGGGCGCTGGCCGGCATCGAGCGGGTCGGCGGCCGTGGGCCCGCGGAGATCGCCCAGCGGCTGGTGCGCAAGGCCGAGGCCGCCCAGGCGCCGGCCCTGACCCCGGCCCAGGCCGACGCCGTCAAGGCCTTCCTCGCCATCGCCGCGCCGCTCGACCGGGCGCTGGAGGCGGTGGACGACATCGGCGGCGAGGCGCCGGCCATCTCGGCGGCGCTCGGCGGTTGGGCCGAGCGGGTGGAGCGGCTGCTCCGCGCCGGCGCGCCGGTGGACCGGCTGTGGTTCGCTGCCGGCCTGGGACACACCTTCGACTATTACGACGGCCTGACCTTCGAGGTGCGCTCGGAGGCTCTCGGCGCCGAGCGGCCGGTGGCCGTGGGCGGGCGCTACGATTCCCTGCCGGCGCGCCTGGGGGGCGCGAACGGAACCCGCGCCGTGGGCGCCATGGTGCGGCCGTGGCGGGCCTTTGCAGGAGGCGAAGCATGACCGAGCCCCTCATCCTCGCCGTGCCCTCCAAGGGGCGGCTGAAAGAACAGGTCGAGGCCTGGCTGGCGGACTGCCGGCTGGACCTTGCCGCCGCGGGCGGCTCGCGCGGCTATCTGGGGGCCTTGAAAGGGCTGCCGGAGGTGCAGGTTCGCCTGGTCTCGGCCGGCGAGATCGCCGAGGCGGTCGACGCGGGCGACGTGCACTTGGGCGTCACCGGCGAGGACCTGCTGCGCGAGCGCGGCGGCGACGTCGAGCAGCGGGTCCTGCTGCTACGCCCGCTGGGCTTCGGCCGCGCCGACCTGGTGGTGGCCGTGCCCAAGAGCTGGCTGGACGTGGACGACATGGCCGACTTGGAGGAGGTGGCCCACGACGTGCTGGCCCGCACCGGCCGGCGCATGCGGGTGGCCACCAAATACCTCGTCCAGACCCGGGCCTTCTTCGCCCGCCACGGCGTCGCCGATTACCGGATCGTCGAATCGGGCGGCGCGACCGAGGGCGCGCCGGCGGCGGGCGCGGCCGAGCTGGTGGTGGACATCACCACCACCGGCTCCACCCTGGCCGCCAACGGGCTGAAGGTGCTGGCCGACGGCGTCATACTGAAGAGCCAGGCGCAGCTGATGGCCAGCCTGCGCGCGTCCTGGAGCGCCGACCAGCTGCGGACCGCCGAACGCTTCCTGCGCGTCGTCGAGGCCCGCGCCGCCGCCCTGCAGACCGCAAGCCTGGTCTGGCCGGGCGGACCGGACGGCGAGGTCACCCGCGATCGGCTGCCGCTGGGCGAAGTGGCCGCGGCCGCCGCGGCGCTCACCGCCAAAGGCGTCGGGCCGGTGTCCAGCTACCGCTCCGACTTCGTCTTCCAGACGGATTCGCCATCATTTGATGCGCTGAAAGGCATAGTTTTGACGTGAGTGTCGGAAAGATGGCCCGAATTGCTACGGTCGCGGAAAACTGTTGGCTGACCTGAGCGGGGGCCGTTGACTCAGGCAGAAAATTGCCGTTTTGTAATCGGGCGAGAGACATGACGGCGACGAAGTCCGAAAGTCTCCGGCGTTTCGGGGAGGAAACGCCCTCTTAAATTGAGCGACGGCTCAAAGTCGGCCCGCTGCGATTATCCCCCGCAGCGGGCCTTCTTCTTTTCAGCATTGTCGCGGTTTTGACGGCAGAGTCAAAACATCCCCCGCCCCCACGTTTCGTCATCGCCGGGCTCATCCCGGCGACCCAGCCCGTTGCGGCAGGTCCGTCACGTCAGGATGGCGGCCGGCCATGAAGCCGAACGCAAGTTTGGGCGCACAATGCGAAACGGCCGGCCCTTGCGGGCCGGCCGTCGGAACGCGCTTCAGCTGAGTGGCGCTACCAGATGCGCACGCGCTGCTCAGGCGGAATGTACATCTTGTCGTCGGGCTTGACGCCGAACGCCTCGTACCAGGCGTCGATGTTGCGCATCGGCAGGTTGACCCGCGCCTCGGGAGGCGAGTGGGGGTCTGCGACCAGCAGTTGGCGCATGGCGTCCTCGCGGTACTTGCCGCGCCACACCTGGGCCCAGCCGAGGAAGACACGCTGGTCGCCGGTCAGGCCGTCGAGCACCGGGGCCGGCTTGCCCTTCAGCGAGATGCGGTAGGCGTCCAGGCCCATCAGCAGCCCGCCAAGGTCGGCGATGTTCTCGCCCATGGTCAGGTCGCCGTTGATCTTGGCGCCGGGCAGGATCTCCACCGCCGCGTACTGCTCGCCGAGCTTCTTGGCCTGCGCCTGGAACTTGGCCGCGTCCTCGGCCGTCCACCAGTCGGTCAGCCGTCCGTCGCCGTCGCTCTTGCGGCCCTGGTCATCGAAGCCGTGGGTGATCTCGTGCCCGATCACCCCGCCGATGGCGCCGTAGTTGATGGCCGGATCGCCGTTGGGGTCGAAGAAGGGCGGCTGCAGGATGCCAGCCGGGAAGACGATCTCGTTCTTGGTCGAAGAGTAGTAGGCGTTGATGGTCGGCGGGGTCATGCCCCACTCCTCATCGTCCACCGGCCCGCCCAGACGGCCGACCCGGAAGGCCCAATCGAAGGCCGCGGCCCGCTCCACGTTGCCGTAAAGGTCGTTGTCCGTGACCCGAAGGCCCGTGTAGTCGCGCCACTTGTTCGGGTAGCCGATCTTCACGTTGAACTTGGCGAGCTTGTCGTGGGCCTTGGTCTTGGTCGCCGGGCTCATCCAGTCGAGCCTGTCGATGCGCGCCTTCATCGCCGCTTTCAGGTCGGCGACCAGCTGCTCCATCTTGGCCTTGCTCTCCGGCGGGAAGTAGGCGGCGACGTAAGGCTTAGCCAGCGCCTCGCCGATCTGTGCGTCGACGAGCGAGACGCCCCGCTTCCAGCGCGGCCGCTGCTCCGGCTGGCCGGACAGGGTCTTCTGGCGGAACTCGTAGAAGGCCTGGTCGAAGTCCTTCGACAGGTAGGGCGCGGCGTTGTCGGCCAGGTGGAAGGCCGACCAGGCCTTCAGCGTCTCCACCGGCGTGGCGCCGTAGATCGCTGCGATCTTCGGGAAGGCGGTGTTCTCGGAGGCGATCACCCGCTTCACGCTCCCCAGGTCCGCGCCTTCCATGAACGCGCGCCAGGAAAAGCCCGGCGCGAAGGTCGCCAGCTGGTCCACGTCGTACGGATTGTAGGTCTTGTCGTCGTCGCGCCGCTCGGCCCGGGTCCAGGAGACCTTGGCGATCTCGGTCTCGAGGGCGAGGATCTGCTTGGCGGCCTCGGCGGAGTTCTGCCAGCCGGACAGGGTCAGCAGCTTGGTGATGTACCCGACGTACTTCTCCCGCTGCGGCGCGAACCGTTCGACGAGGTAGTAGTCGCGGTCCGGCAGACCCAGGCCGGCTTGGCCGAGGTAGACGGTGTAGCGCTCGGGCTCCTTGGCGTCGTCATAGATCGAGGCCGAGAAGACCGAGCCGCCGAAGCCCTTCATGGAGGCGCCCATCAGGCGGGCGATGTCGTCGCGGGTCTTGGCGGCGCGGATGGCGGCCAGGTCCTGGGCCAGCGGCTTGGCGCCTAGGGCGTTGACGCCGGCCTCGTCCATGAAGCTGCGGTACATGGCGGCGATCTGGGCCTCTTCGCCCGCGGCGGCCTTGTTGGCGGCGGCCTTGTCGAGCACCGCGCGCATGCGGTTCACCGACAGCTCGTTCAGCGCGTCGAACACGCCGAACCGCGAACGGTCGGAGGGGATCTCCATTTTCGCCAGGTAAGCGCCGTTGGAGAACCGGAAGAAGTCGTCCCCGGGCTCGACCGTGCGGTCCATGCCCGAGATGTCGAAGCCCCAGGTCCCCATGCGGGGCGCTTCGGAGAGCTGCGGTCCGGCGCCGCCGCCGCCGGCGGTGTCGGCCTGCAGCAGGCCCGCATGGGCGCGGTCGAAAGCGGCCGCCGGCTGGGCGGCGATGGCAAGTGCGGCCGCAGCGGCGGCCCCGAGCCAATAGGTCTTCATGAAGAAAAACGCCTTGGATGATGCATAGTTGGGGCGGACCATGCCTCGTCCGGCCCCAACTCCGCTCATTACATTTTTGTTAGGTCGCGGGCGCCGCGAGCGATTTCAGCGCCATCTCTTTCACCGACCGATAGTCGAGCTTGCCGTTCGGGGCGCGCTCCACCGGGGCCAGCACCAGCTCCCGCGGCGCCTTGTAGTCGGCGAGGATGGATTTCACGTGGCCGGCGATCTCCTGCAGGGTCGGCGCCTTGTCGCCCACGAAGTCGACGACCGCGCAGATCCGCTCGCCGAAGCGGGGGTCCGGCACGCCGACCACGGCCGCGTCACGCACGCCGGGGAAGCGCTTCAGGGCCTCTTCCACCTCTTCGGGGAAGACCTTCTCGCCGCCGGTGTTGATCACCTGCGAGCCGCGCCCCAGCAGGGTGATGGTCCCGTCCGCCTCGACGGTCGCCCAGTCGCCGGGCACCGAGTAGCGCTGGCCCTCAAAGACCCGGAACGTCTTGGCCGACTTCTCCTCGTCCTTGTAGTAGCCGATCGGCGTGTAGCCGCCGACCGCCAGCAGGCCGCGCTCGCCCGAGCCCGGCTGAACGCGGCGGCCGTCCTCTGTGAACACCGCGGCGTTGGCGCCGACCGCGAACTTGGCGGTTTGGGCCGGAGCGGCGGCGTTGGCCATCGAGCCGGCCAGACCCGGCGCTTCGGACGAGCCCAGCGAGTCGATCAGCGTCACCTGCGGCATGTGCCTCAGCAGGCCTTGCTTGTTCTCGGCGCTCCACATCGTGCCGGAGGAGACGATGCGCAGCAGGCTGGTCAGCTTCCAGCGGCCGGGGTTGGCGTCGAGCGTTTCCAGCATCGGCGCGGCGAAGGCCAGGCCGACGATGATCAGGCCCGATACGCCCAGCCGGTCCACCTCGTCGAACAGCTCGACCGGATCGAACTTGCGCGAGGGCAGCACGGCCACGGCGGTCCCGGCGTTGAGCGCCCCCAGCGAAATGTACTGCGCCGTGGCGTGCATCAGCGGGGCGACCGCCATGGTCACCGCCTGCGGCGCGCCGCTGGCGACCGCCGCCTTCACCCGCTCGCCGGCCTCGGCGACGGTCTCCAGCGGGCCCAGGCCCAGCAGCAGGTTGGCCCCGCCGCCGAGGCTCTTGAACAGGTCCTCCTGCCGCCACATCACGCCCTTGGGCATGCCGGTGGTGCCGCCGGTGTACATCATCAGGATGTCGTCGCCTGAGCGGCCCCAGGGCGCGACCACCCTGTCGGCGCCGGGCGAAGCGATAGCCTCGTAGTCCTCGGCCCACTCTGGGATGGCGTGGCCGGCCTCGGGAACCGCCAGCCACAGCTTCACCTTGGGCAAGCTGCCCCGCACCTTGTCGGCGGTCGCGGCGAACGAGGCGTGGAACACCACCACCTCGGCGTCGGCGTTGTCGAGCAAATAGGTCAGCTCTTCGCCGCCGTAACGGTAGTTGATGTTGAACGGCGCCAGGCCCGCCTTGAAGGCGGCGAAGTAGGTCTCGAGGTATTCCGGGGCGTTGTAGAGGTAGGCGCCGACCTTGGACTGATGGGAAACGCCGGCGTCCAGCATCCGGCGGGCCAGCGCGTTGGCGCGGCGGTCGAAGTCCCGGTACCGGACCACCTTGTGGCCCTGGATCAAGGCGGGGCGGTCCGGCGCGGCCGCAGCGACGCTCTCCCACAGGTTGGCGTAATTCCAGGCCTCCATCGGCGCCTCCAATACTTAAAATAATGAGGCGCATAGACCGCAGGCCTGCGCCTCAAGTCAACGCGCCCTCAGTGGTTGTGAATCGAGCCTGGGCGCTCGGGCGGGGCGGCCGTTCCGACGACGATGTCGGCCTTCACCTTGACCCCGCTGGCGAAGGTCAGGGTGGCCGGCACGTGCTGGCCCGCCTTCAGCGGCCGGGCCAGGCCGACCAGCATCAGGTGCTGACCGCCGGGGGCGAACTTCGCCTCGCCGCCGGCCGGGATGACCAGCTGGCCGACCGGCTGCATCCGCGATACGCCGCCCTCGGTCACCGTCCGGTGCATCTCGACCTTCTTCGCGGCGGGGGTCTCCACCTTCACCAGTGTCTGGGCCTGCTTGCCGCGATTGCGGATGGTCATGTAGCCGGCCCCGGTCATCCCGGCGGCGGCCGGCCGGCTCCAGGCCTGCACCACCTCCAGGCCGCCGGGCATGTGCGCGAGGGCGGGGGCGGCGAGAGTGGCCGCGGCGAGGGCGGCCGTGAGAATGAGCGTGCGCATGGTGCGTGTCCCTTAGTGGCTGTGATGGTGGCCGCCGGCTGCGGCGGGCGTGAGGCGAAGGGTGGGCGCCGGCCGCGGGGGGCGGTCCGGACCCGACGGCCTCTGGTCCCAGAGGACCTGAGCGGACCCGCAGGTCTGGGTCACCGGGAAGGTGAGTTCGCCGGCTTCGGCCGGCAGGCGGAACATGACCGCGAACTCGTCGAACTGGCCCTCCGGAAGCTCGCCTTCCCATGTGATGGCGCTCACCGCCGCTCCCTCGCGGACGATGGAGAGCTTCCAGCCCGGCTTCGGCTGGGGCCGGGCTGCCGGCATACCCGGAGGAATCGCAATGCTCAGCCTGGTGGTGGCCTGGCCGTCGCAGCCGTGGCCCACACGGAAGCGGACCACCTGGTAGGCGCCTGCCTTCGCCTCGGCAGGGTCGGCCACGACGTGAGCCGCAGCGGGAGTGGCGGCGAGCGCCGCGAGCGCGGCGAGACGGGTCAGTAGCGCCATGACAGGCCTCCAAAGACGGCGCGGCCCTCGCCGGGGAAGAAGACGGAGGTCGAGACGCCGGGCCGGCTGGCGTCTGTGACCGCGTTGAAGTTGGACACGTAGCGCTCGTTGGTCAGGTTGCGCGCCTCGAGGAAGACGGAGAGCCCGTCCGGACGCGTCCAGCCGCCTGCGATCCCTGTGAGGGTGTAGCCCGGCGCCCGCAGCGTGTTGGCGTAGTCGACGAAGGCGCCGCGGGGCACCCACTCGAGGTTGGGGGCGAGGAACCAGCCGCCGGGATGCTCCCACCGCAGCTCGGCGCGGTAGAGGTGCTCAGGAACGATCGGCAGCCTCCCGTGGCCGTAGACCCGATCCCCGTCGAACCGGAAGTCCGACCAGGCGTAGGTCTGGCGCAACCGCCAGCCGCGACCTAGCCTCAGGTCGACTGCCGCCTCCACTCCTCGGTGGACAGTCGGGCCGGCGTTGAAAGTGGCCACCGGAATCTGCGGCGTGACCTGGAACGTCAACAGCTCGTCCTCCACCTCCGCGCGATAGAGGATGATGTCCCACAGGGCCGGCCCCTTGCGGCCGCGGGTCCCGACTTCAAAGGTCCAGGCCGACTGCGGCTCGACGGGCGTGAAGGCCGGGAAGGGCCCGGTCTGGACGAGCGCGGAGAACGGCGGCGGCTCCACCGAACGCGTGAGGTTGGCGAACGCCTGGACCCCGCCCTCGCCTTCCCAGAGCAGTCCGACCCTGGGGGCGAGCCACTCGAACGACTTGCTGCGCAGGTGGTCGGCGATCCGCAGGTTCACGTACTCCCGGTCGGCGCGGGCGAGCCCGCCGCCCCCGACCAGGGCCAATTGGTCGGTCACGAACAGCCGCCCCTCGGCGAAGAGGTGGACCTCCCGTGCGTTCTGCCGCGACTGCGCCGTCAAGGGGCCGCGGGAGGATGCCAGGTTCACCCACTGTCGCGCGTCGAGGTCGCCCTGGCGGATCGCGGCGCCGGCGAACAGGTCGGCGCGCCGGCCGCCGAACTGTCCTTCCCAATCGAGGCGCAGATATGCGCCCAGGTTGCGGCTCTCCTGGTCGATGACCTGGAAGATCGGGTGGTCCAGGTCCTTCCAGGTGGCGTAGGCCGCCGCTTCCAGGACGGCCCCCTCTGCGAGCCGCCAGCGGGCCTGCAGCGTGGCGCGGACCGCGCGCATGTTGCGCTGGTAGTCGCCGGAGATGTTCGCCGCCGCCGCCATCTTCGGCGCCTGCAGCGCCTGCTGAAGCGTCAGCGAGCCGGGGATCTCCTGTTCGACGTTGTGGCCGCTGAGGGTCAGCCGCCCCTCGCCATCGTCGCCGAACGAGCGGCCGAAGCTGGCGGTGAGATGTTTCGCCGTCTGGTCGCTGTGGGCGCGCCAGCCGTTGGCGGTGATGGCGGTCGCGCCGACGAAGGCGTCCACCGCGTCCCATCGGCCTCCCCATTCGGCATGCGCCCGCAGCGTCCGCCACGAGCCGCCGTCCACGCGCAGGCGCCCGCCCTCGGCCGTGCGACCGGTTGGGCTCACATAGTTCACAGCCCCGCCGAGCGCGGCCGCGCCGAACCGCAAGGCGTTGCCGCCCTTGTAGACCTCGACGTACCTGGCGAGCAGCGGATCCATCAGCTGGAAGTCGCCGGAGCCGTCCGCCTCGTTGAACGGCACGCCGTCCTGGGCCAGCAGGACGCCGCGGTTGTGGTTCGGGTTGCCGATGCCCGAGCCGCGGATGGACAGGCGGGAATCCTCGCCGGCCTTCTTCTGGGCGAACACGCCAGGAACGTCCCGAAGGACCTCGGCTAGGCCCTGGGCGTAGCGGCGATGGAGGGACTCGGCGGAAACCACAGCGACACCGCCGGGGGTCTCCGACAGGCGGGCGCGGGCCCCGGCGACGACGGGCGCGTCGTCCGGGTCAGGTCGGGCGGTGACGATGACGGTCTCGACCGTCGGCGGCGGCTCAGCCGCCGCTGTGCCGGGTAGCACGAGGAGCGCCGCGGTGACGCCGCAGCGGCAAAGCTTGAACATGATAACCTATGCGCACGAGAGGACGGGGCGCGCGGCCGCTCAGCCGCGCGGGCGGATCGTCAGATCGTGCGGTGCGGCGGGGCTCGGCTGGGGGGGCGCGGCGGGGCGCGGATCGCGGGGCGGACCCGCTGGCGCGTGGGTGCGGTGAACGTCGCCGTCCCGGTGTAGGCCACTGGCGCGACGGCCGGGGCCGGAGGCGCGAGGGCTGCGGTGAGCGCCCCCACGCAGTCGGGGCAGGGCAGGCCGGCGAAGGGGGCGACGGGCGCGCCGTCCTCGCCGACGGCGACCACCTGCCGGCCTTCGGTCGTGCAGAACTCGATCTGCGTCGCGCCGGCGGCGGTGGCGGCCAGGGCGGCGGCGGGCAGCAGGGCCTGCGCGAGCAGCGCCAGCACCCCGATCAGGGCGGCGAGGGCCCGGCGGCCTCTGATGCTGCGGTTTGTGCGGGCCGTCGGCATGCTGACGCGGTCATACGCCGCCGCGGCTATTTCTCAAGGCTGCATCGCTGGGCATAAGGGGCTGCAACAAGGGAGTCGGGATGGAAGGGCACGGCGGGCCAGGCGCATACAAGGACCTCGTCCTGTTTCTGGCGACGGCCGCGGTCGTCGTGCCGCTGTTCCGCCGCTGGCGGATCAGCCCGATCCTCGGCTTCCTGGGCGCCGGCGTGCTGCTCGGACCGCAAGGCCTGGGGCGGCTGGGCGCCGAACTGCCCTGGCTGCAGTACTTCACGGTCGACAACCCGGACGAGATCGCCCAGCTCGCCGAGTTCGGGGTCGTCTTCCTGCTGTTCATGATCGGCCTGGAGCTGTCATGGGAGCGGCTGCGGCTGATGCGGCGCTACGTGTTCGGCCTCGGCGCCGCCCAGGTGACGCTCTGCCTGACGGCGATCGCCGCGGCCGCCATGGCGCTCGGCCATCCGCCGGCGACCGCAGCGGCGATCGGTGCGGCCCTGGCGCTGTCCTCCACCGCCATCGTCATGCAGATCCTGGCCGACGAGAAGCGGCAGCACTCCCAGGCGGGGCGGGCGACCTTCTCGGTGCTGCTGTTCCAGGATCTGGCGGTCGCCCCCATCCTGGTGACCCTGGCGGTGCTCGGCCGCGGCGATGACGAGGTGCTCTCGCCGCGCCTGCTGCTGGCCTTCGCGCCCGCGGCCATCGCCCTGTTCGCCCTCGTCGTCGGCGCCCGCCTGCTGCTTCGGCCGATGTTCCGCTCCGTGGCGCGGGCCAAGAGCGAAGAGCTGTTCATGGCCGCCTCGCTGCTGGTGGTGATCGGCGCGGGCATGGCCAGCGCCTTCGCCGGCCTGTCCATGGCGCTCGGCGCCTTCGTGGCGGGCCTGCTGCTCGCCGAGACCGAGTTCCGGCACGAAGTCGAGGTGACCATCGAGCCGTTCAAGGGCCTGTTGCTGGGGCTGTTCTTCGTGTCCGTCGGCATCCAGCTGGACATCACCCTGCTCGCCGCCAATCCGCTGACCATCGTCTCGATCACCGTCGGCCTGATCGTCCTCAACGCCAGCGTCGTCTTCCTGCTCGGCCGCCTGTTCAAGCTGACGACCCAGGCCTCGCTGGAATCGGCGCTGCTGCTGGCCGGAGGCGGCGAGTTCGCGTTCGTCATCC
>JAESGR010000792.1_pt1 | contig 15036 bp, 13 predicted proteins | sample 9269771 | NCBI WGS metagenome assembly JAESGR01 (sample SAMN15739572, study PRJNA653492) | algae metagenome | isolation source: Chroococcus sp. CMT-3BRIN-NPC107 and co-occurring heterotrophs from well... | place: USA: Clark Mountains Wilderness, California | collected 2010-04-18
AACACTTGCAGGAGCGAGTGAGTGAACTGTTGAAGAATTTAGGACTTGATGTCATCACATCATTGACAGGATGGGCATACATTCTTGACGCTTTATCTGTGGCTGGCATTTAGAAAAATGGTATAGACAAAAACCCTGCTTATCCAAAAGCGATCTCTGAACTCAAAGCCGCTAAAAAGCTCCCCGAAATTGTAAAACTGCGGCAGATTAAGTATCTCAATAATATTGTGGAACAAGACCATCGCGGTATTAAACGATTAGTCAAGCCAGGGATGGGGTTTGGCTCCTTTAATACCGCAAGGCGTACCATCAGAGGATATGAAATCATGAACATGATGCGGAAAGGACAAGTTATTGGCGTTCCCAGGGGAGCAATCATTGAGCGGATTATCTTCCTCCATCAAATCTTTGGGGTAGTTGCATAATCTGAACTCCTGAAATAAGGGCTTTCTGTCCTCACAAGGTTTTTGCAACACAACCGCGTGACCTCCTTACTTATCCAACAATCTCCTGATGCACTAACGTATTCTACTCATGGTCAACCAACAGGTAGACCTTGGCGATAGGCATTAATCTGGCTACTTCTATCAAACCTTACCCAATTTTTGCAACATAACCAGAATTTGTGCAAGAGTTTTATTTTAATAAGTAATTGCTTCAATCTCTAGCACTGATAAAATTTTACTATTTATTTAGTATCTCTATTTTTAAAATAAAATTAATGTAATTTATTATTTTGTACATTAATTACTGTCTAGAGTTTTTTGATATTTTTGAACTTTTACACTTATAAAATAAATGTATAGGTTGATTCATATTTTCTATCAATGATGTATATCTTTTTACAGATATAGGTCTAGAAACCCTATTAAATAAACTCATGAAATTAAATTAGAAATAGGATTTTATTATGAATAAACAGCAGATTCCTCGTAGAGGCTTAGTATATTGCTTGCTGTTGATCTCCCTAGGATTTGCAGGTGCTTGTAGTAAAACTTCAGCTAATAATTCAGGTAATACTGCTAATAAAAAAGTAATTCGGATTGCGATCGCAACTCAAGATCAAACAATTAATACGGCGACTGGTGGCTCAGTGATTCGCGAAGAGAAGTTACTAGAAAAATATCTTCCTAAAACTGGAAAGTATGCAAATGTTGAGTACAACATTGAGTGGTCAAGCTATACATCTGGTCCACCAATTACTAATAAAATGCTGGCAAATCAAATTGATATCGGCATGATGGGCGATTTTCCAGCGACTATTAACATGACTACGTTTCAAAACAAGGGAAATGGGGTTAAAACGCTCTATATTGCTACTTTAGGCTACAGTCCAACGGGAGCAGGAAACGCTGTATTAGTTCCCAAAGATAGCCCAGTAAAAACTCTAGCAGATTTGAAAGGAAAAGAAGTTTCTGTACCCTTTGGCTCGGCGGCTCATGGAATGCTACTTAAAGCGCTCAAAAACGAAGGAGTCAATGCAGAAAAAGATTTAACTTTAGTGAGCCAAGCACCAGAAGTAGGGGGGAGCAATTTAAAAACGAATCAAATTGCGGCTCATGCTAATTTTGTTCCCTTTGGTGAATTGTTTGCCTATCGCGGTTTTGCCAGAAAAATATTTGATGGTGCTCAAATAGGAACTCCAACTTTTCACGGTGTTTTAGTGCGCTCGGATTTTGCTGAAGAAAACCCTGAAATAGTTACGGCTTATCTCAAAGCTTTATTGACAGCAAATAAAATGTTTCAAGAACAACCAGAAGCCGTCGCCACCAAGGTAGAAAAATGGTCTAGCGTAGAACGAGAAGTAGTGTATATGTTCCTAGGACCTTCTGGATTGCAACAATTAAATCCGGCGATCGCTCAAGTTAATTTTGATGCGCTCAAAAATAGTGTTGTTACTTTAAAGCAGTTAGGTAAGTTAGATGACAGCGTTAATCCAGAAGACGTGACTAAATGGGCAGATGATAGCTATTTACGCCAAGCTATGCAAGAAATGGGACTTGACTATGACAAGGTAGCTAAGGCGAAAGCGTTAGTTGTTAACGGTAAAGATGCTCAAACTAATGAGGAAATTGTCAAACCAAAAATGGCGGCTCAAATCTGGCTCGAAGGCGAGGATAAAGTCATGAGTTTTGCCTCGATTGCAAATATGATGGCAATGTTGCAAAAGCTTAAAGCAGAAGGAAAAGAAACTGCGGGCGTAATCTTCGTACACGATCGTGATCGCGGTTGGAAGCTATTTGCGGAAAATTCTTTCTTTGTCCAAAACGGGAAGGAAATTTCTGCTTTTTTAACGGAGCAAGAGGCTCAGACATTTGCTAATAAATCGGGGGCTAAAGTTGCAAATTTTCAAGGGCTTCAGCAATCTATAGCTCAAAAAACATCTATGTTATTAGGAGCAAATTGATATGGCTGGCTCATCAACGAAGACTTCGCGTTCCCTATTAGGCAACTTGATCGCCGCGATCGCCCGGTACAAAAAAGGCAATCGTGCGAGTAAGAAGTCGCTAATTAACCCAAAAACATTTAGACGCTGTTTGTCTCTAGTATTGTTTTTCGGGATTTGGCAACTACTATGTCAAACCAAATTCAACTTCTTCATCAATTTTGAAAACGTACCCTCTCCGGTAGAAGTTGTCGGCGCTACGGTAGATTTTGTTAAGAGCAATCCCACTAAGCATATTCAAGCCAGTGCATTTAGAGTTTTAACTGGCTTTGCAACGGCGGCGGTGCTGGGCATTAGCTTGGGGATTTTAATTGGTTGGTTCCAAAAAATTGAAGACTTGATCTTTCTCCCTCTAGAAATATTAAGACCAATTCCTGCGGTTGCTTGGATACCCTTGGCGATTTTGATGTTTCCTAATGCGGAAGCTGGGATGATTTATTTAACTTTTGTTGGTGCTTTCTTCCCGATTCTCATCAGCACAATTCGCGGTGTAGAAAGCACAGATATGTTGCTGCTACGAGTTGGTCAGTCTTTGGGCGCAAAACAGTGGCATATTTTTAAAGATATCGTTGTTCCCGGAGCGATGCCCAGTATTGCTAGTGGTTTAGTAATTGGCATGGGTAACTCTTGGTTTTGCTTAGTTACGGCAGAAATTTTGGCAGGTAGGTATGGCGTTGGTTACATCACTTGGGAATCCTATGTCACGTCTAACTACCCGCCAATTGTGATGGGGATGTTACTGATTGGTTTGATGGGGGCGTTTAGTGCTTATGCCGTGGATCGCCTGACTTGTTTGCTCATGCCTTGGCGAATTACGAAAAAGAAAAGTGTGTAAGGTTGCTTGGAGGTCTAAATATTGTGGCAGTAGTGGTAGAAAAGAACCTAGTACAGAGGGTTAGAGGCTTTGTAGAAGTAGAAAACTTATCGGTTTCCTTCAAACGCAAAGGGCATTGCGTTCAGGTGTTGGACTCGGTGAATTTTAAGATAACTCCTGGTGAATTTGTTTGTCTATTAGGTCCGTCCGGTTGTGGTAAGTCAACTATTTTGAATGCGATCGCCGGATTTATTCAACCTACTAGCGGTTTTGTTTTTGTCAATAAGCGTCATGTCGATGCGCCTAGCGCTGATCGTGGTTTTGTTTTTCAGCAATACTCTTTATTACCTTGGAAGACAACTTTTGAAAATGTCGAGTTTGGGTTAAAAATTAAGGGAACACCCAAGGCAGAACGAACGGAATTAGTAGATTACTATCTCAATCTGGTTGGTTTGTCTAAGCATCGTCATTCCTACCCGCACCAACTTTCCGGCGGAATGCAACAACGGGCAAGTATTATTAGAGCTTTGGTCAATTCTCCCTCAGTTTTACTCATGGATGAACCGTTTGCTGCCTTAGATGCCCAAACTAGGCACATGATGCAGGAACTTTTGCTATCGATTTGGAGCGATCTAAAAACAACAGTTATTTTTGTTACTCACGATATTGAGGAAGCCTTATTTTTGAGCGATCACATTTTTGTCATGGGGGTAAATCCAGGCAGAATTAAGCAGCAAATAGATGTCACTCTAGCGCGTCCCCGTCATGTAGATAGTATGCTTTCACCAGAGTCTATCGCCCTTAACCGTCAGGTATTTGAGTTGATTCGCGAGGAAACTCTTAAAAGCATGGAAGCTGACTAAAGTTAACTCTGCACTTTTTGCAGAAATTCCGGTTGAATCCAGCGATCAAGGTTAATTGTTTTTAAGCTTTCGTTACCGGGAATTAGACTAAGTTGGGCAATATGTCCCTCAATCCAGTCGGGACGGATTGTAACTTCCGAAAAAAAGCGCTCTGGCTGATTTTTGTGGTAATTAGTGCTAAGTAGGCGGGAAATTATTTCGCTATCTAGATTTGACCACTGGCTAATTAGGGAAAGTGCAGATGGAGTAGTGGCATACCAATATTGGGCTGCACTCAAAGCTCTAAGGTAGGCGATCGCAATTTCTGGATGCTGCTCTGCTAAGGAGGCACTCACAACTACACCATAAAAAGCAGGTAGGATACTTGGATTGTTGCCTTGCAAGTAACGAAACTTCCCTTGGTTATAAGCAATATCGTGAAAAGGAGCAAAGTGGGCGTATCCATCTACTACAGTTGGAGAGCCAAAGGGATGAGCAATGTCTGAATTTTCTAGCGCCGCCAGCTTAACTTCTGTCAAAATGTTAGCGAAGTTAAGACTCCGCATTACCATCCCGTGCGCCGAAGAACTAAACGGGACAGCAATAGTTCTCCCGCGCAAGTCTTCGATGCTTTGGATTTTGGACTCATTTGGCACAATTACCGCATTGCAGGAGCCATCGGGATTTGTGGAAACAAAGCTAACTAAGCGAGTTTGTCTTGTAGCGCCTTGCTGTACGGCGCTGAGTAATAAAGGGTAGTCGCCCAAAATACCTATATCTAGCTCCCCAGAATGCAACCCTTGAACAATGGGCGCTCCGGTAGAGTAGTCACGCCAGCGAGTTTGATATTGAGTAGAACTGTAGCGTCCTGTTTTTGGTAAAAAGTGTTCTAGCAATCCCAAGCGTTGAATTATCAACCCGGCTGTTACCGTTGTGATGGTGCTGTTTTGAATCCCAATTGACAAATTAAGCGTTTCAGGGCGTTGGGGAGTAGGACGAAGAACTAGACTAGGCGATCGCCAACGTGTAGGTTTCGGTTGATCGAGTTGAACTTCTGCTTGCTGATTTTCCAGCAAAGCGACAAACTTTTGCACCGGATTTGAACTACGCCGCGCTGTTTGTCGCTCTTTTTGGGCGATTGCGCTCTGGTTTAAGCGTCGAGGTAGCAGCACAAAAATATTGCTTGATAGAGCAAATTCTTGAAGTGGAATTGCGGTTAATCTTCCCGATTGGCATTCTGTTGTAAATTCTAAATTAGAGGCAAAACCTAGATAATTTCCTTGGGTGATAAAGGTTCGCATCAAAGCAGAAGTCTCTACTATCTCTACTAAAGGAAAGTCATTAAGAGTTAACCCCAATTCGTGCAAGCGAGATTCAAAAACTAAGCGACTAGGAGAACCCCCAGGTAGCATTACCCAAGGCTCTTTTTTTAGTTCTTGCAAGCTCCACCAATTTTTTTTAGCTAAGACATGATTTGAAGCAACTAGCAAGCGATAGTCAATAGTAGCGATCTCCCTTGCGGAAACTTCATCAAATTCCGAGCAATCAATATCTGAAATTCCTACATCAATCTGGCTGCTTGTTAAAGCCCGATACAGAAACTCTGCCGATTCAAATACTATATATTGCGTTGTAATTCCCGGATACTGTTGGCGGTATTTGAAGATAATTTCTGGCAACCATTCACTAGCAATAGCTGCGGTACAACCTATCTTTAAATGACCAAATTTACCTTCCTTAATTTCCTCAATCTTTGCTAGTAGTTGATTTTCCGTTTCAACTAATCTGTGACCTTCTTCATACAAAAAAGCTCCTACTTCTGTTAGTTGAATTTTGCGACCTAATCGATAAAAAAGTGGTGTTTTTAATTCTGACTCTAAATTTTTTATTTTAACGCTAACCGCAGGTTGAGTCAGGCTCAAAGCATCGGCGGCTTCTGTAAAACTCAGATTTCTCGCAACTTCCAAGAACGCTTTAACTTGATTAATTTCCACAACCGTTAACTCCGAAAATTTTTAAAAACATTTATAAAAATATTTTATGATTCTATAAAAAACAAACATAGCAAACAGTATTAACTGCTACAAAATAGCATTGAAATTGATTAAATAGTTTATTAAAATAAAGAAGACAAAAACAAGTTCTAATTAATTTTGTTTGCATCTCTAAAAGTTTTTCGTAGTGACAAAGAGGGGTGAAGAAGTGAATACTCAATGGATGAAGACAGATGTTTTAATTGTTGGTGGTGGAACCGCCGGGACAATGGCAGCAATTAAAGCAAAACAAGCAAATCCCCAAGGCGATGTACTGATTTTAGAAAAAGCAAATATTCGCCGCAGTGGAGCGATCGCAATGGGAATGGACGGTGTAAATACTGCCGTTATTCCTGGTAATTCTACCCCCGAACAATACGTCCGCGAAATCACTATTTCTAACGATGGTATCCTCAATCAAAAAGCAGTTTATCAAACTGGAAAATTAGGTTTTGAGGTCATTCAAGAGCTTGAAAGTTGGGGCGTAAAGTTTCAAAAAGATGCTCAAGGCGACTATGACTTAAAGCAGGTGCATCGAGTTGGTAAATACGTCTTACCTATGCCAGAAGGTAAAGACCTCAAGCAAATTTTGACTAGACAAGTAAAGCGACATAAAGCCAGAGTTACCAATCGAGTAATGGCTACCCGCGTTTTAGTCAAAGATGGACGAGCGATCGGTGCAGTAGGTTTTGACGTGCGAAACGGCGATTTTGTCGTTATTCAAGCAAAAGCCGTCGTTCTGTGTACCGGAGCTTCTGGAAGGCTAGGTTTACCCGCTTCTGGCTACCTCTACGGAACTTACGAAAACCCCACCAACGCTGGAGATGGCTACTCGATGGCTTATCATGCTGGGGCAGAACTCACCAATATTGAGTGTTTCCAAATCAATCCGTTAATTAAAGATTACAACGGGCCAGCCTGCGCCTACGTTGCTAGTCCCTTCGGTGCGTATACCGCCAATGCGGAAGGCAATCGCTTTATCAGTTGCGACTACTGGAGTGGTCAAATGATGCTGGAAGTATGGAAGGAATTAAATTCTGGTAAAGGGCCCGTCCAACTCAAGATGACTCATTTAGACGAAGATACAATCGCCGAAATTGAGACTATCCTCTGGGCAAACGAGCGTCCAAGTCGCGGGCGATTCCATGAAGGTAGAGGCGAAAACTACCGCACTCATGGAGTGGAAATGAATATTTCCGAAATTGGCTTATGTAGCGGTCATAGCGCGTCAGGAGTCTGGGTAAACGAAAAGGCAGAAACTACGGTTTCTGGACTATATGCCGCCGGAGATATGGCAAGCGTTCCCCACAACTACATGATTGGCGCATTTGTATTTGGTCGGTTGGCGGGTACAAATGCCGTAGATTATATTGCTGACTTAGAACATATCGAACCCGATGCAGAGTTTTTAGAGGCAGAAAAGACCCGTATATATGCGCCGATGACCCGACCAAATGGTGTTCCCCACACCCAAGTAGAGTATAAGTTGCGTCGCTTGGTCAACGATTATCTTCAACCACCAAAAGTAGATAACAAAATGAAGATTGGGTTGCGTAACTTTGAGCGCTATCAAGAAACCTTGGACTTAATGGGTGCAAGAGATCCTCATGAATTGATGCGCTGCATGGAAGTTCACTTTATCCGTGACTGTGCAGAAATGGCTGCAAGAGCTTCGTTATATCGAAAAGAAAGCCGTTGGGGACTATATCATTACCGCGTGGAATATCCAGAGAAAAACAACGAAGAATGGTTTTGTCACGTCAATTTAAAAAAGGATTCATCAGGAGAAATGTTTTTATTCAAACGCCCTGTAGAGCCTTACATCGTAGACGTTGATATCGAAACAGAAGTCTATGACGTAGCAGTACGTTAGCAATCAATACGGTTCGGATAACTAAAAACTGAGACTTGTCAGATGCTGAAAGGCTACTATTCTCGTGGTTTTGTCCAGAACATTGGCAATTACAAACCTTAACCGAACAGTATTGCGTTAGCAATGTCTCTACATTGCTAACGTCTAATTAACAATCGCCAAAAAGGATGAATTTTATGGCACTAACAACGCAAAGAGTAGATGTTCCAGTAATCGTAGACGAATCAAAGTGTCTAGAAAAGTGTACTGCCTGTATAGAAGTATGTCCCTTGGATGTACTGGCAAAAAACCCTGAGACGGGCAAAGCTTATATGAAATACGACGAGTGCTGGTTTTGCTTACCGTGTGAAAAGGAATGTCCCACCAACGCGATTACCGTGCAAATTCCATTTTTATTACGATAAGGAGTTATCAATGAGCAATGATATTGATTCTGAGTTAAACCAATGGCTAGAAATGCTCCAGTCGCCTGACCTAAGCGATCGCCTAGTTGCGATCAAAAGTCTTCAACATCTAGGTGATGAGGATGCTCTAGAACCTCTAATTGCAGCTTTAGGCGACGAAAGCCTTGCAGTACAGAAACTAGCAGTAACCGCGCTTTGGGAACTTGCTAACCCTAAAGCAGTGCCAGCTTTACTAGAGTGTCTTGCCTCCCCAGACTTGGAGATTCGTGCCGAAGCACTCTCAGCTTTGGGCGAACTTATTTCCCCCGATCGCCTACTGCTATTATTAGACGCGCTGCATCGAGAGGATCTAAATATGCAACTTAATGTGCTGATTTTGCTGCGAAAGATTCACGATGCTCAGTCTTTGCCTTACATTCTACCCTTTTTTGAATCAGAAAATGCCCAACTAAGAGAAGCCGCCGTAACTACATTACGTTATCTCAACCAAGTAGAGAGATGCGATCTCGCAATTCTTTTACTGTCTGACCCCGACGACAGCGTGCGTCGAGCTACAGTTTTAACTTTGGGACACTTGGCAGACTCTGAAGTAGTGCCGCGCCTCTGTCAAGTGCTAACTTCCGATCTAGATTGGCAAGTACGTCGTAATGCCGCAAAGTCCTTAGAACTTCATGCCGATCCTGCGGCAGTGGTGGCTTTAGAATTGGCGATCGCTGACGAGCATTGGCAGGTACGAAAGTTTGCTCTCCAAGCATGGCAAAAAACTCCCGATAACCGGACAATGCCAATTTTAATTCAAGCGCTAACTGACGAATACTCCGATGTCCGTAGAGAAGCCGCGAAATCTCTTGCAGCTTTAAAAAATCCCGCCGCTCTAAACGCCCTTCAGCAGTCTTTGGACGACCCGGACAGAGACGTATGTATCTACACGCAAAGAGCCATTGAGACGATCCAAGCAGCCACGCCAGAGATATCTAATGCCTAGCCATCAGTCCCCTTTTCGGCAATCTCCCGTAGAAGAGCGAGAGCCTCTACCCCCCGATCCGATTAGCGAAGTTCGTACTCAAGAAGTTGTCTGTTGCCTCAAACAGGTAATTGAACCAACCTTGAACAACGATATTATCAGCTTGGGAATGGTGCGAAATCTGCGGGTTGTAGAAGGTTATATTTATCTCCGCCTTTATATAGGCAGACACCAGCACGATCTGCAAGCAGAAATTCAACAGATACTTGCGCCCTTAACTTGGTGTAAAAAAACTTATATCCAAGTTTGTACAATTCCTGGCGTAAAAACTACCTTAGCAATTTCTAGCGGTAAAGGTGGGGTAGGCAAGTCTACAACTTCTGTCAATTTAGCAATCGCGCTTAGCTTGCAAGGAGCAAAAGTTGGTTTGCTGGATGCGGATGTTTACGGGCCCAATGTTCCCCAAATGTTGGGACTAGGACAGAGTGAGGTAAAAGTAATTGAAACTCCCAACGGTCAAAGGTTTCTGCCTCTAGAAGCTTATGGTATTAAAGTTATGTCAGTGGGGTTATTAGCAGAACCGGAACATCCCCTAGCTTGGCGAGGGCCTGTTTTACACAAGATCGTCACTCAGTTTATTCACGAAGTGGAATGGGGAGAACTTGATTATTTGCTGATCGATCTGCCTCCGGGGACGGGAGACGCTCAAATCACTATCGTTCAAGAAAGCCCAATCTGTGGAGTTTTGCTGGTTACAACTCCTCAACAGGTGGCGGTTTCTGATGTTCGGCGCAGTATCCATATGTTTCGCCGGGTGGGTATTCCGGTGTTGGGGATTATTGAAAATATGAGCTACTTAATTTGCGGTAAGTGTGGAGAGCATACTCCAATTTTTGGTAGTGGCGGCGGAAAACAGTTATCTTCAGAACTCCACGCGCCAATGCTTGGACAAATCCCCATCGATCCGCTTCTTTGTACGGGTGGTGATACCGGAGCGCCTCTAACCCTAGCAAACCCAGATTCTACCGTGGGTCAAGTGTTTGTACAAATGGCTAAGGCGATCGCAACAACTTTTGACGACTGATTAATTTTTCTATTTTTCAAATAATGAGGTTGCTGTGCGGCATAGTTTGAAGCTGAAAGTGCAGGCACGATTTACTAAAAAATCTGCGGCAATTAGACTACAGCGCTGGTTATTGCAAATGCTTCCAGGGGTAAACTTAACTGCTGGATTAGCTTTTTTGGCGATTTTGATGCGATCGCATTTCGGACTAAATTTCTTTAGCTCTTTAACTTGGGCAATTCTGCTCGGAATGCTGGTTCGCAATACTGTCGGTGTTGCTCAAGTTTACCAACCAGGAATTACTTTTTCTCTCAAGCGGATTCTCAAGTTAGGTATTATCTTACTAGGAATGCAACTAAGTCTAGGTCAAGCGATTTCTATTGGCTCTATTGGACTATTCGTTGCAGTCGCTTCTGTAGTTAGCACCTTCTTTTTTACTTGTTGGATCGGACAACGGCTAAAAGTTAGCAAAAAACTGACCCAGTTAATTGCTGGAGGCACATCAATTTGCGGTGCGGCAGCGGTAGTAGCAGTTGGCACAGCAATTGATAGCTCCGAGGAAGATACGGCTTATGCTGTTGCTTTGGTCACAGTGTTTGGCGCTGCTTCGATGCTAATTTATCCGTTATTACCTGCTTTACTTGACCTGACCCCGCAAGCCTATGGTTTATGGTGTGGTGCTTCTATTCATGAAGTCGTTCAGGCGATCGCTGCGGCTTTTGAAACAAATCCGCTTAGTGGTGAAGTAGCAACAATTGCGAAATTGTCGCGGGTAATGCTATTAGCGCCGATTACACTATTATTAGGTTTGTTCTCCGTAGATCGGACGGCAGAACAATCGCGTAAATTGCCGATCCCCTGGTTTGTGCTAGGTTTCATTATTTTAATCTTAATTAATAGCCTCAACTTTATTCCTGAGACTTTGAGAATAGCGATCATTGATATCAATCAGTTTCTACTAACTACTGCTTTAGCTGCAATGGGTTTAGGAACTAATATTCAGTGTATTAGACAGCTAGGAATCAAGCCTATCTATTTAGGAACAATCTCTTGGTTATTTATTTCCCTAGCAAGTCTTGGCTTGATAAAGTTACTTTATTAAACTTTTGGGAACTTTCCTTTCTTGCTTATTCTTTGCAACACACCCTCATACTTACGCACTACTGAATTCTTGCCGCCCCAACTACTTAAATATTTAAGTAGTTGAGTTTTCAAGTACGCGATTTTAATCAATCCTCCAATAACTCCTAAATCAACTCACTAAACTTGCGTTTTTGACCTTCCCGCAGCAGGAGTATCCTTATCTCTTAGTAGGTGTCCTTCTTTATATATGCCGTCACCTGTTCGTAGTCAGAATGCGATCACTTGCCTTTAGGTCTTCCCCGTTTTAGGGGGCTGCTCTGCTGCCTCCGCTAACTGGGGTTGGTTTGCTTCTACTTCCTGTTCTAAAGCTGCGGCGAAAAGAGTGCCAGGATTAGAGGAGGCTGTAGCTGACGCTGTATCACCGCACTGGCTGCGTCATGCTCATGCGAGTCATGCAATGGATCGCGGCGCTCCGGTTCACTTAGTCAAGGAAACTTTAGGTCATGCAAACATTGCTACAACTGGGCGCTACCTTCATGCGCGACCAACTGATAGTTCTAGTTTGTACTTGGACTCATGAGAACATCCAATTGAAATTGAAAACGCTGCACTTAGACTAATCCCGTGACTACCGCGAGGTATGACAGGCAAGGAGAAGCGGCACTAGCGTATAGGCGGCGAGTCTGCTGCATACTCTTTATGAGTGATGATAATTCTGATTTAGACAATATTTAGCTTTCACGAGAATTTTGTTTAAGCTATACCTCTTTGTATTTAAATTCCTGTTTATCCAACAACGTTACTTTGATTTTTTGTCAAAAAGACCTTAATTGTATCTTTGATTTGCTATTATTTTCCAGCAAAGTTATTGTAGTCTCAATACTTCTTGGTTAAGGATTAAACAGAATTCACAATGGCAAAAGAAAGCCGTTGCCGTTTGACTTCCATTCCCGTGTGTATTGGTTTCTTGGATGAGAACTTTGAACGGGTTTTTTTGACGACACGAGGATTACTTCTGCCAAGCCTTGGTAAAATCTTCTGCTCTAAAATCTCCTGGATTAGACGAGAGTAAAAAAAGGGAGTTGTTGGGGTTGAAGATCCTGAAAATCAGGAAGGGCCCGCTGAATCACTTTGAGGGTGCAAGTATTACCCAGACGTAATGGAGATATTCCCGCTTTTTGTGCCGCCGTGAACATTAAACAGCGAATAACGTAGTGTCCGAGAAGCCAACCATAAATTTCTTGCACGACTTCACGGGGTTTGAGAGAACGGATAGGAGTTTTGCGACCATTTAAATGAGTTTTGAGTTCATCAATCGTATTTTCAATCTCCCAGCGTTGATGATATTCAGTCGTTAGCAATAAGGCTGGAAACAAAATAGTATCCCTCAAACTGGTAATCAAATGGTATGTCTGGGGTTGCTCATCCACATCAATACTGTATTCAATTACTCTGACCTGAATTGGTTGAGCGCCTTTTTTCTTTGATTTACCATCTGGATAAATCCAACTCAGATAGGAGCCATCATCCAAAACTTGTTCGATTGAGAATTTGACATTCGCTGGCACTCGACCCAGATAATCACACTCTTGTTTTAGAGTCTGTTGCACCATCACATAGGAATGCAGTCCTCTATCCCACATCAGCAACATCCCTTGGGTGACAGAACGTAGCAGTTTTTTTGCTCGTACCCGCTCCCCAACTCGATAGGGAGACATCACGGCATCCACGATTAAATGTGTTCCCGCTTCCACTAGCATGACTAACCGCACTTTAGGAAATGCGGCTCTGGTACCAGGACGGCTGCCTGGATAACCAAAAACTTTAGCATTGGTCATAGAATCTGGTACATCCAGCACTGTCCCATCCACAGCCATGACTCGCAGTCCTCCTAAAAAGGCCCCTGGAGTTTCTGGCGTGGCTAGTGGGCGCACAGTGCGAGCAAATAGTTGGCTCATGACTCAATACCTCTCGTTGTCTTGCCTCACTAATCGAGGCACTATTCGGCACTCGCCAATATTTCCCTAGTGGCTCTTTATGGATTCCAGGGATCTGGGACCAAGGGGGTAATTAAAAGGGTATAATGCCTATTTAAACTAGCTTTGAGTGCTTTCCTTACCGTGACTATCCCTGTGCTGATTAACCTCAAGACCTTGATTGACGAGCAGAAGTGCTACGAAACAGTGCGCCAACTACGATGGCCAGAAGGGGTAACTTGTGGCAAATGTGATTCAAAGCATGTGGTCAAACGAGGTTTCGATGAAACTCAGTCTCATCGCCAGCGCTATCAATGTCAGACTTGTCAATCCCGGTTTGATGACTTAAGCGACACAATTTTCGCCGGGCATCATCAACCCTTGCAGACTTGGATTCTCTATCTGTATTTAATGGGCTTGAATCTCTCGACGCACCAAATTGCGGCTGAACTCGACCTCAACAAGGACGACACGCAGCAGATGACGAGTCAACTGCGTTCGGGCATCGTGGAGAAAAAAACTAACGTCATCTTGTCAGGTGTGGTTGAATGTGACGAACTCTACCTAATTGCTGGCTTCAAAGGCCAACCAGCCGAGGTCAGAAAAAGGGGCGAACTGGTCGCTCCAGGCGGTTAAAAGCCAAGCCTGGACGCGGAACATTGGCGAAAGAGAAACCGCCAATCTTCGGGATGATTCAACGCGGAGGTGAAGTTGTCCTGCAAATGCTGTCCAATGTCAAACAAGCTACTATTGCACCTTTGATTCAAAGTCTGATTGTAGTCGGAACACTGATTTATACAGATGAATATAGCATTTATGCTCGTCTAACTGAATGGGGATATGAACACAAACAGGTCAATCACGGACAAAGAGAATATGCCCGAGACGACGATGGTGATGGGTTTTGTGAAGTCCATGTCAATACGATGGAAGGATTCTGGTCATTGTTACGCTCTTGGTTACGGCCACATCGCGGGATTTTTCAAGATAAACTGCCGCTCTATTTGGGTTTCTTTGAGTTCGTTCACAATGTCAAAAAACGGGGCAAAACCCTGTTGCCATCTCTATTAGAGTGTCTTCTCAAGTAGATCCCTAGAATCCATAAAGAGCCGAAAAAGTTAATACTGCGGCGCAACAACTTTTCCCATTGCGTTTTATCCCCAGCTTCTTTCACTTTTGACAATTCCAGAGAGGGAAAGTTTGGTGCATGAGTTAAAGACGTTTGATGTTTGCGGAAATCAATTTTTCTTGTTCCTTTTATTTGGTTACAAGTAACGCAGAGAGTTTGCAAGTTATCTAACAAGTGATTCCCACCGTAATATTTAGGATTTAGATGATCTACTTGCAGCAAACGGCGACTGTTTTCACCACAACAAAGGCAGCAGAAACCGTCTCGTGTTTTGACTTGCTTTTCTAAGTACAGGACAAAAACTGTAGCACTTGCATAAACTCACTCATTTTCTGGTCGAGGTTGAGTAGGATATTACGTAGATGATCCAAGCCATAGCGAAAGATGCTTTTGGCTTTGCGTCCATGCT
>JAESGR010000793.1_pt1 | contig 15012 bp, 11 predicted proteins | sample 9269771 | NCBI WGS metagenome assembly JAESGR01 (sample SAMN15739572, study PRJNA653492) | algae metagenome | isolation source: Chroococcus sp. CMT-3BRIN-NPC107 and co-occurring heterotrophs from well... | place: USA: Clark Mountains Wilderness, California | collected 2010-04-18
ACCCTGTCGGGCGGGCAGTCGCGGCGCATCGAGATCGCCCGCTCCCTGATCCACGAGCCGCGCCTGCTGCTCCTCGACGAGCCGACGGTGGGCCTCGACCTCGAGTCCCGCGCCGACATCGTCGCGATCGTGCGCGCGCTGGTGCGGGAGGAGGGCCTGTCGGTGCTCTGGGCGACGCATATCTTCGAGGAGATCGAGGCGGGCGACGACGCGGTCGTGCTCCACAAGGGCCGTATCGTGGCGCGCGGCACGGCCGGGAGCATCGCCAAGCCGGGAGAGACCCTGGAAGCCGCGTTCCGACGGCTCGTCGCCGAACCGGCGAGGCAGGCTGCATGACGACACAGACCAACGTCGCCGCACCGGCTCTCCCGGCTCCCGCGGGCAAGTCCGTCCCCCATCTCGGCCGGCTCGACCTCGTCGGCTACCTCATCTGCCTCACCGGCATCGCCCGCCGGGAGCTGCTGCGCTTCTTCAACCAGAAGGAGCGGTTCTTCTCGGCGCTGGTGCGGCCGCTGGTCTGGCTGTTCATCTTCGCGGCGGGGTTCCGCAACGTGCTCGGCGTCTCGATCGTGCCGCCCTACGAGACCTACGTGCTCTACGAGGTCTACGTGGTGCCGGGCCTCGCCGTGATGATCCAGCTCTTCAACGGCATGCAATCGTCGCTCTCGATGGTCTACGACCGCGAGGTCGGCTCGATGAAGGTGCTGCTGACGAGCCCCTATCCGCGCTGGACCCTGCTCTTCGCCAAGCTGGTGGCCGGCGTCGTGGTCTCGGTGGTCCAGGCCTACACCTTCCTCGCCATCGCCTATTTCTGGGAGCTCGACATCCCGCCGATCGGCTACCTCGCGGCCCTGCCGGCCTTCCTGGCGGCGGGGCTGATGCTCGGCGCCATCGGCCTGTTCCTGTCCTCCCTGGTGCGCCAGCTCGAGAACTTCGCCAGCGTCATGAACTTCGTGATCTTCCCGATGTTCTTCGCCTCGTCGGCTCTCTACCCGCTCTGGCGGATCCGGGAATCCTCCGAGACACTCTACGTCATCTGCATGGCCAACCCCTTCACCCACGCGGTCGAGCTCGTCCGCTTCGCCCTGTACGGCCGGTTCGAGCCGATCGCCTGCGCCGTCGTCGTCGGCACCACCCTCGTCTTCTTCACCCTCGCCGTCATCGCCTACGATCCCGGCCGCGGCATCATGGCCCGGCGCGGGGGGCCGGCGGCGGAGCCAACCTGACAAGAGATTTCTTGATGACCCGCTTTCTCCTCCTTCTTGCCGCCTCCGCCCTCCTCGCCGGCCCGGCACTCGCACAACCGAGGCCCGACCCGGACTGGCCCTGCGTTCAGCGCAAGGTGCCGACGCTGAGCGCCGGCTCCGTCTGGACCGGGCCCGACCTCGCGGAGGCCGGGTCCTGGGGCGACGATGCCGAGGCGGCGCTGCTCGCGCGGAAGGTGGCTTCGCGGCGCACCGAGCTCTCGGAGGTCGATCCGCTGCTCGATGCCTTCGCGGAGAAGGCCGGCGAGGAGAAGGCCAAGCGGCTGACGCGGGTCTTCGCAGGCGCCTTCGAGATCCTCAACGGCGAGCGCGTCAAGGTGATCGCCGGCATCGCCCGCTACGCGCAGGGGCAGCGCCGCATGGCCGAGCGCATCCGCGACGAGGCCGAGAAGATCAGCGCCACCAAGGACAGCCCGAGCGCGTCCGACGCAGCGGTCTCGAAGGAGATCGCGGACCTCGAGACCCGCTTCGCCTGGGATCGCCGCATCTTCCAGGAGCGCAGCCAGTCGCTGACCTATGTCTGCGAAGTGCCGACCCTGCTCGAGCAGCGTCTCGGTGAGATCGCCCGCAAGATCCAGGCGCGGCTCTAAGGGTCCGGCGCCATTGCCACTTCGTCCCGCGGCGATTGCCTGAAATCCCCTAAGTCACTGATAAACACGGGAAAACCGTGTTGCCGCCGCGCAACGCCGGGCGGCTAACATAGGTCGGGCGGGCCGAACCTCGGCAATTGTGGTCGAAACAGGTTCCCGCTCGATTGCAACCCATCCGCGATCCTCGCAAGCATGCGCCTCAAGCTCCGGACAAGGAGCAGAAACAGCATGAACGAGGGTCTGGGGATGTCTGTTCGCGCCTTGCGGAGCAGCTTGTTGGTGACGGCGGCCTTGCTGCCGGGGGCGGTCTACGCGCAGGGCGGCCAGCAATCGGTGACGTTGCCGGAACTCGACGTGGTCGCGACCACGCCGGCGAGCGGGACGGGCGGCGGTGGCGGCCAGCGCATCGACAAGGTGCCCTTCACCGTCGAGACGGTGAGCGCCCGCCAGCTCGAGGTCGACCGCGCGACCCTCGACCCGACCTTCACGCTGCAGCGCACGACGCCGGGCGTGAACCTCTCCGACGGCCAGGGCAACAGCTTCCGCCAGACGCTCACCTATCGCGGCTTCGATGCCTCGCCGCTCCAGGGCGCGCCGCAGGGCCTCGCGGTCTTCCAGAACGGCGCGCGCATCAACGAGGCCTTCGGCGACGTCGTCAATTGGGACTTGATCCCGTCGGTGGCCATCAACCGCATCGACATCGTCACCGGCAACCCGATCTTCGGCCTCAACGCGCTCGGCGGCGCGGTCAACATCGAGATGAAGAACGGCTACACTTGGCAGGGCACGGAGATCTCCGTGCTCGGCGGCTCGGACGGGCGCATCCTCGGCACGCTGCAGCACGGCCAGGTGATCGGCCCCTGGAGCTTCTACTTCGCCGGCGAGGGCCTGCGCGACCGGGGCTGGCGCTTCGAATCGCCCTCGGAGATCGGCCGCGTCTACGCCGATCTCGGCTACAAGAGCCTCGATTCCGAGTTCCACATCATCGCGCAGGGCGCCAAGACCTTCTTCGGCGCCGCGGCGGCCGCGCCGGTCGACTTCACCCATCTCGACGACCGGGCGATCTTCACCTACCCGCAGACCATCGACACGCGGATGGGCCAGATCCAGGTCACGGGGAAGGTCAACCTCTCGCCGACCTGGGACCTGCAGGGCAACGCCTATTACCGGCGCTTCAGCCAGTTCGTGATCGACGGCAACGACGCCGAGTTCGAGAATTGCAGCCGGCAATCCTCCTTCCGCGGCTCGCTCTGCTTCGAGGACGACGGCTTCCAGCAGGGCAACCTCTCGAATCAGGCCTACCGCAACCAGTTCCTGATGCAGGGCCGGAACGCGACCCGCATCCCCTTCACCCCCGGCGTTCCCTACGGCACCCTCGACACGGTCCGCACCGAGGCGGAGAGCTACGGCGGCACGCTCCAGGCGGTGAACCGCGACCGGGTCTTCGACCGCGGCAACACCTTCATCGTCGGCGGCAGCATCGAGCAGGCCCATTTCACCTACAAGTCGCAGAGCACGCTCGGCATCATCAACCCGGACCTCAGCGTCACCACCAACCCGAACAACCCGACCTACGGCTTCGTGCCCGGCGTGGGCACCGAGCAGCTGCGCACGGCCGCGGCGCTCGGCATCGCGCCGAGCAACGCCATCGGCACCAACCTGTATATGGGCCTCTTCGCCCTCGACACCTTCGACGTGACCGACGCCCTCTCCCTCACGGCCGGCGCGCGACTGAACTTCGCCAAGATCTCGACCCAGGACCAGACCGGCTTCTCGCCGGACGTCACGGGGACGCATTACTTCAACCGGATCAACCCGGTCGCCGGCCTGACCTACAAGTTCTACCCCTGGCTGAACCTCTACGGCGGCTACTCGGAGTCGAACCGCGCCCCGACGCCGCTCGAACTCGCCTGCGCGAACCCGCTGCGACCCTGCCTGCTGCCGAACTCGCTGGTGGCGGACCCGCCCCTCGATCAGGTCGTGGCGCGCACCTACGAGGTCGGCTTCCGCGGCACGGTGCCGGATTTCTACGCGGGCGGTCTCCTGAGCTACAAGATCGGCGCCTTCCGCACCGATCTGACCAACGACATCCTGCAGGTCGCGGTGCCCGGCAACGCGGCGCGCGGCTACTTCGTCAACGTGCCGGCGACCCAGCGCCAGGGCATCGAGGTCGGGACCGAGTTCATCGGTCCGGATTTCAGCGTCTACGCGAACTACGCGCTGATCGACGCCACCTTCCAGTTCACGGGCGACCTGTCCTCACCCAACAACCCGCTCGCCAACGACGGCCTCATCACCGTGCGCCCGGGCAACAAGGTGCCGCTCGTGCCCGACCATCAGTTCAAGGTCGGGTTCGACGTCGCGCTGACGCCGGCCTGGCGGTTCGGCGCCAACCTCGCGGCCTACTCGTCGTCCTATTACCGCGGCGACGAGTCGAACCTGAACCCGAAGCTGCCGGCCTACTTCACGGTCAACCTCAACACGAGCTACCAGGTGACGCCGAACCTGCAGGTCTTCGGCCTCGTCACCAACCTGCTCAACAGCCGCCACGCCAATTTCGGCACCTTCCTGGAGCGGACCGAGCCGGGCGAGCTCTTCGCCAACCGCTTCGCGCTCAACGATCCGCGCACGACGACCATCGTGCAGCCGCTCTCCATCTACGGCGGCATCCGCTACGTGCTCGGCCCGCCTCCGGCGCCGATGCCGGAGCCGGTCATCCGCAAGTTCTGAGAGAAGTCTTCGCGGCCTTCGCGACGGCGCGGTCCCGAGGGACCGCGCCGTTTTCGTTCGGGATCAGGGGAAGGACCCCGGCCCGGCGACGATGCCGCTGCAACGCGGGCGCCGGAACCGACGTTTCCCTCCCGGACAACCAAGATCAGGAGGAACCCTCATGCGGCTCGCGACCGGCCTCTCGGCCGTCCTCATCGCGCTTGCCACCACCGGCAGCGCCTATGCCTCGTCCTGCACCGAGCAGATCGCCACGATCGAGCGTCGCCTCGACAGCGCGGGCGCCGAGCGGGTGACGGGCAAGGAGCCGCCGGGCGGCCCGACCTCCTCGGGCTCGGACAAGGCACTCGCGCAACCGCCCGGCGGGAAGCCCACCGATCCGTCCACGACGGCGAGCGTCTCCGGCATCAAGGAGGCGCGCGAGCTGATCGCCAAGGCCAAGACCCAGGACAAGGCCGGCGACGTGAAGGGCTGCGAGGACACCATGACGAAGGCCAAGGAGCGGGCCGGCGCGCTGCCCTAGGACACCCGTGATCCCCGCTCCGTCGAATAGGTGGAGCGGGGATCGTGGTCGGTGTCTGACGCCCCGAATGGCGTCGGCCACGCAGGTTCGGGAGCATCCGGCAATACGGCCGGGAGGCTTTCGCCATCTAAGCTAGGCAGAATACGTCCTTAACACGGACAAAGCCTGGCTATACTCTCCCTCAGGTAGAGCCGAGAAGCCGCTCCCGGGGAGAAACGTCGTGGCGAAAACGTTCACTGGTACTTCTGCGACCGAAATCTTCAATATCGAAGAAGAAGACGAGACGATCGTGGTCGTCGGGAATGGTGGCGACGACCTGTTCAACATCACCGGGGACGACGACGATCCCAACCAGGTGACGGTCGTGGCCGGCGGCGGCAACGACGCGCTGAATGTCACCTTCGGCAGCGGCGTGTTCCTCGGCGGCGGCGGCAACGACACACTGAACGCGGCCGACGCGAACTTCCTGTTCAACGGCGAGGCCGGAATCGACATCCTGGATGTCGGCGCGGAGCTCGACGACCTGCGCGTGGTCTCGACGGGCAACGTGGCGACGATCTCCTCGACCAGCGGCGACGACGATGACGAGGGGGAAGACGACGATGACGACGACGCTCCCGTCCAGCCGGCGGGCGGCGATGACGACGACGACGATGATGATGCCGGCGGCGTGGGCGACCTGACCGTTCAGACGGTCAACGTCGAGACCTTCGTGTTCGGCGAGCTCATCGTCAGGCAGAACGACGGCAGCCCGCTCGTCGACGACCTCTACTATCTCAGCCGGAACCCGGACGTGGCCGAGGCCGGGATGGACCCGGACATGCATTACGCGCAGTTCGGCTGGCGGGAGGGCCGCGATCCGAACGCGTTCTTCGAGACGGAGGATTACCTCGAGGCCAACGCCGACGTGCGCGCCGCCGGGGTCAATCCGCTCGAGCACTACGCGAATTTCGGATGGCGGGAGGGCCGCAATCCGTCGGACGAGTTCGACAACGACGCCTATCTCGCGGCCAACCCGGACGTCAGGGCGGCGGGGATCAATCCGCTGCGGCATTACCTCGAATTCGGCGTGGTCGAGGGCCGGCCCGTCTTCGAGGCCTGAAAGGCCACGTACTTCTGCTTCCCACGGGTCTGACGCAGCCTTCGTGAGGTAGGTCTTTCCCGCTCACGCTTGTCATCCCGGGGCCGCCCCCGGACCTGGCCTTTGGCCAGTCCGAGGGTAAACGCCGCGGAGCCCGGGAGCCGGAGCCGCCGACAGCGCCTCAGCTTGCCGCGTCGGCGGTTCTGGGTTCCGGGCTCGCCTTGCGGCGACCCGGAATGACAAAGGTGGTGGAAGGCGCGCGCGGCTCTCCCCGCCATCGCCTCAATACGCGTTCTTCGTCCGGAACAGCGCGAGCGGGGTGGCGAGCAGGATGCGGATGTCGAACAGCACCGACCAGTTCTCGATGTAGTAGAGGTCGTGCTCGACGCGGCGCTGCAGCTTCTCGCTGGTGTCGGTCTCGCCTCGCCAGCCGTTGATCTGCGCCCAGCCGGTGATGCCGGGCTTGACCTTGTGGCGGGCGAAGTAGCCGTCGACGACTTGGTCGTAGAGGGTGTTGGCGGCCTTGGCCTGCAGGGCGTGCGGGCGCGGGCCGACGAGGGAGAGCTCGCCCTTCACCACGTTGAAGAGCTGGGGCAGCTCGTCCAGCGAGGTCTTGCGGATGAAGCGCCCGACCGGCGTCACCCGCGGGTCGTCCTTCGTGACGAGCTTGGCGGCCGCCGCGTCGCCCCGATCGGCGTACATCGAGCGGAACTTGAAGACCTCGATCAGCTCGTTGTTGAAGCCGTAGCGCTTCTGCCGGAACAGGACCGGCCCAGACGAGGTGAGGCGGACGGCGAGCGCCACGGCGAGCATCACCGGCGCGAGGCCGACCAGCGCGAGGAGGCCGACGACCCGGTCGAACACGTTCTTGGCGACGATGTCCCAATCGGCCATCGGCTTGTCGAAGACGTCGAGCACCGGCACGTCGCCGAGATAGGAATAGGCGCGCGGGCGCAGGCGCAGCTTCGTCGCCTGGGCGGAGAGCCGGATGTCGATCGGCAGCACCCAGAGCTTGGCGAGCATCTGGAGCATGCGGTCCTCGGCCGCGATCGGCAGCGTGAAGACCACGAGGTCGAGCCGCGTCGTGCGGGCATAGGCGACGAGATCGGTGACGGAGCCGAGTTTGGGGTAGCCGCCGACCACCGTCGAGGCGCGGTCGTCGCCGCGGTCGTCGAACACACCGACGATCCGGATGCCGGAATCGGACTGGGTTTCGAGGGCGCGGATGAGGTCCTCGGCCAGCGGTCCGCCGCCGACGACGGCAGTGCGCCGGTCGAAGCGGCCCTGCCGCATCTGGGCGCCGATCACGCGGGAGAGGACGAAGCGCTCAGTGAGGAGGAGAACGAGGCCCGCGGCGTAGAAGCTTCCGAGCCAGATTCGGGAATACTGGTCTGCGAGCTTGGCGAAGACGAGCACGGCCGCAGCCAGGAGGAAGACGAGGGACCAGGAGGCGGCGAGCCGCAGGGCGGTCTTTCCGAAGCCGCGAAACGCCCCGATCCGGTAGGTTCCGGCGAACTGGAACAGGAGCGTGGCGAGGCCCGCGATGCCCAGCACCGCGCCGGCGTAGCGGAACCCGAGCGGCACGAGCCCCGCGAGCAACGCCTGGTGAAACGCAAGCCCGAGGGTGGCGATCAGCGCGAATTCGGCGAGGCGCACGCAGCCGATGAGCACCACCGACGACATGGCAGGTGCCGACATCGGCGGAGCAAGGACTTCGGCCGGCGGCATCGCCTCGGGCGGGGCCGGCGCGTCGAAGCCCGTGACGCGGACGGCCGCGGAGCCGCCAGCCGCCCTGAGAAGATCACGAACGTCGAACGCACTCATCGGGTCTACTCGAAGCTGCCTGCGCTGCCCTCGCGCAATACTTAGGATTAGCAAAGGCTGATCACGGAAGACTTAATGCGGGGGCGGACAGATCACGTCGATTTCGACGCGTTCCCGGCCAGCACCGGCGCAGGGGGCGCGGCTTCCCTGGCGCGGAAGGCGGCGGCGTAGCCGGACAGTACGTCGGCACCCATTCGGGTCATCGAGAAGCGCGTGCGTACGGATTCGCTCAAGGCGCGGAAGCGGGCGCGCCGCTGGTCCGGCGCCTCGTCGAGCACCCGCGCGATCGCCCCGGCGAGGGCGCCGGGATCGCGCGGTGGCACGAGCTCGGACGCCGCCGCGCCGAAGATCTCCGGGATGCCGCCGACATTCGTGGCGATCAGGGGCTGGCGCGCCGCCGCCGCTTCGAGAACGACGTAGGGGAGGGACTCGGCGAGCGAGGGCACCACCAGGATGTCCCCGCGGGCGAGGACCGGCCGGATCGGCTGGGGCGGCTCGAAGGTGACCGCCTCGGACAGGCCCATGGCCTGCGCCCGCTCGCGGATGATCTCGGCATCCGGTCCCGAGCCGACCATCAGGAGGGTCAGCGGCCGCCCGGCGGCCCGCAGGCTCGCCAGCGCCTCCAGCAGGAACGGCACGCCCTTCGCGTCGCGCAGCTCGCCGATGTAGAGGAGGTCATGGCGCTCGGCCGCCGGCTCGATGGGCTCGAACTCGGCCTCGGCGATGCCGTTATGGACGATGCGGGTGAGGCGCCGGCTCGGGCCGACATAGGCGGCGTGGCGCCCGGCCACGTACTCGCTCTCGAACAAGAAGGCGTCGGTGCGCAGGGAAAGCAGGCGCTCCGCGCCCATGTAGAGGCGGTGCAGGGCGGTGCCCGGCCGGTAATTGTAGCTGCCGCCATGGGGCGTGTAGGCCCGGATCGGCGCCGGACCGCGGCCGAGGACGGGGCTGAGCCTCGCATAGACGCCGCCCTTGGCGCCGTGGCCGTGCAGGACGTTCGCGCCGAGCGCCGCCGCGCGGCGGGCGATCACCGCCAGCACGGCGAGGTCGGACGGGGTGGGGTTGCGGCGCATCGGCAGACGCGTCACGCCGAGCGCGAGGCAGGGTTCGAGCTCGGCGAGCTGCCGGGCGGCGCGCTCGCCCCCGGTCGAGGCATCGCAGATGATCCCCACCGCATGGCCGGACGCGGCCTGAAGCCTCGCGAGGTCGTTGACGTGCCGGAACAACCCTCCGACCGGCGCGCGGAAGACGTGCAGGATTCGGTAGGGAGGGGCGGCCGGATCGATGGCTGACGCGACCAAAGCGGGGTCTCCACGCGACGGGTTCTTGCGCGGAAGCCTAAGACGAAATGTCTGGGTGCCTGGTTAAGCGGCAGGCGCGACCAGGCCGCGCGGCGGCCAAACGCCGATCGCGGTTAGGAAGGACCTAACGACAGCGATCAGAAGAAGCGCTCCTTGATCACGATCGTGTCGCCGGGGCGGACCGGGTAGGTCATCGGGACGACGCCAGAGACGAGGCCGTCCCGGCCCTCGCGGGTGACGACGGCATAGTCGCGCGCCGCCCGCGGACCGAAGCCCGCCGCGATGGCGACCGCCGTCTCGACCGCCATGCCGTTGACGTAGGGGTACTGGCCCGAGGTCGTCACCTCGCCCAGGATGTAGAACGGACGGTAGGCGTCGACCTCGACGGTGACCTTGGGCTCGCGCACGAAGCCCGCCGCGAGCTTGGTCTCGACGGTCTTGGCGGCCTGGGCCGTGCTCTGGCCGCCGACCTTCACGAGGCCGATCAGCGGCATCGCGATATTGCCGCCGCCGTCGACGGCGTAGATGTTCGAGAGGTTGTCCTGGCCGAACACGATGACGCGCAGGCGGTCGCCGGCCGCCAACGTATAGCGGGCACCGATCGATCCGGTGCCGGTCGCGTCGAGCAGGTCCGTTCGAAAGTCCGGCCGCAGGCAGCCGCCGAGCGCGAGACTCGAGCCGAGAGCGAGAAGGAGCGCGCGCCGATTCATCACCACTGCCACGATGAGTAGCCTACTGGGGCGTATTGCTAAGGCGATATGGTTAACGAAAGCTGACATCTCGAAACGGATGCCGGGGACCGGCCGGAAATTAACTCCTGGTCAATCTTAACGATGTCTATTCGGGGTCGAGACTGCGTTCGAGCGGTCGGTCATCTTGCCTCGCGTAAAGATCGTGCCATGCCCCGTTCTACGCTCCACCCCGCTCAAGCACCCGCCGCCCAGCCGGCGCGCGAGGGTCTGAAGGTCTCGCAGATCGGGGGACCGCTGCGGCGCTCCGCGCTCGGGATCGCGCTGGCGACGACGATCGCGGGCTTGAGCGCCTTCGCCTTCGTGCAGGTCGTGCCGCCGCGCTACACCGGCGAGGCAAAGGTCCTGCTGGAGAGCCGCGAGGCCTCCTTCGCCCGTTCGGCCCAGGAGCGCAGCGAGCCGGCCCTGCCCATCGACGAGCAGGCGGTGGCGAGCCAGGTCCAGGTCGTGATGTCGCGCGACCTCGCCCGGGAGGCGATCCGCCGGCTCAACCTCGTCGGCAACCCGGAATTCGACGGCAGCGTCGCGGGGATCGGCCCGGTGAAGCGCGCGCTGATGGCCGTGGGCCTCGCGCAGAATCCCCTGGAGCGGCCGGCCGAGGACCGGGTGCTCGAAGCCTATTTCGACCGGCTGCTGGTCTATTCGGCGGGCAAGTCGCGCATCCTGACGATCGAGTTCCGCTCGCGGGATTCGGAGCTCGCGGCCCGGGCCGCCAACACGGTCGCGGAGCTCTACATCGTCTCGCTGGAGGCGGCGAAGATCGACACGGCCCGCTACGCCTCGACCTGGCTCGGCGGCAACATCGAGACCCTGCGCAGCCGCGTGGCCGAAGCCGAGGCGAAGGTCGAGGCCTTTCGGGCCCGCAACGGCCTGATCGCGGCGGGCACCGCCAACCAGCCCCTGAACGCCCAGCAGCTCTCCGAGCTGTCGAGCCAGCTCTCGCAGGCCCGCAGCGCCAAGGCCGACCTGACGGCCCGCGCCAGGCTCATCAAGGAGATGATCAAGGACGGGCGCGCCTTCGAGATCCCGGATGTGGCCAACAACGAGACCATCCGGCGCACCGTCGAGCAGCGCATCACGCTGCGCGCCCAGCTCGCGCTCGAATCCCGCACGCTGCTGTCCGAGCATCCCCGCATCAAGGAGCTGACGGCGCAGGTCGCGGACCTCGACGCGCAGATCAAGGCCACCGCCGAGCGGGTGGTCCGCACCATGGAGAACGAGGCGAAGCTCGCCGAGGCCCGGGTCGAGGCGCTCGGTGCGACCGTCGACGGCCAGCGCGACACGGTCGCCAAGGGCAATTCCAGCGAGGTGCAGCTCCGCGCCCTGGAGCGCGAGGCCAAGGCCCAGCGCGAGCAGCTCGAATCCTACCTGTCCCGCTACCGCGAGGCGAGCGCCCGCGACGCCGAGAACGCGGCACCGGCCGATGCCCGCGTGGTCTCCCGCGCCGTGGTGCCGGAACTGCCGTCCTTCCCCAAGAAGCTGCCGATCGTCGGCCTCGCCACCCTCATGGGCTTCCTCCTCTCGGCCGGTCTCGTGCTCGGCCGCCACCTCCTCGCGGAGCCCGCCGAGCCCATGCGCCGCCGGGAGCCGGAGGTGGGTGCGCCCTCCGACGAGCCCCCGGGCCGGCCCGAGCCGGTGCCCTTCGTCTTCCCGGAAGCCTCCCCGGCGCTCGCCCGGCCCGCCGCGCCGATGCGCGCGGAGACCCGGGAGCCGCCGCCCATCGCCGCCACACTGGAGACGCCCGAGGCTCCGCGAGCCGCAGAACCGGCCACGGCGATGCCCGCACCGGCGCCGGTCGCGAAGGAAGCCTCATCCGCCTACCATCTCGACCCGCTGATCGAGCGCCTGCGCTCGGGCAAGGTTTCCGGCGGTCGCCGTGTGCTCGTGGCCGAGACGGCGCCCGTGAAGGGGGGACAGGGACTCGCCGAGAGCCTGGCACGGACCCTGGCCGCGGGTGCCCGGACGCTGCTCGTTGACCTGAACGGACGGGCCGGCGGCGCGGACGAGCCCGGCCTCACCGATCTCGTGGCCGGCGAGGCGGGCTTCTTCGACGTGATCCAGTCCTTCCGGGATTGCCCGCTTCACGGGATCGCTCGCGGCTCGATCGAGGCCGAGATCCTGATCGAGGAGGCCGAGGCGCTCGGCATCACCCTCGACGCGCTGGCCGAGGCCTATGACTGGATCGTGTGCCGCCTCGACGCGGCGCAGACCCCTGCCCACGACATCCTGAGCGCGACGGCCGGACGGATGGCGGCGGTGGTCATCGCCTCGAACGCCGAGGCGGACGACCCGGACCTGCTCGCCCTCTACGCGGCCGCCGAGGATGCCGGCGCCGGCCAGGTTCTGGTGGCCCAGGATCGCGCGGCGATCGAAGCCGCGAAACCCGTCGAGCCGGAGATGCAGCTGCGCCTGTCGGCGGCCTAGGCCGCCGGCGCGCCCCTCGCCGACCACCGCCGCAGGCGCTGGATCACCGCCCACAGGCGCGGGTCACGCTTGATCCGGCGCTTGAGGCGGGAGAGGCCGATCGCCTGCATCGCGAAGACGGTCCCGCGCAGGGTGACGGGGATCGCCACCTCCGCAAGCTCGATGGTCTCGTCGCAGATGCTGGCCTTGTAGCGCGCCTCGCCGACGCCGAGGTCGAAGCCCCGGCGCCCGCGAACGGCCTGGTCGCGGATGAGGTGGTGCAGGAGGACGTCGCCCGGGCTCCAGCGGCTCGCGGCCGGGTCGCCATCGAAGGCCGTCATCATGCCGCTGAAGCGCTGCGCGTCGACGGCCCCGCCGAACGTCGCCAGCACGCGCCCGGTCTCGACCGCGACAAGGGCGTGGACCTCGATCGCCGAGTTTTCGCCGGCGGCGCCCGCCGAGAGGAAGTCGCGCACGCCCGCCTCGGCATAGGGGTCGGCGACCCCCATCTGCGCGAATCGAACGGCCTTCTGCGCGTAGAAGGCCTGGAGATAGGCGGTCGCCTCCTCGGGCGTCGCCGCCACCCGATGCTCGATCGTGCCGAAGGCCTCGACGAGCTTGCGCTCCTTGGCCCTCAGCTTCTTGCGGGCATCCGCGCTGAAAACGCGCCTCATCGTCGAATCCGGATCGGGACCGAGCATGAGGCCGTAGGCGTCGCTCGGCGAAGGTTCCGCCCGCAGGGCCAGCGGGTTGGCCGCGCCGTCCCAGAACCGGGGCTGATGGGAGAGCGCGTAGACGTCGATGCCGGCCGACCCGCCGACGAGCCGCAGCGCCTCGCGCAGATCCTCGCCGGGCATGGCCGCCGCCTCGCGGGAGGCGAAGAGCGGCATGTGGTAATTGGCGTGCTTGGCCCCGACGACCCGCGCGACGGCGGCGCCCCGCTCGCGGGCGACGGTGAGCGGCAGGATCATCCGGCCCCGCCCGGCGGCGTCGCGCAGCACGACGATGCGCAGGGCGGCGGCCGGCTCCGCACGCAGATAGGCCGCGACCCAGTCGAAGCGCTGGTAGGGCGTGGCCAGCACAGCCGGGTCGGTCTCGAGCCCGCGCCACAGCGCCTCGACGCCGGCGAGATCCTCGAAGACCTCCGCCCTCAGGCCGGCGCTCATTCTCTCCCGGACCATGCCAACCCCGGCCAGATCATCGACGGCAATCGCCACCACACCACTCCCGTCCCACAATACCCGCTCACCCAACCCCGGAAGGCCTGAAGCCGGGGTTGAGGCGTGCCGTCCGCTGCGCGTGATCTTGCGGGCGTGGGTAACGAAACCTTGCCGCATCGGGCTTAGGAAGGAGCGCCGGTCCTCCTCGAAGCTCGCCCCATGCTGTCCTCCCGCAACCGCCACCGCCTGTTCGATGCGAGCTTCCGCGCGATCGCGGGCACGCGGGCCGATCGCTGGCTCGCGCCCTTCGCGCGCGGGCTCGGGGTGATCCTCACCTTCCATCATGTCCGCCCGGAGCCGCCGGGGGCCTACGCACCGAACGGCCTGCTCACGATCACCCCGGCCTTCCTCGACCGGGTGCTGACCCGGCTCAAGGCGCTCGGCTTCGACCTGATCGGCCTCGACGCGGTGCCCGGGCGCCTGGCCGGCGAGGGGAGCCGCGCGCCCTTCGCGGTGCTCACCTTCGACGACGGCTACCGCGACAATGTCGAGCACGCCCTGCCCGTGCTGCGCCGGCACGGCGCACCCTGGACGCTGTTCGTGACGAGCGACTTTGCGGAAGGGCAGGGCCGCCTGTGGTGGCTTGAGCTGGAAGGGGCCATTGCCCGCCTCAACCGGGTCAGGCTCGCGTCCCTCGATCTGCCGGCGACGGACCCGTCCGAGAAATCCGCCGCCTTCGAGGCGGTCTACCGGCACCTGCGCGCCGGCCCGGAGGCGGCGCTTCTCTCAGGCATCGCCGATCTCTGCGCCGAGGCGGGTATCGCAACCGGCGACGAGGCCGGGCGTCTCTGCCTCTCCTGGGACGAGTTGCGCGCGCTGGCAGTCGATCCGGCGGTGACGATCGGGGCCCATACGGTGAGCCACCCGATGCTCGCCAAGCACGGTGCGGCGGTCGCCGCCGGCGAGATCGCGCAAGGACGCGACCGGATCGCGGCACAGCTCGGGCGCTCGGTACGCCACCTCTCCTATCCGGTGGGCGACCCGACCTCCGCCGGTCCCCGCGAATTCGCGATGGCCCGCGACGCGGGCTTCACCACCGCGGTCACGACCCGGCCCGGCCACCTCTTCGCGGCCCATGCCGCCCACCTGCACGCCCTGCCGCGGATCTCGATCAACGGCTGTCACCAGAATGACGCCGCGCTGAGCGCGCTGCTGTCGGGGGTGCCGTTCCTGGCCTGGAACCGGGGGCGGCGGGTGTCGGTGGGGTGAGAGATCTTCGCGGGGGTCGAAGGAGAAAGGCCGTGACCTCACACCAGCATTCCATGGATCTTGGAGTTGATCGGCGGGCCGACGAGGATGTTCCGCGCCGATTCCACCTCAGGCCAGCCC
>JAESGR010000794.1_pt1 | contig 14975 bp, 16 predicted proteins | sample 9269771 | NCBI WGS metagenome assembly JAESGR01 (sample SAMN15739572, study PRJNA653492) | algae metagenome | isolation source: Chroococcus sp. CMT-3BRIN-NPC107 and co-occurring heterotrophs from well... | place: USA: Clark Mountains Wilderness, California | collected 2010-04-18
CTATCAAGTAATGAATCCAAAATTGATTTGTAAGTAGTGAGCAAACTGAAAGAAGTTTTATATACTCGCCATTTAAGCATAGATGGTATATTGATAGAGGATACAAGTTTTTGAGACAAATTTCAAGGGCTAAAAGGTGAGAAAAAAGTGGAAGAAAAACTGTTTTAGAAAAGGGACGTTTGTTTGCACCTATACTAACATTGTGCAAAATAGCATGTTCATCTTTCGTATTAGCTTTTTGCGTCGTCAGGCTATTGCTTTTTTAGCCCATGTTGCTTGCAGGCTTTTATTCAGCATTCTTTTCTTTCACTGGCAGGATTCTCTTCATTGCTTGTTTGAGTTGTCTAGCACAACTAGCACATAAGGCATTGGGTGTTTGATAAAATAATCGCCCACTCATGCCCTGCCCTAAGGTTAATCCTCCCTCTCCTACCCCTACCATTAAACAGTATTTACTCTCTTGACAATGATGTAAACCAAACATGTGAATAAACTCATGGGTAGCTACTTTTTCCATTCTAAACTGATACTCAGCTCTGGTAGCGGATTGTTTGTTGACTAAATAGCTAGAGACAATACTGTACTTTTGATAATGCTCTTTTACCCGGGTTACTATACCTCGAATAGTGTACATCCCTGCTTCATCGGTAAGTGCTTTTTCTGTCAGCACCATAAGGTAATGGCCACGTTTGCGCAGTAAACTATCCAAGCGAAGTGATCCAAGGGTTTCTGTGGTCACCATTAAGCTGTCAACAAAATACAAAACATGATCCGGGGCTAGCACATTAGAATCTAGTTTGGTGTGATAGACATTGCCTTCCTGAATCAATGATTTGGTTGGCTTATGAGTATATAAGTGTTTGGGAATAGCTATCGGATCAAGCAGCTGACAATTAATTTTAAAATTTCCTTTGATAGCCTTGGTCACAAGTCGTATATTCTCTTCACTCACCTCTCCAAGAGGTAAGATAAATAAGGTAATGGGGGAAGAGACAGATATAAGGACAGGTTTAGGGAGATTAGAAGCAGATTGCTTAAAATAAAAATAGATACTCCCTGCTATCACCAAGCAGACTACTGCTAAAATTCTTTTCTGTCTTCTAGCCATGTCATGGAGTTAAGATGTTGGATAGACGATTACTGCCCTGAAAAGCATAAGCAGTCAACTTGATCTCGTTCACCTATAAAATTTTGCTACAATCAATGTATCAACCATTCCCGCCTCATTGCCACTTGCTTAAGCTCTGCCATGAAGAGGCAAGTGGCTGGCCTAAATGTGTTGTTATGTCTGTTTTCTCGTTTTTAGTTTTAGTAATCCTCCATAAATCAGTCCAAGGCCTACAGCAGGATACCAGCCCATCGTCAATAGTGTTGACAGGCCTGGAAGGATACCTTCAAAAGAACCTTTAAGAGGTCTATTCATTTTCCAGGCTATCTCAAGGTTGCCTATTAAAACCATTATACTGGTTACTAGCAAGAAAGTAGGTAAAGCAGTCATTGAGCCAGTCCACCAAAATGGCTCTTTGTCAACGATGATTTGTCTGCCTGCTCGTCTTCCTAATGAATAAGCGATTGCAAATAAACAAAAGCCACCGAATAAAAAGGTAATGGGCAGTTTGCTAGACATAGTAATGAAAAAATACGGCGCATTTGGACATAATCGGCATTGTACAAAAGATATACTTATCAATAATAGTTGAATTAAACCAAGTGCAGCCAGTGCCATTCCTACAGCGTATCGACTTCCAATGACTTCGGCTCTATTTTTCATTTTTGATCTGACATAATTTATCAAGCACCCATGTCATACCCAAAGCTTTGAGCTGAAGAAATGTGTTGTGGCGGCTTGGTTGCCGTAGGGGTGCAGTATTGGCAGCAGGTGTTCTTTTTTTCATTTGTACCATGCTTGGACTGTCGGTAAGGAGAAAGAATTATGGCTGATCTGTTTATTGTCAGCTAGCTTAGCAAGGCTCATTAAAAGGATGCACTTTCCATCGTGTTTTTTTCGTACACACTCTATCTGATATTCTCCCGTACTTACTCCATTCAATATCCATTTCTTATCAAAGAGTCGGTGTTGGGTATACTCTCCTTTATGCCAATCACAGATTTGCGTAAAATCAGCATGGCTAAGTAATAACAATTTATCGTTTGATTCAATGGTTAAATAAAACTTGACCTTAAGGTCTTCCCACTTTCCACTGGATAAGCACTGTTCAACTTCTGCTCTTTCATCATAAATTGTAAGCTTATCAACTGTTTCCTCTGTAACCATGGCAAAAACTTTTTTATCAAGCACTAAAGGCAAAATTCCTTTTGGAAAAGTATAGTCAAATTCATTGTTGGAAAAATAAGTCTTTAATGCTTCTGCTGAGGCAAGAATCAATACTCCTTCTGTATTAAATGCTTTATCGTATAGTTTCATCTTTTTCACTTGCTACCATTATACCATGAATACTCACATACCTTCGGCTCATGTTGAGATTTGTGCGGCTTTGCCAGGGTTGGCATACGTATTTAAGTTCTACGCCGTGATTTTACTTTATTGCTACTATCTTTCAAACATTACAATCTGTAAATAAACCCAACCTGATAAGCCGGAATACTCACTCCAAAACCAGTATAATTCATGAAAGAGCCTGCAAAGGTGTAGCTTATACTTGCATCTAGGTGCCTGTTTATTCTCATCCCTGCTTGCCCAAAAAATTGACCCCAGCTTTTCTCAGCTTCCGGACCTGGTCTTGTGGTGACTACTCCAGTAGATAGCTTTGTTACACTAATGCTGTTTTTAGGATACGTAGACAGGTTATACCGGACACCAGCACCGATGTAAATAAAGCTTTGTGCAGAAAGGGGAAGGATTCCTCCATTCAGGGAAAAGTTAACCAAGTAATTGCGGTGGCTTAGCTGATAAGATCTCTCAAACTCCCCACCATTATTGCTCTCATGGTTATTCAAGGATTTATACTCATTGGCATAGTAGGAAGCCCCTAGACGCATAAAAATCCGCCCTTGCAATCGGTTGGATTCTACATCCCCACCTATTGAAAATAATGGACCATAACTCCTGTCAAATTTATGCCTGCTATCCCAGTAAGGAAGAGCTCCGGAAAATTTAGGCCTGATACTCGATAGGCCCCCTCCCAACCAGAACACAAATTTAGTTTTAGTGATCGTGGCTTTCTGAGGAGTTAACTGATTCATTTTGATAAAGAACGTATAGAGTTGCGTATCCGAATAAGCAAGCACTTTTAGCTCATTGGTTAGTTTTTTATTCTCTTTCACTAAGGCTTGGAGCTGACCTTTGTAGATCTCAAAGGATGTTATTGCGCCGGTTTGTGCATTCTTTGTTTTATAATAGCGTAAAGCCTGCATACCTGCTTGAGGTGTCTCTATGAAATACTGTTTTTTACCATTCTCGGTTAATTCATATAAATCTGCTATGGAACCATCCACCAAGCAACGCAAAAAAACAGAATCTTCTTGGGACTCTTCTCTCGTATCAATAGTAATCTGAGTAGAGGCAATAGGTTGCACATACTTGGTGATAATGGCCTTTTTATAAAACTCTCCCTTCTCTACACCAAAGGCACTACAATTAAGAAGTGTATACGTAACTTTTTGCCCTGACTCTGCTGGCTTGAAATAAATCTGCTTAGGATTGATTTCCCATTCTCGGTAGTCAACATAGCCTTTGATAGTATCTTGGCTAGCGTGAGTCACTACCCATCCGGGCTGAAAGTTCTCTTGGGCTAGAACAGGAAAAATAACCGAAATAGTAAGTAGCGTAAAAATTGTTTTCATGAAAATAATGAATCTGCCAAATTTGTATTTTTATTCTTCCATAAGGGTTTGTCCCAGCTTTATTCATATTGGATTGCAGTACTTTAATTTATGGCGTAGAATGGAACAAAACTACTCAGCGCCGTGGCTTCTGCGTCAGCCCTGTGCTGGAGCAGCCCGGTGATTGCCGTAGATGGTGTTGGCCATTATTTTTATCTTAAAATATAATAGAATAGATAAGTGGAACAATGTATACGATCCATGAAATAAAGGTTCCTTTAGCATAGTTTTCAAAATTGATTTGCTCTGTATCTAACCTATCTGTTAATGACTGATTGGTCGCATTAAGAAAATGGGATTGCTTTTGTTTCTCATTGCTTCCATTTTGAATGGAAAACAAAAGTATGCCAACAGCGCCAACAAAATAAGGAGTAATAAGCGCTTGTAAGGTGACTCAAAAAAATTCTTTGGAGGCGAATGTATTGCCTTCAGTGAGACTATAAACTGCACCTAACAGAACACTTGAAAGAGGAATAATAAAATAAAAAAACTGTTTGTAGTTTAGTCTATTTAGTAGATAATACAAATAATACATATTTATCAATTATGGCCAACGGCCCATAGACCCTCGCATACCCGCCTTCTGTGCTTTGGCCTGTGCTGAGAATAAGGCGGTTGGAGCAGGGTTAAGTGTTAGTGAGTGTTTTTGGACTTAATTCTTTTATTCTATTCGGTAAGTCGTTTGATTAGGAGTAAACTCCATCTGAATGCCTTTTAGATTTTTATCTTCCATCATCGCTTCAAAAAACTCTTTTTCAGCCTCCTGATGTCTTAAGATAAAATCTTCTCTTTTTTCTGCCATTGCATTCGATTCTAAGACTAATTGTGTGGCTTCCTTTAAGCCAAGAGCATATTTATCCTTAACGGCTTTTATACATTCTATAACCCTTACCTGCTTGTTGAGCAAGTCAATCAAAAAGCTTTCAAGTTTTTCTTTTGGTATGTATTTCGAATCTTCCATAATAAATAACTTAATCTCTCTCTATACTCGCTAATGTACCAAACATTTCCACCGCTTTGCCTTGTGCTTAGGCTCCGCGTTGAATGGGCAGGTGGTCGGCTTAGATGTAGTGTTATAGCTTGTTCTTATTCTTTTATGCTTTTTTCTGCGTTAACTCTATTGCTCTGCCATCCGGATCTTTGACTACTGCACTGTACCCCCATTCTGTCCCTTTCGGCTCTGCCACTACTTGTACGCCTGATTGTTTTAGTCTTTCAAATATCTCGTCTAAATTTTCAACACTAAATCCCAAACGAGTAGTGGTATCAACTATTGAAACAGACTTTGGTAATGGATAAATCTCTAATACTGTATTCTCAATAGCAGTTGAAAAGTGAACCGGGCCATTGCCATGCTTCTCTTCTTGAAACTGTAGGCCTAACTCACTATAAAAAACTCTTAAAGATTCGAGCTGATTTGTTTTAATGACCACTAAGGATAAGTACATTTGATCTATTTTTATAAGTTATAATGAACAAAGCTTTACGCCGCCCTGCTCTCCTTCGTCAGGCTTTGGTGTTGGAGAGCTGGTGGCCGACTAAAGCTGATGTTGGTTGCTTGTCCTTTTATCTTTCTACAACTCTATATGTAATTTCTTTTGGTCAAATATTTTCTTTAGCTGCTGTATTAAATGAGTATATGTTTCTGCAGTAAGGGCCAATCCAATGGTTATTTTCGATACTGCTAAATGTTTTTGACCTAGCTTATCTAAATCAATGCTTATTTGAGTAGGGCGAAGGCTAATCTTTTCAATACCTCCATAGGTGCTAAATCCTTGGTCATCTCTTTCAATATAGTAGGTATCCGTGTCTAATTTAATATCCTGTTCCTCATACTCATTGGTGTGTTGAATCATAAAGTAATGATTAGGCCCTCCATTCTCCTGTAAGTCGGCAAACACAATTATGAGTACTTCATTCTCATCGTTCTGAGCTGAAATGGCGTTTGCTTGAAATGTGAGCATCTCTTTATCTTTCTTCTGATAGCAATGTACAAAGCTACACGACGGCTTCGCCTTTTGCGTCAGCCCGTGTGTTTGCGGCAGGCTGGCCGAAGTAGCCGATGTTGCTTGTAGGCTTTCTCTTTCATTGAATCTCTACTCGTTCTTCAGTTTTCCGGCTTGCTACTCTATCCCTCCGTTCGCTGCTCTGTTCGCCACTTTGTTGTTTACTTATTTATAAAATCATTTGTATCTATCAACTTATTCGTATGGCATGGAACTTCAGTAGAGGGCTTGAGGCTGTACATTGTTAGCCTAGTTACTTTTCCACTCAATATCTAACACATCTCTCAGTCTATTCAAGCTTTCTCTTGACAATAATCTAAATCCTAATTCGATGAATAAAAATCGTATTCCAATAACTTGTAGTATTGTGGCTAAAATCATAATTGGTAAAAAGTCCTTACTTGCCAAATCTGTCAAAATAAGTCCTATAATTGGAAGAAACATCAAAATACTAGATAATACTTTGAAGAATTTATGTATTTCAACCGTAACGAACCCATCAGTTGAGTTTATTCTACCTGACATAACGCAAAATGCCCCTTTTCCAATTGCAGCAGAAATTATTTTAAATTCATTTCCATTTATTATTCCACGAAAAGACTTATCAGTTAGTTGAGAAGTGAGATATTGTGACTTTTCGGTTCGTCTCTCAAGTCTGTGTATAGTCTCAGATTGCTGACTAATCAATATAAAATCTTGCTTCTTGTTGGGAAATATTTTCATTTTTTAATTTATGCGATAAAAGCTCTGCTCATACAAGATGCTCATCAAGTTGGTATAGGTCTGCTATCAAATCATCTATCGACTATCGGATTTATCTGCCGTTTTTTTGTTTATTCGTTCTTTTTTATACTTGAATGGTTATCCCAATTATCATACTAAATACTGTATCAGTGACCATAATTAATTCTCCATCTGAAAGTTGAATAAAATAAAAGTTAACCTTTTCTGCCTCATTCATTGCTATGGCTTGTAACATTTTATGAGCGCCATAATTGGCTTCATTTCCATAGTAATCCCTACCACCAATCCTATCCCGATAAATTTCAAACAATGTTTTTCGGTAACCTGTTATCTTCTCTGCCTTTTCAGATAGCTGCTTGAAAAAGTCAAAGTTCTCTTCTGAATTAGGAGTATCGATTCGATCTATAATGTCTAAAATTCCTATCATTTCTGGTGTTGCCTAATGGAGCATCGCTAAACGCAACTATGGCTGTAAGCTGGAGGATTGTGCTTTGGAAGCCTAGTTGGCGAATTAGCCGATGTTCTACGCCTTTTTTACTATTTTTAGTAGTTCATCAATTGCCTGCTGTTCCTGATTGTAGAATTTACATCCTGAAATTATCCTCATGTACTCATTATCTAGTCCACTACTCTTCTCTCCAATCAGTACAGCAAATGGCAACTCCTTTGCCAAAAGTTGTTTAAATATTTTACCTATTGCATTTCCCCATTTATACTCCAAGCCTGTTAAGTCTACAAGGAGAGCTTTAGGCTTTTGAATTTCAAGTATTGTTGCAATTTGTTCTTGCATGTATTCCTCATCTGTATTCCCTAAAGAACCATAGTAATATATGCCCTCAATATACAGATGTAACCAGGTATATTGCTCAATTTGCCTTTTATGATGACTTATCTTAAGGTGCGAAGGATTTAACTTTTTCTTGACTGGCTTGCTGTGCTCATAGCTGACTTCTTTTGAAATAACTTTTGTATACCTTCTACCCTCAGTAACAATAGAACTGCTAAGAGTAAAGGTTAAATGAGTGGTAGGGCCATGGCTTTGAGTTACTGGAGGAGATTTATGAATGTAATGAAACGCAACCTCTAACTCTGCATACAGTATATCTTCGGTATTTATTTGATGTTGTTGCCAATCATTAAACAACCAGTCGGATATAGTTTTAGTAATTAAAAGAGTTGGTTGTAAAGCTCCATCATTGAAAAAAGTAGTTTGCTTTAGTAAGTCTATCCTTAACTGTCCAGATTGATTTTCAATGAAAAAGGGTAAGTCATCTTGTAAGCGCCAGCCGCAAAACATTTGGCATATTACTTCTGCTTGGTGACTTAGGCGTTTTCTTTTCATTATTTAAATGGCGTAGAATGTAACAAGACTTCCTGGCGGCGATCCCTTGTGTTAAGGTTGTGGTTGGAATGGGACGCTGATCGGATGAAGTTTGTGTTATATGTCGGCTGTTTTGTGTTTTTAAAGAGGTTCTCCATCATTCACAAGCCTATTTTCCTTCCAATAATTCATTAAGGACTCGCTGACCACTACTACGTCTGTTCCTTGGTGAATAGAGATAACCGGAGATAAAGACTTATCATAAAACACAGCTAAGGCTTGATGACCATATAAAGGTACAAAGCCAATCACGCTTTCCGGATCATATCCATCTAAGCGTAAAGCTTCTTTGACATAGTAAATATTCTCTTTAATTTCATTCACTAACTCTTCTGCTTTTTTTATGTCAGCCGGGTATTGATATACGTTTTGACCATATTCACTTTCATCAGTACCATCTGGATCTATGGCAATCATATCTCTATCCAGACCATTGATAGTCAAAAGCATTTGCTGGTACTCTGTCGGAAATTCAAAGCCAAATATCTTCTCTAACTTTTTTATCTCTTGTAGCGGCAATCCCGGATTCCACTTAGTACCTGGTTGGAACTGAAATCCCCAAGCTCTCACTAGCACCCAATCCTCTAATACTTCTTCTGACCAAATTTTAAATTCCTTCCAGTTCATTCTAAATTATTACTATTATTCTTTGCTGACATATAATAGTTCAAACGCTCCCGCACACCGAGTGCTCTAGGTGAAGCCTTTGGTGGAGCACACCGGTTGACGGCCTGAGCGTAGTGTTGGTTGTCTGTTATTTTCATTCTTTTTTCAGCTTTGGCCTTAGCGCTATGGCTTTGTGGTGAGGTCTCAAGCGCGAAGGTTGTTGTCGGTGTAGATGGAAGCTATCCGCAGCAACCGAAAAAAAGAAGGAAAAACAAGTCTTTGGCTCCTTCACCCTTTTAATCCTCCTGCCAAAGACGGGCCGGAGAACAATGCACGGGCTCTAGCTAAGCTACACAATAAATCTCACCTTTTATTCGTTTTCAGCGAAATGCTTTCTGTTTCTCTACACTCGCTCATAGTCAGAAAGCTTGGCTTACTTGCTCATCGCCTTCAGCCTGCAAAAGCGATTTTGCGCTTCGGCTCGGCAAGTAACCTCGACTACCTTGTAGTCTTTTCGCTCTAAAACGAATAAAGCCATTTCCCAAACTCTTTCTCCGGCCTTATTGCAACCAATGGATCAAATATTTACGCAGCTATTGCCTTAGCTAAGGCTTTGCGCTTCGGTGGCATAGTTGTCGTTTAAATATGGTGTTAGGTGCCGGTCTTTTAATCATAACTTAATTTAATTTTTGTTGCTCCCTGGTCAGCATAACATTGAAGAACAGATTTCAAAATTTTAATATCCCTAATAAAAGCATCAGAACTTAAATAGCCGTGGTCATTTGGATAACCATACATTGGATGCTTTTCATATTCTTGCACCGTTTTATTCATTCGAGCCATTTCTTTTGGGTCTGAAGAGAATCCAAATATGGGAGTCACTGGATTGTATTTGACTTTAGTATAATATCTAGGGTTGGCTTGAATCTTTGCCAGTAAGGTGTCTAGTAAGGCATTAAATTCTTTAAGATCTTTCCAATATCGGTCATCTGATTCTTCATTGTCCATATAATCGTATTCTTGAAAGGTGGACAAATTGATATTCAATATGTTCTCGACTTGAGAGACCATACTTTTTTCTCCAAAGCCCCCTACTTGCTCAAAAAAGAAAGATAACCCCGAGGGAAATTCATTTTTGCATTTTGTTTTAACATCTGCTTCAATGTAATAATCCATTCCCATTGGCCTATGATTTAAAATTGCAAGCAAAATGAGTAAACATATCTTCATATTGTAACTGGCACCTAACATATGAATAAACACAGTTTCTTTATCGTAGTTGTGTTTATTTCTTTTATATCCACCACTCTCCTTGGGTAACTGCAAAAGCAACTTTTAAAGTCTAATTTTTAGGTTGAAAGCCTAATTACGGCCGTTGCAGCCACCTTATCTTATCTCATAAAACACAGAATGGCTCCTCTCCTGCCCTTCTTTAATATACGATACTTTTTCTCATTCACCAATTACTATCCATCCATCTTAAGCCGCTTTAGAGCAACTTAACGTCTGTTTGTTACTTTTTTATTTATACTTATTTTAATGCTTTCAAAACTCTCTTTTAAAGGATGGTTATTTGTACTTTTTGAATTGTGTGTATTCGTAGATTTCCAGGAATAAACACAACTGCATTAGGAAGTATATCTACTTTTTAAGTTTATTTAGCAAAAAAGAGCTTATATAAGCTCTTCATGAAGAAAGGATGAAAAATATAGATTTGCAATTTCACAAATTTTTACCTGATACTATTGTATAAGTTTGTCTAAGTAGCTGACAAAAAGAAGACTATAGGCAAAACGACGAGCATAGAAAAAGTATAAAAATAAAAATATAAGACAAAATGGCCACAAATTGCACTGATAGTGATTTTGTGAGAGATCAACTTTTATGTTAACCAGCATTTTTGCATTTTAATGAGGAGTATAAATGACTTTTTATAAGTATACCTATGAAAAGAGTGCAAAAACAACTTTTGAATAATTATTATAAGTATTGCTTTAAAATCTACAAAAAGCCATTTATCTTCTATTTTATTAAACAAAACTAGAATAGACCATCTAACTTTACTGGTGTTTTTTATTGCCGATCAGTATATGTTACATGTATTAGTAATCCTAAATACTTTTCTCTTCTTTTGTGTTGGTCAGGCTTTCTCAACAGTAACTTATAAGTTTACTACACTAAAGCTATCAAATCAAGCTCAAGTAAGCATTATTACTTGTGGACCGGGTGAAGAAATATACTCTCTTTTTGGTCATACAGCCCTTCGGATTACCGATCCGGTAAATGAGATAGACAGCGTCTACAATTATGGGACATTTGATTTTGAAACCCCGAACTTCCCGCTAAGGTTTGCCAGAGGCAATCTTGCTTATTTTTTATCTACTGCTTCCTTTGATAACTTTATATATGGATATCAACTGGAAAACAGAGCGGTCTCAGAGCAGATATTAAATCTAAGTACCCATCAAATAGGAGTGCTTTATCAGCTGCTTGAAGATAATTTGCAGCCAGGTAAAAAATACTATCGCTATCAATTCTTCGCTGATAACTGTACTACCAGAATTTATCAGCTACTAGCCAGGGCATTAGATGGGGAAATGCAAATAGACACCTCTTACAGGCAAGAGCCTCAAAGTTATCGCCAATTGTTTACACCTTATTTGAAAAACTTCCCCTGGGTAAGATTAGGCATGAATATAGGATTAGGCCTTGAGACAGACCAAAAGACTTCTTTTGTGCAAAGCTTGTATCTGCCGGCCACTTTAGAAGAGGCGTTAAATCATGCTTATCATTCTAAGCAACCTTTGGTTAGAGAAGTGAATACACTCTTTGTACCTTTAGTGGATATTTCAGAAACTTCCTCCTTTTCAATCACCCCATTTTTATTCTTTACTATCTTAGCTCTGGTCATCCTAGGAATTAGTATAAGGGAGTATGTAAAAGGCTTTTCAGTTTCTTTCTTAGATTATCTTATTTTTGGATTTATTGGTTTAGTAGGCCTTATTTTATTTCTATTATGGGTATTTTCTTTACATACCCCTACTTATCAAAATTTGAACTTACTGTGGTTTTCGCCTTTGCATTTACTTTTCCTTTTTAGCTATCAGAGATGGAGGCAGATAAGTAAGTATTATTCACTGCTAAACCTAATATTGCTCGGCATATTACTAGTAGTAAATCCTTTCTTTCAACTATTTGTAGTAGAGTTTTATCCAATTACCCTGATGCTGATGACCCGATTTTGGTTGATTAACCAAAAAGCGCATCGAATTTTGGTAAAAAATGCTCTGTAAATAGGCTATCTAATAGGGCAACTTATCAGCTAAAATTTGTATTTTTCAAAGTTACGTAAGTAGCAATATGATAAGTAAGGGGCAAGAGGGGAATAAATTTTACTCTCCTTCTACCTTAAAAAATTATCTTTTCCCCTCTTGCCCACTTTTTTATGATAAGTAAAAATAAATAAGTATGGTTAAATTAACCACCCTTTGGGGTAACTGAAAAAGATATGGAATCTTTTTATTCTCCATTTTAAGTAGAGAACTCCAATTCCTGCTTTAATAATTAGGTCTCTTTCTTTAGTTTGCTTAATGTTCGTTGCCTTGGTAGATCCACATAGCCTGTGTTTGTCCGGCCTTTACAAATCCGCATTTGTGATAAAAATCGATAGTTTGACCATCCGATACCAGAATCTGCTGATGAAAATGGCTGTATTTCTCAGAAAGTTTACCCATGATCATTTTTCCAATGCCTTTTCCTTGATAAGCCGGATGCACTAACAAATGAGGGTAGTATACGACTAAATACCCATCTGATAAGGCATTGCCTAGTCCAACAAGTTGTTCTCCTTGCCAAGCGCTCACAAGCGAGTGTGAATGAATGAGCGCCTTGTACAAAAGCTCGGGTTTGTCAGCAGATGACCAGTGAAGGGCTTTGTAAAGAGCCACTATGGCCGCTTTGTCAATATTGACATCTTCTCTTAAATAAATGCTCATTAACTCAGGTTTCTTTTTGAGATACTCTACTAAATACAAACATAGAATTTAGTTTTTGCTCTAGTATGGTAGCTAGCTGAAACAAAGATGTTTATTTATTTTCTTTCCATTCGCCTACACTTATCTTGCCTTTAGCTGATTGAAGTAATTCTTTAGGATCATATACCTTTCCTTTTTTAATCACCAGGTATGTGTTGTTGAGAAAATCAAGGCTGTGAGTAAGATCCCCCTCAATGAGAGAAAGATCAGCTGCTTTGCCTACTTCCAGACTGCCTGTTCGTTGAGCAATACCTAAGGCTAAAGCTCCATTGTAGGAGGCTATGCGAATGGCTTCTACCAGAGAGAGTCCTACCTTTTCTACCAGCAATTTTATCTCCCTTTTAATACCAAAGCCAGGCAGCATAGAAGGGGATACCGGATCTGTTCCTGTAACTAACAACCCTCCCTGCAGATAAACCAATCTTGTAAAGGCTGCTTGCTTTTCTATAGCTTTTTTCAAGCAACTATCCCCCTGTAAAGTTAGCAGCGAGGCCTGTATCCTTCTTTGTTGCTCCTGCGCCTGCCCATCCAAATACGCATCAAGGTTATCTACAAGGGGTTCAAAAGTAGGGAGCATGCTTTCAAATACGGCCAGTGTAGGATCGAGATAAACTCGATGTTTAACAATCAACTCAATTAGAGAACTTACCTCTAGAAGGGTTAAATCCAACTGGGCCATATGACAGAGATGATTCTGGTAATCATTGGGATTACTGCCAAAGTCACGGATAGACAGCAAGCCATGTTCCAACCCATGGATGCCTTGCTCAATGGCATAGCGGGTAGAGAGGGTACCTAAATGAGCGGTTACCGGCAAGTGATGTTGCTTGGCTTTTTGCATTAGCAGGTCAAAGTGTTCTTTAGAAATAGATGAATATACCTTGATGGCATCAATGTGTGCTTGCCATTGGTCAAATTGTTTGAGTAGGGCACTGCTATCCGCAAGGCCAGCTGTCCAGGCAAGAGAGGATGGCTTAGAATCAAAATAAGGTCCTGCAAACAGAATAGTGGGTCCTATTTGCTCTCCGTTTTGGATAGCCTTTTTCAGAGAGAGGACAATGTGTGGCTCAAACTCACCGGGAGAAAACAGCGTGGTTACTCCTCCTGCTAAATACAGCAATGGATAAGCTGCTGTCTGTGTCTTGCCAAGAGCATACAAATGCGCATGCATATCAATTAAACCCGGTAAGATGGTTTTACCTCTCCCATCAATGATTCTTACTCCTTTGGGAGCATTAATATGTTTTGCTATGTGAGAGATTTTACCGTCTTCAATAAGCAAATCCCATCCTTTGCGTGCTTGCTCTCCTAAACCATTGATCAGCATGCCATCAACGATCAAGATGGGCTTTTGCTGGCTATGGCCTTGACAGCAGATCAGGCAAAGAAGAAAGACTATCAGTAGGAATGTGTTTCTCATCAGGGCTAACAGATTCTAATAGAAGGTAAGGAGAAAAAGGCAATAACATCCTATACTAATCAATTTTGCATATGGGTGTTAAATCAAATGGGGAATATTTGAAACCTGAACTAAGCTTAGGTAGCCTTAGCTTAAGGAAGTATGCCTACACTGACGGTGTAGCCATCTTTATTAACATAGCCAATAGAGCCTCTGATTTTTCCGTCTTTATACAGATTGATTTCACCCACACCTGAACTCTTGTTACTAATCTGATAGGAGAGTTTATATCTACTTTCAAGCCCTGGAATCAGTAAGCCATCATCTGACAGGTTGCCCGGACTGACAGTGGCTTGAAAAAAGTCATTAAGTTGAATGTTAGAATCCTGTATCTGGATTCCAATCATAAGAGTATTATTGTTTTTTCTTGTAAACTGTGCCAGTGAACGTATCTCGGGTCCACCTGAATAGGTTTGGTTGGTGGCAAAATCAACAATCAGATAATCTACCTGGTGTTGCCCGCTTAAGGCAGTGGTTAAATCAGGGCTAACTTCTTTTGGCTGACAAGCCCCCACAAGTAAAGTGAGGGCTATTATTGCATGAATGACACCTTTACTCATAGTTATATTGGCTTGTAGCTTTAACTTTAAACGACTAATGAATGTATAAATAATTGGCTTGTTATCAAAATCTAAAGGCAATAATAGCACTAGGCCTGTTCCTAGGTATTACTAGAAGCAGGATTTGTATACGGCTAAATATGTCAAAGGAATAGTCATATTAATTCCCCATTTGGGATTACTAAATATACTGGATCTGTTCTTCTTTGCAGCTTCCCACAAAACAGGGGTATGACACGCTGAAGCAGCCTGCTGATTGGAATATTCGTACCCATTTCAATTTTGTTTCCATGCTTGTAGTGTAGGTTTAAGGGCTAACCTAAGTGCCACAACCTCTATCTT
>JAESGR010000795.1_pt1 | contig 14958 bp, 16 predicted proteins | sample 9269771 | NCBI WGS metagenome assembly JAESGR01 (sample SAMN15739572, study PRJNA653492) | algae metagenome | isolation source: Chroococcus sp. CMT-3BRIN-NPC107 and co-occurring heterotrophs from well... | place: USA: Clark Mountains Wilderness, California | collected 2010-04-18
CCATGTAAGCGCATGGGAATAGTAGGATTCCGCTCCAGCCTACGAATACAAATCTGTCGCGCTTTAACCAGTCGTCTACGGTATCGAATATGCCGCGACTCGGTGCGCTTCCAACTGCAATTGTCATCGATCTAAAATCCTCTCGTTTACTAAAAATTGCAACGTTTCTGAGGAATTAACATTAAGACGTTCTCAATTGCTAAAAGCTTTCGAGATTTATGAGAAAACTTTAAAAATCTTCTCTTTTGGTTTGCCTAACCGCCACCGCCAGTAAATGGCAGTCCAGTGTATCGCTGCTTAATGTTTGTTAATTTATCACATTATTTATGCTTATATCCCGATCGCACGCAGTAATGATCGGGTGTTTAGCATCCGCTTATTAATATAATAAATATCAGAAATATTTACAAATTGACACAAGTTTCTCCAGCTTTCGCCCTATTTATGCCGCTAAACTTGCAGTGAATCCTATTTTAAATACCTTTTCAGCTAAATGAGCGTATCTACTGCTAATCCAGGCAATTCCCCGGTTGGGGACATAACATCGTCCGTCCTGCGTCAAACTATTTTAGGATCGCGCCGATTTAGCAATTACTGGTGGGCAACGGTTGTCTCCATAGGCGCTACAGGCTTTTTCTTAGCATCGCTTTCTAGCTATTTGAAAGTAAATTTCTTACCTTTTGCTAATCCCACCGAGCTAGTTTTTGTTCCCCAAGGGATTGCAATGGGTTTTTACGGTGTCGCCGGGTTGCTTCTAGCTGCTTACCTCTGGATGGTAATTGTTTTAGATGTAGGCGGCGGTTACAACGAATTTAATAAAGAAACGGGCGCAGTCAAAATCTTTCGTTGGGGATTTTTAGGGAAAAATCGCCAAATTGAACTCAATTGCAAAACCCAAGACGTACAAGCAGTTAAGGTAGACATTAAAGAAGGCATAAACCCGCGTCGAGGTTTGTACCTGCGCGTCAAAGGTCGTCGAGATATTCCTTTATCTCGTGTTGGTCAGCCACTATCATTAACAGAGCTTGAAAATCAAGCGGCGGAACTAGCGCGGTTTTTGGGAGTCCAAATTGAAGGACTATAAAATTTCAAAGAAAGACTGTAGTTAAATAACAATGGCAATGCAGCTAAAAATTCAAACCTGTTTAATATCGTTTATAGTGTTGGCGGCGATCGCCATCGGGGGATGTACGGAGCGTGATCGCGTAGCATCGGAAACTACTCCTCCAGTCTCACCAGTACAAGAGAGTACAAGCACCCCATCAAGCTCAGAAACGCCAACATTACCTACTCAAGCAACTAGCCCCCTAATGAAAGATTTACCAACCCTAACAGGCAAAGCAACGGTAGTAATGACCGTTAAAGGCGCACCTATTACTATTGAAGTTGACGGCACTCAGGCACCGATCACGGCGGGCAATTTTGTAGACCTGGTGCAAAGAGGCGTATACGATGGCTTAGTATTTCATCGCGTTGTTCGCCAACCCCAACCTTTTGTAGTTCAAGGCGGCGATCCTCAAGGTAAAGATCCTAGCTTTCCCACCGAAAGATTAGGTACAGGTGGTTTTGTCGATCCCAAAACAGGTAGAGATCGTAATATCCCTTTAGAAATCACCCCCGCAGGAGCAAAGGCTCCCCTTTATAGCGAGATTACAAGTTCGCCCCAGTTGAAGCATCTTCGCGGCGCTGTCGCGATGGCGCGATCACAATCGCCCGATTCAGCTTCTTCGCAGTTTTACTTTGCCCTAGCAGATTTAGAATTTTTAGATGGTAGCTATGCAGTTTTTGGTAAGGTTACTAGCGGCATGGATGTCGTAGATAAAATTCAACAAGGCGATCGCATTGATTCGGCAAAAGTCACCTCTGGGGCAGAAAATTTAAAAAACGGCGGTAAGTAAAACTAATTTTACCAAACCTCAAAATTTCTCATCAAGGCATGGCACAACACCATGTCTTTTTTTTAACACAGTGGACGATCTCGACGTTGTTGTTACAGGTATTGGTTTAGTTTCGGCTTTGGGTGAAAACTTAGAAGCTAATTGGCAACAGCTAATAGCTGGAAATTCTGCTATTAAATTACATCAGCCTTTTCCCGAACTTCCGCCCCTCCCTTTAGCTCTAATTGGCGAGCGACCAATTTCTTTAAAAACTTTAACTGCCCTTGTTGTCAGTAATGCGATCGCCGATTCTGGATTAAATCTACCTTTAATTGATTGCGGTGTTGTAATTGGTTCTAGTCGAAGCTATCAAGCCTCTTGGGAATTATTAGCTAAAAAGTTTTATCTTAATGGCGAAATTAACAGCGATTGCTTAGAGATTTTACCCCATAGAAATGCGATCGCTGTGGCTCAACAAATTGGCGCGTCTCTCGTTCCCGTCCTTGCGCCGATGGCAGCTTGTGCAACGGGCATTTGGTCAATTTTTCAAGCTTTTGAACTAATCAAAACCGGGCATTGTCAGCGCGTCCTAGCAGGAGCCGTTGAAGCCCCAATTACACCGCTTATCTTAGCTGGATTTACGCAAATGGGAGCTTTAGCACCAACGGGATCTTATCCTTTCTCTAGGAACCGTCAAGGTTTGGTGTTGGGAGAAGGTGGGGCGGTATTGGTATTAGAATCTGCTAAATTAGCTTTAGCGCGATCGGCACGAATTTACGGACAAATTCGTGGTTTTGGCTTAACCAGTGATGCATATTATGCTTCTGAACCTGCACCAACAGGAGAAAGTGCAAAGTTAGCAATTAAGCAGTGTTTAGAGCGATCGCGTCTTGTAGCTACAGACATTGATTATATTCACGCTCACGGTACGGCAACTCAAAAAGGCGATCGCCATGAAGCACAATTGATCGAGGGGATTTTTCCCCACGTAGCTATCAGTTCGACCAAAGGAGCTACAGGTCATACTCTAGGAGCTTCAGGAGCTATAGGCGCAGCCATAGGTTTAAAAGCCTTAGAGCAGCAAATACTACCGCCTAATGTAGGTTTGCTGACACCAGAATTTCAGCTAAATTTAGTAACCGCATCTTGCCAAAATAATCTCAAACAACTAATGTGCTTTAGTTTTGGCTTTGGCGGTCAAAATGCAGTGATGGCAATTTCTAAACCTAAGTGATTTAAACTTTTAAAATTGCGATTAATAAGTTCTAAATGCTACCTTTTACAGTATTAAATTAGCAGGTAATTTATCTAAAAAGTTAAATATTTGTGTTCAAACGGGTAGAAAGTGCGATCGCTTTTTAATTACACCATTGGAAAGATGCGAACTTAGGCGGTCCTTATCTACTCTTAAATCAAGATAAAAAATTCTCAATTAAACTTATGAGTAACGAAAAAGAAACCCACCGCTCAGTGAACCCTGGCGATGTAATCAGCGATAAACCCGAAAGTATTGAAGAAAAATCACAACAAATTGCTGTCGATTCTCCTGATATTACTGGTGACCATATTACCGTACCTACTTACTTTGTAGTTGAAGAACCAGACGGCGAAGAAAAAGCCCTTCATCACGTTAAAGATGCTGAAGAAATCTCGGACGTGATTCGTCAAGCAAGAGTGGACGAAAACGGCGAACGAGTCTGGTAATCATTAAAAGGCTTAACTTTTAAGCTAACCGAAACCCATTGTAAAGGTTTAAAATAAATGGCAGCTTGCAAGCTGCCATTTATTTCGAGATAAACATCATTCAACGGCAACTTGAGGTACGCCCATGCTGTAATTAATCGCCCGTCCGTTTAAGTTATAACTAATTTGACTATTCTGTAAAAGACTGCGAACGAAATGCTCCAAATCTGAGCCAATTCGACGCAAGTTATAATCAGTCAAATCTGCTCCACTATTTGCTTCTACCAACTCATTAAACTTGCGATAAACCTTTTGCAACGCATCTTCGTTCCAGTTGAACTCGTTATCTGGATCGACATCCAAGGTTAAAACTTGATTGCTCGGAACAAGTTCTCCTTCTTTGTTGACTTCTGCCGAAAAAATCCGAATATGGCGGGTTGTAGACTTGAGTAACTGGTCTTCCATAGGTAAACAATCTAAATTCTTGGCATTTCACTTCATCTTAAACTATCACTTAGCCTTGGCAATCATGCCTGTTTGACGCGCATAGGCAAAAATCCCACCTGCATCAATTACGGGCTTAACATCTCCCAAGGGCTGGAGTTGATAAACTTTGTTTAGTGTGTGGTTAGTAAGCTGATTTTGCTCGAAATCAATCGTAACTTCTTGTCCGGTTACAAATTCATCACACAACCGCTCTAGCGATTCCCAAGGATAAAGCTCCCCTGTAGCAGTACAGTTACGGAAAAAGATCCGCGCGTAAGATTGAGCAATTACTGCTTTTACTCCCGCAGCACCTAAAGCAATCGGTGCGTGTTCCCGTGAAGAACCACACCCAAAATTTTCTCCAGCCACAATAATTGGATAAATCGTCTTGATTTCTCCCAATGCAATAAATTTTCCAAAGCGATCGGGTAAACCAATCATGGCGTAACTACCTAGCTTTTCATACTCATCGGGCTTAGAGGGAACTAATGTCAGATACTCTGCGGGAATAATTTGATCGGTGTCTATATTATCATCAACAACGAAAATTACCCCCCGAATTGGGTTATTCATCAAAAAAATCTCACCTCAAGCGCAAATTTAGTAAACCATCAAGCTTTATCTTATATCTTTTGTTTATTTTTTTCTGCTATTGTCAGTGAAATTACTTTGTTAGCTGTAATAAAGTACCATCTCAAATACTACTTTATTGATTAAATTGCGTGTAATTACTGTAGCAATTTTTTAAAATTAGTGAATGAATATAAATAGTTATTAGCGTATTTTGTATTATTACTAATAATTTGTATAAAATTGCAGCTTTAAATAATTAACATTTCTAAGGTTATACTCACAATGACAGTAGCTTATAAAGTGAAGTCTTAATTAATTATTTAGCTAGACCTTAGCATTGGCAATGATAAATAGAAATTTTATAGTTCTCATTAGTAGAGATATCTTATTGGCTAGCATCAATCTATACCAGTAGCATCAAAAGATTTTGTAACAACTGTAACCTGTGCCTTTACGTACACTAAACGCTTTTAAAAGTATTTTGAAAGACTTACAAATTCCTTACATAAGCTTTACTCTATTTTCCTGTAAAACCTGAATAATAGTAATCGTAAGCTCAAGTAAAAAGTGCTTAGAGTAGCATCTACTTTCTAAGCAAAAAGAATAATTGAGCTTTGGCTACAACTAATATCAAGCTAGATAGCTTCATGACAAAATTACTAACCAAAAATTAATTTTGTCTCTCCTACCTATCCTAGTTGAAATAAATAAAAAGCCAACATACTTTTACTTCTAAAGAAGTCTACTGTTCACCTACTGCAAAATTAGGATGTATTTAAAATGAAATTTGACAAAGCATCGCCACAATCTGAAAAATTAGAAGTTAGTGTTTACGAGTGCGAGATCCACTTAAAATTTAGATTGATCGAAGACAAAACTGCATTTAGCGATCGCAGCGAACTTTTAGACTTTTTGATTGAATCATTTATAATTGGTCCAGATGAATATCTTGAGCCTCTACAGTCGTTAGTTACTACTCAAGAAATTTCAGAAGTTGAAGCGTCTCCACAAATGCGCCGCCAACTAATGCGCTTGCGTAACTCCTCAGAGTTGGCGTAATCAAGAAGCTATGGAAATATCAAGTATTCTTTATATTTAGCAAATTTGGGTGTTGACACTAGCGCGTAAATTTATTATATTTGTAAAAGTGCGAGTTCAGGCCCCCATCGTCTAGAGGCCTAGGACACCTCCCTTTCACGGAGGCGACGGGGATTCGAATTCCCCTGGGGGTATAGCAAAACAAGGTAGTGTAGATAAAATACACTACCTTGTTAAGTTTTGTGGGTCATTTCCTGGTTTAGGAGTGCAATGTTCTGTTTGCTAGCTATTGGTGGTTGTAGTTCCAAATAAATTGTTTACTCGTTGACGAATTGCCAAAAGATTTAAACGCAAGTCGTTAGACAAGCGACGCTCAATAATTGATACTGGCATAGTACGCTTAGGTAAAACGCATACCGTATAAAAAAGATTAGTTACAGCTTGTTGGGAGCGATTATTGGGCTGTAAGCGCCAGCTACCAGAAAAAGCTTTTAAGTCTCCCTCAACTAAATTAAAATTAATCTCGTGAGGAAATTTTTCTTCTAAGTCTAAAACCACACGGGCAGAAAAATTGAGACTCAGCAAACGTTGCGTACCAACTTGTTCTAGGCGAATACCTCCAGTTGGATGCTCTAATCTTTGGCTAGTAGATAAATTAGGAATAAAGTCGGCTAAAGCTTCATAGTCTGTCAATACTTGCCAAATTGGTTCTACAGCTTGAAAAATTGGAATTTTGGCAGAAATTTGTCTTTGCCTTTGGGACAACTGCGCTACTTGCACTTCTACCGTAGCTAGCAGTGACGACAATTCTTGAGGAGATAAACTAGATAAAATCCCCATATCACTACTTTCATCGGGAGATAAATTTGAGGTTGATTCAAAGTCTGGTGGTTTAATCACAGAAATTTAGCAGTTTTTTAATTGGGTACGGGTAACTGAGGTAAGGTAAGAGTAAAGCAAATTAGAGCAGATGATGACTGTTCGATAGGTGTACTCGCAACTTCAATAGTTCCATTTAAGTGCTGCACTAAACTTTTGACAAGAGCTAACCCCAAACCCGTCCCTTTGATAGCTTGGTTTGTGACTCCATGACCGCGACGAAATTTATCAAAAATATAAATAGCATCTTCCGGTAAAATTGCTGCGCCGATATTAGTAACAGTAATAATCAGGCGATCGCCTTGTTGAGTAGCTTGTACTACTATATTGGTATTAAAATCTGCATATTTTCCAGCATTAGTCAACAATTCGTGCAATATCCGCTCGAAACTATCTGCGTCAGTTTGCAAAAGTAAAGGTTTTTCAGGCAGATTTACTGTAACTGTTAATTCTTTGGCTAACCAGGTTTCTGTGTGAATTTGAACTAAGTCATCAAGCTTTGAGTTAATCTTTATTATTTGTAAATTTAATGGCGTTTGATTAGACTCCAGTTTTTGCAACCTTAGTAAGTCGTTAATTAAGCTTATTTCTTGGGTGCATTGTTGCTCTAAAATATCTAAATATTTTGATTTGCGTTCTATAGAGATACCTGGTGTGCGTAGCATCCGAATCGCTAAGTTCATGCTGGTTAAAGGAGTACGTAATTCGTGACTAATTGTATCGATAAAGTCATCTTTCAGCTTATTTATTTGCTTTAACTGGTCTATTTGTTGCCGAGTTTTTTCATATAACTTTGATTGCACCTCTAAGCTGCGTTGTAGTTGAGCCGTACGTTCTTCTACTAAGCTTTGCACTTGGCTTAGGGTTTGGTTTTGGATAATCGCTGTACTAACTTGGACGCTAACTAACTCTAACAAGGCTAATTCTTCTGCTTGCCATGTGCGAGAAGTAGAATTTTGCATTAATAAAAAACCAAATACTGTCCCTTGATTTTCTAGGGGAAACATTAATAACGAAGGTAGTTTAGTAATATTTAAAATTGGATTGATTTCTGAGCAATCGGTAATTAAATTAGTCTCTTCATTACAGTTTAAAAGAAATGGAGCGGGAGCATTGATTAATGCTTGCTGACATAATGAACACTCATTTAACCAAAAAGATTGATTCAAAACCGTTGGAATATCAGAGGCTTGATTAAGTAGAGCGTTAATACTACTTAACTTATTTGAATTAAGAGTGTTATTCCATTCAGAGATGACCGTAACTTTCGCTTTGGGAATAAAGTTTTTGGGCAGATTTTTAAAAAGTAAGTTGCTATACTTTAAAGTAATAATTAATCCCCGCTCGACTTTTAGAGCTTGGGATGTTCCAGCGATCGCTAATTGAAGAATTTGGTTTAAGTCTAGAGTGGTTCGGCTTGCCATAATTAGCTGGTTGACCGCATTTTGATACTGAATAAAGGTGGTTGCAGACTTTTCTAACGATGCGATTTCCTCAACTTGGGCAATTTGCCTCAGAGCGATCGCTACAGATTCGGCGGCGATTTGAGCGCGCGATCGCTCGCAATCGCGCCACTGATAAGGGTGAAGTTGACCTAAAACTATCGCTCCGTTTTGTTTGCCTTGAAAATAAATTGGTATGCTTAAAACTGCCCGAATAGGCAAGGCTAAGTCTCGCCATTGGGGTAGACTATTTGATACTGCATGCACGTCATCAATTGTCAATAATTCGACTTGTGATAGCAACGACATTAATTCACTTAATTGGAGGTACTGCAATGCTCTGGCATTAAAAAATTCTTCCCTACTCCAATAACCTGTTTGATTAAGCTGTCGATTCTCATCTATTAGTATAATTAAGCAGCAGTCTACGCCAAACCCTTCTCTCCAGGCTTGAGAAATCTGCTGTAGCGTTGTTTCGGTATCAAAGTTAGATAAGACTATTTGATTAATTTTTCGATCTAACGAGCAAAAATCTGCTTGACTGTGCATCAATATGATTGAGGATCTTTGTAAGGGAACTAATTGACTTAAATAATTTAGTGATAATTGTAAAGATTGTTTTGTTGCTGGTAGTTTTGGGCTTAACAACTCGATATTTTCTAACGCTATTGCTCTATCTTTATTTTTTATTGAGTAGGTGGTTACAGTAGATTTTTGGCTTGCAGTTGTTTTTTGACTTATACGCTTTCTCACTTTTATTGTCTCCCCTCTACCCTTCCAAATCAATTAAATTAAAATATAAAACTAGGTATAAATAAACTAATTATTAGCTCAACATAGTTTCGATTATCTTTGCTCTAGATTATCCTTTTTTGACTAGCTGAGAATCGGTAATTTTGCTGATTATTAAAAACTTTAATTAATAAACTACGTATAGTAGTAGAGATATTTTTTAAAAAATTGTGTTGATATTTGCACACTCATTTAGCAGGCGAACAGAAATAGTTTATCTGTTCGCCTCTATTTAGGTTTTTTTACTCCGAGAAATTACTTGGATAAGCTCTTTATACTTAAAGGAACTAAATCGCCGCCGTTAGTAAATCCTAATAACATTGCTTCTTGCGGACGAATTAATTGACCTGTCAGTACGCAACGAACCTCTTTTTCGGCAGTAGCTGCAACACTCGCGCGAATGTCATTAGATGAAAAAGCAGGTTGATAATCACCAGATTTTTGCTGTACATAATTCCATAAAATGTCTCTAATTAATGCTTGATAGCCAACATTGCCAGAAAGTTCCTTAAGTTTGTCTTTTAGTTCCCGCTCTAAGCGGATGCTAGTGACTTCCATTTCAGTAGTGGTGGTGCGAGTTAATGTATGCACGGGTCTTTTCTCCTAAATATCTAGACAGGATAGTAATACAAGTGTAGTATGTTTAAAGGAATGTTCAAGTCGCGGATGTCACAGGTGAAATTTTCTTTGCAACGTTTATCGCCCTCTAACTTATTGCCCCCTAATTTTCTAAAAAATTGGAAATCGGCGGCTTGGGGCGTGGAGTGTTTATTTATAGGTAGCGATCGCTTAGAGCAAAAGCAAATGACACCAAAGCAGAGCGATGACTTGGCATACTTGGGCAGTAACGAACTAAATTTGGCACTGCGAAGCAATCGAAGAAGTAGGGGGTATAGGCAAAAAATAGCCTTGCCAATATAGCAATAAAAGACTTTAGTCATTTTTAGCCCCCGCATCTTCAACAGTAGAAGCGGGGGTTTTTATATAAGGAGTAAAGTTGTGACGAGCGCAACTCAACTGTTAGAACATTCGGTGGTGGTATTTTCGAGAAATTATCTGCCAATTTGTCGCATTAACATCAAAAGGGCGATCGTGCTATTGGTATTGGGTAAAGCTGAGGCGCTAGATTTGGCAAGGGAGACTTGGCTTGTGAAGTCTCCTAATTTGGTAATTGCTGTTCCCCAGCACATCCGGCTAACAATTGCCAGCACCGAACGAATTTGGAAAATTCCCTCAGTAAATCGGCGCGAAGTTTTAAAACGGGACAACTATCGTTGCCAATATTGCGGTAGCAACAAATGCTTGACGTTGGATCATGTAATCCCAGTATCTAAAGGCGGCGAGCATAAGTGGAATAAGGTCGTTACCGCTTGCGAACCATGCAACCAGCGCAAACGCGATCGCACGCCTTCGGAAGCTGGTATGCCGCTACGCACCAAACCAAAAGCCCCCATGCACCCAACTGTAGCTTTTGCCGAAAACTTTTGGCAGGGCGAAAATGCCTGCTCTCGAGAAAAGGACACTCAAGGATAATGCTAAAACTAACTTACATTGAGACTGGTTTTTATTTGGAGTATTTGACCAAATCCTTAGAGGAGTGGGTACAAGGGCGGGTAATTTTGGCGCTGCGCGTTGGCGAATCTGTGTACATCGAACCTAGTACGGCTTCATTTTTGCTACCTGCCGATTTACCAGGTTTAAAGACCTTGACGCTGGAAGTTAAAAAGCTTGAGCTAGATTTTATTAGTTTGAGTTTCTGCGATGCAGATTGTGTCGAAGTTACTATCAAAGGTACTTGGATAAGCGCCAAAGCCGATAGTGAGGAGGGGGTGTTTGTCGCGGTAATGTCTCACTCGATTGAATTTTTTTTGCTGACATTATGGCAAGACGCTCAAGTTAGTGCTTCGGTTTTGAGCGATTGAAGCTTGTAGCCGTATAGTTATGCAGGGCTGTTTTAGCCTTGTTGCTATTTATAGTAGTAAGACTAAAAGTCACAGAAGGTTTTAGAATTTTTATTCTAAAACCTTTTTGCCGTTGCTGAAAGTGCAATGAGGCAATTCGTACAACCCAATTCATACCGAACAAGTGTTTAAAGTTCTGGATGGATAATAAAAAGGTGTCTAAATATGACCTCAACAAATATAATGCGGTATTAGCGGATGAATTTAGCTTTGCAGATAAACACGGGTTCGATGGCTAGGCAATCTGCGACGGAACGCGCTTGGAGCGCCATAAGTCGGTTCTACGAGAATTGTAAGAAAAAGGTAGCAGGATTAAAAAGCTATCCGCAGTTTCAAAAAAACTTACTACAGCCGTTGGGCATTAGTCGTTTTTCCCCTAACAATTGGGGAGCGTGTGCTGATGCCATTTGGCAAAGCAAAAACTTATTATTGGGAAACAAAACAGGCAAACAATAGTTAAAGTAAGCAGGGAAATTTGCGCACCCGGACTAAAGGTTTAGCACGCAAAACCATCGGCGGAGAGCGCGTCAGTTATCATGCACGATATTGCGATTGGAATATTTATTAATAGATAGGAGTTTGGAGTATTTATTTAAAAAGCTGCCATCGACAAGCATTTTCAAACCATACATTTTTTGGAATTTGTGCAAAAGTTTACGGAAATGATTACTAGCCCGCCAATTATTAAAATATACGAGGTTAAGGAAATAGAACAACTATAGCAAACCTAAATCAATTAGGAGCATTGTAGGGGGCGCAATGCATTGCGCCCCCTACAGGTAATTTTCACGAATCAAATAGGATTGCTGTATAGCTTATTTGTATTTAAGAAAATAAGTTAAATCGTTGCAACTGAGTTTCAATTACTTGGGGTAATACATTATCTAGTTCGGTGCTGTCATTAAAGGGTAAAGATTGGTAACTAGGTAGTTCAAACGGATATTGTCCTGATAGTTGAACTTGCATCTTTTGAGCAATTAAAATTTGCTCCGAACGTTTGCTCGTTACTGCATAGCCAATTTCTACACAGACGCTCGGACTTAAAATTAATTGGGGTATTTTGCCCTCAACAAACGCAATTGGCGTACCATCAGCGATAAATAACAGACATTTACGGATTTTGCGAGTAGCAGTGCTGCTGAGGCGCATAGGACTATTGCCGGGACGCGGAGATTCAACTAAAGTTATGGGGAAACGTGATCGCTTATTTAAGTTTTCTAGTACCTTAACTAGGGATTCTCTGATTATCTGACTAGATTCTGCATACTCGTTTTGATGGCATAAAAAAATTGTCGGCTCCATCTGAGCAATGGTTGTTTGCTTGATAAAATAAATTTCGTGGCTGCTAAGGTCAATATTTGCGATCGTATAGCCGCCGCTACCTTCAACATAAAACTCGACAACTTCCCCGTCTAGGTAACGTTGAAACCATCCCGATTTTTTGATCTCGGTGCTATCTTCTAAAAAATCTGCTCTTAGCGCCGATTTAAGTAAACTATTTTTACTCAGCCTCAAGTCATGAGGGCGTTTTTCTAATTCTTGAAGTGGCTCGTATTTGCTTAAGTACCAAGCTTTGAGGGCAATAATCGCCATAACACGGATTTTATTTGAAGCTGCTTTTTAATTATATTGACTCAGCTTTTAGTTGCGGTGAAAATTATCAAACAACACCCAACCTGCTAATAACTGGGGGATTTCCTCTCTTGGGCGATTTGATTTAGGGTTGCACTGAATAATTACTAGATTAAAAAGCTCAGTAGTATTACTTTCAGTTGTAGCGCCCTCGATAATAACCAACTTAGAAAATATCAGTTTTAATGAAGTTGAGTGTTGCTGTAGTTTGACGAGACAGATAATAATTTAACAGCGTTTTTTACCTCTTTAGTTAGTGTGAATAGCTGTTGAATCTGCCAGAAAAGCTTTTTAGCTTCACCTTACATAATAGACTTTTAGAAACTAATCAAGCTAGTAAATGATACTAAAGTTTACTTTTTATTTCTTCACGAACGCTCATTAATATTTTGCCTAAATGGTTGTTGCCAGTGTTGGTTTCTCCGCAACCCCAGTAATAGTCATTGGGTGAATTTTCTACTATGATTAAGTTGGCGGTAGATAGTAATACTGCTTGAATATCTTGATGGGTAAGAAACTTTTGCAAAACTGCCTTTCGCATTACTTGAACTTTAATTTGTTCCCAATTTGAGCGCAATTGACGGTTACAATCACGTCCCAAGGCGGCGGCTTGTTCGGGGGTAGGTGCAGCTTTAATTATGGCTGTGAGTTCTTCGTCTAGAGAGCCGATAAACTTTTGTGCCTGATAGTAATGCTCGACAGTTTGCCAATTTTCGCCATGCAATTGAATACTATGGGGTGAAAAGTTGGAAAAACACCCGTAGGGTTCATTCACCTTATAAAAGTAAATGGTCATTGCGATCGCACTTGTTAGCTCCAACTTTAATTAATTGTAAATAATAACAAAAACTATTTGCTTTTAACTCAATTTTATTAAATAGCTTAATAAACCCTTGACTCAAAATTAATTATGCTTTTAAGTTTGACTTTTACAAAAGTTCAAGTTAATTTTTATTGATTATAAGCTTTTAGTTGATTGTAATTTTGTTAATAAATATGAGTTAAAAGAGTAAGTGTATAGAGTGCTGTTAATCAAATAATTATTTGAAATAGCCCTCTTTCTAAAAGAGGGAAATAAAATAATTGTTTTTATCTTATTAGTCAGGCGAAAGCTCTTTTTGGGCTAACCAATCTCGGTTGAACAAGCGCGACTGGTAGCGAGTACCGCTATCGCACAAGATAGTAACAATTGTATGCCCTGGCCCCAATTGTTTTGCCAACTCTACTGCGGCGCTGACGTTAATACCTGTAGAACCGCCTAGAAACAGTCCTTCTTCGGTTAGTAATCGATAAACCACCCGGATGCATTCAGAATCGTGAATTTGAATCGCATCATCGATAGGAGCGTTAACTAAGTTGAGTGTAACGCGGCTGTTGCCAATACCTTCAGTAATTGAGCTACCAATAGCATGAGGTTTGCCCGTTTTAACGTAGCTATAAAGCCCGCTACCCATAGGATCGGCTAAAACAGTTTTGATTGCTGGATTTTTTTCTTTAAGGTACATCGAAACCCCTGCCAGCGTTCCGCCAGTTCCCGTTGCTGTTACCCAAACATCAACCTTACCATCGGTTTGTTCCCAAATCTCTTTCCCAGTAGTTTCATAATGCGATCGCCTATTTGCCAAATTATCAAACTGATTTGCCCAAATAGCATTTTCCATTTCTGAAGCAATTCGACCCGAAAGTTTGACGTAGTTATTGGGATCGCTATACGGTACTGCGGGGACGGTGCGAACTGCTGCACCTAGAATTTTTAGTGCCTCAATTTTTTCTTGCGACTGGGTATCGGGAATCACAATGAGGCATTTGTAGCCTTTGGCATTGCAAATATGAGCAAGTCCAATACCTGTATTTCCGGCGGTTCCCTCAACTACCGTACCACCGGGCTTAAGCAAGCCTTTTTCTTCTGCTTCTTGAATAATATATAGCGCTGCACGGTCTTTTACCGAGCCACCAGGATTAAGAAATTCAGCTTTACCAAGAATTTCGCAGCCAGTTTCGGTACTGAAACGATTTAAGCGAATTAGTGGCGTATTGCCTACAGTATCAGTGAATCCATTTTTGATATCCATGCCAAAATTACCTAATATATCGCCTATAAAGATTTTGGCGTAGATCGGGGTTAACACTTCTACTCTATCGAGGATTTTCTACCTTGTTTCCTCGGAAATCTATGTAAAAACTTTCCAAACCAACTTATCAAACATGAGCCTACCCCACTAACGTAGAATTAGCATAAAGCGGAAACAAAATAGACAAAAGACAAAATGGCAGGTAGGTTTGAGAGGTTGAGCGTTCTCGAATGGCAGTTGTTTAAAGACTTACTACCTCAATCCTCAGCAGATATGAGGGCGTAGAATGCCACAGGTAGCTTTTCCTAAAGTTCTGGTTTCCGCGCGTTAGTGAGATAGGTTCATTGACATATCAATAAAATTGACCGTTCTTTTGTCATTGGTATGAGTAGCGAAGCAGCAATTCTCATTATGGAATTTAACTAGAGTTAGGCGGGATTTGCAACTCTAGTCCCTCAATCATAAAGGTGAGCAAATGCTCCCAACTCTCAAAAACCCAGTAACGAGTCAAGGCACGCAGATC
>JAESGR010000796.1_pt1 | contig 14941 bp, 16 predicted proteins | sample 9269771 | NCBI WGS metagenome assembly JAESGR01 (sample SAMN15739572, study PRJNA653492) | algae metagenome | isolation source: Chroococcus sp. CMT-3BRIN-NPC107 and co-occurring heterotrophs from well... | place: USA: Clark Mountains Wilderness, California | collected 2010-04-18
AGAATTTTTCCGCTCTCGGGAAGCTCGTACTTACAAAGAACTCGACTCTTCTATTAGTGAAGCCATTAATCTAATCACGGACAAAGACATAATTGGCTGGTTTACTCACTGCTGTTATTATGTTCCAACCAATTGAAAACCGCTATGAATCATTACAAACGAAATGATGGACAGGAAGTAACGATTCGAGCCGTAGCGTTTACCGATCGAAACACAGAAGGATTGGTAACTTCGGTTAGATTTTACACGGATACTACCCCGTTATTCACAAAAGGCGACTAAAGTAAGGAGTGACTATGATGCAGGATTTAATTGAACTTGAAAACCAAGGATGGCAAGCCCTCACATTGGTAGGAGAGGCAAGCAAGAAGTTCTATAGTGCTGTTCTCCACGACGATGCAACCATAGTTTTTTCAGGTGGCATCCGCATAAGTGGAAAAGAAAAAATCTTGGAATCTCTAGCTACCCAACCCTGGAAATCGTTCCAAATAGAAGCTCCGCAAGTGATTTCATTATCGGAGAATGCCGGAGTGTTGATGTACAGAGTTACTGCACAACGCGAAGGTAGCGAGCCATACGTAGCTTTTATCAGTAGCACCTATGTACTTAATAATGGAATGTGGAAGTTGATACTTCACCAGCAGACACCGGGGTAATTGCCGTCTAACAAGCGGATGCACCTCGATCGGGATGAGGCTGGTCGGTTGAGTTACAAAGGTTATCTGCATCCAGTAAGTGGGAAGTTAGACATCATTGCGAGATTCTCAAGAAATACATCAATTGGGTACATCTAATCGTTGGGGGAGTACAAAGTCAAACCTAGAGATTTTTCAGAAAATAAAGTGATAAATAAAAATGGAGCCGTTGACAGCTAACGAAGCGTCAGTTCAGTTGGCTATCAATCAAAATTATCGTGGCTGCTTTTAAGCCGATTCTGTCACCACTATGCCCGTACAAACGTCGCTCTACAAATGCTCCATCCAGCAGCATTAATAGGTGTGCGCCTAATTCAGTTGGCTTTGCTACTCCAGCCTGCAAAGCTAATTCAACAAATCGCTCACGCAATTTATTTTTATGGGCAAGAGCGACCTGATGACCAGGATAGTCTAGGGATGGAAACTCTGTGATAGTAATCAGGAATGGACAGCCATAACAGTTTGGCTGTGCAATTAAATTTTCTACCCATTCAAAAATTGCTACCAGTTTTGCTTTCGGATTATCCGGCGCTTGATTGACTGCAACCTCAATACATTCCCAGAAGCGGCGATCTCTATCTTTCAAATATTCCACGACTAAATCATCTTTAGAGGAAAAGTAGCGGTAGAGGGTCGTTTTTGCTACACCAGATTGGGCAATGATGGTATCAACTCCGGTCGTATGAATGCCATCGCGGTAGAACAGTTCGTCCGCGACTTTTAAAATTTGGTTGCGTAGTGACTTGTTGGGTAAATTATTTAGCTCCTTTGATTTGTTTGCTTTCGGCATTGATTGCTTTGCTCTAGTTAGTAAGTTCTATTGACATAGTACAGACCTGTCTGTTATTGTTCAATTACTTAATAATACAGACCTGTCTGTAACAAATAAAGAGAGGGTTGGAAAAACTATGAAAATCGGAATTATTGGGAGTGGGAATATGGGAAGATCCCTCGGCATTCTCTGGGCAGAACAAGGACATGAGGTATTTTTTGGTTCTCGCACAACTAAAAAAGGTAAAGAAGTCGCAGAGATTGCAGGTCAGACAACTCAAGGGGGTTCAAATGATGAAGCGGCGGCATTTGGAGAGGTATTGCTGTATACCGTGCGTGGTGTGCATCCCGCAGAGGTGTTCTCATCAACCAGCGTTCTAGATCATAAAATTCTGATTGATTGTAATAATCAGGAAATTCCAGAGAACTTTGACTATCCAGCAATTACGCAATCGTTGGCTGAGAAACTCGCTGCTGAAGTTCCCAACGCAAAGGTAGTTAAAGCCTTCAACACAATGGCACAAGAATTGTTTGAACTAGCTCCTACCCCGCTCAAAAACTACAACGTTTCAGTATTTGTTGCAGGTGATGATGAGTCGGCAAAACAAACGGTGATCCATCTTGCTCAGGAAATTGGCTTCCAGGCGATAAATTGTGGTGAGTTACGACACGCTCGGTTAATCGAAAGTGCAGGAGACCTGATCCGTCTACTGATGATTCAGCAACAGATGGGGTCATACGCAACCATCTCTATCCATTCCCTACCGCCTGCCGAAACGCAACGTCTAGGAGGACGACAAGCTTCAAATTTGAAATAAGTCAAAGGAATCGTATCGGCTTTAGTGGTAGATGGCGGTTGAACATTGCGATGAACAATTCAAATAAACGGACGATAAGCTTCAAATATTAAGCGAGAAATTATCACCATGCAAGAACTCTATAACTTAACTGGACAAAAGATATTAATTATTGGTGATGGTAGCCGAATTGGATTGGCTGTGGCAAGACTGGTGAGCAATTTAGGGGCGGAGGTGATTATTTCAAGTCGTTCTACCGAAAAACTAGAGCAAGCAGCAGCAACTATTTCCGCTCAAGTCGGCATATTATATACGGCTGATGCAACGGATGCCCTAGCTACTGAACAAATGCTCAAAGCCCTAGCCCCAATCGACCACATTGTTGTAACCGCGTCGGGAAGCGCACCATTTACTGGCATTGTTGATACGCCATTGGATATTCCTCGTATTGCCTTTAGTCGCTTCTGGCTTTCTTACAATGTGTTGCATTATGCTCCAAGCCAAGTTCGTCCTTCCGGTTCAATCACACTTTTATCCGACAGTAGCGGTCGACGACCTGTAGTAGGATACGGGGGACCCTGCATGGGAGTATTGAAGCTTTAGCACGTTCTGCGGCATTGGAACTAGCTCCAATTCGGGTTAACGTTATTTCACCTGGTGGCATTGGGCTGCGCCCTGATAGACAACTTTCTCACCACGCAGGACAACCTGAAGATGTCGCTGCAATGGCAATTGCCCTGATGACAAATTCAGCTATCACGAATGCCGTTATTGATGTTGATGGTGGAGAACGCTTGGGAGCATGGTCTGGTTCATAGTGTTCAAGTAACCAATCAGCCAAAGAGACAATAGACAATCTTGAACTGCACAGTAACGCTGTGGCAACGGTTTGAGAACTCAGAATCTTACCCAAATAATTCTGATTTCATAGCAAGATATTGCAAATACATCGGGATTAATTTTATGCTTTCCTCAATTGAACAAGTGCTTCCAGACGACCGAGAGTGGCAACAGTGCCAATAGCCAGACTCCTAAAAAGAAGCCAAGAGACCAGCCGTTGAGTGCCACCGACAAACGTGCCAACCGAGAATTAGCGCGATTGCGAGTATTGGCGGAGCATATCAATCGACAGTTAAAGATTTTCAGGATTTTAAAAGAGCGATATCGCAATCGAGGACGGCGGTTTGGACTGCGTTGTAATTTGATTGCTGCCTTCTGTAACTTTGAATTGGAACTCACTGGATGATTTCTGCAAGAGGTCTATTCATGCCTAAAAATTACTTGCTCGGAGCAACCTTGTCCTTGAAAGACTTACCCGCAGAAAAGCCCGGAACGCGAGTAGCTGGAATAGTCATAGTTTCACCTGTTTTAGGGTTACGCCCTTCACGCGCTTGACGTTCGCGCGGCTCAAAGGAGCCAAACCCGACAAACGTTACCTTGCTGCCACTTGCAACTGCTGCCATAATTTCCTCTACTATGGCAGTCAAGATGGTATCAGTTTCTTTCTTGCTAACATTGGTTTTTTGAGCGATCGCATCAACTAATTCAGCTTTATTCATAACCTTTGTAACTCCTAACACCGTTGCTATTCTATGGGCAGGTGCTAGAGAGTGCAAGGGTACTACTTGAGCATCCTCATCTTGGGAAGCTCCTTCGCATTTGAGCGAGGTAGATTTTAGAGGCAACTGTGGCGGTAAATGAGCCTGTAATCGAGTAATGGGGCGAGACTTGTTTAACTTTTTAGCTTAATGTGTTTCTCTGTCCTAGAAAATTTTGGCTAACCCAGTTATAAAACAGACTGGGAAGAAAATTAAGCTTCTGGAGCAGCATGACAGCATCTAAAACTAACAGACGAAAGGTTTTGCCACCTGTATCGCGCTGGGAATTAATCGACGCAATTTCATGCGTTGCACGTTATCAACGACTGCCCTAGCCAATTGGTAATAGCTGTCAATAATTCAGAAAATCCTTGTTGCAACCAAATGACAAAAGGCGATCAAAAAGATTGCCAGTGTAGCGTTTGCGCCTCCCAGTGCGACTTGACGTAATCTCGTTTTTCTAATGAATGAGAGAGAAGGTGAGGGTATTAATCTTTACTGATTTTTGCCTTCGCCTTCCAGATGCTTTTACCAAGCATGGCGCTGAAGTCAGTTATATTTTCAATTTCAAATGCTCTGACTTCATGCGAAAATAAGTATCGAGAAACCATGTTTTCAAGAGTAATGCGCCTCCTACCCGCTAGTGAAATCGTTACGCTGAAGCTAATTGAGCCTATTCCTTTGAGCAATCATCCTGCGGCTGTTTACCTTGGCTCGTTAACTGTGGGGTCCGAGCGGGCTATGCGTTCTGCCTTAAATTTGATCGCTTCATTATTGACTGACGGAGAATGCGATGTTATGACTTTAGACTGGTCGAGGCTGCGTTACTGTCATACTGCTGCCGTCCGCACTGCTCTGAAGCAAAAACTCGCAGCCTCGACCGTAAATAGAATGCTCGTCGCTCTGCGCCGAGTGTTATTAGAAGCTTATCAATTGGATTTAATCGATATGACCGACTACAACAAAGCGATTGCTCTGCCTAGCCTAAAAACATCCCTTGGTTTACGTGGCCGAGCTTTGAGCGGTGAAGAGATTAGCGCCTTAATTGTCAGTTGCTCCATCAACCCTCAGCCAATAGATTTACGCGATGCGGCGGTGATAGCGATTTTGCGAATTGGTGGAATCCGACGGCAAGAGTTAGCACGTCTGGTATTAGCTGACCTTGACCGCACCAGTGGTTCTCTACTTGTCCAGCGTGGCAAAGGAGAAAAACAGCGCATTGTTTACTTGACAGAGGAAGCTTTAGAAATTATCGAACAATGGCTAACTGTGAGAGGTAGCGAATCAGGAGCATTAATTTGTCCAGTTAACAAAGCAGGTAAAGCCGAACTGCGACATTTTGCTGATGACGGGGATGGGATTTACAAGCTTGTCAAAGCACGAGCAATAAAGGCGGGAGTGAAGCAATTTTCGCCTCATGACTTCCGACGTACCTTCTGCTCAAACTTGTTCGATGCGAATACAGATACATTTACCGTGCAGCAGTTGGCTGGTCATGTATCTCCCTCGACTACCGTTAAATATGACCGCCGAGGAGAGGAGAGGAAACGAAGCGTAAAGCTATACAGGGATTGAAGTTAAAGTAGTTATATTTTTAAGGCGAAGTGTCTAAATATGTATCGATCGCAGACTCAGATGTTTTCGGCAAAGTTTTTAAACGCCAGTGGGAGGGAGTTAGCCAGTAGTTATTGGAAATTTCAGGCAAGCGAGGGGGCGTATCTATCGGTTAGGGGAGTACAGCCGTCTAGGATTTATTCGGCTTCTACCAAGTGTTGACTGAACCAAGCGGCAATTACTTGTTGTAGCTTAGTCAAATCTTGCTGAATTTCAGGAGAACTCTGAGCCGTTTCTAAATCCAGTTGATGTCCCCAATGCTCAAAAGCGTGAAAAGCCAAGCACTGTTGCTGATTGATAGCTTCATACTGGCGCAGCAGAGCCGTGTACAGCTTTTCGACCTCACTCAAAGGAAAAATCTCATCCTGCTTCCCATGCAGGAATAACATTGCAGGAACCAGATAATGCTCAACGAACTCCGCAGCACGAGCTACAAAATCGAGTTGATGGCGAACCGCGATCGAGGCTTCGCTCTACGGATACAAAATCTGATGCTCCTCAAGTTGAGGAAATTGCGCTTTCAAGGTTGGATAATGTTGCTTCATTGCCCGTTCGTAAAGTTGGAATCCTCATGCCTCTAGGCTGAGGCGGATGTCAAAAAGAAATAAAACAACCAGGCAATAGCAAGATAAATTAGAGGGACAAAAAAAGATATTAGTGTATCCAAAGGGTGATCTGTCTCTTCCTCCTTTGTAGCAAATCTAATGAACGAATATAAAAAAATACCCAGCCCTATTCCTTGCAAAGTATTAATGTTGGAAAAGGTTGTTATTGGTGAGATATACCAATTCCACAAACGAGAATAGACGAAGCCATGTTCTAGTGTCAAACAAACCAATACAAAATTTATGAATACTATTTAGGAAGTAATCTCGGTTGCAGTGTCTCCCTCAAATTTAGCTCTTAAATTAAGAATTGCTCTTATGACTTTGGAATTTTCCTGTTCTTTTACTTCTTTTAACATTTCCTATTTTGCTCCTCTGAAAGACTGTTGATACTATCATCTGACTAACGAAATAATTTTAATTTAGCCAAGAACTTAAACAGACAGCAATGTAGTAAGGGATCTATTAAGTAAAGTCTTTCTTAGTTGAATTTTCATCTATAAATTGTGATAGTTCGGAAAGCTCATTTTTTGCAATAGGAAAAGAAATTTTTGTTCCTCTCTTTACTTTACTAGATTGAATTTCAAATCCTTTATTGCCGCTAAAATGTTCTGGAGCAAGGACAATTAGCCGTCCTCCTGATTCAACAATTACTCCTCGGCTTGCTAGATGGCAAATACCCATATCTTCTAATTGGTCAAGGTAATAAAGTTCGTCTTTTGATTCACTATTTTCCGTAACCGTTGACCTTCTATTGCGGTAAACTTCAAACCTACTATTTATCAAAGTCAGCCATGTCACTTCATTAACCGTAAAAGTAGTAATACTGGTCTTACTTGCTTGGGAACGTTGGCAGTTTTGGATTAATTCGAGCAAAATATTTTCTAAGGTTAGGCTAGAAAAATGCGAAGTAGGTTTGGCAGTGTAAGGTAAGGATTCTTCATCTTCCTTAAGGTAATGAGGAATTGTCTGCCTTGCCTCCGCTAAAGATGTGGAGGGAGAGGTAAACCCTTCATTCTTTCCTTTCGCCTTTATTCTTGTTCCCTTAGCCTGTGATGCTTTAACTAAATCCCTTGATATAGGAGTACGAACTGTTTTACTTTTCATTGATTTGGCAAGTATTAGTAATTTGCTGGAAAGGTGTCGCGACGAAATAAGCTTTTTAAGCCAGACAAAAGTTACTTCCAGCATTAATTTATACTGTGGTTTTGCCTAACCTTTAAGTTTTTTAACAACTAACTAATTAGAAACCAATTAAAAAATTTCTGTAACTAATTAATTTTAATAGTTATCCTTTTAGGGATGACTGCTTGAGAAATACAACACTGGCTAAGTTTAGACCAATGCCTATTTCGGAACGCATTCCGAAGCAATTGGCTAACTAACTCACTCACGGATACTTAATAAGATCACACGGCACGATCTTACCGAAAATTATTGCCTGAGAAAAGTAAGTTTTACAGAAGTTTAAGTGGTGACTGTGTAGTTATAGAAAAATATATCTAGCTGTTAAAAACTGTATCACTTACTTTTAAAATAATCAATGTTCTTTATAACTTGGTTATGACATTAGTTTTTTGAGCGTCTGCTTTAGATACTGTTTCCAGACAACTGCTTCTTCTGGATTGGGGTAACGACCCATTAACGCTACCAATTCTCGCGCGCTCTTGCTACTTAACTCTACTTTGCTTCGACTGCCTAACAAGCAGATTGCTCTTTCTAGCTTTTCTTCAGACTGAGGTATCTGCGGCGGGAGAGGCATTTTTTGCTTAGTCATAATTGTATTTCATCCTTTTCCACCTTATTGCACTTTATACTCTTGCTCCATAAATGCCAACAATTTTTCCTCGAAATCGTCTAAATAAATCTGTCGTCCAATTGATTCCAAGAGCGTATAAGCACAGCGAGATAATAAACCGCAGTCTCTTAGCCGCTTTATCCGCTTAAGCGTTTCTGGTAACTGACGACGGGCATCTGGCAAGTCGATAGGATCAAGGTTGTCAGGTTTCACAGCTAAAGTAGTATCGTGAACGTCAACAGCTATTGTAAAGTCTCTTAGTTCAACTGCGATCGCCCAGCAGCCATTATATTTGCGTTCAGCCCCTTCTAATCTAGTTAGGATAAACAGATCACCGATTTGGCAGAAATCACTGGCTTTAACTAAAGGTTTTTCTTTGAGGTGTTCAACAATGCTTTTGACAATGCGACTGCTGGGAACTTTGCCTTTAGCTTGTTCTACAGCTTGCTGCCAAACTTGACGTTGTTGCTCTGGCTCAAGTTTTGTCATTGATCTAACTTGACGTTCAGTAGTTGGCAGAATTTGAGAACCAATGGTTCTCATTTGTAAATTTTCAACTACTTGAGAACCTAAAACTAAATAATCTACATGACGGCGGGTAAATCCAAATCGCTCTCGACAATATTGCTCGAAAGTTTTATGCGTAGAGCGATATAGTCGTTGATCTCTAAGTTTACTCAATGCAATTCCTGCTTCAACGAATGCTCGTTCTACCTTCAACTCTAATCGATGTCGCTCTTTCTCCTCATCTTCAGTTAATACCTCAATCTGGACAGTCGCAGCGATCGTGAGTGTAGTTTCTGGCGTTCTTTCTTCTAGTTCTTCTGTTGGTAGACTACCCATTAGAATTTTCTGGTTAAAGATTGAGTTTTTAACTTTCTGTCACCCCTCGCGTTCAAAATCTGCGCTTTAGTTTTTTAGAGCAATTCCACAAATAGCTTCACTACTAAATACAGGAATATTTTTACCGCTTGTTGGCTCACAGAATACCCAAAGCTCTCTCCTACTTCCCAAGCCTTCGACGGAGACAAATGATAAGTTCTTGACTTGTTCCATCCCCGCCTGGTCAATAGACGCGCCCTCACCGCCAATTTTAGAAATGGTAAAATTTAAGCGCTCGAAGACCCAATTAAGCATTTTGACTGGCAACCAGCTTAACTGTTTCAAATTCGTTGGCTCCGAGCATAAGAAATCAATCAGTAATGAAGCAATTCTTTTTCTTTGTCCTTTATCAAAAGAATTCATTACGTCAATTAATTTTTGGCTGTCTTTTTGTAATGAGTTAGCTATTTCCATCCAAGTAGTTGATTGCAACAGTAGTAGGGCTAGGCTAGGAATTGGTGCTATTGGTGGACTATTGGTGGGATCACCAACCGCTTCTATTTCAGTTAGGTCAGTAGTTTGGGCGTTATTGTTGGTGAATTGGTGAGTTGCTTGAACTTTCGTATATTCTGACGATTCGCAAAGCTTCGGTATTGGCGGGATCTCTGAAACATTTTCTACCCCGTTAAAAACACCAACTTCACCAATTGCTGGCTGTATTCCCTCTATAGAAATGGTTCTAGCGATTGGTGACTCCACCAATTCTGCACCAACATCCACCAATTGTTGAGTCAGTGGAATGTATCTCATCTCACTACCCTCCCCCTCAATTCGTCCATGCCCCGCCGCCGCTAATGCTCTAAATACCACCGTGCGAATTTTTTCTGTTGCCCAGCTTTTGAGCGCGTTTATCCGAGTTTTGAGAAACGAAGCATTTAGCCCCTGCTGGGATTTGGCAAAGTATTTCTCTGCCTGAGTTTGGACTTTAAAAAATATGCCTTCCAGCTTTCTATTTGGGGCGTTGTTGCCGTGAATTAGTTTTTGTTGCCACAGGTAGAAAGAAGATATTTCTATAGCCCAACGCATTGTCTCGCCGGAAATTGTTGGTTCGGGCAACTTACCAGCACAGATAGAGTTAACTATATGCAGCCATAGGGCAATTCTTGCCGCGTAAGCTTCGATTTTTGCGTAGACAATCGAGAAGCCAAAATAGTTTTCTTCTCTCTCGTCGTCAGCTAAAGTATGGTTCCAAGCTTGGAACCATACTTTAGCTTCTCGCGTCAATAAATAGTCTTGCGCTGGTAATCCCTCTAATTGCTCGTACAGCCACTCAATTGTTTCGGTGAAATTGCTATTTGCTTTTGGAGTAAGTAAATCCAGATACCGAGGTGGCGCATCGAGAATTGAGCAATACAAGAATCTAGCGCTGTAGCCACTAGAAATAAAATTCACGTCATCGTTCATTAACCGTGCCAACGTATCCCACTGGTAAGTACCTGTTTTGCTAAAAGCAGTGCGGCTGAGGAATAATCTCGCGTCGTGGCGATCGTAGTTGCAGGCAGCACCGTTGAAAAAGCTTAACTCCAGTTGCAAGTCATCGCCTTTCCCACCGCCTTTGTATTGGTTGAGGCGTTGGTAATCGGCGACAAGCTCATCGATATATTCGAGCAAACCGCGTGGATTCTCTTGGTGGATGCGGATTTTGGTCGAGGTGGTGACATTGCTCAACAGCCGCCGCATTCTTACGGGCGGTTTCTCTTCAGATTTTTTATCTTGTTCGTAGTCGGCGAGGTTTGCGTCGTAAATTTCTTTGGCTTCTCCCTCCATTTTTTCTAGAGGATAGACTACTTCTTTTTGCGGCGGCGTTTTCGCTTGCCCAGAGTGAGCGACGTTCGCTGTCCAAAATATACAGTCCTGGGTATAGCCAGACACGGGGTCGATAACTATCCTGGCACTCGTACCAATTCTTGAGGCGCAAGCAGGCAAAAGTGTATTAAATAGATATTCCGGCGCTGTGGGCATCGCTGAAGCTTTTGCTATCAGTGGTTCAGCTAGGATGGGATTGAGGTATCGCCGGATATCTAAGCGCTTGCGGCAGTTTTTGATAATTGGTGTAAAAGATTGGATGGCGGCAACTACTTCGGTTGCTTGCTCCCCTTCGCTGTAAATGATTCGGGCGAGGTTTTTAATTTCATTAAAGGATCTTTTAGCGTCGGCAGCTAAATCCATTAGTGCCGCCGTTTGTGCGGATTCGGTTTCGTAGCTTACCAGAATGTGCTTTATGTGATCGCACAAAGTTGATTTCACACTTGTGCTTGGCTGATTGCTGCTAGGGCTAAAACCTTTGTAGGGCTTACTATTGTCAACCGTATTGCTCTTAATGTAGTTTTTCCAGTACCAAGCGCGGAGGCAGTTTTCAATCCCTTCGGGAGTGCAGCTAGGGGCGGGATTACTTTTAGCCGCTGATGCCCAAATTGATTCAATTTCTTTGGTGGGCAAGGGGGGAGAACAGCGAGTACCGTAATTTTCTAGCAGTAATTGAGGATTGCCATCAAAACTTTGTCCGATGGTTTGCAAGTAAGAAGCTGTGCCGATGAGGTCACGGGCTAGTTTAGCACCGCCAAAGTTCCGCCCTCCTTGGACGCAGCCCGATTCCAATAGATTGCGGGATTCTTTAGATAAACAAACTTCAATTGGTACAGCCTGGGGTACGGGCAACAAAATATCTTCGTAGCGCTGGTGGTTGAAGGCGGGAAGTTGTGAGCGTGTTGTGCTGAGGGGAGCGGGTTTTGCTAAAGCTTGGAGGCGTTCTCTTAATTGCTCGTAAGAATATTTAATTCCAGACTCTTGTACGATCTCTGTTCGTCTCGGTTCTCGTCCGGGTTTGACGTGCCAGCCGCCAGCAAGCCTAAATACTCTTGAGGGGTTTTTGTTACTGGGATCTGCCCCCATCACCTCAATTAGAAGTCGTTGCAATTCCCGCCACTGTTCAACATTTATTGGCGTGTCAAACACCCAGTAAGGTTGAGCGGACTTGTCGCCACTATATACCGTGAAAGTTGGCTCAAAAAAGCCTAATGTCTTCCAATGTAATAATTGGTCTTCAATAGGTCTGTCGTCCCACTCGCAAAATATCGCCGCGCACTGCTTGATATCTTTATCTTCGTGTCCGCCGCCAGCACCGTTAACTACTACATAAGTGCCGCGCTTGTCCTTTTGGTAGGATGCGATCGCTCTCCAGTCCAGATTATTTAGTTTCCTTCCCTTGTCGTCCCCCTTTTTAGGATTATCTGAGTGATAGAAAAAGCGTAAGAAGACCTCGTTTGAGGTGTAACCTAGGTAGGCTAATTGTTTTTGAGCTTCTTCGCGGTCTGTTTGAGGAAATGGGTAGTTCATTTTGGTTCTTGTTATTTATGTTGAACCAAGACAACCCCTAAAAATAAATTATGTTTATTCGGCTAGATTTTGTTAGACTCACGATGATTATTGGGTCGTGGCAGTCTGATCTAGGTTTATTTCTAGTATGGATTGTCCCAGCTTTTTTATTGAGTAATTTCAGCTAAATTCAGAAGTCGCAAAGTTTTTCGCACTCGGCTCAAAGTCATGCGGTAAGCACTAGCGACATTAGTAATGCTCTCCCACGCTTGACCGTTCCCAGCGCGGCGGGTTATTCGAGGGTAGATGCAAAATTCATCAGGATCTAGCTCGTAGTCGTCTATTTCACGTTTGATGAACAGGCAAGACTTACTTTTTTCCTTGACAACAGCAGCCTCTACGGCTAACTCCTCTTTTTCGAGGGTAGCTGTAGAGGCTGTAATTCCTATGCTGCCGTTACTTAATATCTTTAAACCAAAAGAATTTGAAATTATTTTGGGAAATAACTTGCCAAAAGGCACACTAAAGTTGCACAATACTATTAGTAGCATTGATGTTTCGACCTCAAAGTAAAAGGGTTTTGGTCGGAGCCTTCGGTGGCGGAAGATAATAGTCTGGGTGGAATCAGACTTTCCTCACCAACGGAGCTTTATTTAATTGAATAGATTATACGTGATTTGGTAGCGAAGTTGAAATCAAGTTGAAATTTTGTAATTTTCTCCTTTATATACTTAATATCTGTTTGGAGTTGCGAGCGCCAGCAATTGGCTGTCAAGAGTTTCATCTCAAACTTTCCTTTGCTGAAATATAATTCTTGGACAAAGCAACTATACTTTTCTCTAACTTGTATTTTATAATAGCGTAATTGGAATTATTAAGTACAGACTCTCGGTAATTTTTTAGCAAATATTAAAAGTAGAGATCATCAGTCTATTGCAGATGAAGATTAAACTATTTAGAGAAAATAATTCTACTCTTTTTAATCTATTTGTTCACAGATTTTAAAATATTTGTTACATTGTACCAATTTTTCAGAAGCAGGTTATAGTGGCTTTAGCTGCGATAAATTGATTGTAATGCAGACTGAGGCTAGACTTAGGTAAGATTATTTTATTTTACGAAGATTGTTATTCTAATTTTAACCGCTTCTCTAAATGCTAAGAAAAATATTATTTATTGCGGTCACTTGTTATCTCGGCTCAAGCCTGCCTGCTGTAGCTCAAGTCGATCCTACAGAAACTATCCAACCTACTAGACCCAATCCTCCTTTGCCTCAAGAATTGCCACACTCCACGCCACCTATCAATATAGAACTAAGCCCATCGTTGCCGACGGAATCGTTTGAAGGCCTAGAGGAGAAAATAACCGTAAAAAAAATCGAGATATTGGGAAGCACAATCTTTTCCCAACAAGAATTAGAGGCAGTTATTAAACCTTTTATCAATCGAACTTTGACATTCGAGCAATTGTTAGGTGTCCGCATAGCCGTGACGAAGTTATATATTAGCCGTGGGTACGCTACTTCAGGAGCTTTTTTGCCTAGACAGGACTTTACTTCCGGTAATTTGCAGGTGCAAGTAGTGGAAGGGGAGGTAGAGAGGGTTGAAATTCAGGGTCTAAGAAGATTGAAGCAAGGCTACGTGCGAGCGCGCTTGGAAGCGGCAACGAAAGATCCGGTCAGTATTCCTAAACTAGAATCAGCGTTACAACTACTGCAACTTAATCCGTTATTTGAAAGTTTAAACGTCCAGTTATCTGATGGGTCGGCTCCAGGTCGCAGCATCCTAACTTTAAATCTTAAAGAAGCTCCACCTTTTTTCAGCACTCTAATTTTAGATAATAAAGAGCCTCCCAGCGTTGGGTCTTTTGGCGGCACGGCAATCCTAATCCACAATAATTTACTGGGATTGGGATTTGATAGAAGACGAAATTTACATCATACATAATTGCAATAAAATTTTGGGTTGGGGTGAAGATAGCGGACGTATGAAGTTCATTGAATTTCTAGAATGTGTAAGCCCAGAAGATCGTCAGTCATTAAAAGAAAAAGTTAACACAATAATTGACAACGCTCAAACTTGCCAATTTGAGTTTAGAGTAAATGGGCTAAATGGAGACAACCGTTATTTGGAAGTAAAAGGGAAAGTTCAATACGACTCTGACACTGGAGAAGCTTTGAAAATGGTTGGCACTTTATCAAATATTACTTGGGAGAAAACTAGTGGTAGGTATTTTGCCGGAACGGAAAGAAAATACAAAGCGTTCTTGAAGAATACTTTTGAAGTTGTAATGCACTTAGATGAAAACTTAGATTTTAGTTTTGTTTCTCCAGGAATCGAGCGAGTTTTAGGTTACAGTATCCGCGATCTGGACTGGGGAAATATTGTTAGTTACATTCATCTTGAAGATATTACTTTGTTCAATAAAAAGATTGAAGAAGTTTCTAAACTTCCAGAAAGTACCGTCAACTTTAAAGGTAGATATTTGCATAAAGATAATAGCTGGCGTATTTTGGAGTCGATAATCTATAATTGCTTACACGAACCATCTATTAGAGGTTTTGTAATTAACTCCCGAGATGGAACTTAATCGCTTGCGAATGCAAGTTAAATAGTTAGAGAAAAATTGAAATTATTTTAATAAACTGTTTGCAGCTTTTTCCAAGTTTGAAGGTGTCGTGAATCTGCATTAACTATCTATGTGAAAAGTTGTTTTTGGGATAAGCGCAGAATTTGTTCATTAGAGGCTGTTTGAAAAGTTAGAGAAATGGTAAAAAAGCTCTCTCAGTATACGCTGTGAATAGATTCAGTAGACAGCACCGAGAAAGCAACATGAGCAAAGCATACCCCAGCAATCTGACCCGTGT
>JAESGR010000797.1_pt1 | contig 14921 bp, 8 predicted proteins | sample 9269771 | NCBI WGS metagenome assembly JAESGR01 (sample SAMN15739572, study PRJNA653492) | algae metagenome | isolation source: Chroococcus sp. CMT-3BRIN-NPC107 and co-occurring heterotrophs from well... | place: USA: Clark Mountains Wilderness, California | collected 2010-04-18
CCGGCACCGGCGCCGCTGAAGCCCAGTACCGTTACCACCGGGCCGTTGCTGACCGATGTCTCGTAGCGGTCGTCCAGGCCGTCGCTGTCCGTATCGGTGCCCAGCGGGGTAACGACATCATCGGGGCGGCCGTTGCCATTGAAATCATTGCCTTCGATGCGGTCTTCTTTCCCGTCGCTGTCCGTATCGGTGTCGCGGTAATCGGGCTGGGCATCGCCGTCGTGGTTGTTGGGCAGGATGCCGTTGCCCGCTGCGCCGGCAAATGCCGCATCGTTGTTGTCATAGCGGTCGTCAATGCCGTCACCATCGCTATCCGAGCCGGTGGGAGCCTGGTAGCCCGCGGTGGACTGGCCTTCCACGTTATCGGTGATGCCGTCGTCATCGGCGTCAATATCCAGGTAATCGGCGCGGCCGGTACCGTCGGTATTGGGCAGCAGGAGCGCTGTTCCGCCGGCATTGCCGTCCACGATATTGCTCCAGCCGTTCGGGTCGGCAGCACCGGAAGGAGCCCCGTTCACCCGCCCGTCGTTATCGGTATCGGGCACATTGGCTTCCCGGGTATCGAGGATCCCATCCCCGTCCGCATCCAGGTCGTAAGGATTGGGCAGGGCGGTTCCGTCGAAGTTGGCACGGGCATAGGCATCGGGTCTTCCGTCGCCGTTGCCGTCGGTGCCGGTGATGATCAGCGCGGCGGCCGTATTTTCCACCCCGCCTGCGTTATCCGCGTCCCCGTCGTACGCATTCACGAAGCCATCGCCATCGGTATCGGTCAGCACATCGGCGGTGCCGTTGTTATTGGCATCGGTGCCGCCGGCTTCGATGATGTCGGCAATGCCGTCGTTATCGGAGTCGAGGTCATAGGCGTTGGCGATGCCGTCGCCGTCCGTATCCAGGCGGGCGATATTCACCCCGCCGTTGTTGCTGTCGTAGAATGTAGCCAGGCCATCGTTGTCGCCGTCGGTGAAGGTGTCCACCCGGCCGTCGCCGTTGGTGTCCACGCCGCCGGCTTCCACGATATCGGCAATGCCGTCGTTATCGGAGTCGAGGTCCAGCGCATTGAGCACGCCGTCGCGGTCCGCGTCGTAGGCATCATTGATGCCATCGGCGTTGGTGTCGGCAAAGGCCGGCAGGCCGGCGCCCGGTGTCGTATCCTGATAATTGGGTACCCCGTCGCCGTCGGCGTCGCCCAGCGGGTCCACGTTGCCGGATTCGGCGGTGTCGGGAATGCCGTCGTTGTCATCGTCCACGTCCACCCCATCACCAATGCCGTCGGCATCGCTGTCGCTCGCTTCGCGCCAGTCGCGCTCCGGTGTGGACGGCCGGTCGGCATTGGGGTACGAGACGGGCGTGGTGCCGTTTGCCGGATTGGAAGCGGCATCGTTGCTGTCGTATTCATCCAGCAACCCGTCGCCATCGGCATCGGAAGTACCGGCATAGCCTACTTCACCCGCCCCGATGCTGTTGTTGCCATTGGTATCCCAGCCTTCCGTCCGGTCGCTGTAGCCGTCATTATCGGTGTCGAGATCGAGGTAGTCGGGGTTGTCGGCACCATCGGTATTGACCGGGGTGATTCCATTGTTATTGGTACCGGCAAAACCCGCATCATTATTATCGTAAGCATTGTCAATACCGTCAGCATCGTCGTCGGCACCCGCGGGAGCGAGGTACCCGGCCGTGGATTGTCCTTCGATCAGATCCACGATGCCGTCATTGTCCGCATCGATGTCGAGGTAATTGGCTAAGCCGTGGCCATCGGTATTTAGAAGGCCTAAGACTGCGGGGCCATCCACGGTATCGCTCCAGCCATCAGTGCCTGTGGTGCCGTCGGCGATTCCATTGTTGTCGGTGTCGGTGAGGCCGCTTTCCCGCACATCCAGGATCCCGTCGCCGTCGGCATCCAGGTCCAGCATGTTGATGAGGGAGCCGCCATCGGCGTTATCTCCGGCTGAGTACGTCGAGGGCATATTGAACGCATTGACCACCGTGCCGGTCGTAATGATGGCCGTACCCAATGCGGCGCCCGTACCGTTGTGCAGCGGGTCCACCGCATCGTTGAAGCCGTCGTCATCCACATCCACCGTACCGTCGGCCTTGCCGTCGTTGTCGGAGTCGGGAGCGCCCTGCTCAATGATATCGGGAATGCCGTCGTTGTCGGCGTCCAGGTCGAGGTAGTTCGGGATGGTATCGCCGTCGAAGTCAAACACCAAGCCGCCGGTCCCGGCCCCGTTGGCATCAAGAGTACGCAGGTTGCGCCCGCCCTGCGTGGGGTCGTAGGTGTTCTGCCAGCCGTTGCCGTCCGAGTCGTTGAGGTCATCAATCCGCCCGTCGCCGTTGCTGTCCACGCCGCCGCTTTCGATAAGGTCCGGAACATTATCATTATCCGAATCCAGGTCATACGGGTTGGGACGGCCGGCTCCGTCGGCATTGGCTTTCACATACGAATCCGCATGGCCGTCGTTGTTGGCATCGGGTCCGGTAGAGAGCAGGGTACCGGCCGTATTTTCCGCGGTACCATCATTGCCCACATCGCCGTCGCGGGGATCGGAGAAGCCGTCTCCGTCCGTATCCACGTAGCCGTCGGTCCTGCCGTCGTTGTTGGCATCCGTGCCGCCGGCTTCGATCACGTCGGCAATGCCGTCGTTATCGGAGTCGAGATCATACGGGTTGGGCAGACTGCGGCCGTCGGTGTTGGGAATGCCGAAGGGGTAGGACTCCGGGCGGCCGTCGCTGTTCGTATCAGCGCCTGTCCTGAGCAGCACACCGGCCGCGTTCTCGGCGGTGCCGTCGTTGCCCACATCCGAATCCACCGTATCATCCAGCCCGTCGGAGTCGGCATCGTTGTAGTTATCCAGGCGGCCATCGCCGTTGGTATCCACGCCGCCCACTTCTGCCACATCAGGGATGCCGTCGTTGTCGGAGTCGAGGTCGAGGAAGTTGCGGATGCCGTCACCATCGGTATCGAGGTTGACGATATTGTTCCCGCCGGTGCTGGCGTCATAGGTATTGGCCAGGCCGTCATTGTCCGTATCGGTGGGCACGTCCACGAGGCCGTCGCCGTTGATGTCGGTACCACCGGCTTCCACCAGGTCGGGAATGCCGTCGTTGTCGGCGTCCAGGTCGATCTGGTTGATGCGGCCGTCCTTATCGGCATCATAGGCATCGTTTACCCCGTCGCCGTTGGCATCCGCAAATGCGGGCACGCCAACACCCGGCGTTACGTCCACATAGTTCAGCGAACCGTCGCCGTCGGCATCGCCGAAGCCGTCATACCCCCCGTTTTCCACGAGGTCGGGGATGCCGTCGTTGTCGTCATCGATATCCGTATTGTTGAAAAATGCGTCGAGGTCGTTGTTAAAGGTGCGGAACACGCCGGTAATAGCGGCAAAGTCAATGCCCCCCTCAGCAGCTCCGTTGGTGGCCGTGGGGAAATAGGTGGCGTTGGTCACGTTTACCAGGTTGGCACCGGTGCCGCCAACCGGAAAGTCACCGCCCGCCAGTGAATACCCGTACACCCGCGTTCCTGCGGCGATGCCGAAGTCGGCGAAGCGGAAGAAGATGCCACCGATCCCCTGGGCGCTCACGCCCGCGGAGGCCAGCAGGTTGCCCGTACCGCCATCGCGGCGCAGGACGATGTAGTTGGCATTGGTCACCGGGTTGGAGGCCCCGTAATCGGCAGCCGCCATGCGCTTCACCGCAGTGTAGGCACTGGGGTTACCCGAGGCGTCCAGGGCAGTGATCACGGATACCACGAAGGGATCATGGCCGCCGGCTCCCCCCCGCTCAAATACGGCAAAACCTTCGAGGCTCGCATTGCCCACCAGGTATCCGCCGGTGCCGTTGATATGCACATCCAGGCGCTCGATATTGTTGTTGTTACCGTTCCCGTCGCCCTGGTTTCCGAACAGGTTGTCGGTACCGGAGCGGAGGTCGTCATTTCCAATGAACACGGTGTTCATCGAGGCAATATAAGGAGCGTTAATGTTGACCTGGTTGGGGGTGACGCCGGTGTTCACGGCGCCTTCATTGTACAGCAGATCGCGTGTGCCGGTAATCACTGCATTGTTCACGCGCCTGAGGTTTACCGTAAGGCTGAAACCGTATTCAAAAGCATAGGTGGTACCGCCGGCCACGAAGTTGTTCAGGAATACCTTGTTGTTGGTAAAGCCGCTGCTGGAGCCATAGCGGTAGTTGTAGGTGGTGGCGGTGCTGTAGGCACTGGCCGGTGCTCCCGTACCGCTGTAGGTAGTACCCGTAGCCACCGAGTTGGTGGTCGTGGCAACCGTGGTGATGGGCTGCTGCGCGGAACCGGCCACGGAAAGCAGCAGGAAAGCCAGCAGGCCGGGAACGGTGCGGGGATCAACGGGGATCAACCTGGAGTTGAAACGGATGCACAGCATCCGGCGGGGCCTGTTTCTCATAAGCGGACGGGGTGGTTTTAAACGGTTTGGTGCAGCAAATAGAAGCAAACTCAGGGGAGGGAAGGGTTGATTCCGGTCAAACAGGGGTTTCTGTCGGTGAAGAATGGCATAAGCGGCGCCGGGAGGCATGCTCCCCTATAGGGAAAGGTGGCGCCATATCCTTTCCCCGATACCAAAAGAAAAGCCCCGCACAGGGCGGGGCTTTATTTATTTCTGCTATGGATTTCAGGGAGGCGGTATCTTTTCTTTCCCCAACGGAGGCGAAAGATCCGTTCCTGATCACGCTTACTTGTACTGCGGTACCAGTCCGGCTGCCAGTTCGGTCATGCGTTTCAGGCCCTCTTCCGGCAGGTTGCCTTTTTTGAATTCGGCCAGCACATCGGCGTGCTTGTTTTCCATCTCCATGAGGAAATGATCTTCAAATTCCTTCACCTTGTTCACGTTCACTTCACGCAGCAGGCCCTGGGTTCCGAGGTAGATGATGGCTACCTGCTTTTCCACGGAGAAGGGCTGGTACTGCGGCTGCTTCAGGATTTCCACGTTCCGGGCACCCTTGTCGATTACCGACTTGGTAGCGGCGTCGAGGTCACCACCGAACTTGGAGAAGGCCTCCAGCTCGCGGTAAAGGGCCTGGTCGAGCTTCAGGGTACCGGCCACCTTCTTCATCGATTTGATCTGGGCGTTACCGCCTACGCGGCTTACCGAGATACCTACGTTGATGGCGGGGCGGATACCGGAGAGGAACAGGTTCGACTCGAGGAAGATCTGTCCGTCGGTGATCGAGATCACGTTGGTGGGGATATAAGCCGATACGTCACCGGCCTGGGTTTCAATGATCGGCAGGGCCGTCAGCGAGCCGCCGCCTTTAACGAGGTGGCGGATGGATTCCGGCAGGTCGTTCATTGTTTTTACGATCTCGTCGTTGTTGATCACCTTGGCGGCGCGCTCCAGCAGGCGGCTGTGGAGATAGAATACGTCGCCGGGATAGGCTTCGCGGCCGGGCGGGCGGCGCAGCAGCAGCGATACCTCGCGGTAGGCCACGGCCTGCTTCGACAGGTCATCGAAAATGATCAGGGCGGGGCGTCCGGTGTCGCGGAAGAACTCACCGATGGCAGCGCCGGCGAACGGGGCGTAGAACTGCAGCGGGGCCGGGTCGGAAGCGGAGGCCGCCACGATGATGGTGTACTCCATGGCGCCGGCATCCTGCAGGGTCTTCATCACACCGGCAATGGTGGATGCTTTCTGCCCGATGGCCACGTAAATACAATATACAGGCTTACCGGCCTGGAAAAATTCTCGCTGGTTGATGATGGTATCGAGCGCGATGGCGGTCTTGCCGGTCTGGCGGTCGCCAATGATCAGCTCGCGCTGTCCGCGGCCGATGGGAATCATCGCGTCGATGGCCTTGATACCGGTCTGCAGCGGCTCTTTCACCGGCTCCCGGAAAATAACGCCCGGAGCTTTGCGCTCGATGGGCATTTCATAGCGCTCGCCGGCGATCGGGCCCTTGCCGTCGATCGGTTCGCCGAGGGTATTGACTACGCGGCCTACCATGCCGTCGCCTACCTTAATGGAAGCGATCTGGCCGGTGCGGCGCACTTTGGCACCTTCCTGAATGTCACCCATCTCCCCCATCAGTACCACACCCACGTTGTCTTCTTCCAGGTTCAGGGCGATGGCCTTTACGCCATTTTCAAATTCCACCAGTTCACCGGCGCGTACGTTGCCGAGGCCGTACACGCGGGCAATACCGTCACCTACCTGCAGCACCGTTCCTACTTCTTCCAGGTCGGCACTGGTGTTGAAGTTGCTGAGCTGCTGGCGCAGTATCGCACTTATTTCATCTGGTTTTATTTCTGCCATTAGATCTTTGATTTAGGCCGCAAAGGTAAGTCGGATTTCCCGGTTTTGGCTGACGCGGAACCTTTTTTTTACCGTATTAACAGCGTTGGAGGGGCTGTTGAGGGGGTGTGTTGGTGGTATTTGTGGTATTAGTGGTATTTGTGGTATGGGTGGTATTTGTGGTAATTGGGTTAATCAGGTTAATCGCGGCATTGGGAAATTGAACGAACAGGAAAAGATGCCAGCCGAACGATAAGCGTGTACTTTCCGTTACGCCGCCGCTTGGCTCCTGTCCGGCTACCCATTCATACAACCAATACTACATAAACCACTAATACCACTAATACCACCAATACAACTAATACCACCAATACTACATATACTACATATCCTAAAAAGAAAAGCCGCCCTTCCAGGCGGCCGTTCCCGTTCAGGAGTCCAATAAGCTTACTGGATGCGGTAAATAAAGTCGTTGTTCTGGAACTGCTTTGCCAGCTGCTTCAGGTCGTACACCACGGAGGCGTCGATAAGCTTGTCGCCGGCCTGCAGGGTAAAGCCGCCGATGAGGTTCGGGTCCACCTTTGTTTCCAGCTCAATGTTCTGCATGTCGCTGGTAGAGCGGATCCTGGATACGATCTGGCTCTTCATGTTTTCGCTCACGGGCGTGGCCGTTGTGAGGAATACCGTATGGATGCCCTTGATCTTCTTGTACTGGTCCACGAACGACTGGGTGATTTCCGGGAGTACGGCCTCGCGGCCTTTGGCTACCAGCAGCTTGTTGAAGGCCGCAGTTACCGGCGTTACACGTCCGGCAGTAATGGCTTCCAGCACCTTGTTCTTTTTGTCGGCGTTGATCACCGGGCTGCGGAGCATGTTCAGCAGGTCGCGGCTGCTGCGGATCGTTGCCTGCAGGAACAGCATGTCGGCATATACGGCTTCCAGCTGGCCCTGTTCCTGGGCCAGGTCGATCATGGATTTGGCATAGCGCGAGGCAAGACGGGGATTTAGCATGGTATGTCTTTTGAGCGGCGGGCTTCCAGCGATGAGCTTCGGGCAGTATGTTGCTCGGAGCCCGTGGCGTGAAGCCCGAAGCTGTTTAGTTCAGTTTCACGTCATTCACCATAGAAGCAATATGCGCTTCCTGGGCGGCCGGGGTAGAGAGCTCCCTGCGCAGCACTTTCTCGGTCACTTCCAGCACGAGCTTGCCTACCTGGTTCTTCACATCGGTCAGGGCCGCCATCTTCTGGGCGTTGATGGCCTGCTGGGCTTCGGACATGATCCGGCCGGCTTCCACTTTTGCCTGTTCTTTCGCTTCGTTCACGATGCGGTCCTTGGTTTCGCGGGCTTCCTTCAGCATGGCGGCACGCTCTTCACGGGCACGGGCCATCAGCTCTTCGTTCTCGTTCTTCAGCTGGGCCATCTCGGCTTTTACGCGCTGGGCCGTTTCCAGCGAATCGGCGATGGTTTTTTCGCGCTGGTTCAGCGAGCTCAGGATCGGGCCCCAGGCAAATTTGCGCAGGATGAAAAACACGATCAGGAAGGCGAGCAGCGTCCAGAAGATCAAACCCGCGCCGGGCAACAAGAGTTCCATAGTACTTTCTTATTTAAGGTTTCGGAAGGAAGGCCCTCCGGAGTTCTTTTTTAAGGAATACTGCATCCTCCGCCCTGTGCTTTGGATGCAGTAAAGAAATGGTGCAAACCGTCTTATTTCAGAACGGCCAGGATACCTGCGATTACCGCGAAGAGGGCCACACCTTCTACGAAGGCAGCCGTCAGGATCATGTTTGCACGAATGTCATTGGCAGCTTCCGGCTGACGGGCAATGGATTCCACCGCACCGCGTCCGATCTGACCGATACCAACACCGGCGCCGATGGCAGCCAGGCCTGCACCGATGGCACCACCGAGGTGTGATTTTCCTAAATCAACCGCAACGTCGGCGCCAGCTTGTAACAGAATGTTCAGTAAGGACATAGTACTTGTTTTTGTTTATGATGAAAAAAGCTTAGAGAGCGAATTCCTTTTCCTTGTGGTCGTGGGTCGGGTGCGGATCGTTTCCGTGCCCGTGATCGTCGTGTCCGTGTCCGGTTTCAAAGGCCTGGCCGATGAATACGGCGGTCAGGTTGGTGAAGATGAAGGCCTGGATAAAGGCCACCAGCAGCTCGATAAGGAAGATGAAAACGGTGAACGCAAGCGATACCGGCGAAAAGCCAAGCCCCGCGATCGGGCTCATGGCTCCGAAGATGAAGATCAGCGAGATAAAGCAGATGATCACGATGTGACCGGCCACCATGTTGGCGAACAGACGGATCATGAGGGCGATCGGCTTGATGAACACACCGGCGAATTCCACGGGGATCAGGATGATCTTTACCGGCAGGGGCACTCCGGGAGGCCAGAAGATGTGGCCCCAGAAATGGCTGTTGGTGCTCAGCAGGATCACCAGCATCGAAATAAAGGCCAGTACGAGCGTAAAGGAAATATTACCGGTTACATTGGCCGACCCGGGGATCAGGCCGAACAGGTTATTGATGAGAATGAAAAAGAAAACGGTCAGCAGGTAGGGCATGTAGCGGGGGTACTTGCGGCCGAGGTTCGGCTTGGCCACCTCGTCGCGCACAAAGGTGATGACGGGCTCGATGGCGTTCTGCAGTCCGCTGGGGGCTTTGTTGACGCCGTTCGTCTTGTATTTTTTAGCCACCGAAGTAAGGATGAGCACCAGCACGATCAGGGCGATGAACATCTGCACGACGTTGCGGGTCAGCGAGAAATCGTACACCTGCACCGACTCGTCGAGGTTGCCGGCGGCATCCACGGGGAAAATGTGGTTGTGCTCCATCTTATAGCCGGCATAAGCGGCATGGCCGTGCTCGAACCGGGAAGACATGAAGGCGGTCAGGCCGCGCTGGGGCGAGTACAGGATGATGGGCAGCGGGATGGAGATGGCGTGCCCGGCCACATCGGCAAAATGGAACTCATGGTTGTCCATGATGTGCTCCATAATCACTTCGGCCGCATCGATCTCCTTGCCGCCTTTCAGCGCCTCACTGTCCGGGTTTCCCATCTCGGCCTGGGTTACGTCCGACTGCTCGTGCGTTTCCTTGCCGCCCTCGTGGCTCTGGGCCAGGGCGCCGGATGAAATACCCAGGGCTAATACGCTGAAAACCGCTACCAATAAGGATTTGACACGTTCAACCATCATATACTACCCGAAATTTGGCGCAAAGATAGGGCGACGGGGGAAGAATACCTAAAAATGGGAATTTGGAATTTGGATTTGGGAATTAGCGTCAGATGACTAAGTTGAATAAGTTGAAAGGGTTGACAGAGTTGATAAGGCTCCTTAGCTCTTTTTCTCCTTGGCCCGGCAGTTTATCCCGCAGGGCGGGACGAAACCTTTTCCCTTTACAACCTCTTCCTTCCTGGAGGGGACATTCTTCGGGATTGCTTCGCCTGTACTGCGCATATACCCCGTATATACTCCGTTCATTTTCCAAAAAGACGGAGTATATACGGGCTATCAACGGAGTATATCCGAAGAAAGGTCGAAGAAAAGTGGGAAAATGTCTGCAGTGGGGAAGCGGCTTTCGTCCCGCCCTGTGGGATAAACTGCCGGGCCAAGGAGAAAAAGAGCTAAGGAGCCTTATCAACTCTGTCAACAAATCAACTGATCAACTAACTCCGAATTCCAAACACCCAATTCCCTAACTCCCCACCCCCACCTCCTGCGTCTTCCGCTCAAACTGCATCTCATGCAGCCGGGCATAGTAGCCGCCGCGGGCCAGGAGCTCGCTGTGGGAGCCGATTTCCTTTACTTCGCCCTTGTCGAGCACGATGATGGCATCGGCCCGCTGGATGGTGGAAAGGCGGTGGGCTATTATAATGGAGGTGCGGCCGGTGATGAGCTTCTGGATGGCCTGCTCGATGAGCTGCTCACTTTCGGTGTCGATGGATGAGGTGGCTTCGTCCAGGATGAGGATGGACGGGTTGTACAGCAGGGCCCGGATGAACGAGAGCAGCTGCCGCTGGCCCAGGGAAAGGGTAGCGCCCCGCTCCATTACATTATAGTCGTAGCCGCCAGGCAGCCGGAGAATAAAGTCGTGCATCCCGATGAGGCGGGCAGCCTCTTCGGCCTGCTCCCGGGAAATGGCGGGATTGCGCAGGGTAAGGTTGTCGAGCACGGAGCCGGAAAACAGGAACACATCCTGCAGCACCACGCCGATGTGGCGGCGCAGCGCATCCAGCCGGTAGGCCTCCAGGGGCTGATCGTCGATGCGGATGGCGCCCTGCTCCACGGCGTAAAGCCGGTTGAGCAGGGAAATGATCGTGCTTTTACCCGAGCCGGTATGGCCCACGATGGCCACCGTCTGGCCGGGCTGCACCGAAAAGGAAACATTCTTCAGCACGGGCTGGCCTTCCTTGTAGCCGAACCATACGTGGTCGAGCTCGATCTTGCCCTGCACCCGCTCGGCGTCGAGGGTACCGGTGTCGGGCATGACATCGTCGTTGTCCAGCACTTTGAACACCCGCTCGGAAGCGACCATGCCCATCTGCAGGACGTTGAACTTGTCGGCGATCACGCGCAGGGGCCGGAAGATCAGCTGCAGGTACTGCATGAAGGCCACCAGCACGCCGGCTTCGAAAGGCGGGGTATCCAGGGCTTCCTTGGACAGCCACCATACGATGAGGCCGGTGGAAATGGCCAAGATGATCTCCATCACCGGGAAAAAGACCGAGTAGGCGAAGATGGCCCGGATGTTGGCGTTGCGGTGTTCCTTATTGATTTTCTTGAACTTATCGAATTCGCGGTCCTCCGAGGCAAAGGCCTGCACAATGTGCATGCCGGTCAGGTGTTCCTGTACGAAGGCGTTGAGCTCGGATACCGCGTTGCGCACCCGGTGAAAGGACTTGTTGACGCTTTCCTTAAAATAATAGGTGGCCAGGATGAGCAGCGGGAACGGGATCAGCGAGATGAGGCTCAGCCGCCAGTCGGTCCAGAACATCACGCCCAGCACGCAGAGGATGGACAGGAGGTCGGCGATGATGGGTATAAAGCCTTCCGCGAAGATGTCGTTGATCCGCTCGATGTCGTCCACCGTGCGGGTGGTGAGGGTGCCGATGGGGGTTTTATCGAACTGGCGGAGGTTCAGCCGCAGCACCTTTCGGTATACGGCGGTGCGCAGGTCCTTTACCACCGACTGGCCCAGCCAGGAGGTGAAATAGGTAAACACGAACCGGAGCACGTTTTCCACCAGCAGGAAAGCGATCTGGATGATGGTAATGGTAATGACCATCTCCACAATGCGCCCGGCAATGTACTTATTGACCGTCAGCTGCATCAGGTAGGGCCGCACCGGGGTGGCCGCCGCCAGGATCAGCGAAAGGGCAATGGACAGGTGGTACCGGCGCCGGTAAGGGCGGGTAAACTGCAGAACCCTCTGAAGGAGCTGAATGTCGAAGGATTTTTTCCCGGTGGGTGTACTCAAGCTGCTTTGGATAAGGGCACAAATTTAGTCTTCTTCCCTTGTTGTTGTTTTGTTAACTCTCTTCGGCCTCGCCCATCTGGTTGCGGTAGGCCTTGATAAAGATGGCGCCCAGGTTCTTGTGCGGCGGGATGTAATCGTCGAAACCCTCTACCGTACCGGCCTGGCGGCGGAATTCGTTCCAGAAGGGAATCCAGTCGATGTTCGATCCGCCCTGCAGCTTATCAGTCAGCAATTTGATGAATGGCTGGTTGATCACCATCTTCCCGATCTGCTTGGAGGCGATGATGTGCGCATCCGGGGCGTTCTCCAGTACGCTGTGGATGAGGTGGTAGCCACCGCAGGAGCCGAGGAACACGATCCGCGCTTCCGGCTGGATCTTCTTGATGGTATAGGGGGCATAGTAGCTGTGGCCGCGGTGGATGACCACGGTGGGATGAATATTTTTCGACTGCATGTACGCGATCAGGGCGTCCTGGGCCTTTTCGTCCTCCCCGGCCGCCTCGTCGAGCGGCTTGTTGGCGAACACGAGGATGGGCTTGCCCCGGGTGGAGGCATAGGCGACCCACTGGCGGTTGTCTTCCACCCGCTTCCAGGCACTGTTGGCAAAATCGCGCAGGAATCCGGAATAGGCCGTGCGGCCGTCCTCGTCGCCGTAAAAGAACACCTGCATGGTCACGCGGGCGCTGTCGGGGGCCAGCGAGGCATAGGAAACATTATAGACCGGCGGAATGCCGAACTCAGAGGAAAGGTTGATGTTGGCGCTGGTATCGGCCGACTGGAACAGCTTGTACAGCAGGTTGTACATGACCGTGCCCCGCTGGTTGCCTTCCGACTGGTTGCGCTCGAGGTTCATCCGGGTAAGGTTCAGGATATAGCGGGCCAGGTCCTTGTTGCCTTCGGCAATGCTCGTATAGGAGTCGGCCACGTCCACCCCGTCTTCCAGGCCGTTGGAGCGCTCCAGGCCGTTGACAAAGGCGGTCATCAGGAGCTTGGCCTGTTCGGGGTTCTGGTACGACTTCAGGAAATCGTTCAGGGTATTGAAGCCGGCGGCCATCTTGATGAACTTCTTGAATCGGTCGAAACCAACGGACATCATCAGCGAGTCGCCCCGGTTGGCGATCTTCTGCATCATGTACGGGTATACGCCGCGGGTATAGGAGGAGGTATAGATCTCCGTTTCGGAAGAAACGATAAGGTAGTACAGCTCCTGCGGGGTCAGCTGGTTCAGCACCCGGAAGCGCACCGGGTCGGGTTCCTCGTGCAGGGCATTGATCTCCTTCACGAACACTTCCTTGGCCCGCTTCTCGAGCATGTCGGTCAGCTTGTAGATCGCCCGCACGGTATCGCGGTTGCGCATCCGGGCGGCGTAGTCCATGCGGGTCTTTACCAACAGGCGGTAATATTTTACGTCGTCATTCTTCACCGCATCAATCTCCTCCAGGGTCTGCTTGCCGGCGATGATGTTGTCCAGGAAAGGAAAATAGATCTGTCCGCTGGGCGAGGTGGCCATGCGCGATACCGTTTTGATCAGCGGGTCGTCGATGGCGCGGATGGCCGTGCCCAGCCGGGTATTGGAGGCGGCCCAGTTGTACAGGCTGGAGGGGTCGCGGTAAGCGGCCACCTTGATCAGGCTGTCACGGAAGGGCACGTCCATATTGTCCTTAAGGGCCGAAAAGATGCGGTCGGGGTACAGCTGGGCATATTTCAGCAGCAGCTCAAAGCGGGCCGTTCCGTAGGCCGGGTTCCGCTCAAAGGCCTTGCTGTTCATCAGCAGGTAGCTTACCTGGTAATTGTTCTTCCGGATGATGGAGCCGATGGATTCGCCTTTTTTGTCCTTTTCGATGGCAGCGCCGTAGGCTTCGATCACCACGGGCAGGTTAGAGGCATTAAAGCTGCGCTTTTTATAGCCTTCGGTAAACTGGCGGAGGATATTTTCAAGCCCGCGCACGTAGGTGACCTTGGCGGCGTGCTTTGTGCTGGTGTCGGCCTCGATGCTGCACTGGACGGCGTCGATCTTTACGGTCAGTGCCTGCGATACGAGGTAGTTCACCTCATCGTCGTCGATCACATATAGGAAATTATCCGGCTTGCCGTCGGCCCGCAGGGCATTGCGCTGCTCGCGGTCCACGTAGTCGTGGTACAGCTGCCGGTTGATCGGGGGCTTGCAGCCGGTGGCCGCAGCGGCCGGAGCGGCCTTGGTTTGAGCCATAGGATACAGCCAGCCGAGCAGAAGGGTGCCGGATAAAAAAACACGTAAGGGAAAGCGCATGCGCCACATAGTACAAATTTAGTACCCGCTTGGTTAACCATCCGTTAATGCGGGAAAAGGGTAGGGAAAAGATGAAAAAAGAACGCAGACCGTTGCAACCCAATGATTTTTGCTCCCGCTCCCATTAATTTTATATTAACTCTGTGTTACCCAGCGGCCCCGGCCCTTTCGCTCATCGGAATTAGTGTAGGTTTGCCGCAAAAGTAGACCCCATGGATGTTACGGGCCGGAAAGTGCTGATTGCCGATGACGAACCGGATATTTTGGAGATCCTGCGGTACAACCTCATCAAGGAGGGTTACCAGGTAATCACCGCCAAGGACGGCGACGAAGCGCTGGAGCGGGCCCGGCAAACCAATCCTGACCTGGTGATCCTTGATATCATGATGCCCCGCAAGAACGGCGTGGAAGTGTGCGAGCTCCTCCGCGCGCAGCCGAACTTCAAGGATACCCTGATCATGTTCCTGACGGCCCTGAACGACGAAGCCACCCAGATCAGGGGGCTGACCACCGGGGCCGACGATTACGTCAGCAAACCCGTTTCCCCGCAGGTATTCCTGAGCAAGGTGGCCTCCCTCCTGCGCCGCCTGAAAAAGGAAGCCCCCGGCAATGCCATACAGACCGGCGGGCTCACCATCGACCCGGAAAAGTTCATCGTGGAATACGAAGGCCGCGAGATCACCCTGGCCAAGAAGGAGTTTGAGCTGCTGTACCTGCTCGCCACCCGGCCCAGCCGCGTGTTCCTGCGCAACGAGATCCTCAGCCAGGTCTGGGGCAACGATGTCATCGTGGGCGACCGCACCATCGACGTACACATCCGCAAGATCCGGCAGAAGCTCGGCGTGGATTGCATCACCACGGTCAAAGGCGTCGGCTATAAGTTCGAACTCTGATCCTTTTTTGCTA
>JAESGR010000798.1_pt1 | contig 14920 bp, 17 predicted proteins | sample 9269771 | NCBI WGS metagenome assembly JAESGR01 (sample SAMN15739572, study PRJNA653492) | algae metagenome | isolation source: Chroococcus sp. CMT-3BRIN-NPC107 and co-occurring heterotrophs from well... | place: USA: Clark Mountains Wilderness, California | collected 2010-04-18
CGGCGTGGATCTGGGACTTGACGACCCAGACGGGGCCGCCGAGCTCGTTGGCGGCGGCCTCCGCCTCGTCGGGAGAGAAGATCGCCTTGCCGCGGGAGACGGGAAGGCCGAACTCCTTCAGAACCGCTTTGCCCTGGTACTCGTGAATGTTCATCGGTGTGTGCCTTCAGTGGCGAATGGCGAATGGCGAGTGGCGAATGGAAGGTGCTCGTGGGTCAGGCTGAGGTCGGGGCCACCCTCGGCCCCTCCATTCGCCATTCGCCACTCACCATTCGCTTCCTCACGCCAGCGACGGGTTGATGCCCTTGCAGGCGTCGACGAGGCCGCGGACCGAGGCCACCGACTTCTCGAACATGGCGCGCTCGTCGCCCGAGAATTCGACCTCGACGATCCGTTCCACGCCCTCGGCGCCGATCACGATCGGCACGCCCACGAACATGTCGTTCACGCCGTACTGGCCCGTGAGGTAGGCCGCGCAGGGCAGGACCCGCTTCTTGTCCCGGAGGTAGCTCTCGGCCATCGCGATCGCGGAGGCCGCCGGCGCATAGAAGGCCGAGCCGGTCTTGAGCAGGTTGACGATCTCGCCGCCGCCCTTGCGGGTGCGCTCCACCATGGCGTCGAGCTTTTCCTGGGTGGTCCAGCCCATCTTGACGAGATCGGGGAGCGGAATGCCGGCGACCGTGGAGTAGCGCACGAGGGGCACCATGTCGTCGCCGTGGCCGCCGAGCACGAAGGCGGTCACGTCCTCGACCGATACGTTGAAGGCCTCGGCCAGGAAGTGGCGGAAGCGGGCGGAGTCCAGCACGCCCGCCATGCCGACGATCTTGTTCGGGGCGAGGCCGGAGAACTTCTGCAGCGCCCAGACCATGGCGTCGAGCGGGTTGGTGATGCAGATCACGAAGGCGTCGGGGGCGTATTGCTTGATGCCGTTGCCGACCGCTTCCATGACCTTCAGGTTGATGCCGAGCAGGTCGTCGCGGCTCATGCCGGGCTTGCGCGGCACGCCGGCGGTCACGATGACGACGTCCGCACCCTCGATGTCGGCATAGTCGTTCGCGCCCTTGTAGCGGGCGTCGAAACCCTCGACCGGAGCGGATTCCGCGATGTCGAGACCTTTGCCCTGAGGAATGCCCTCCGCGATGTCGAACAGGATGACGTCGCCGAGTTCCTTCAAGCCGACGAGATGGGCGAGCGTACCACCGATCTGTCCGGCACCGATGAGCGCGATCTTCTTGCGGGCCATGAGGTGTCCTTGCAAAGGTCGAAGATAGAGGACGTCGCGGGCGGGCGCCGGGTGCGGCCGCGCGGACGGCGGGCTCTTTAGCCCCAGATATGGCGCTGCTTCAAGGCGTTAAAGGCCGATGGCCCAAGCATTTGGGCGAGTTTTGGCGGCATCGCGAGCGGAACCGGACAGAAAAGCCGTGAAACGTCAAAGACCTGCGGGCTTCCAGGGCGCGCCGATAACCTTGTTACAATTTTCGCATTTTGTAACTCGCCTCATACGGCCCCGCTCGCCAGCGCCCGCAGGATCACCCGGATCACGGCGGCGAGCCGCGCCTCGGCGATGTCGCGCGGCATGTCGGCGTCGAGCCGGATCGCCAGCGGGTTGATGAAGCGGTGCGCCGCATCGCCGACGAAAGCCAGCGCCCGTTCCCGGTCGAGCGGGTCGAACTTGCCCGTCGCGATGCCCTCGTCGATCACCCGCTCGATGAGCTGGCGCAGCCGGGCCCGGTGCTTGCGGACGAGCGCCCGGGAGGTCCCGGCGGCGTCGCAATAGACGTCGAAGAGGTGCCGGTCCTCGGCCAGCAGGTCCCGGTGGGCGCCGGCGAGGGCCTGGATCAGGCGCTCGAGCTTGTCGTCGGCGGGGTCGGGCGCGTCGGCGATCTCGGCGATGAGCGCCTCGAGCTCCTTCAGCCAGCGGCCCGCAACGGCATCAATCAGGGCGGCCTTCGAGGGGAAGTAGCGGTAGACGTTGGCGTGCGTCATGCCGGCGGCTTCCGCGATGCCGACCAGCGTGACGGCCCGGGCGCCGGAGCGCTTCAGGTGCTCGGCCGCAACGCTGAGCAGGCGCATCTCGGCGGGCTCCCCTGCCGGCGCCGCCCGGCCGACCGCTCCCCTCATGCGACGGCCTGGACCGCCGGTGCCATTCCGGTCCAAAACGGCCCGTTCCGGCTCATGTCTCGACCAGACCCGTGGTCTGGCCGGAATCGGCCGAATCCGGCCGCCCGTGCGGAGCGGAGAGGTATTCCTCCGAGCGCATCTCGATCAGGCGCGAGACCGTGCGGTCGAACTCGAACGCCTCGCGGCCGGTCTCGGCCCGGTAGAGCTCCGGCGGCTCGGCCTCGGCCGAGGCCAGGAGCTTGACGCGGCGGTCGTAGAAGGCGTCGACCAGGGTGATGAAGCGCTTGGCTTCGTTCCTCTGCTCGAAGCCCATCCGGGGGATGTCCTCGACGATGACCGTGTGGAAGCGCTGCGCCAGGGCGAGGTAGTCGCCGGCGCCGAGCGGCTTGGCGCAGAGGTCCGGAAAGGCGAAGCGCGCGACGCCGCCCGCCGCCTGGGGCACCTCGACGGGATGGCCCTTGACGGTGAGCGTGACCCGCTCGCCCCGCGCCCGGCCCGTGAGGCGCCGGAAGGCCCCGTCGAGCGCCGCCCGCGCCGCCTCGTCGGCGGGAACGTGGTAGACCGGGCTCCCGGCGAGCTTCTCCATCCGGAAGTCGGTGCGGGCGTCGAGGCGCACCACCTCCATGCGCTCCTGCAGGAGGCGCACGAAGGGCAGGAACAGGGTGCGGTTGAGCCCGCCCTCGTAGAGCCGGTCGGGCTCCACGTTCGAGGTCGCGACCACGACGACGCCGAGCTCGAACAGGGCCGTGAACAGGCGCCCCAGGATCATGGCGTCGGCGATGTCGGTGACCGCGAACTCGTCGAAGCACAGAACCCAGGTCTCGTCCGCGAAGGACGCCGCCACGGGCCGGATCGGGTCGTCGCCCGCGACCTCGCCGCGCTTCAGGGCCTGGCGCCAGGCATGGATGCGCTCGTGCGCCTCCGCCATGAAGGCGTGGAAATGGATCCGGCGCTTGCGGGGCACCGGCAGGGCCTCGAAGAAGAGGTCCATCAGCATGGTCTTCCCGCGCCCGACCGAGCCCCAGATGTAGAGCCCCTTCGGGGGCTCGGCGGGCTTGCGCTTGCCGAAGAGCCAGCCGAGCGTGCTCGATTTCTGCGCCAGGCGGTGCTCGGCGAGCGCGGAGGCCAGCGCGTCGAGCCGGCGCACGATCCGGAGCTGCGCGGGGTCGCGTTCGATCGCCTCGGCGCGCACGAGGGCGTCGTAGCGCGAGGCGAGGGATTCGGGGGAGCCGGAAGAGGCGGTCACGGCGCGGACTTAAACGACAAGGGCCCCGGACCGCAATGGATCCGTGGGCCCGAAAGGCGTTCGCGTCCCGGGGAGGCGCAGCGGCGCGCCCTCCCCTTCCGAGGGGGTCAGCGCGCCAGGGTCAGCGGCGCACCCGACTTCGCGATCACGCCCTCGAGCGCCCCGCCGCCGCTGCGCAGGCGGGCCGCGACGGCGCCGCCGGGCTGGTAGAGATAGACCTCGCCGTCGCGGTAGTCCCAGGCCGTGACCTTGGCGAGATCCCCGTTGGCGCAGCCCGAGGCGGAAGCCCGGTAGAGGTCGAGGGCGGGGGAGGAGGAGAGCTGCACCCGGCAGGTGGCGCCGGCGGCGTCGCGGGCCGTCCAGGCGCCGACCACCGCGGAGCGTCCCGAAGGCGCGACGGGCGCGGGCGCCGCGGGCTGCGGCAGGGCCGCCACGTCCATCGGGGCGGCCTGCGGCGGGGGCGCGGGCTCGAGCGGCGCGCCGTCGAGCGGCGGCAGGGGCTGGGCCTGCACGGCGCCCGAGGGCACGGCCTCGACGGGCTCGGGCACCGGGACCGGCGCCGCGACCGCAGCCCGGACGGGCGGGCCGCCCATGCGGCTCGTCGTGCAGGCGCCGGCGAGGAGGGCGGGTCCGAGAACCGCGAGAAGAGACCAGGCTTTCGTGGACATGGGGCGAAACGCAATGCGGGTTGGACGCGAGGATCCCGTTTGGGGACAGGAATTGTGGTTCAACCGTGATGACCCGCCCGGGGGCTCATGAAAAAGGCGCCCGCCGGCGCCTTTTCGAGGGGGTGTGGCACGGATGCCTCACCCGGCTTTGCCGCGCATCAGACCTGCCGCGCGATCATCATCTTCTTGATTTCGGCGATGGCCTTGGCGGGGTTGAGGCCCTTCGGGCAGGTGTTGGCGCAGTTCATGATCGTGTGGCAGCGGTAGAGCCGGAACGGATCGTGCAGGGTGTCGAGGCGCTCGCCCGTGGCCTCGTCGCGGCTGTCGATGAGCCAGCGATAGGCCTGGAGCAGGGCCGCGGGCCCCAGGAACCGGTCGCCGTTCCACCAGTAGCTCGGGCAGGACGTGGTGCAGCAGGCGCACAGGATGCACTCGTAGAGCCCGTCGAGCTTGGAGCGCTCCTCCGGGGTCTGGCGCCACTCGGTCTCCGGCTCGGCGGTCTGGGTCTGGAGCCAGGGCTCGATCGCGGCGTGCTGGGCGAAGAAGCTCGTGAGGTCCGGGACAAGGTCCTTGATGACCGGCATGTGCGGCAGCGGATAGATCTTGATCGCGCCGGACTTGCAGTCGTCGATGCCGAGCGTGCAGGCCAGCGTGTTGCCGCCCTGGATGTTCATGGCACACGACCCGCAGATGCCCTCGCGGCAGGAGCGCCGGAAGGTCAGCGTGGAATCGACCTTGTTCTTGATCCACAGGAGCGCGTCGAGGACCATCGGCCCGCAATCGTCCCGGTCGACCCAGTAGGTGTCGACCCGCGGATTGGCGCCGTCGTCCGGGTTCCAGCGGTAGACCCGGAACTCCTGCAGGTTGGAGCCGGCCGGCTTCGGCCAGGCGCGGCCTTCGGTGAGTTGGGAGTTCTTCGGGAGGGTGAACTGGGCCATGATACGCTCTTATGTGTTCTCGGTGGGTAGAAGCCGCCTGACGCGATATCGATCCTCCTCGACCGTCACGAGACTGCCGGCGGCGAGGTCGGCCTGCGTCTGACCGATGGCGGCAAGGACTTGTGTACCGACGAGGCGAACGAGGGTGGCTTCGGTGCGCAGTTGGACGACGCTCGGCTTGGCTTCGCCGTACCTGACGAGCCTCGATCCGAAATCGAGGTCAGCGGTCAGGATCACATGCCCGTGGTCGCGCGCCCAGCCCATGATGTGCTCGTCGCGCTCGTCGGTCGCCCCGATGGATGACCAATGGACGGCCTGGTAGCCGGCGCCCGACAGAGGCTCGATCCATTCCAGACCCAGGTTCATGTCGATCAAGAACCTCATGCCGCCGGCTCAAGGGCGACGTACCTTTCGGACGCCAGCCAGGAGGCAAACCGGATCGATTCCAGGACGTCCTCGCGTTCCAGGTAGGGGTAGGCCTGCAGGATCTCCTCGATCGACGCGCCTGCACCGAGGTTGCCCAAGACCATCCCGACCGTCACGCGCATGCCGCGGACGCACGGCTTTCCCGTCATCACCTCGGGGTCGATGGTGATGCGCGGGAAGTTGCGGAAGCTGCGGGTCGTCATGGAACTAACCTCGACTGCACCTTCATGGCCGCCCGGGTTGCCGGCATCGCACGTCCTGCGCGGTGCCGGCCGACCCCTTCGCTCCTCAGTAAACGCGCGCTTTCGGCTCGATGTACTGGATGTCGTTCGACATCGTGTAGGTGTGCACCGGCCGGTAGTCGATCGTGACCTGGTGCGAGGTCTCGTCGAGCCAGGACAGGGTGTGCTTCATCCAGTTCTTGTCGTCGCGCTCGGGGTAGTCCTCGCGGGCATGCGCGCCGCGGGATTCCGGCCGGTTGGCGGCCGATTCCATGGTGACGACGGCCTGCGTGATCAGGTTGTCGAACTCGAGCGTCTCGATCAGGTCCGAGTTCCAGATCAGCGAGCGGTCGGTGACGCGCACGTCCGCTTCGCCGCGCCAGACGTCGTGGATGAGGGTCTTGCCCTCGTCCAGCACCTCGCCGGTGCGGAACACCGCGCAGTTGTTCTGCATGGTCTTCTGCATCTGCAGGCGCAGGTCCGCGGTGGGCGTGCCGCCGGAGGCGTTGCGGAAGCGGTCGAGGCGGGAGAGCGCCATCTCGTCGGCGCCCTTCGGGAGATCGCGGTGGCGGGCGTTCGGCTCCAGAACCTCGGCGCAGCGCAGGCCCGCCGCGCGCCCGAAGACCACGAGGTCGATGAGCGAGTTGGAGCCGAGCCGGTTGGCGCCGTGCACGGACACGCAGGCCGCCTCGCCCAAGGCCATCAGGCCCGGCACCACCGTGTCGGGATTGCCGTTCTTGAGCGTCAGAACCTCGCCGTGATAGTTCGTCGGGATGCCGCCCATGTTGTAGTGCACGGTCGGGAGCACCGGGATCGGCTCCTTGGTGACGTCGACGCCCGCGAAGATCTTGGCGCTCTCCGAGATGCCGGGCAGGCGCTCGTGCAGGATCTTGGGGTCGAGGTGGTCGAGGTGGAGGTGGATGTGGTCCCCCTCCTTGCCGACGCCGCGCCCGGCGCGGATCTCCATCGTCATGGCGCGCGAGACCACGTCGCGGGAGGCGAGGTCCTTGGCGCTTGGTGCGTAGCGCTCCATGAAGCGCTCGCCCTCGGAGTTCGTCAGGTAGCCGCCCTCGCCGCGCGCGCCTTCGGTGATGAGGCAGCCGGCGCCGTAGATGCCGGTCGGGTGGAACTGCACGAACTCCATGTCCTGGAGCGGCAGGCCGGCGCGCAGCACCATGGCGTTGCCGTCGCCCGTGCAGGTATGGGCGGAGGTGGCCGAGAAATAGGCGCGGCCGTAGCCGCCGGTGGCCAGGATCGTCATGTGGGCGCGGAAGCGGTGGATCTCGCCCGTCGACATGTTGAGCGCGACCACGCCGATGCAGCGGCCGTCGGAATCCATCATCAGGTCGAGGGCGAAGTACTCGATGAAGAAGTTGGTCTGGTTCCTCACCGCCTGGCCGTAGAGGGTGTGCAGGATGGCGTGGCCGGTGCGGTCGGCCGCCGCGCAGGTGCGCTGGGCGGTGCCCTTGCCGTAATCGGTCGTCATGCCGCCGAAGGGGCGCTGGTAGATCTTGCCCTCTTCCGTGCGCGAGAACGGCACGCCCCAATGGTCGAGCTCGTAGACCGCGGCCGGCGCGTTGCGGCAGAGATACTCGATGGCGTCCTGGTCGCCGAGCCAGTCGGAGCCCTTGACGGTGTCGTACATGTGCCAGCGCCAGTCGTCCGGGCCCATGTTGCCGAGCGACGCCGAGATCCCCCCTTGCGCCGCCACCGTGTGGGAGCGGGTCGGGAACACCTTGGTGATGCAGGCGGTGCGAAGCCCGGCCTGCGAGCAGCCGACCGTGGCGCGAAGGCCGGCGCCGCCGGCACCGACGATCACCACGTCGAAGCTGTGATCGACGATCGTGTAGGCCCGGCCGTTGACCGCGGGGCCGTTGGTTGCCTGGGTGGCCATGCTGAACTCCGTCGTTGTGCGTGAGGGCTTCGCCGGCGCCTCTGGAGCATGATCGCTTCGGGTTGAGGCGATCATGCTCTCCAAGTCATTGTCGTGCCGCATGATCCCGAAAAGTCTGCAACTTTTCGGGATCATGCCCTAAAGGATGCGGCCGAGGCTCACCTTCACGATGGCGTAGAGGCACGCGACCGCGACCGCGACCGCGTAGAAATTGTTGGCGCCGAGCGCCACGAGCTTCCAGCCCTTCTGGTGGACATAGTCCTCGATGACGATCTGCATCCCGAGCCGCATGTGGTTCGTGACCGAGATGACGGCGAGGATGAGAAGGATGGCCGCCAGCGGATGCGAGACGATCGCGAGCGCCTGCTCGTAGGTGGTGCCGGCCAGCGCCGCCACGATGATCACAAAGGCGAGGACCAGCGGGACGTTCGACACTGCCGTCAGGCGGTGCAGCCACCAATGCTCCGCGCCGTGGCCCGCGGCGCCGAGGCCCTTGGCCCGGGCGAGCGGGGTGCGCATGGTGCGGGTGGTGTCGGTGCGGTTGTCGACCATGGGGATCTTTCCGTAAGGCGGTCAGCCGTCAGCGCAGCAGGAAGGCGAGGATCCAGATCAGGAGCGTCAGCGCGATCGAGCCGACCAGCGTGAAGCGCGCCATACTGATGCGCTCCGCCGGCTCCATGCCGTGGCCGAAGTCCCAGAACAGGTGGCGCACGCCGCCGAGCATGTGGTGGATGAGCACCCAGGTGTAGCCGAAGAGGACCAGGATCCCCAGCGGCGACCCGAACAGGCCGTGCACGGCATCGAAGGCGCGCGGTCCGGAGGCGAGCGCCACGAGCCAGAGCGCGAAGAGCGCGATGCCGCCGTAGAGCGCGATGCCGGTGAGGCGGTGGGCCACCGACATCGCCATGGTCCAGGACCAGCGGTAGATCTGCAGATGCGGCGACAGGGGCCGCGCGGCGGGGGCCTTCACCTCGGCCATGACGATCGCTCCTCAAACCTCCGGGTCACGACGCAGGTCCTCACCCGGGCCGTGACGGTCAACCTCCGGTCACGACGCAGACTCTCACCTGGGCCGTGACGGTCGCTCCTCAAGGGGCCCTGGGCCCTCGCATGCGACGGGTGAGTAACGGAAGCGCAGCCGGACCGCAATGCGATCCGCGCCGGAACACCGCCCCCGTCACTTCGCCGACGACGAAGCTTGCCGGAAGCCTGCCGCAAGGGCAATCTGTATCTCGTCGACCCAGCCTTCGGATTTCGCGAAGGCTCAATGCAATCCGAGGAGCCGCCCGTGCCTGTCGACCCCAAGCCCCTCGACACCAAGTCTGTGGACCCCAAGCCCGTGGACCCCAAGCATGCCCGCATGGTCACCGAGGTCCTGATGGGATCGGCGCTGGCCGAGCGCCTCGGGATCGCCCTCGACACCCTGGAGCCCGACCGCATCGTGCTCCGCATGCCCTTCCGGCCCGACAACGTCACGGTCGGGTCCGTGGTCCATGGCGGGGCGATCGCCACCCTCGTCGACATCGCGGGCGCCGCCGCCTCGGCCTCGGGGGCGGCTCCGGAGGTGAAGGGCGGGGCGACGAGTTCGCTCACTTTGAGCTACCTCGCGCCCGCGGACGGGGTCGACCTCGCGGCCGAGGCTCGCGTCATCCAGCGCGGCCGGAGCCAGACCGTATCGGACGTGGAGGTCCGCGACGCCGGCGGCCGCCTCGTCGCCAAGGCGCTCGTGACGAGCCGCCTGTTCTAGGCGGCCGGCCCCTCCCCCGCCCCGTCATGCCCTTCGACCTCGCCGACCTCAACCTCTTCCGCCACGTGGTCGATGCGGGCAGCATCACGCGGGGAGCCGAGCGGGCGAACCTCGCGCTCGCGGCCGCCAGCACGCGCATCCGCAACATGGAGAAGTCGCTCGGCGCTCCCCTGCTGCTGCGCGGGCGCCAGGGCGTGGTGCCGACGCCGGCCGGCCGCACCCTCGTCCAGCACGCCCGGGTCCTGCTCGCCCAGGCCGAGCGCCTGCGGGAGGACCTCGGCGCCTTCGCGGGCGGGCTCACGGGCCAGATCCGGATCCTCTCCAACACCAATGCGCTCACCGAATTCCTGCCCGAGGCGCTCGGCGCCTTCCTGGCCTCCCACCCGCAGGTGAGCATCGACCTCGAGGAGCGGCTCTCCGACGAGATCGTCGGCCTGATCGCGGAGGGGGTCGCGGACATCGGCATCGTGGCCGGCACCGTCGATACCGGGCGGCTGACGACCTATCCCTTCCGCTCCGACCGCTTCGTCCTCGTGGTGCCGCCCGGCCACGCGCTCGCCGGGCGCCGGCGCATCGCCTTCGCGGAGGTGCTGGAGCACGATTTCGTCGGCCTCGACCGGGCGAGCGCCCTGCAGCGCTTCCTCGCCGACAAGGCCGGCCGCATCGGCCAGCCCCTGAAGCTCCGGGTGCAGTTGCGCAGCTTCGACGCGGTCTGCCGCATGGTCGAGGCCGGCGTCGGCCTCGGCATCGTGCCCGAGACAACCGCGCGCCGCGCCGCCCGGCCGACGGCGTTCGCGGTGGTGGACCTCGACGATCCCTGGGCCTCCCGCGACCTGACGATCTGCATTCGCGGCCTCGACGAGCTCCCGCCCTCGGCGCGCCAGCTCGTGGAGCACCTCAGAGCCCGGCCCTGACGCGCGGCCGGGCCCCGGGACCCGGCCGCAGCGGCCTTCCGGCGCTTTGACATCGCGCCACTCCTCCGCGAGTCTCGGGCGCAGCCGCCGCACGCCCCCTGCCAGACCCTCCTGCCATGATCCGCGCCCTGCCCGTCCTCCTTGCCCTTCTCGCCGTCCCGGTCCCGTCGGCCCGGGCCGAGGAGGCGCTCGTGGTCGAGGAGACCATCCTGCCGGTGACGATCGGCGACCAGCGCTACCGGCTCCAGGCGCTCGTCGCCAAGGAGGCCGGCCAGGCCGGGCGGCTGCCCGTCGCGCTCATCACCCACGGCCAGGCGGCGGAGCCCGAGAAGCGCGAGCAGGTCCAGGCCAGGAGCTACCTGCGCATCGCCCGGGAGTTCGCCCGCCGGGGCTGGCTCGCCGTGGTGGTGGTGCGCCGGGGCTTCGGCCGCTCGGAGGGCGACAGGCCCTTCGCCCTGCGCGGCTGCGCCAACGGCGATTACGGCGTCGCCCTCGACGAGCAGACCGACGACCTGGACGCGGCCCTCCAGGCGCTCGGCCGGCGCGGGGACGCGGACGTCTCGCAGGCGATCGCGCTCGGGGTGTCGGTCGGCGGCGCGGCGGTGCTCAACTGGGCCGCGCGGCAGCCGGCGGGGCTCAAGGCGGTCGTCAACGTCTCGGGCGGCATCCGCAGCCTGGGTCGCAACGGCGCCGCGCCGGGGTGCAGCCCCGACGACCTCGTCCCGGTCTTCGGCCGCATGGGGGAGCGCAGCCGCATCCCGAGCCTGTGGCTCTACGCCGAGAACGACAGCTTCTTCCCCGCCGATTACGTCCGCGGCCTGCACGAGGCCTATGTCGCGAAGGGCGGGCGCACGGACTTCCACATGTTCGATCCCGTCGGCAGCGACGGCCACGACCTCCTCGGCCATGCCGACGGCCTGCTGCGCTGGCTGCCGGCCCTCGACCGCTTCCTGCGCGCCAACCGCCTGCGGACCTACGACCCGGCTCCCCTGGAGACGGCCCTGCGCGAGCTCAATCTCGGCCCCGCGATGCGGCAATGGGCGGCGCGCTACGGGGGCCGTCCGACCGAGAAGGCCATGGCGATCTCGGCCTCGAACGCCCGCGGCTCCGTGCAGTTCGGCCGCACCGACCTCCAGGAGGCCGAGCAGAAGGCGGTCGAGGAATGCGAGAAGATCGCCAAGGAGACCTGCCGCGTCGTGCTGCGCAACTTCGAGGTCGCGCCGCCGCCGGCCCATTGAGGGCGGACGGCCTCGACGCTACCGCGGCACCAGCGCCCAGTAGTCGAGGTCCAGGATCACCGCCGGGTCGGCGCCCTCGCCGGCCCGGTCGGGGAAGCGCCCGCAGGGCTCGTTCCTGGTCGCGACCGTGCGCAGGCGCAGCGCCCCGACATCCGTTCGCCCCCTGAGCTCGGCCGTGTCGAGCACCTCGCTCCAGGCATAGACCGTATCGCCGGCGAAGAGCGGCGCCACGTGGCGCCCGCCGTTGATCGCCGCGACGTGGAAGGCGTTGGCGAGGCCGTTGAAGGAGAGCGCGCGGGCGAGCGAGATCACGTGGCCGCCATAGACGAGCCGCCGGCCGAAGCGGCCCGCCTTCGCGGCATGGGCGTCGAAATGGACCCGCGCCGTGTTCTGGTACAGGCGCGTGGCGAGCTGGTGCTCGGCCTCCTCCAGGGTCATGCCGTCCACGTGGTCGATCCGCTCGCCCCTCGCGTAATCGCCGAAGCGGTGCGGCGCGCCGGCGAGTTCGGTATCGTAGGCGGCGGGATCGAGCGGCGGGCAGGCCCGCCCGAGGAGCGACGGGTCGACGGAAGCGGGCAGGTCGGGGACGTGCTCCTCGCGGATCGCGGCGCCGGCGTCGCGCTTCCTCACCAGCACCCAGCGGCAATAGGAGAGCACCGCCTCGCCGCTCTCGTCGTAGCCCGTGGAACGCACGTAGACCACGCCGGTCTGCCGGTTCGAGCTCTCCTTCAGCCCGATCACCTCCGAGACCGCCGCGAGCGTGGCGCCGGGATAGACCGGCTTCAGGAAGCGCCCGTCCGCATAGCCGAGATTGGCGACCGCGTTGAGGGAGATGTCGGGCACGGTCTTGCCGAACACCACGTGGAAGACGAGCCAGTCGTCGAGGGGGCTCGCGGGGTAGCCGATCGCCCGCGCGAAGGCGTCCGAGGACGGGACCGCGAAGCGCGCGCCGGTGAGCGCCGTGTAGAGCGCGGCGTCCGCGGCCGTGACCGTGCGGGGCGTGGCATGACGGATGGTCTCGCCGAGCCGGAAATCCTCGAAGAAGCGGCCGGAATTGGTTTTCATGGGATCCTCAGGTCCGAGGCTCGGCTTCACGCCTCGCCGAGTTCCGGCACCGGCACGCCGCGCCGGCGGCAGGCGGCCGTCAGGGTGTTGTGCAGGAGGCAGGCCACCGTCATGGGCCCGACGCCGCCCGGCACCGGGGTAATCGCGCCCGCGAGCGCGCGCGCCTCGGCGGTGGCGACGTCGCCGACGAGCCGGGTCCGGCCCTCGCCGGTCTCCGGGTTCGCGACCCGGTTGATGCCGACGTCGATCACGATCGCGCCAGGCTTCACCCAGTCGCCGCGCACCATCTCGGGCCGTCCGACCGCCGCGACCAGGATGTCGGCCCGGCGGCACAGGGCGGGGAGGTCGCGGGAGCGCGAATGGGCGACCGTCACGGTGCAGTTCTCGGCGAGCAGCAATTGCGCGATCGGCTTGCCGACGAGGTTCGAGCGTCCCACCACCACGGCCTCGAGGCCGGAGAGGTCGGGCCGGACGGACCGGATCAGCATCACGGCGCCGAGCGGCGTGCAGGGCACGAGGCCCGGGATGCCGGCGGCGAGGCGTCCGGCATTGACGGGGTTGAGCCCGTCCACGTCCTTGTCGGGGCTGATCGCCTCGATCACCGTCTGCGGGTCGAGCCCGGCCGGGAGCGGCAGCTGCACCAGGATCCCGTCAACCTCCGGGTCGGCGTTGAGGCGGGCGACCAGCGCGAGGAGGTCCTCCTGGCGCGTGCCGGCGGGGAGCCGGTGCTCGAGGGAGCGCATACCGGCTTCTTCCGTCTGGCGGCCCTTGCTGCGCACGTAGACCTGGCTCGCCGGATCCTCGCCGACGAGCACCACCGCGAGCCCCGGCACGATGCCCCGCCCCTTCAGGCCGGCAACCGCCTGCGCGATGCGTGCCCGCAGGGCCTCCGCATGGGCCTTGCCGTCGATGAGGGTGGCGGTCATGGGGGCTCCTGTCGGGACGAAGATTCGAGAGGGCGCCGGCCTGCCGCGGCGCCGATGCGGGCGCGCCAGGCCGGGGCGCGGGGCCTCAGGGCGAAGGCGGCCGGACGCAGAGGCCGTCCAGCCTCGCGGCGAGCGCCGCCGCGTCGCCCCGGGCCGTCAGGGTCTTGACCCGGGCCGTGGCGCCGGCGGCGAGCGCGACCCCGGAGGCCGGGAGGCCCAGGGCCCTGGCGAGGAGCCGCCGCACCGCCTCGTTGGCGGCCCCGTCCTCCGGCGCCGCCCGGACCCGGACTTTCAGCACGGTCCGCCCATCCGCAAGCGCCTCGACGCCGTCGAGCGCGTCGCGCCCGCCGCGCGGGGTCACCCGGACCCGGATCTCGAGGCCGTCCGGGCGCGCCTGCCAGGGACGGTCGGTCATGCCCTGGAGCGCGAGGTCTGACGGGATGCGGCGGTCATCGGCTAGGCCGCGATGGCGCCGAAGAGCTCGAACACGAGGTTGCGCAGGAAGAACAGGCCCAGGATCAGGATGATCGGCGAGATGTCGATGCCGCCGAGATTGGGCAGGATGCGGCGGATCGGCCGCAGGGCCGGCTCGGTGACCCGATAGAGGAAATCTCCGATCTGGGCGACGATCGGGTTGCGCTCGTTGACCACGTTGAAGGCGACGAGCCAGCTCAGGATCGCGCTCGCGATGAGGATGTAGACGTAGAGGGTGATGACCGTGTCGAAGAGCCACAGGATGGACCGCATGGAACCCGCATTCTCCGCATGAGAGGAACACCGCTGCCGGCCCGGTCCCTCCGCGGAAGGCGTCGGCCGGATGCGGCTCCGGATTGGACCGCGAAGGCGATTGACACAAGCCGACCGGCAAGCCTAAAAGGCCGCCGCTTGGTCATGACCTGGCCGGGGCTGTAGCTCAGATGGGAGAGCGCTGCAATCGCACTGCAGAGGTCAGCGGTTCGATCCCGCTCAGCTCCACCAATTTCCTGGTGGAATATCAATAACTTAGAAGAAGCCGCCTTCGGGCGGTTTCTTGATACCTTCACCCGTGTCAGCACCATGTCGGCAGCCTAAGCGACATCGGCGTGGGGTAGGCGTCCCTGACATTCTCCAGTGCTGTGACCGGGATGCCACGCCGGAGTGAGTGCGGCCGGCAAGCGTCCACCTTCGGGGTTGCGGCCGTGACCTGTGCGACCGAGCCCACGCGCCAGCCTCTCGTCGTGCGCCTCCCCTAGCGGCATCGTCGGATCCGTGGATGGCAGCATGTCGCGGAGGGGAGCTTGGCCTACGCCTTCCGGCTGTATGGCAGGGGAAGGCGATAAGGTTAAGGTTGACGGCTCTCAACCGACCCACCCTGAGACAACAAGGGCCAACCTCCGCCCCGCTCGGACCTCTAGTGCAGTGACTCATTCGGAAGGTTCAGGGTTTCGGCGGACCCTTGCGAGGATGGCCTTGGCGGATTTGGTCCAGACGAAGGGGCGCGGGCTGCTGTTGTGCTCGGCGATGTAGCGGTTGATCG
>JAESGR010000799.1_pt1 | contig 14908 bp, 9 predicted proteins | sample 9269771 | NCBI WGS metagenome assembly JAESGR01 (sample SAMN15739572, study PRJNA653492) | algae metagenome | isolation source: Chroococcus sp. CMT-3BRIN-NPC107 and co-occurring heterotrophs from well... | place: USA: Clark Mountains Wilderness, California | collected 2010-04-18
GAACTATAAGGCACTTTCCTCTTACTCTGTTGCTCTGCTCCCTCTGCACGAAACGGATCAACCATTCAACTGATCAACGTCTCCCCCTCCACCGCTCCTGCAGATACCTCCGCACCGGCGCATCAAAGAAAATGAGCACGAGGGATGCAAAGCCGAGCAGGAATAAGGTGCCCCCGGCAACGATCAGCACCAGCGTGCCGGTATCCGGCGGTTGGGCCGTAAAGTAATGTCCGAATATCCATATGGCCCCGTAATGCGTCATGTACAGCGGGTAGGAAATGTTCCCGGAGAAGGTGCAGATGCCTGTCATCCGGGGCGACAGCACCGAGCCCGCACCCAGGGAAACGATCAGGGGAAAATAAAAGAGTACTACCAGGGCATCGGTCAGCCAGTTCCACGGGTAGAAGGGCAGCAGAAAGGCACCGGCCAGGAGCCCGGCCAGCGGGAGGAAACCAAGGCGGTTCGGGATGATCCACCGGAAGCGGAACAGGAGCAGCCCTGCCAGGAACGAGTAGGCTACGCGCGCGCCGCCATCCCAGAAATTCGAACCTGCCCAGCCCCCTACCAGGTTGCCCGTACGGTAGCTTACCCAGCAAAGAACGCCGGCCGATACCACGGCCAGGGGGAGCAAAACCCGCCGGCCCGCCCGGTGAAGGAAAAGCGCGTAGGTAATATTGGCCACATACTCCCAGAACAGGGACCAGGACGGCGCGTTCAGTCCAAACAGGTTGAAGCTGCGATCTTCCATAATGGGCAGGGGAATGAGCAGTACGGAGGCGGCAAACAGGAGCGCCACCCGGCCGGCATTATACGCTGCGGGAGGAGCGGCAAAGGGGTCGAAGAGAAAGCAGAGCAACCCCAGTAGGGAGCCCAGTACCACCAGGGGATGCAGCCGGATCAGCCGCGCTTTGAAAAAGGCTTTCACGCCCATCGTTTCCAGGCGGTTGTCGTAGGCATACGCGATCACGAATCCCGAGAGGCAGAAGAAAAAGTCCACGGCCAGGTAGCCATGGCCGATGAAGTTCTTGCTGAAGTCGGGAAAAATCCATTCCATGAAATGAAACAGGACCACGCCCAGGGCAGCCACGCCCCTCAGCCCGTCGAGTACTTCAAAATGCCGTTTCGGCTGCATTCCTTCCGCGGGTAGTTGATTCGTTTCCATGTGCCGGCGAACGTACAAAAAAAGCCCCAGCGGGGCTTTTTTTCAGTTGAATAGTTGATCCGTTGGCCGGTTTACAAGTTCACAAGTTTACAAGTTTACAAGTTGATAAGGGCACCCGAATTGACCTCAAAGATCAGTTCCTGGCCAGTTCCCACAACTCGTAAACTTGTGAACTTGTAAACTGATCAACTATTCAACTGAACTAATATTTGAACGACTTATCCGGATACGCCGGGGCTTTCGGGTCGGGGACCGGCTTTTCCTTAATCAGTTTTTTGAGGTAATCCACCGCGTACTCCAGCTGGGCGTCCTTGCCCTTGTAGGTTTCGAACGGAAGGTTGTCCACCACGATGTCGGGGTCCACGCCATGGCCTTCGATGAGCCACTGTCCTTCCGGTCCGAATACCCCGAACTCGGCTGCCGAAGCGATGCCGTTGTCCACCAGGCGGTTGCTGCTGCTCAGCCAGATCTCGCCGCCCCAGGTGCGCATGCCGATCACCTTGCCGAGGCCGAGGCGCCGGAAGCCTTCGGTCACGGCTTCACCGTCGGAAGAAGTTACCTGGTCGCAAAGGATCACCATGTGTCCGCGGAAGGCATACTGCATGTTCCAGGTAGGTCCGCCCGAGCGGCCCTGCCAGTACATCCAGGCTTTGCGCATCAGCTTTTCCAGCACCCAGCTGTCGATGTTGCCCCCGAAGTTGTGGCGCACATCAATGACCAGGCCCTTGCGGTTGAACACGGGATAGAACTGCTTTACAAAATCATTCATGTCGTTGCCGCCCATGGCGCGCAGGTGTACATAGCCGATGTCATTGCCGCTCAGGCTGTCCACGAGCTCGCGCCGGCTCAGTTCCCATTCGCCGTAGCGGATGTTGTATTCGTCATACGCGGAGAAGGGCTTCACCACCTGCTCGTACCGCCTGCCGGCCGTACTGAGGAGGGTAAGCTTCACGGGCACGCCCACCTTGTTGGCCAGCAGCTCGGCGATGTTGTTCACGCTGTTTACCGGTATATTGTTCACGGCCGTGATGATGTGTCCTTCCCGGATCTTGCCTTCGGGGCGGAACAATGGGGAGGCCGTTTCCGGGTAATCGGGGTCGTTGCGGTAGATGTGCCGGATGCGGGCGCCCTGGGCATGCTTGTCGAGCAGGGCCCCGAGGAAGCCGATGGGCACCTGGTCGGGGGAGGTACGCTTGTCGCCCCCGTATACGAACGTATGCAGGGCGGAGAGCTCGCCCACGGCCTGGGCAATGAGGTCGTCGAGCTCGTAGCGGTCGGTGACACGGGCGAGCAGGGGCTCATACTGCCGGCGCACCGAATCCCATTTCACCTTATGCAGGTCGCGGTCGTAAAAATAATCGCGCATCATCCGCCAGGCATCTTCGTACATCTGCCGCCAGTCTTCGGGCGGGTTGATCTGGAAGCTCCAGTTGTTCAGTACCAGCTTCGCCTCTTCGGCGTTGATCTTGGCCCCGTTGGCATCGGCGATGGCCAGGGTGCGGTTCATGAACGTGACCAGCAGCTTCTTCTTGTTGCCGGACAAAACAAACCCGCCCACGCCGGAGGCCACTTCCACCGGCTCATATTTTTTGCTTTCGGCGATCTTCAGGGCATAAAGCCTGCCCCCGGCCCCGTAGTTGGAGGGATCGATGTCCAGCCAGTAGAGGTACCCGTCGGCGGCCGCCAGGTTGGCGATGTTGCCGCTTTTCACCGGTACCTGGTAAAGGTTCGTCAGGGCGCCGGCCCAGTTGTAGCTGCGGGCGGCGGGTGCCGGTTTCTTTTTGGCTTTGGCCAGGGCCGCCTTTTCGGCCAGCTCCGCCGAATCCAGCAGCAGGAACGAAGAATCGGCCAGCCAGGAGTCGGTGGGCAGGAACGGGAAGCGGGCCGCCGTATCCAGCGGGATCGCATAAATGTTGCCCGTTTCGGTATAGTAAGGCTCCGGCTGCCGCGGTCCCCAGGGCGAGCTTACTTTGGAGCGCAGGTTGCGGTCGGAAACAAAGAACAGCCAGTTGCTGTCGGCCGACCAGCTGGGACTGTAGCTGTCGAGGCGGCGCGTGGTGATGGCCGTGCGCCGCAGCGTATTAAGATCCAGCACATGCACCTGTGCGTTAAGGTTGTCGATGCCTACCGTAAAGGAAAGAAAGCGGCTGTCGGGCGACCAGGAGAAACCGTAGTTGCCGGCATACACGCTGTCGTAGCTGAACTTCACCGCGCCGGTGGCCACGTCGGCCACGCGCAGCACGTCGTTCTTGTCGCAATAGGCGATGTGCCTGCCGTTGGGGGCGATGTCGAAGAAGGTGATCATCGTTTTGCTGCCTTTCGTTACCTGCTTCGGCACATCGCTGCCGTCGGCCTTCATCGTCCATACTTCGTACTCCCCGCTTTCGTCGGAGAGCAGCGCCAGTGTTTTGTTGTCCACGAAATGCACTTCCTTGAACCGGATGCCGCTCTTGCGCACCACTTCCACCCAGCGGTCGCTTTTCGAAGGCGACACGAATACGCGGCCGCGGCTGATGATGGCCGCATAGTTGCCGTTGGGAGAGATATCGCTGTGGGAGATCGTATTGACAGGACTTTTCATCCAGCGCGGCTTGCGCTGGTCGAAGTCGGACAGGAGGCTGATGTCGAGCAGCTGCTCCCTGTTGGCGGCAATGTCGTACAGCCAGATGTCGGCGCCTTTCTGGTATACGATGCGCGAACCGTTCAGGGAAGGCGATTGCAGGTCCCAGGCCTTTGAGAACGTATGCTGTTTGGGGTCCTTTCCTTCGCGGCTCATGGACCAGATGTTCATGGTGCCGTCGCGGTCGGAAAGAAAAAACACGCGGCCGTTATGGTACATCGGGTGGCTGCTGGTGCCGGCGTAATCGCCCGTGAGGTTTACGGCTTCCGACTTGCCGTCGAAGCGCCACACCTGCTCAATGAATCCGCCCTTGTAGCGTTTGGTTTTGCTGCCCTGGTTCGGGAAGCGGGTGAAGTAGAGCATGCCTGTTTCGTCGTAGCAGCCCTGCGAAGCCTGCCACAGGGGCAGCGGCTCGGTGTTGCCGGTGGCCGGGTCGATCAGGGCGAGCTGCGGGGAGGGCAGCCGGCTGAACTTGTCGGTGCGGTACAGGATTTTTCCTTCTTTGGTCCAGCCCACGAGCTGCAGGTTGTAGCTGTTGTAATCGTAGGACATCCGCTTCGGCACGCCCCCGTTGAACGGCATGACGTACACTTCGGTGGCGCCTTCGTACTGGCCGAGGAAGGCAATCTGCTTCCCGTCGGGGGACACGGCGGGGTTCAGTTCCACGCCCGGGTGCGTGGTCAGGCGGGCGGCCGTTCCGCCCCCCAGGTCGTACTTCCAGAGATCGCCTTCGGCGGTAAACACTACGGTGTTGCCGTGGAGGGCCGGGGTGCGGTAATACCCCTTTTGCTGGGCCTGCGCCGATGTCAGCGCCAGGCCTCCCAGCAGGGGGAGCAGCCATTTTATTCCCATATGCAGTTATTTGTCCCGAAATATAAGCATTTTCATAAATAGGAGTGGCAGGGGCCCGCAGCTTCCCAGCGGTCGTTCCCGGTTGGCAACCGGCGCGCGTTGCGGGGTAGCTTTGTAGCCTCAACCAAACCCCTTAGCCATGCACCGCAGAACTTTTATCCGTAACGGCGCCCTCTTCACCGCCCTGCTGCCTCTGCTGCCCAACCCGCTTTCGGCCGCTGCCGCTTCCCGGAATTCCGGCACCGAGCGCCGCCGCCTGAAGATCGGCGACTGGGACGCCGTCGTCCTGCGCGACCTTCTGTTCACCTACCAGTCGAAAGACTTCTTCATCAATGCCGACGGACAGGAGCGGGCTTCGGCCCTGGCGCGGTACCAGCCGGGACCCGACGCCATTCCTTCACCCTTCCTCCCGCTGCTGCTGCAGCATGGCGACCGCAAGGTGCTGATCGATACCGGGATCGGCTTTTCGGAAAAGCCGGTGCTGTTCCGCGGGGCACAGCACGAGTTCAAAGGCCGCCTGCCGGCGCTGCTGCAGGAAGAAGGCCTCCGCAACACCGACATTACCGACGTGGTGCTGACGCATTTTCACCCCGACCACATCGGCGGCGTGTATAACGGTGCCGGACAGCTGAATTTTCCTAACGCCCGGTTTCACCTGCCGGCGGCCGAGTGGGCCTTCTGGCATTCGGCACAGGCGGCGCAGCAGCCGCCAATGTTCCGGTTTTTTATCGAGCGCCACGTCACGAAGCTGAAAGACGGGAACCTGAACCTGTTTACGGGCGATTTTACCGAGCTGCTGCCGGGCCTCACCGCGGTACAGGCCCATGGCCATACCCCCGGGCAGGTGGCGCTGATCGTGCATTCGGGCAGCGAGCGCCTGCTGTACATCTCCGACGCTTTCCTGCACCCGCTGCACATCGAGCGGCTTGACTGGCAGACAAATTACGACCGCGACCATGCGGAGGCGCGGGCGTCACGCATCAAGCTGCTGGAGCTGGCGCACCGCGACAACATGCTGGTGAATGCCTTCCATTTCGATTTTCCGGGCCTGGGCCGCGTGGACAAGCGCGGCAGCGGCTGGACGTGGCAGTACGAAAAGGCCTGAACGGCCCATGGAAAAACAGGGAGCAGCGGTTTGCGTATGCCCTGCACCGTAAGCAAGGCGGATGATTGGTCCTTAGCCTTTGCGGCTGCTTCGGGTGAAAGGATGGTGCCAATGGCAGCGGGCCTCCAGGACGCCATGGCGCTGCTGCCCTTCTTTGCGTGCGGTCCGGTCCATGAGGCGGCCGGTGCCGGTGCGTTTTCCAGGTCCTCGCACACGCACCGCTTACCGTGGAGCAGGAAGCAGCAGGCGCCCATTATCTTCCGGCTGACCGGCTGCAGGACTTTTGTTCAAAAGATCCGTTTCCCCGCTCCCTGAACTATCCGTTGCAGGCCTTGGAATAAATAAAGGAAAGAAAAGTAACGTACCGGCCGGGCCAAAAAGGGCAGCCGGGCGGACCGGGGCTTTTACTTTATCAAAACCCGTTATATATTTGTCCGGCTTTCTGCCTACAAACCACAAGCGGCCTGCTACCGCTGTTCCGGGCCGATGCCGGAACAGGTGAAACCGCCCCGTGCGTTCCTCAAGCCGCAAAACAATCAATGCCGTTCCGACTTTGGTTCAATATTTGACAAGGTGGGAAAAAAAATATGAAAGGTACCGTCCGGATGGCCAGGTACCGGTTGAAACCATTCCGATAATCGCTTGCCCCTTTTGCGGCTGTGCGTACCCGGCCTTCGGGAAGCAGCAGCAAGGGCCTTGCTAATGAACGCTTATGAAGATTTTTCACCTGATCTTCTCCCTCAACATCGGCGGAGCCGAGTTGATGCTGGTAGATATTATTAACCAGCAATGCCGGAGCAACGACGTCACCCTGGTGGTGATCAACGACAGTATGGACCCTTCCGTGATCCGCATGATCGACAAGCGGATCCGTGTTCATTACCTGCGGCGAAAGCCCGGCAACCGTTTTGACATTCGTTTCCTCGTCCGGCTCTGGTCCCTGCTCCTGCGCGAAAAGCCGGCGGTGCTGCACTGCCACAACCACAATATGATCGGCCTGTTGCCTTTCTGGAAACACAAGGCCTGCCTGACCGTGCACGATGTGGGCATACCCGTCCAGGAAAACGGAACGGTGGTGGGTACGCGCTTCGCCACCGAAAATATTTCCCGGTACGGGCAGGTGTTCGCCATTTCCCGTTCGGTGCAGGCGGCCCTGCGCGAAAAGGGAGGTATCGAGAGCCAGATCGTGTACAACGGGGTGGACCTGGATGCTTTCCGGAAGCGGGAAGAGTACGAAGCCCTGGACGGACCCTTCCGGCTGGTACAGGTGAGCCGGCTGGTACATAATATTAAAGGCCAGGACCTCCTGCTGAAAGCGGTGCACGAGCTGGTGCACCGGCGGGGCGTAACGGGGCTGACCGTGGATTTTGTCGGCGGCGGCCCTTCGGAAGGCTACCTCAAAGACCTGGCACGGGAACTCAACCTCGAAGGCCAGGTTCAATTTGTGTCGAGCAAGAACAAGCAATGGATCCAGGAAAACCTGGCCGGCTACCATGTGCTGGTGCAGCCCTCCTATTTCGAAGGTTTCGGCCTGACCGTGGTGGAAGGCATTGTGGCCGGATTGCCTGTAATTGCTTCGGCCGAGAACGGGCCGGCGGAAGTGCTGGAAGGCGTACCGCTGGGATTTCTATTCCCGACCGGCGATGCCGGCGCCCTGGCCAGCAACATTCAGCAGGTCATGGACCTGTATTCCGGCGGCCGGGTGAAAGCCCTGGAGGAGGCATCTTCCGGCCTGATCGCGCAGCGTTTTTCCATCCGGCGTACGGCGGAAGCCTATGTGCGGCAGTACGGAAACATGATCGGCAAACCGGTGCGGCCCGCCCGGGTACGGCGTCATCAACAGGCCGTAGGCAGCGAGGAGTAGGATAAATGAAAAATAGGTAAATTGATGCCAGGCACCGGATTCCCGTAACCGGTGCCTGCTCCAGATAAGGCAGTTACTCACCTTCCGGTTATTCATTCCTGTACCCGATTCGTTGCCGGTACGGTCTGTTGGAGCCCATAAGCATAACCGAAAATGGATGAAAACAGTAGCCCTCTTCCTTCTTTTTAGTTTCTGCACCAGTCTTCGCGCCCAGGAACCGAAATTCTCGGCGCTGAAATTATTTGCCGGCAGCAGTGCGGACCACGGAGCCTCCATTCATATCGATGCGCTGAATAATTACTACCTGACCGGTGATTTCCTGACCGGCTGGGATACGCGAAACGATTCCCTGGTGGTGGATTGCCAAACCTATTATTCCTCTTTGGCCAAGACCTTCACCGGCTTCCTGTTCCGGTACGATTCGGCACGGAACCTGACCCTTGCCCTGACGATCCCAACCGGGCGCCCCGGTGAGGTGGCCGTGGATCCATCAGGCAGCATGTACGTGTCGGGCCTTTTTTCCTTTGGATTCCATGGCGATGGCTTCCTCCGTAAATACGATCCGGACGGAACGGTACTCTGGACCCGGGTGTTGCAGAGCCAGACCAACGGCTATCCCGGCGATGATGTCATCAGCTCCGTTACCCGGAGCCCCGACGGGTCGCTCCTGTTTACCGGCTCCAGCCAGGGGCAGCAGGTCTCCTTTGCCAACCGGACGCTGAGCGGTCCGGTGAACTTTATCGGCAAACTGGACCCCAGGGGGAACCTGTTGTGGTGGCAACCGGTAAGCACCGCTCTGGGCATGGGGGCCAGCAAGGTGCATGTAGACCGGCACGGCGATATCCTGCTGGCCGGCCGCGAGGGTACAGACACTGCCATTGCCACCTCCGCCCTGGTAGCCAAGCACAGCGGGGCTACCGGACAGCAGATCTGGAAAAGAACTTTTGCCCCCTCCGTCCAATACCTGCCCGCTGCCGCAGCCATCGCCAGCTCCGGCGACCGGTACGTTTTCGGCGGCTCTTTCGGCGAGGCACTGCAGGCAGGCAACGACCTGCACCGGTCCAAGGGGCATCTGGATGTCTTCCTGTTGCAGACCGACACGGCCGGGAACGTGCAGTGGTCGGTAACCGGCGGAAGCCCCGCCCGGGACATGCTCCGGGGAGTGACGATCGGGCCGGACGGCACCCTCTATGCCACCGGCGGCTTTTCCGATGGGTTTACGCTCGGGCCACACGCCCTGTCTGCCAAAGGGAATCTGGATGTATTCGTGTTGGCCCTCGACAGTACCGGCCGGCCGCTCTGGGCCCGCACCGGCGGCAGCAGCCTTACCGGTCACACCGATGAGCCCCTGTATGATGAAACAGGAGGGCAGGTTGTGGTGGATCAGAAAGGATCCATTCATGTAGCCGGTACTACGATCGGCTCGGGTCAATTCGGCTCCCTTACTTTTAAGGCTCCTGAATCGGCCGAACAAAATGCGTTCTGGCTCACCCTTGGCCCGACAGAAAGTCAGCAAAATACGACCTTCCCCTGCTCCGCGACCGGCGAAGGCCTGCAGCTGCAAGTGTATCCCAATCCCTATTTCAGCCAGCTGGTGGTCACCAATTCCCGAATGGCCGTCCTTCAGTACGAGGTTCATTTGTACAATACCCTTGGGCAACTGCTGGGCCGCCGCCGCTTTACCGCGGCGCACCAGACCCTTACCGATTGGACCTACCTTCCGGCCGGAGTATATTACCTGAAAGTACGTGCAGGAGGACTGTCGCAGACTTTTCGCCTCGTAAAGATCGACTGACCGGAACCGGAGCGGGACCATACCACTGAAGCGGACCGGGCGTCGTTTACCCGGCAAAAGGCACCTTCGTCCGTTTCCTTCCCTTCCGGCAGTTGCACACCGGCCGGTCCCGGCACTGCGGAAACCGGCCCGGGAAGCTTTGAATACCCCGGAGGAATCTGTACCTTACCGGTACCGGCAACTGGACCGGCTTGCCATCAATACATCCGGCCGGCCGCACCTCCCTTCTCTTTTCTTCTTCCCTGTGAACGACTGGAATCAACCAAAAGCGTTCATCATGAAAAAGAGCCTACTCCTTTTTTGTCCCGCCTTCTTTGGAAGCCTCGGCCTCCTGTGGGTACACAGCAGCTGGACAGAACCCCGCAACGTGCCGGTGGCTGCTCCGCCCTCTGCCGGTGCCATCGGCTGCGCACCCGGTGCGGAAGCGGAAACCAGTCCCGATGCCTCGGGCAAATTCGTACGCCTGCTTCCGGGCTGGGGCCATCATGCCTATGCCATCCGGACCGGCAGCGACAGCGCCCAGATGTATTTCAACCAGGGGCTGACCATGTACTACAGCTACCACGCCCGGGAGGCCTCCGCTTCTTTCCGGGAAGCCGCCCGGTTCGACAGTGCCTGCGCCATGACCTACTTCGGGCTGGCCCTGGCCATGGGGCCCTCCTACAATTTCTATTTCCAGTATAAGCCCCATGCGACCCTGCCCGGCGTGCTGGAAAAAATGAACCGTTTTGCCGGTACGGCCACGCCCAAAGAGCAGGCCCTCATCGCCGCCATGAACCGGCGGTACGACCCGGCCGATTCCGCCGACCGGCAGCGACCGGCACTCAACGCCGCCTATGCCGCCGCCCTGCGGGCGCTGGTAGCGCAATACCCCGATGACATCGATATAAAAGCCCTCTACATCGATGCGGTCATGCTGATGCATCCCTGGACTTTCTGGTACAACAACGGCCGGCCACGCGCCTGGACCGGGGAGCTGGTCGGTTACTGCCAGGACATACTGCGGGCCAACCCCCGGCACCCCGGCGCCCTGCATTACTACATCCATATTACCGAGGCTTCGCGCACGCCGGAAGTGGCCCTGCCCGCGGCCGATTCGCTGATCCGGCTTTTTCCGGGCGTGGCGCACATGGTTCATATGTCGAGTCATGAATACGAGCGCACCGGCTATTACGCGCAGGGCGTGGCCGCCAACGAAAAGGCCGACCGCAGCCTGGTGGTGTACGATTCGCTGGCCAAAGGCCTGTTCCCGATGGTGCACGTGCCGCACTACTACGCGGTAGATGCCTACTGCGCCCTGAGCGGGGCCATGTACGAAAAAGCCATGGCCAAGTCGCTGACCCTGCGCCGGAGCGTGCAGCCGAACAAGGAACATTTTTACCCGCAGTTCCAGTACATGTTCCCCTTGCTGGCCATGGTACGGATGGGCAAATGGGAGGCCATCCTGCAGGACCAATCCGACATCCGGCCGGAATGGATTTATGCCGGCATCCTGAATGACTTTGCCCGGGGCATGGCCGCCGCCAAAACCGGTCAGTCCGCCCGGGCGGCCCGTCACCTTGAAGACCTGCGCCGGAAAATGGAGGAGCCGAAACTGCGCGAGCGCTTCGCCCCCCATACCAGTACCCCTTACGAATGCGCCGTGGTGGCCGAAAACATCCTGCTGGCGAACCTTCATTTTGAGCAGAAACAGGATAAGGAAGCCTTTGCCGCCATCCGCAAGGCCATTGCCGCGGAAGACAGTCTCCTGTATTCGGAGCCGGCCCTCTGGATGCTGCCGGCCCGCCAGTATTACGGCGCCTTCCTGATGCAGCGGGGCCAGCCGGCCGCGGCCGAAGCCGTATACCGCGCCGACCTTTCCTGGAACCCGGGCAATGGCTGGTCGCTGCTGGGACTCTACCAGGCACTGAAAGCCCAGGGCAAAAACAGGGAACTTCCGGCGTTAAAAACGAAATACCTCTACTCATTCTCGGATGCCGATCCCCTGCCGGACCGCTCGGCGTATTAAGCCGCCGTGAAGAAGGAGCGGCTGCTGCCGGAACGCACAAAAGGCCTAATTTCGGGGTGAAAAAGTCACCCTTGCCTTGAACCCGATCCTACGTCAGGAATCCAGCAGCCTCTTCTTACAGGAAGGGGGCGAAATGGGCGAGCGCATCCGCAGCTACGACTGGTCCCGCACCCCGCTGGGCCCCGTCCGGCAATGGCCGCTGAGCCTGCGCATCACGCTGTCCAACCTCCTGCACTCCGCGTTCCCGATGTTCCTGTTCTGGGGCGATGAATTACTTTGCTTTTACAACGATGCCTTCCGCCCCAGCCTCGGCGAAAACGGCAAGCACCCGGCACTGGGCCTGCGGGGAAAAGAGGTATGGCCCGAGACCTGGGACTTTATCGGCCCGCTGATCCGGAACGTCATGGCCACAGGAAAGCCGGCCTGGTACGAAGACCAGCTCCTGCCCATCTTCCGCAACGGCACCCTGGAGAATGTCTACTGGACTTTTTCCTACAGCCCGGCCTACGGCGACAGCGGTGCCATCTGCGGCGTACTGGTCACCTGTATGGAAACCACCGCGCATGTGAACAGCCGCAGGGAGATCGAGGAAACCGTAGCCCGGCGCACGGCCGAACTGAAGGCCGCGCACCACTCCCTGCTGCAGGCCAACAGCTATCTTCAAAACCTCATCAACCTGTCGTGCGAGCCGCTGCAGGTACTCGAGCCCGTTATAGAGAACGGCATCATAACCGACTTCCGCTACAAGCTGACCAATGCCGCCTACTCCGCATACGCCAACACCACCCCGGAAGCCCTGCAGGGCAGGCGGGTGAGCGAGGTATTTCCCGGTTACCTGCAAACCAGCTCCTTCACCAACGTGGCGGAAACCTACCGTACGGGCGTGCCGCAATCCTGGGAGATCCATTACGACCAGGACGGCCTTGACCTGTACAACCAGATGAGCGCCACCCGCATGGACGAACAGGTAGTGGTGTACTTTACCGACTTTACCCGGCTGAAGCACCTCCAGCTGGAGCTGCTCGACAAGATCGGCGAGCTGGAGCGCTCCAACCAGCACCTGGAGGAATTCGCCCATGCCGCTTCCCACGACCTGAAGGAACCGATCCGCAAGATCCAGCTGTTCACCAACATCCTGAAAGACCAGCTGGACCCGGACGGTAAGGAAGCGGAATGGCGCACGCTCGATAAAATGGACAAGGCCACCAAGCGCATGAGCCACCTGGTAGACGACCTGCTCCTCTATTCGCATGTGAGCCAGAAGCCGCATGAAAAGGAAGCCGTGGACCTCGGCGAGGAGATCCGGGCCGTGCTCGAGGACCTGGAGGTGGAAGTGGAAACCAAAAAAGCCGTGGTGCTTTACGAGGGCATGCCCCGGGTGATGGGCTACCGCCGCCAGCTCCAGCAGCTGTTCCAGAACCTGATCAGCAACGCTCTCAAGTACTGCCGTGCCGGTGTGCCGCCGGTGGTGGAGCTCAGCGCCCGCAAAGCGGAAGAAAAGGGGGTGCCCGTTTACCATATCCAGGTCCGGGACAACGGCATCGGCTTCGAGCCCCGGTATGCCGAAAAAATCTTCCAGATGTTTACGCGCCTGCACGGCAAGGACGAATACGCCGGTACGGGCGTGGGTCTTTCCATCGCAAAAAAAGTGGCGGAGAACCATGGCGGCTGGATCCGGGCCGAAAGCACGCCCGGACAGGGCGCCGTTTTTACCGTAAGCTTACCCGTGTCCTGAAAGAAAAGAACACTACGTCCCCTTTCCCAACTGCAGGAGCCCTGCGCTGTTACCGCAGATCCTGACCTCAACAGACGGGAGGCCGGTGACGCCATGCCATTCCCCTCCCCGCTGCTCCCGGCGGGCTTCAAAGACCACTGGAACGGGAACGGGCCTGGTGCCCCGGCAAACGAACCTGCAGTGGATGCTGTACCACCACATGGGCGCACCCAAGCCTTTCTGAGGACCCGGGCCCGCTCTTTGCATAGATGTGGTATCATTCAAAAGATTGGTTATGTCCCTGATTAACATCGTCATCGTCCTGGTAGTGGTAGGCCTTATCCTCTGGCTTATCAACCGGTTTATTCCCATGCAGTCCACGGTCAAATCGATCCTCAACCTCGTGGTGGTCATTGTACTGATCCTCTGGCTCCTGCGGGCCTTCGGTATCTGGGGCGGCGGCCCGGATGTGGACCTTTAGCATCGTCCACACCGCCCGGAACCCTGAACGGGGCACCGGAGGAATCAAGGCGGAACCGAAAAAGCAGCTCCCGGGAAGGAACGCATGTACCTTGCCGGGAGCTTTTATTTCCGGAACCATTGTGCGAACTTGTGCCTATGGACAACCCGGCCATAAAACATGACGGGAGCGCTTCCCCGGCCGGTATAACCTGCAAGGGAAGCGGGACGGTTGGCCGCTCCCAACCTGCCCATGACCTTTGCTCCTCCTACGATTGTGCCGGCGGGAAAAGGCAGTCCCTGCGCTTCCTGCCGGACAAAGCATCCCTGCAGCGGAAGGCCCGGGTAACCACTGCCGGTACCGCTACCTATCTCTGTACACTGCTCCTTTTTTGCTGCGCGCTTTTCCCGGCCTTCGGACAGGACGGCGGGACGGAAACCGTTCTTGTAGCCAGGAGCAAGGCAGGGCTTTTCTATGTGCTGCTGACCCCATCGGGCGGGATGGCGTATAAGCTTGGCCGTTACTGGGATAAAGGGGGAACAGGGTATTCCCTTGCCCACAGCGACACGCTTACCCGGCAGCCCGGAGCATCCGGGGTCCTTTACCTGGGGAAAAACAGGAACATCACTTCCAACGGCGGATCCCTCTACCTGGTCGTCCCCGGGGGACCGGCCGCCGGCTATAAGCTGGATACCGCTTCAGGAGCCGCTTTTATTCCCCTGAACAATGCTTATTACCTGGGCCGGTTCTTTGCGCTCTGCGATACACTGAACCGGAGCTACCCGGTGCTTCGGTACAGCTACCGGCATGGCTATGCATCCTGGAACACCCTGGACCGGCAGGCGATCCATCCCGCGGCCTTCCGGGACCGGGCTGACCGCAGGCTGCAGGCCCTGGGTGACAGCATCCGCCGGACGCAGGACCGCTATACAGCACTGACCGGACCGCTGATGCGCACTATCGGGAGCATCGCCTACCCCGAACTGAAAGACAGCCTCTCGCTGTTGGGCGAAGGGCCAACAGCGGACGGTTACTATGGCGCGGTGGTGCGTGCAGTTTCCCTTCAGCGGCCGGAGTTTTTCTTCCGGCTGGCCGAAGACCACCCGGACCGGAAAGACGTCATTTTCAATGCCGCCGACAACAGCCGGGCGGTACTGGCCGGCTTGCGGGCAGCAGAAGGCCGGCCGGACCTCAGGAAAGAATTCTTCAAAAGCAAACGGTTCGAAAAGAGCATCCCTTTCCGGGTGATCGGCACCTATGCCGCCTTTGCCGGATGGATCACCTTCCTCATCGTACGCCAGTGAGGGTCGCTTCCCGGAAGTGCAAAG
>JAESGR010000800.1_pt1 | contig 14895 bp, 10 predicted proteins | sample 9269771 | NCBI WGS metagenome assembly JAESGR01 (sample SAMN15739572, study PRJNA653492) | algae metagenome | isolation source: Chroococcus sp. CMT-3BRIN-NPC107 and co-occurring heterotrophs from well... | place: USA: Clark Mountains Wilderness, California | collected 2010-04-18
CTCCACGATGGTGCGGATAAAACGGCCCCAGTGGCAGCCGTTGGCATGCCGGATGGGTGCCTGCAGGGGTACTGCCACGGTAGTGGCTTTGATGTCTGTTATTTTCATATAGCTTCCTGTTTACTGCCGCCGATCCGGATGCCCAGTCCGCCATCCATCCGGATGGCTTCCCCGGTGATAAAGGAGGCGGCCTTACTGCAAAGAAAGTGAACCAGGGCGGCTACTTCCGCCGGCTGCCCGATCCGGCCCGACAGGTGCATGTCCTCGCATTCCTGCAGCAGGGCGGCCGGATCGGCCGACTGGGCAATGGCCTCGTGCAGCATAGGGGTATCGATGGTACCGGGACAAACCGCCACGCAACGCACCAGCGGGGCAAAATCGATGGCGATGCTCCGGGTGAGCCCCAGCAGGGCGGATTTGGCCGCGGCATAAGCCGCCACCTTTTCCTGGGTAACGAATGCCTGTACACTGGCTATGTTGATCACGGCACCGCCACCCGAGCGCTGCAGGTAAGGCAATGCATATTTGGAACAAAGAAAGCAGCTTTTGAGGTTGACATTCATCACCAGGTCCCACTCCTCTTCCGGAGTTTCGGTAACGCTGCCGTACCGCTGTATGCCGGCGTTGTTCACCAGGAAATGGATGGAGCCGAACCTGTTCCAGATAACCTCCATCGCCTGCTCCACGGCCCGGCTGTCCGATACGTTGCACTGCAGGTACAGCCACCGCGCATCCTCGGGCGGTTCATAAGGCGGTACAAGATCCAGCACGGCAACCTGCGCCCCGGCCTCAAAAAAAAGTTTTGCACAGGCAGCACCGATGCCTTTGGCACCCCCGGTGATCACGACCGTTTTCTGTTTAAATTCCATCGTATAAGGGCTGGTGAAATAATAGGGTGTTCTTTGTTCCGGATCCTTTTTCCACTATGTGAAGGGCGTTCTCCCCCACTTCCACCCGCTGTACACCGGTAAAGCCGGCAGGCACCGGAAGCTGGAAAGCGGAATACTGCCGCTGCTGCGTTTCCCCGGAATCTATATACGAGCAGGCTGGTGTACCGAGGACCTGCAGCAGCTGCCGCTCCCAGATTTCCTGAAAAGATTTGTGCACCCCGGTGGTACCGAATTCCAGTCCGCGGTACCGTAACGTATCCTGTTCAAAATGCAGCCAGTGATGGATCCAGGGATAATGGATCCGCGGCCAGACATACCCAAGTAGCAGCTGCTGCGCGGGCGCATACGCCGTGATCCAGCCCCACTCCTCAGCCGGATCCACGATAAAGGAAAATACGGAGCTATACGGCCGTTCCGGACGGCCAAGGTGCAACTGTTCACCTCTAGTGGTGCGTGCTACAGGCCATTGACAGAAAGCTGCTTCATCATAGGTTTCAAAAGCGTAATCGAAGCCGGTGGTGGCATTGCAATCCACCAAAGTATCCCCGGCCAAAAAAGGCGCAGTAAGGGTAGGGTGCTGTACCATTTGGTACAGCCGGCCCAGGGAACCCGTATTATGCACAAGCTCCTTTACGGTTACCAAGGGTGCCTGCCGGTCCAGTGTGATTGTCCGTTCCAAGAACAAGCCTTCGAGCGGCGATTCGGCACGCATCACGCAACCGTTACCGTTAGCTTCCGCCGTCCATTCCAGCCGGTTGAAATCGCCGTGCTTGACATGTCCCTTGGCGGCCTCTCCCGGAGAAGGGTCGCCCCACCGGCCCAGGCACAGAAAATGACCTCTGAACGAATAGCTCTGCGCGCCCGGAACATCTTGCTCCAGGTGGAAGTTCAGCGGGTTCATCCCGCCGGGCTTCCGGTGAAAGTCCACCCAGGCACCGCCCTGCCGGTCGAAAGACAGGGAACAGGCCTCATTTTGCAGCATGACCATCCGGGTGTTCAAGGCTTACTTGTATTTAACGGTGAAAAAGCGGGGACGCAGGTGATGCGGCTTGTACTTGATGTCGTCCAGGAAGTCGAAGGAGTTCACATTATAGCTGATCAGCAATTCCCCGGGGCGGCTCAGGTGCGGATGCGCTTTGGCATTGTAGGTATAAAAGTCCAGGTCTTCATACACCTGTGGGGTGGACCAGACTTTCTTGGCCGGCTGAAACGGTCCTGCAGGCGTTCTGCCCACCTGGACCATGATGTCCGGCGAGTTGGTGTCCAGCTGGTAGGCGGCGATCACCCTTCCGTCTTCAAGGAAAGAAACGCTCATTTCATTGCTGACCCGGCTGGTCAGGGCTGCTGCGCGGTGTACGTCGTTGGTCCACTCCGTTCCGTTCCAGAACCGCCAGGCAGCAAAGTTTTCAAAATCCTTTTCCCCTACCCGGGCCACCACCAGTTCTTTCTGCGGACCGCGTACTCCGTAAATGTAGATGTAGCCATCCGGCTTCGGCACCCCGGCACCGGCCGTATTGGCCAGCACACTGACGCCGAATACAAGCTTGCCCCTGCCTCCGCTGTCTTTGTAAAAAAAGGGAACATCCAGCTGGCGCTGCTGTTCGAATGGCGGACGACTGCCTTTGGGCAGGGCAATCAGGGAAAGCCCCACATCATCGAAAGGATAAATGCCGCCGGGGATATTTTTAATGCGGTAGGCAAAGATGTAGATCGTGCTGTCCAGCGCATGGTTGAAGTAGCCGTCGCCCAGCCAGTAATAATCGCCGGGTTTCGTAGCCGGTGTTTTCGGCTCGAACATGGAAAGCGTTTCCCCTTTTGCATTCCGGCGTCGGAAGAACTGCAGCTTCGATCCGTCGGGCACCCCGCCTTTCAGGTACGCCACGCAGTTGTTGGACATTTCCCAGCCGTCGGCCAGCGTATCGCCCTGCACCCGTCCCCAGATGTTATCGCTGAACCAGAAAAGGGTTTCAGTTTCCTGTGCCTTACCGGGTGTTTCAATGCCGTTGAGGGCTACGGCATATACGCCATCGGCACCGATCCAGCCTTCGTTGCGGAGCAGCATTTCATCCCACTGCCCGGCAGGCCGCGATTCGATGCCCCCGCCGGATGCATAGGGCGGCTGCGCCTGCGTGCCGCCGGGCGACTTGCAACCGAGCCACATCCAACCAAGAACCAGGGGAATACAAAGCTTTTTCATTGGTACAGTTTAAAATTGGGAACGAAACGGAACAGCCGGAAAGCCTTCCTTATTTTCAAGGTTGGTAATGGGCGCATTGGTAAAAGCATAGCGGACCGCTACCGGGTCCGGGACCTTTTCGGACTGCAGCCACACTTCGTCCCCTTCTATCCGGGCCAGGGCGGCATGGAAAACACCATCGCTGCCGGCGAGGTAAAAATGACGCGGCGGCAACCCGTCGTTGGTCACCAGCCCGGAGCCGGTATGATCAAAGCGGACCTTCATCAGGGCACCTTCTTTTTTGTAACCAGCAAACTCCGGTCCCTTGAACAGAGTATTCGGTTCGCCATACACCTGCGCTATTGCGATCCTGGAGAGGCGGTAACCTACCTCCTGTTTGTTGCGCGGGTGAATGTCGGCCGGATCGGCAATGTCCATGGTCACGACCATTTCGGTAAACGGAACCACTTCCCGGATCTTTGCCTGCGCTTCGCGCAGCAGGGCATATTCGTATTGGGTAGCATCCGGTGACCCCCAGTTGTACGGGGCTACCTGCACGTAGTAAAAAGGCAGTTGCGCTTGGCGGAACAGTGCGCGCCAGTTGCGGACCAGGGAAGCGCACAGCCGGGTATATAGGCTGCTGTCGAAGCGGTTCGACTCTCCCTGGTACCACAGGGCGCCGGTAAACTGCAGGCGCTTCAGGGGATGAATCATGGCATTGTAAAACAGGGTGGGCCGCACTACTTTTTCAAAGGTCACTACCGAGTCCAACGCTTCCTTGGAGCGGCTGCCCGTATCGTAGGGATGCAGGTATTTCTGAAACAGGACGGGGTCTGCTGCCAGCGTATCGCGGCTCACCCAGGCCTCGCCCGAAGAACCGCCCACGCTGCTGACCACCAGCCCTACCGGGATGCGCTTCTTCAGAAAAACCTGCCGGGCAAAAAAATAAGCCACGGCACTGAAGCCGGGCGCGGTAGCCGGGGAACAGACATACCAGCTGCCGCCGCAATCTTCCTGCGGGACTGCTTTAAAATCGGTGCGGACATTGAACAGCCGGATCTCCGGGTACCCCGCATTTTCTATTTCCATGCGGTAGTGATCGGTGCCCAGCAGCCAGGGCAGGAAGGGTTTCAGCTCCATATCCATATTGGACTGGCCGCTGCAGAGCCACACCTCCCCGATCAGGATGTTCTGCAGTACTTTTTCCGTAGTACCGGAAGAAATGCGGAGGGTATGCCGCGTATACACCCCCGGCTTTGCTGCGGGGACCGGCACTTCGACCATCCAGGTACCATCTTTACCCGTAACGGCTTCGCTGCCCTTCCCGCTCCAGGAGCCGTGCACCTTCAGCCGGGTTCCCGGCGACGCCTTCCCCCATACGGCCAGCGGTTTGCCCTGCTGCACCACCATACCGCTTTGCAGGGTATTGGCCAGGCTAAAGGCATCCGCTGCCCGCAGCAGCTGCGTACAGCAACAGGCCAGGAAAAGAAGGAGGAGTTTAGTCCAGTTCATACTTCAGCGTGATAAATCGGGGCCGGTACAAATTCGGGTAAGTATAGATGTCTTTAAAAAAATCAAAAGAGTTGACGTTGTAGCTGATGAGCAGTTCGCCCGGCCGGGACAGTACCGGGTGCGCCTTGGCGTTATAAGGGAAGATGTCCTTATCCTGCTCCAGCGTGGGACTGACATCGAACAGCCGGATCACCTTTCCGAACGGCCCGTAGGGTGTGGCACCCAGCCGTAAGCCGACGTATTTGCCCAGTCCTTCTTCCTGGAAGATCAGGGCATAACGGCCGTCGCCCAGCGGCGTCACGCTCAGCTCATTCGAAGCGCGGTCGGTTACAGTCTGGATCCGGGCCGGGTCGTTCGACCAGCCGTTGCCGGTCCAGAAGGTCCAGCGGTCAAAGGATTCAATATGTTCCGGCTGCACCCGGGCCACCATCAGGGCTTTGTTCTTACCGCGCACACCGTACACGTACACAAACCCATCCGGGTTGGTAGCGCCGGCTTCTGCGGTATTTACCAGCAGCCCGGCTCCAAAAGAACCCGCTGAATCTACACTGGCCCTGGAAAAGAAAGGCACATCCATCTGCCGCACCCCGGTAAAAGGCGGCTGCTGGCCCTGCGGAACCACGAGCAGGATATTGCCCACCTCTTCAAAACCAAACGGCACACCCGGGCGCGTATCGCGGATGCGGTACCCGAAAATATACAGGTTGTTACCTTTTTTATGATTCACGAAGCCGTCGCCCAGCCAGTAATAATCGCCCTTTTGCGTGGCAGGTGTTTGCGGCAGGAAAAGTGATTTTGGCTTTCCCTCGGGTGTCTGGTCCCAGGCAAAGCGCACGGCACTGGCCTCCGGGCGTCCACCCTGGAGCACAGCCATCGAGTTGTTGATCATGACCCAGCCGGGCTGCAGTGAATCTTCCTTTATTTCCCCAATGATGGAATCGCTGAACCAGACCAGCGCCTCCGATCCGGCAGCAGCCCCTTGTGTTTCCTTACCGTTCCGGGTGATGGCAAAAATGCCGTCACCGCCGAACCAGCCCTGCCTGCGATGGAACAGGGCTGTCCATTCCGGTGCCGGCGTAACGGTGAACGTTAAATGGTTGAGCCGGGAAGTGTCTGCCGGACGGGTACCACCCGCAGCTTCTTTCGCCTGGCTGCAGGAAGAGACGGTGAGCACGGTAGCGGCACCCAGCACCAGTTTGCTTAGGTTCATATAGCAGGGCGTTTAAAAGTTAGGGGGCGGGTTCGAACGTATATACAAACACTTCCTTATCCGTATAGGGCGGTCCGAATATGGAGAGGTCCACCAGGATCTCCATCACCAGCCGGTCCTTTGAAATGGATTTTACCTTGTACACTTCCGTGGTAATGTTGGAAGGATCGAAAACGGAATGATAAACCTGTGTAAAGGTCTTTTCATCCTCGCTCAGCGTCCACCGGTCATAGATGTTGAAGCCATCGAAGGTGCAGCCGGAAGCGCCATAGGTGATGCTCACCGTACTGTCGCGGTTCCAGGAATAGATATTATCCTTTTCGCATTCCTCGATCATTTCAGCTGCAGGAGAAATGCTGGTCCACATTTTCGAGATCAGTTTCCACCTGCGGGCATAAATGGTCTGCTGGCCGGAAGTGGTGGTATTGACTGTCAGGTCCTTTTCCGCCGCCAGGCCTTTGTTGTCGGTGAACCGGAAATTAAAGCCCACCAGCTTATCCACCTCGTCGGGGTTCAACTCGTAGGAGAACTTGTATTCGTAACTGTTTCCGCCCGTGGAAACCGGGACGGCAGTTAGGGTGCCGGTCCCCCCATAGGTATTGTCCCTTTGCAGGTTGACGGTCTTGTAGACCACCACATCTTTGGCACCGTTGGGGGCGGTGATGAACAAGGTGGCTTCCACCATTCTTCCGGCTTTGCCGGTCACCGATTCCGGCACCAGCCGCAATACCGGGGCCGTGGCGTCCACCTCATCTTTATCGCATCCTCCGGCCAGGATGGCGAGGCCGAGGAGCAGGGTTGACATTCGTTTGAGCAGCAGCATAATCGTTATTTTTTAAAAGGTTCAGTATGATTTCTCGGTCGCTTTTTCAGAAGGAACCGGTATCCACAATTGCTCGATCTCTTCCAGGGTCTTTCCCTTGGTTTCGGGCACCATGCTCCAGACAAACAGGAACGCGATGACCGACATGACCATATAGATCCAGAAGGTCCAGGAACTGCCGATGCTTTCCAGCAGCATGGGAAAGGTCTGAGAAACGATGTATACGGAAAGCCAGAGAAAAAAGATGGCTACGGACATCGCCCGGCCGCGGATGTGCGTGGGGAATATTTCGGCCACCACCACGAACGTGAGCGGACCCAGGGAGATGGCGAAAAAGGAAATATAGGCCAGGATGCCCAGCAGTACCCAGGAGCCGCCGGTATTACCGGTATGAAACGCAAACCCGATGAGGGCCAGGCAAAGCGCCATACCGGAAGCACCAACCAGGAGCAGCTTCTTACGGCCCCATTTGTCCACGTACTTGATGGCCACCACGGTCATCAGCACATTGATGCCGCCCACCAGGATGGTTTGCAGGAGGGCGGAGGAGGAACCGTCACCCGTGGCCTTAAAGATTTCCGGGGCGTAATACATGATCACGTTGATCCCGGTGACCTGGGAAAGGATGGAAAGAATGACCCCGATGATGAGGGCCGTGCGCAGGCCGGGCTTCACCAGCTGGGAAAAGGACACCTGCTGCATGTTCAGCGACTCGCGGATGGTGAGCAGTTCTTTTTTGGCTTCCGCTTCGCCGCTGACTTTTGTAAGAATGTCGGCCGCTGCATCCCAGCGGTTTTCCTGCGCCAGCCAGCGCGGGCTTTCCGGAACGATCAGCAGCAGGATGATGAATATAACCGAAGGAATGATCCCGGAGCCGAACATCCAGCGCCACCCCTGCTCCACGTTCCAGGCTTCGTCGTAAAGGCCGGCGATGGCCGCATTGACAAAGTAGATAAGCAGGATGCCGATCACAATGCCCAGCTGGTAAATGGAGATGAGCCGCCCCCGGATGCCGGCCGGCGCTATTTCGGAAATGTACATCGGTGCCAGCATGGAAGCGATGCCGATGCCTACGCCGCCGATGAACCGGAAGAAAATGAACCAGGAAAGGGACAGGGGCAGCATGATCCCGAGCGAGGAAACGGCAAAGGCGATCCCGGAGATCATCAGCACTTTTTTGCGGCCCCACCGGTCGCTCAGGGCACCGGCGAACATGGCCCCTACCATGCAGCCGACCAGCGCGCAGGAAGCCACCCAGCCCGTCATGGCGGCGGAGAGCTCGTATTTCTGCTGGATAAAGCCTATGGCACCCGCCACCACGGCGGTATCATAGCCAAACAGCAATCCGCCTACGGCCGCCACGAACGTGCACTGGTAGACATATTTCAGGCTTTGTTTTTTCATGCGGTTAATTGCTTTGATTGGTGAATAATTTATCCTGCCGTACGGAGGCCTTGACCGTGGCAATGCGGGCACCCTCGCTTTCGCCGTACGGGCGGACGGTATAGGCACCCACCGATGCCGGCACAATGAAGGTTTCCGCATAATGAATCACGAAAGGCTCGAATGCACCGGTGGGACTTTCCACGATCGCCTCCCGGCCTTCTACGAGATTGAGTATGTTGACCACGCCGTTGGTCTGGTGAAGTACGGGTTTGGTGAACCAGTGCCGGCGCGTTTCAATAAAGGAATCTTCATGAAGCCCCGTCAGTTCTTCTACCCAACCATCGCCTTCCGCAACGGTTTCGATCCGGTTGTAGATGTGCTCGCGTGTCCAGTTGGTGGTGCGGTCCCATTGAATGGAGTTCCGGCCATGCTCCAGGGAAATAGGCCGCGGTTTCCCGTCAAGACCCATACGCCCCCAATCCCACAGCTTGAAGGTGAAAATATAAGGGGTGGCGCTGATCTCCAGTACCACGCTGTTGGCACCGGAACAGTGTACCGTGCCCGCCGGGATGAGTACATGGTCGTGCTTGCGGATGGGCCATTTTTCCACATAGGTCTCTGCATCAAAGTAGCCTCCGGTTTCCTGGGCGGCTTCCAGTGCACCAAGCATTTTTTCCGGAACCACATTTTCCTTCAGGCCGAGGTAGACGAATGCGTCCTCCTGCGCCTCGAGGAAATAGTAGCTTTCATCCTGGGTATAGGACATGCCGAATTTTTCGCGGATGTATTCTTTCAGCGGGTGCACCTGAAGGCTCAGGTTACCGCCTTCCATCGTATCCAGAAAATCGAAGCGGATAGGGAACTCGGCACCAAACGCCTCGAACACCTTTTCGCCCAGCAATTGCTTTGGCTGCCGGAATACGAGGTTGATGGAAGGCGTTTCAAAAACCACATCTTCAAACCGCAGCAGGAGGCTGTTCTCTTCCGGCACACAGTCAAAGCCCCAGGCAAAGTTCACTTCGCTCCGGTCCAGGTCGCACACTTCCTTCAGCCACTGCCCGCCCCAGGGGCCCGGATCGAAAAAGGGAACCACCCGGAAAGGTCGTTGCACCACCTGCTGCAGGCCTTCCAGGAGGGCGGTGCCGGATATCATTTTCGGCGCAGCAGGCTGCGTGGTATCCAGCACATAGTCCATGGATTCATACAGGCCCGTCTTCAACCGGTCGCACACCCGCCAGTCCACGAAAAAAGCCCGCTTGTATTTGTAGCTGAATTCGTCGCCGGTATTGGTGGCGCCCAGGTTGCCCAGTTCTCCCCTGCGGAAGCGCAGCTGGATCTCCCATCGCGGCATATCGGCATAAACCAGCAGGTCCCGTTCTACCGGTATAAGGGAGGCGCCGGTACCAAAAAGACAAACGACGCCATCCGCAAGCTGTTCTGTTTCCCGTGCCAGTCTGTCCAGTTCCGGCCGGCTGTAAAAATCAATCAGGTTAAGGGGGGTGATGTAGCCAAAAACCGGGTCGTCCGTCACGAAGGGAGCCACCATCTGCCCGATTTCGGCCTCGCTTTTCAGGGCGGCCGCCACATCCACGGGGTGAAAGGACCCGATAGCTTTCTTAAGACCTTCGATGAGCGGCCGGATGTTTACGCCCGGGTAACATTCAACCACCAGCACTTTCCGGCCTGCCGTAGCTTCCAGCCCTTTTTTCAATTCGGGTACAATTTCTTCCCAGCCGGCGAAAGCTTCAAACCCCTTTACGGTTACTTCCGGAAACTTGTTAAAATTCGACGTGTTCAAATCAATGTGTTTTTATTCTTGAAAGAGCAAATACGTATGGTACCTAGTAGCCATCGTTCTGTTCCAGGTTCGGGTTCAGATCGACCTCGCGCTGGGGAATGGGAAACAGGTAATGCTTGGCCGTCGGGGTAACGCCGGGCTTTGCCGCCGGCACCTGCTCTTCCAGCTGGCCGGTGCGCGCCAGGTCAAACCAGCGCTGGCCTTCCGCGGCAAATTCCAGTCTCCGTTCCTCCAGGATCGCAGCGCGCATTTCTTCCTTGCTCAGGCCGACGTAATCCGGTACGGCATTCACATGCGTGGTACCGTTGAACCGCGCTCTTTTCCGGACCATGTTGATGTACTGATGGGCGATGTCCGCATTACCCAGTTCATTGTTGGCTTCCGCGTACATCAGCAATACATCGGCATAGCGGATCACCGGGAAGTCATTGGACGATTCATTGCCTTTGGGCTCGGCCACGCGGTCCCAGTACTTTTGAATATATGGCCGGATCGTAGTGGTTCCGTTGGGGCCGTTCACCTCGGTTACAAATGTTACGGCCCTTCTGCGGTCTTCCGCCTCATAGGCATTGTACAGGTCCTGCGTGGGGATCTGCCAGCCCTGTGCGTTCACCACGCCTTCCTCACTCAGCTGCGGGGGCAGCAGGCGCACCTGGAACTGGCCCGCTTCCCAGAAAATGATGGCACCGCCCGCATCGCCAAAGCCTACCGAAAAGATGGCTTCCTTACCGGCGCGGTTGGACAGCTTGAATACCTGGGCAAAATCTTCCCAGAGGGCATACTGGTTGGAGTCGATTACTTTTTTGGCGGTGGCGGCTGCATTGGTCCAGTCCTCAAGGGTCAGATACACTTTCGCGAGGATCGCATTGGCAGCTCCCTGGGTGGCCCGTCCGCGGCCGTTGCCGGCTGTATAGCTCAGCGGCAGTACGGCAGCCGCATCGGAGAGGTCGGCGATCACCTGGTCATATACGGCTTCCGGCGCGGCGGTAGCAGGTGCCAGTGGCGCGTCTTCCCCGGTGACCAGCGGAATCTCGCCGAACATACGCACGAGGTTGAAATACATCAGCCCGCGGAGGAACTTGGCTTCGCCGATCAGCCGGCTTTTCAGGGCGGCATTCATGCTGATGCCCGGGATCCGGCTGATGGCAATATTGGCAATGGTGATGGTCTTGTAATGCATGGCCCAGATCTCTTCCAGGGCGCTGTTCTGCGGCGTATGCGTAAAGGTGGCCAGCTGGTCAAACTGGGGAGCTGCCAGCTGGTTGTTCAGCAATTCATCGGAGGCCAGACCGGCCGTTACCCAGAACGTGCTGTGGTATACTCCGGCCGTTGAACCTGTGCTGGTGGAGTTCAGGTAGGCATATATGGAATTGACAGCGGAGATCGCATCCCCTTCCGTCTGGTAATAATTGGCAACGGTGACGCTGCTTCTCGGATTTTCTTCCAGGAACTTTTTACAGGAAGAAAGGCTGGCCGACGCCAGGAGCAGGAAGGCCAGGTATTTTATGGTGATCGTCTGTTTCATGGAACAAGCTTTTAGGAGATTAGAAAGAAGCACTGAGGCCGAACTGATAGATCTTGGCCTGCGGGTAACCGCCCAGGTCGATACCCACCAGCGTAGTGCTTTGCCCGAACGTATTAGCCTCCGGATCGAATCCCGTGTAATCGGTGCGGGTCCAGAGGTTGGTTCCGCTGACAAAAACGCGCAGGTAGCTCATATTGATCCGGGAGAAGAGGCGGGCCGGAAGGTTATAACCGAGGCTGATGTTTTTGAGCCGGATGTAGGAAGCGTCTTCCACGATGGCCGAGGAAAAGATCCCCTGGTCGAGGCTGCCGGCAGCCAGTGCCCGCGGATACCTGTTGCTTTTGTTCTCCGGAGTCCAGCGGTTGCGGCCGGCCTCACCCAGCACGTTGTTCTGCCCGTTGAAGTTCAGCAGGTCCAGGTTATTGAAGTTGGCCAGCTTGTTTCCCTGGGCACCCTGGAAGAAGAAGGACAGCTCGAGGTTGCGGAAAGAAAACGCATTGTTGAAGCCCCAGGTGAACTTAGGATTGGCGGTTCCGAGGATCGTGCGGTCGGCGGCATCGATCTTTCCGTCCTTATTCATATCCCGGTACTTACGGTCACCGGCACGGGCACGCGACGGAGGGTTGGGCGAGGTGGGCTCCTGCCCTACCAGCACGGGGCTGGTGGCCGCTTCCTGATCGGACTGGAAAATGCCGTCGAACTGGTACCCGTAAAACGTTCCGATGGATACACCTTCCCGCAGGAGGATGCCACCGTTCAGGATGATATCGGTTTCCGCATTCAGGTTGGTGATCTTGTTCCGGTTCACCGAGAAATTGAAGGCGGAGGTCCATTCGAGCTGACCCTTCAGGTTGATGGTCCGCAGCTCGAGGTCGACGCCATGGTTTTCGATGTTGCCGATGTTCAGCAGGGTGGTGCTGAAGCCGGTGCTTAAGGGTATCGGGCTGGAAAGCAGCAGGTCATTGGTTTTTTTCTTGTAGTAATCCGCGGTCAGGCTGATGCGGTTGCGGAACAGGGAAAGGTCGAAACCGGCGTCGAACTGCCGGGTGCTTTCCCAGCGCAGCCCCCGGTTCACGTAGGAAAGCGGCTCCATCCCGGTATATACTTCGCTGCCGCTGCCTGTATTGAAAGAACCCTCCCCGTAGGGGCCCACCAGGGCCAGGGACTGGTAGGGCGGAATGGCCTGGTTGCCCAGCACGCCGTAGCTGAAGCGGAGCTTCAGGTCGTTGATCGCGTCTATGCCGTCCATAAAGCTTTCGCGCGAAACCCGCCAGGCAAAGGCGCCGGAAGGGAAAAACCCGTATTTTTTCCCTTCCGCAAACTTGGAAGATCCGTCCACCCGTCCGGTAAGCGTAAACAGGTACTTATCGCTCAACGTATAGTTCACGCGTCCCAGGTAGGAGATCATGCTCCAGGAAGATTCGGCGTTGAAAGGCTTCTGGGGTTTTAAAGCCGTGGAAATATTGTGATAGCCGGTACGGTTATCCGGAAAGTCAAAAGCATAAACAAAGAGCTTGTTGTTGTTGAACCGCTGCATCGTAAAGCCACCGACCGCGTTGATCGCATGCCTGCCGAAGGTGTTGCTGTAGTTCAGCGTGTTCTCATTCAGCCAGGTCAGGCCGTTGGTAGTGCCCAGGGTGGCTTCGCCGTTACTGGCCTCGGTCCGCTTCAGGAAGTTCGGTCCGAAGCTGCCCTCCTCGTTGGAGAAGCCGTCGATGCCGAAGTTGGTGCGGAACTCCAGCCCCTTCATCAGCCGGTAGTTCAGGAAGACATTGCCCAGTATCCGGGACAGAATGGTGGTGGAGGTGAATTCATTGGCTTCCGCATACGGATTGCCCAGGATCTTGCCCCGGTCGTTCTGAAAGGTATAGCCTCCGTTCACCGTGGAATCAAATACCGGCAGTACGGGGTTGAACAGAATGGCCGAAGATACCACGCCCGGCACGATCGTTCCGGCATTGGTGAGCACCCCCTGGGTATTGATGCGGGAGTAGGACAGGGTATTGCCGATGGTCAGGCGGTCGGTCATTTTCCGCTCCAGGTTGGCGCGGAAAGAGTAACGTTTGAAATCAGAGCCCAGCACGATCCCTTCCTGGTCGAAATAAGAACCGGAAAGGGCGTAGCGGGTCCGGTCATCGCCGCCGGAGAACGAAAGCTGGTAGTTGGTCATGGGCGCCTTCCGGAAGATCTCGTTCTGCCAGTCGGTACCGGCACCCAGGTTCTTCGGGTTTACGTAAACGGGCGTCTGGCCCGCATTGAGCTTTGCATCATTCACCAGGTGGGCAAATTCAGCCGCATTCAGGAGGTCCAGCTTGTTGGCCACCTGCTGCTGTCCGTAATAGGCTTCCAGCGTCAGCGTTCCTTTGCCGGCGCGGCCTCTTTTGGTGGTAATGAGCACGACCCCGTTGGCGCCCCGGGAGCCATAGATGGCAGTGGCCGAAGCGTCCTTCAGAATCTCGATGGATTCGATATCGCTGGGGTTGATCGAGGCCAGGGGACTCAGGCGCGGGCCCCGGGTGCCGCCGACGCTGATATCCCCGCCATCGCTGTTTACCAGCATCCCGTCTATGACGTAGAGCGGTTCATTCCCGGCATTGATCGAGCTGGTACCGCGGATGCGGATGGAGGTTTCCGCCCCGGGCTTACCGGTTACCTGCGTTACCTGCACCCCTGCGGCCCGTCCCTGCAGGGCCTGATCGAGGCTGGTGGCGGGTACGGCATTCAGCTCCTCGGCGCGGATGGAAACCACCGATCCGGTCAGGTCCCTTTTCCGGGCGGTACCATAGCCTACGACCACTACCTGGTTCAGTTCACCGGGATCTTCCGTCAGGCGGATCTGGTGTTCCGCCCGGTTGTCTACCGGGATCTCCCGGGAGATGTACCCTACAAAGGATACGACCAGCACCGAGCTGCCGGAAGGCACCGTGATCCGGAAGGCTCCGCGGGCATCGGTGATCACCGGCGGCGTGCCTCCTTTTATGGCAACGGTTGCGCCGGCCAGCGGCTCCCCGGTGGCGGACTGAACGATACCTGTAATTTCCCTTGGATTGTTTTGTGCCTGTGCTCCTGCGGATAATAGAGTGCACAGCAAAGCAGTAAGCATTGTGGATAGCAAGCGCTTCATCATGTAGTAATTAAGATGAGTTAATCGTTAGCGGTCTGCAGGACTATATGACCATATGTTCACATGTCCATACATATAAATAGAGAAAAATCTTCCTTCCTGCCTTTTTCTGAAAATCGTTTTATCCTCTTTCGATGTCGATTGTATACGTGAACCGGTCGGCGCGGTAATAACCCATGTTGTACTCTATTGGCCGGTCACCCGCATCGCAGACCACCCGTTTCCGGAACAGGATCGGGTCTCCTGGCTTCACTTCCAGCAGTTTGCTCAGCCGGGCATCTGCCAGGATCGCGCTGATGCCTTCTTTGGATACAGTGGCCACAATATGGTGATCCCGTTCCAGCGTCTCATACAGGGGCTTCGAAAAATCATCGTCGGCTGTGAGTTCCGTGCGGGGATGGAAATAAGAAATGAAATAGACTACCGGCCCTGATTCAGGACCCTTCAGCCG
>JAESGR010000801.1_pt1 | contig 14848 bp, 11 predicted proteins | sample 9269771 | NCBI WGS metagenome assembly JAESGR01 (sample SAMN15739572, study PRJNA653492) | algae metagenome | isolation source: Chroococcus sp. CMT-3BRIN-NPC107 and co-occurring heterotrophs from well... | place: USA: Clark Mountains Wilderness, California | collected 2010-04-18
GTTTCAAAGGAAATACCGTAGGCTTGTTGTTCGGTGGGAAAGAATTTCTGCCTGTTTCAATGCTTTTATTTCCCTTGCAACAATTCACATTTGGATTAACAGAATTTTATTACTGGGATAGGTTCATGATCCCACTCTCCACCTGATCGAACTTTCCGAGCCCATTCTGCTAATGCCGCTGCTTTTGCCAGACGTGCCTGAGGTGATAAATAAGATAAATGACCCACTTTGTTGAGCACTCGTATGCTATCCACTTCGTTGATATTAGTAACCATTTCCATGTGCATGTACGAAAGGGTTCTGTCAAAACGCTGATGTCTAGCGAGAGCATCAGCACCATCCGGATCAGGAGCCAGAGGGACAGGGAGAGCAGTGCCCAAACGAGGAACCTCGTGGGAAAGGTTGTCTAGTAATCCTCTCGCTTCTGATAAACGCTCATTGGCTGCCTGGAGACGGTTTTTGGCTTGATCAACACGAGCCATTAGATTCACAATTTAGACCTCTTTAACGTAGGGAATTTAGCAATGGCAGGGTAGTCGGTTTATTAACTAACAGCAATATGAGTAAATAATAGGTTTCCTCACCTGTTTGCATCAAAAATTTTTGGCAACAAAACCTCTAAACCTTGTCTAGAGATTCTTTAACTTTTGACAGTAAATCTGTAGCTGTCTCAGTACCAATCTTTGTTTGATTGGAACCATCTACTAGGGCAGCACTAGCATCAATCATGCTGGAACTAGCTGTATCAACTACATTGCTCACTATGCCCATTACTTCCTCAACTTTTTGACTTGTATTTAAAAGCTCCTCAAAGATGTTGTTTTGAGCCTCACTAACTTGGTCAATTGTGTCTTGCGCCGATCGCTCTGTGACATCTTCTACCACTTGCAACTTCTCTGTAAGTTTTGCTACTACTTCCTCAAGCTGCTCGGCAAAATCAGTTACTCTTGTCGCAATTTCTGGTAGGCATTGCTCAAAAATATATGTTTGCAAAACTTCCGATCGTTCTTCTATAGTTGTCTGGTAGCTCTCTAGTTCGCTATCTACTCCTTGTAAATAGTCCTCGGTTTGAGAAACTGTTTGTTCTGTTTCTGACCCGATTTCTTTGTCTTGCAGAGCGTTTAGGTCATCCTCAGCCGCTTTCAAGCTTTCTTCTAGTTCCGGTGTTACTGCCTCGATACCTTCATCTAAGGCCGCGATCGCACTCTTGGTTTCCTCTACATCTTGTGTAAACTCATCTCCCAAAGCTTCAACCCTACTTTTAAGTTGCGCGAGTACCTGACTAACTGACTCCGTGTCTGTAGATAGTTCGCTTTTTGCATTTACAGTTTTTTCGAGTAGAGACTGAGCGCGATCGCTCAATTGCGTCCAAGCCGCCTCAACTTGTTCTCGAACTCTCGATACCTGTGCTTGTGATTCTTGCAAGCTCGTTTGAGCTTGTTCAGCTTCTCCAAGTAGTGCTGTCAATTTGGCTGTTGTCTCTGTTGCTGCGGCTTGAAGATCGGACATTGCTTTCTCCTTCGATTCTCGTTCATTCAGTTTGCGAATCTATAACATCACTAGAAGCTCAACTCTGAACTAAATTCATCATGTCTACGGATCAGTTCTCAAAAGCAGCCCTATATGCTCGCTCTGCGAACTCGAATGCTGCATTAGTTTCAGAGGTTGCGACCGCTCCGCTTACTCCCGCCCCTCTGCCAATGTCGCTTGTCGAAAGCCGGTGAGTTTCGTGCAGAAGCGTCTGCACAAGCTCTGCCTCCGATTGGAATGCTTCGGGCCCAAGGAAAAATCCATTTTCACCAAAAGCAGTCATTCCAGAACTTGGAAGATTTGGTTCATACTGTATCATGCGTCCCCCAATGCGAACTTCAACACTCTCTCCAGCAGCGTGTGCTGCACGAAGTTGCGCCATCTCTTCAACCTGCAGCATTGACCGCGCTTCAGTGATGACAGCGTTCTCTATGTCGGAGAATCCGGGAACCTTAGTAGCAGCCTGGCCTGCCTCCCTAGCAGTAGCCTCGCCCGCCTCCCTGGCGGCATCTGCAGCTTCGTCTGCCCCCCTAAGGGCATCTACTCCTTTAGCTCCGAGCTTAGCTGCAACTGCAGCCTCACCAACAAATGGAATCATACCGGCGGCTGATAGACCAGCATTTACCCAGTCTCCTTCTGTTGCGTACCAAACGCCATTAAGCGCATCAGCAGGAGCGCCTAAAACTGGAACAAGACCGGCTACATCTAAAACGGTGTGACCAATATCGCTCAAATTATCTTTTAGTTTGCCAAAGAACCCTTTTTCTTCGGGTTCCTTGGGAGCCTCTTGCTTAGGCAAGCCCAAAAGTTCTCTAGCTTCTGATAATTGCTCATTGGCTGCCTGGAGCGTGCTTCTAGCTCGATCGACTTGAGCCATCAGACTCATGATTCAAATCTCCTTAAAGTAGTGAATGTTGCAATGGTAAGATAGTCAGTTTATCCTGCTCTACTGATAGCGATTTTAGAGATTGAAGCTAAAAAACTTAGTTGAGCGTTTCTTCCACGTCCTCAAGAATCGGCAATATCTTCTCGATATGCCCAACCACTTCAGCAATCTGGTCTATAACCTCAGCAAACCTCTGATTCATTTGTTCGCCATTGTTTATCCCCGACTCGCCTAAAGCTGATAAAGCCCCAGCCAACTGCCCTGCTTCACTACCTATCTCACCCAAAGCCTCTGTGAAGTTTTGATTCATTGCTGTAATTGCCTCTCTAGGGGCTGCGTTCAAAGCATCATCTAAGGCAACTAACTGGTTGCTACTCTCATCCATTAGCCTGCCAAAATCAGCCATTAGAGTTTCTAGCCTTTGACTTATATCCTGCCCAAGGGTGTCAAAACTTCCAAGTAGATCGGTCTGGCGATCGCTAAAACTGTTTTTAGCTGTATCAACCGTTCCTCGCAACGCTTCAATATTACTGTTAGCACTATCCTCCCAAGTATCAACCTCCGACTCAAATTCTTGAGCTTGCTGAGACAGTTTGTTAAAACTTGCCTGGGTAGTCTCGGAATCTTCATTAACCTCAGAAAGAATTTCTTCCTTGCGACTTTCCAATTCAGCTAATTGACTCTTAATCTGCTCTAACTCGTCTTCAGTCTGACTTTGGAGTTGCCCCGCTTTTTCCTGAAGAAAGCTCAAGCCTTCCCTAGCAGTTGCTATTTCGCTCTCCAGGTTTTGCTCGGCTGCTTGCAGTTCGCTGTTGAGAGATTCAAAGCTACCTAGAGCCTCTTGGCTAGAAGCGCTGAGGGTTGAGGCTAGATTCATAGCAAACTGCATAATTTGACTGACTTCATCTAAGGCGCGATCGCTCTCTTGGGAAAGCACCTGTGCTCGCTGCTCGCATTGTTCAAGTAGCTCGTTAATATCTTCTGCCATAGCTCTTAGTTAGAAGTAAGGTAATAATGTGCGATCGCTGCTTTTAGCCCAAGACATCTTGAACCATATCTAGAACTGGTCTAATGTCATCAATAATGGCGACAACTTCGTCAACTCGATCTACAATACCGAGGAGTTTCTCATCCAACATTTCACTCGACCCTTCTCCAGCATCACGTAAAGTAGATGTAGATGTAGTCACTTGGTCGGCTGAATCTGAAAGCTCGTTTACCGCTTCTTCTATAAACTTCTGGCTAACCGCCGCTAGGATATCGCTCGAACTTGTATCCAAGGCACTTTGCACCGTTGCCAGCTTATTATTGCCCTCCTCCTCTACCCTAGAAAAATCGTTAGTTAAAGATTCCAATCTATTCTTAAAATCTTCCTCAAAGGCAACAAAGTGTTCCATTAGAGTTGTCTTGCGCTCGTTGAAGCTACTTGTAGCTCCATCCATCGCTGCTTGAAACTCCTCTAAGTTGCTTTGGGAAGTCTTTAAATGATTGTCAGTCTCAGACTCAAGCTCCTGAGCTTGCTGAGACAATTTATCAAAACTCGCCTTTGCAGTCTCAGAATCTTCATTAACTTCTGTTAATACTTCTTCCTTGCGACTCTTGATTTCAGCCAATTGGCTTTTAATCTCACCAACCTTTTCCTCGGTTTGACTTTGCAAGTGGCTAGACTTCTCCTGAAGACCGCTTAACCCTTCTTTGGCACTAGATAGTTCGCTTTCCAAGTTTTGCTCGGCTGCTTCTAGTTTGCTGCTGAGTGCCTCAAAGTTAGCTTGAGCCTCATCGCTGGCGGTACGGAGATTTGCGGCTAGTGTTGTTACAAACTGCACGATCTGGTTAACTTCATTAGCAGCGCGCTCGCTTTCTTGAGAAAGCACTTGCGATCGCTGTTCGCATTGGTCAAGTAGCTCGTTAATATCTTGTGGCATAATTACTGAAATTTACCCCTTGAGACGAAAATACAGGCTCAAAACCAGAACCTCGAAAGAGCTACCTGGTGTTACTGAACTTGTACATTAGGCTTATCGGACTATTTTTAGTTACTTATGCAGTTCGCAAGTATCCATCTCAAAAAAATCCGACAACTAGCACGCCTAGCTAATATATAGAATTATATAAATACGTTGATATCTCAAAGTAGTTCTTTGATGCTAAATGAAAACTTTTTAATAAACTGCATAACGACTTATTTGGCAATCGAAGAGTTTGATGTAATGCTGAAAATATTGATTTATGACTACAATCCTTGAGTAAGTCGCGTCGGCTCTTAACAATTAAAACGATCTATTGACTGCCAGCTAGGCGTTACGAGGGGAGGAAAAACCAGCATGAATGAGCCTAGAAACATTATTAGCGAGTTTTCTACATTTTGTATTCTCGAAGACCGCAATGATTATAAAATTCCCGTTCTAAAATCCGATCGCGAGTTAGAGCGCACGATGAGCAGTCTAGTTAATGAAACTGCTTCAAAAGTAAATAAAGATACTTGGGCAAGATACTTTCTAATAGTTGCTAGGCAAAACGACCTCCAGCTTACAGATTCTCTAAGTATTTCCGCTTCATCTAACTGTAAATTATCACACATTATCAAACGTCTAATTGAGTTAGCGCCAGAACCAAATCAAGATATTCAGGTAGTTTATGTAGAGATTATTGCCCAAAAAAGCGATCGCAAAGTCGCTAATTATCTAGAAAACCCAATTCCCGTTGCTGAAAAACTTTTATCGGCTCACATCCAAAAAGTTTGCTGGTATGCTGCCAAAGATTTCTACGAAAAGCGAATACAGTTTTCAAGCCTCCGCTATCAATATCCTCTAGAAGAATGTTTGCAGATTGCTAGTTTAAGAGCTAGTGAACCAGTTAAATTACTCAAAAACTTTGATTTTAAGTATCGGCGGATTGCGATAAAAAGTTATGCCGAGAAACGTCTTTGGGGCATTATTTCTGACAAGATTCGAGCGCAAAATGTAGAGGCAAAAACAAAAAGTTTATCTAACGATGGTTTATTGAGAACTTTAGCAAAAACAGAATTGATAGAAGCCCTTAAAGTAACAAACAATTATGTCTTAGAAATCAATTCTTACTGCCTAGCTTTGCAATGTTACAAAGAAATATATCAGCCAAAACAAATTGATCGCAATCAACTTGCTCCACCTAATAGAGAGCAATTACAACAAATTACAGATCGCTACAATCAACGGCGGCTAGAATTCAAAATTTTAACATCAGCTAATTTAGAAGATATTACATTGTTCTTAAAAACCTGCATTCAGGTTGTGAGGACTTACCGAAGCTCCGATTCTTTTATTGAACGAGTTCAGGAAGATTCAAATAATTCAACAACCGATCCATTAAATAAACTGATGGAAACTGAAGATGTATTGAGCTGGAATGAGGAAATTAATCAACTTAGATATATTATTGCAAAAACCTTTGTAGAGCTACCAGAGGTTGCTCAACAAACGCTAAAACTTTGTTTTGGCTTAGAATTAACCCAAACTGATATTTTGCTTGTAATTGGGCAAATGCTTGGTTTGCAAAAACAATACGAAGTTTCTCGCAAGATAAAGCAATACAAAAAGCCTTTACTGAAAGCTATAATTCAAGAACTGAGCGAAAAATTTCCAAAATTGTTTCAATCTACAAATAAGCTCGACCGAATTATTAGTCAAAGCCAAGACTTAATAGACGAGTGCCTAAAACAGCACTGCAAAAACTTTTTTTATTCTCCTTTAGAAAATCAATTACAACTGTTCGATCGCCAAGAAAAGTTGTTATTACGCCTGCACTACCATCAGCAGTTACCCGAACAACAAATAGCCGAGCAGCTACAAATTTCAATAGATGAAGCGAGTAATAAACTTACTGCTCTCCAGCAATTATTACAAGCAATCTTTAAGCAATGGATTGAAACTAATTTGGACATTGCTCTTAATTTATGCAGTTCCGCAGAACAAAAGCTAGTTAGCTTTGTAAAAGCATGGTTACAAGATCGTGCAACATTAGAGGTGTGAAGGAGGTAGAAGTGATGTTGAGTTTTGACGAGTTAACGGTTATCGATTCTAACCAAGTATGGCTGGAGTTTTCACTAGAAGACCAAATAGAGGCATGGCAACAGGCTCAAAATCAAGTTTATTCTAACGACGCTGCTTGTTGGAATGCCTATCAAAATTATCTCTGTATCAATGCTTTTCAGCGTTGGTTGGAAGCAGAAACGGATTTACCCGATAAACCCAAAGTATGGCCTCAGCCAAGCGATCTACCTAGTTTCTGGGAAGTAGTTAATGGCACAGTCATTACTTTAGGTGAGACAAGATTGGCACTGTTTCCTAGCGAAGAACTCGCTTTTGAAGAACTACGTGTACCGAGGGAATGGGTTGATATTCCTGACTGGGCTGCTCGCTATTATCTAGCTGTGCAGTTAAATTTAGAAGATCGTTGGTTAAAAGTATTAGGATACGCTACTCACGAGCAGCTTCAAAACGAGGGGAAGTACGATCCAATGGATCGCACTATCTGTCTAGATCGAGAAAGTTTAATTGAGGATCTCAACGTGATGTTGATAACCCAGGAATTATCCACAAGTTTTAGCCTAGTAGTTAAACCTGTGCCAAGTTTATCTAACCAAAAAGCAGAAGCATTACTAAATCGATTAAGCCAGCCATCTTGCTATTCTCCCCGACTAGATATTCCCTTTGAGCAGTGGGCGGGACTGGTAGCCAATTCTACCTGGAGACAACAACTTTATCACAGGCGATCGCCCCGCGTCATCACCTCGCCCAAAACACTTGTGAACCTAAGCCAATGGGTTCAAGGTATTTTTGAAGCCGGATGGCAGGTTGTTGAAGAATTAGTTGTTCCTAAAGTTCTCGTTCCAGTTGCTAAAAGTGCTAATTTAGTCGAACGAGCCAAGCAAATCAACCTGGGAGAACACGCCTTTGCTTTAATTGTGACTCGTACCCCAGAGAATGACCAAGAAATTAGCATCCTCCTACAGGTAGAACCAACAAATGGTCAAACCACCCTACCTCAAAATCTCCAACTCAGTGCATTTGATAAATCTGAAATCATCTATCGAGAAGTTCGAGCGCAAACTAATAATTCTTCTATTGAACTGCCGCGCTTAGTCGGTTTCCCCGGAGAACAGTTTAGTGTCAAACTGGCTCTTGGAGAACTCAGTATTATAGAAGATTTTGCGATTTAGAATAGAAGATTTTGCGATTTAGATAAGTCAGTAGCAATAAGTTTGTGAATACAGAAAAGCCAGTAATTCTAAAATAAAGTTTTTTAATAACAAAACTATAAAGCGGGCGATGGTACATAGCGATCGCCTTATCTTCCACTAAAGTTGTTTTTTAGGAGGGAACTAATTACACGTGCGAGCGTGGACTAAAACTTTAACTTAAAATACATGAAACAATTAGTTATACGAGCTTAAAAGAATAATTTTAATAGAACTTAATAACTTACTTTTAGTTCCAGTATAAACTCATACAATCTAGTCTAAAAAACGATAGTGTATGCTTAAAAAAAACACTAAACATTGATTTTTGAAGCATAATAAGTAACAACTCGCACTTAGAACGCTTAATTGTTTTACCTTATATTTATCACAACACAGCAGTGAGACAAAAACTTTAAGGCTTTGTATTAAACTAGATTTGACGCTTCGTATTAGACTAGAATAGCTAGGTTTATATCTTCAAAAAAGTTATAAGTAGTTTTAGTAAAAAACCGTTTAAGCCTTAAGACACTTAGTCTGCACAGGTGTAAAATCATGAGATTTATCGATGATCCTCTTAATGTTTTAAAAAGCGGTAGAGCCAAGCTTTGGATGCTGCTGGTAGGTGTGAATCAATATCACGATAAAAAGTTAGCTCCCTTGAGCTTCGCAGTCTCAGACTGTGAAGGCTTGGCAGAAGCACTGAAAGAAGCGACTCAAAGCTTCCCTAACCAAGAAGTAATAATTCATTGCCCCTCGGTGACCCAAACCTCGGCACTAGATGCCATTCGGGCTAGTCTCCACCGGATTGTTAATGAAGCTAACTCTCAAGATACTATTTTGTTCTATTTTTCCGGGCATGGAATAATCGAACCATTCACTAAGCAACCGTTTTTGTGTCTCGCTCAAACTCAGATAGACAATTTGCAGAACACAGGCTTGGGCTTACAGGAACTACTACAGCAGTTGAAGCTTTGTGGTGACAAGCAGTTGGTGTTGTTGGATGCCTGTCATAGCGGCAGTATAGCTCACCTATGGGGTGAAGCAAGAGGTGAAACAGCACAGACTCAACTAAACCCCACTCATGAATTGGCAGAAGTTTTACAGCAATGTGCCGCTCAAAGTAAAAGCTTTTGCGCCTTACTGTCTTGCGATGAAGGACAAAGGTCATGGGAATTTCCAGACTTAAAGCATGGGGTCTTTACTTACTACTTAATGCAGGGATTGCAGGGTAAAGCAACAGATGCAAAAGGAATAATTGAAGCCAATGGTCTGTATAAATATGTTTACAACCAGACTCAGCAGTATGTTGATTCAAGAATGCGGAAACTATGTCTACCTGATTCGCATAATTATAAACAGACTCCTAGAGTAATCATGTCCATGACTGGGGATCTTGTTCTAGGATTGAATCCAGAAGCTATCGATTTAATTGACGATTACGAAAATAACTTATTGGAATACAGGGGAAAGTTCAACAAAGCAATTCAGAAGGAATATCCACTTAACCAGAACACTCGCCAACAGTTGCAAAGATTGCAGCAAAAGTTGGGACTTAGGGACGAAGATGTTATCTCAAATGAAGCGCGTATTGTTGCAGTTTACGAACCAAAATTGCAACAGTACAAGCAGGAAATTAATCAAATCATTTATCAACAGTATCCCTTCAGTCAAGAGACTCGCCAACATATACAGCATTTACAGGAAAACTTAGGACTGAAAAATGAAATAGTTAAAGTAATTGAAACCCAAGTCCTTCAAGTATACGAGCAAAAACTAAAGCAGTACGAGCAAGCATTTACTGTAGCTACTCATCATCAATATCCTCTTAATAATGAGGAGCGCTTGCAGTTACAAAAATTGCAGAAAAATTTAGAACTTAGAGAAGAAGTTGTCAAAGCAATTGAAGTACAAGTTATTCAGTTCCACGAGCAGAAACTACAGCAGTACGAGCAAGCATTAACTGTAGCTATTCATCAGCATTATCCCCTCAACGATCTGGCTAATAAACAGTTACAAGAATTGCAGCAAAAGTTAGAGCTTAAAGATAGAATTACAGAATTTATTGGCAACCAGGTTACTCAAAGATACGAGCAGAAATTACAGCAATATGAAGAAGCGTTAATTAAAGCGGTTCAACACGAGTATCCGCTTAGTAATGACAAACGCGAATTTATAGAAAATTTGTGGCAAGTTCTCAGTCTGAGTGAAAATTATGCAATTCAAGTATACGAGCAAAAATTACAGCAATGCGAACAAGCATTAACTATAGCTATTCATCAGCACTATCCCCTTAATAAAGCTGATAACCAATTACAATTGCAGCAAAAATTAGAACTTAGAAAAGAAATAATCGACCTAATTACAACCCAAGTAATTCAAGCATACGAAGCTAAATTAAAACAATACGAACAAGCACTTACTGTAACTATTTATCAACAGTATCCGCTTAATAATGACGCTTATAAACAATTAAAACATTTGCAGCAAAGTTTAAACCTTAGAAATGAAGTTATCAACGTAATTACAGCACAAGTTACTCAAGTATACGAATCTAAATTACAGCAATATGAGGAAGCTTTTACGAGAAATATTTATCAGCAGTATCCCCTCAGTGATGAGGATTGCCAACAGTTGCAACGGTTGCAGCAAAGCTTAGGACTTAGGAATGAAATCGCTAAATTAATTTCAGAACAGGTTACTCAAGTATATGAGCAAAAATTAAAACAATATGAAGAAGCCTTTACTAGAGCCATCCATCAGCAATATTTCCCTCAATAACGAAGACCGTTTACAGTTACAACAGTTGCAGCAAAGTTTAGGACTTAAAGACAAAGCTATCAATATAATTGAGGCACAAGTCACTACTGCCTATAAGCAAAAAATACAGCAATATGAAAAAGCTTTTACGAGAAATATTTATCAGCAGTATCCCCTTAGTGATAAAAATCGCCAGCAGTTGCAACAGTTGCAGGAAAGCTTAGAGATTAGCGACGAAGTTAAAAATAAAATTGTAGCAAAAGTAACTGAAGCCTACGAGCAGAAATTAAAGCAGTATGAAGAAAAATTTACTCAAGCTATTTATCAGCAGTACCCACTTAGCAAAGAAAGTTGTGATTTGCTGCAACAGTTGCAGCAAAAACTTGGGTTAAGTACTGAAAGTGTGGTTGCAATTGAGACACGCCATATCGCACCAATACAGGCAGAGCGTCAGCAAAAGTTACAGCAGTATGAAGAGGCTTTCGCCAGAGCTATCCAACGGCAACCGCTAAGTAATGACGATCGCGAAGTTTTAGAACCACTGAGCGATAACGATCGCGAAGTTTTAGAAAATTATCGGCAAGTTCTTAATCTCAGTCAGGAAATTACCCAATCAATAGAGGAGCGGGTTAATCAAGCCTACGCACAAAAATTGCAGCAGTATGAGGAGGCATTTTGCACAGCCATCAATCGGCAGTACCCCCTCAGTAATGAGGAACTCCAACCATTACAGCTTTTGCAGCAAACTTTAGAACTAAGGAACGAAATTGTCAAATCTATTGCCGCAAAGGTGATTCAAGCCTACGAGCAAAAATTACAGCAGTATGAAAAAGCACTTATTTGGGCTAGTCAAAGGCAGTATCCATTCAGCGATGAGGATCGCGCATTTCTGGAATATCGTCGGCAACAACTCAATATCTCTAATAACATTGCTGACTCAATTGCGGTCAAAATTACTGAAATTTACAACCAAACACCGCTAGAGCCAAACCAACTTATTGCTGAAAGCCGCGAACAGCCGAGTAATTCTAATAATATCTTTTGCCCATCCCTGCTAACTGAAAGCTGCGAACAGCCGAGCGTTTCTAATAATGTCCCTTGCCCACTGCTGCTAACTGAGCCGGAAGGTAATAAGCAGAAAGACTTACGGCTACTGAGACTTGGAGCAATTGTTGCTGCTGTTTTAAGTGTAAGTGCGATCGCTTATTATGCTTGCATTGAGCAACCCTCTAAGGCAAACCTGTGGCAGGCTACAAGTTTAACAGCCAGAAAAAAATACAAAGAGTGTGCCGAGCGAGCAAAAGTAGTTCCGCAGATATCACTTGCCTATGCTGATGCTCAATCTATACTAAATAAGTGTCAGCGCCTTGCCCAAGATGAGCAGTGGTTAACCCAAGCCCAAGATTTGGCAAAACAGAATAATTTTAAAGATGCGATCGCGTTGGCCAACAAAATTCCGGCAAGTCAAAACTTTCGCTCCTCCGCAGCGCCTTTAATCGATCGGTGGTCTAATATCCTTCTCAAACAAGCGGAGGCACGATACAAAGAAGCCCATGACTTCCAAGAGCTGAAGAATGCCATTGATATAACTACAGCTATCCCTAAAACTAGCTCTGTAGCTAAAAATGCTGAAGAAATGAGACAGAAGTGGCAAACTGAGTGGCACAAAAATGAAACGCATTTGAAAGAAGCTGAGAAAGCATCCATGAAAGGAAATTGGCGGGAAGCAATAGCGCGCGTCAATCAGATTAGAATTCTTGGACAGGAGGTAAAACAAGATAATTTGTACTGGCAAAATAACCTCAAGCCAATTATTGAAGGAGCAGAAAAGCGTGTAGCAGCAAGTCCTAATTCTGCCAAACCAAAACCTAATTTACGCCCACTTCGCTATCAACAACCAAAACGAACAGTTCGCTATCAACAACCAAAACGAACAGTTCGCTATCAACAACCAAAACGAACGGTTCGCTATCAACAACCAAAACGAACGGTTCGCTATCAAACGCCAAAATCAACGGTTCGCTATCAAACGCCAAAATCAACGGTTCGCTATCAAACGCCAAAATCAACGGTTCGCTATCAAACGCCCAAACGAACAGGTTGGGATAGAAAAACACTGTAAAGCTATTGCTTTTGTTTAGACTAATAATATTTTTAGCTTCTAGTTTGACTAAGGAGCTTATTCTCGCGATCGCCAAATTTTGATAGTTCTGTCGCCACTAACGCTGGCAAAAGTTTTACCATCTGAGCTAAAGTCAACAGATAAAATTCGCTGCGAATTTTCTGCAAAGTCCCGAATTATTTCCCCAGTTTGCAAGTTCCACAACTTGACAGTTTTATCCCAACTACCACTGATGAGAGTCTGACCATTGGGGCTGAAGGCAATTGAGGTAACATCATCTGAATGTCCTTTTAACGTGCGTAATTTTTTCCCCTTTTGCAAAGACCAAAGCTCAATCGTATTATCCCCACTGCCACTTGCAAGAGTTTTGCCATCAGGACTAAAAGCAACGGAGAAAACTGGATGTGTATTCTTCCCAAGTGTGCGGAGCAATTTACCAGTTTGCAAATCCCATAACTCAACAGTTCTACCTAAACCCCCACTAGCAAGGATCTGACCGTCAGGACTAAAAGCTAATGAAGTAATTGATTGCTTTTCTACTATTTCGCGCCGCAACTCACCAGTGCTTACGTCCCACAATTTAATAGTAGTATTGTCTCCCCGGCAACTAGCAAGAGTTTGACTATCAGGACTAAACTTTACAAACGTAATAACGCGGTCTGATTGTTTGCGAATTAGTTTACCTGGACTTAAGGTTTTGCTCAACTTACCATTCTGCCAATCCCAAAGATTGATAGCTGCATCTAGAGTACCACTTGCAAGCAACTTACCATCGGGACTGAAGGCAACAGAATAAATTTGCTCTGCGTTTTTTGGCAGAGTGCGTTCAATAGTTTCAGCTTTTAAATTCCAAATTTTGATGGTTTTATCTGCGCTACCACTTGCAAGGAAATTGCCATCGGGATTGAAGGCGATGGAACGAACCGCAAGTGAATGCCCACCTTCCTTACTACCAATGGTATATAAATCTATAGTTCCTGGTTGCCAAGATGGAGTTAGGACGCTCCCAGCGCTGTTAGGTTGGGACTGCTTGGGAAGAATTTGAGAAAATAATTGGTTTACTTTGGTTCGATAAGTAACTTTAGTCTGAGCTAAGGCTTGGTATCCAAAAGAAAAAGTTGAAAAATTAGATAAGAGTAGCGTTGAAATACCTATTAGAGAAGCGATCGAGGTAATGAAAATACTTTTTTTAAGAGCCATAGCTGTACCAAGTTGATAACTCATCTGTATCGGACTTAAAAAAAAGAAATAACTAGCTGCAATTATCTTAACTACAGAATAGCTAAGTAATTTAGTTTGGGAACAAATTTAGGAACAAGCACCTTACTCGGTTGAGACATCACCCCTCTGCCCCCCTCCGCCCAAAGTTCACAGCACAGCTAATAGAACGATCTCCCCACTATTAACTTCAAAACACCGTCTCACGGGTCACGACAAGTAACGGAACCAAAAATAGTAATAAGAAGCCCTTTAACCCATTTTTGCTATGTATATACATAGTCTTGTCATGTATATACATAGTCTTGTCATGTATATACATAGTCAATCATCTAAAAACTTAGCTTTAAACACTTGAAGGTTTAAAATTAAAACGCATACCTAGCATGGATTCCAGGCTTATTCCGATTTCCTGTTCCAATGATTGTCGCTACCCCTTATTTAAGCAATTGAGCTATGAACCTAACAAAGTTATTTCAACCAAATACTTAGGAAGCATTGATGTCCCAGCTTCATCTAAGTTGGTGGCGATTAAAGCGCTCAAGGGTAGCGGTAAGACGGAGGCTATTTCTCAACTATGTCAGGAAGCTTGCGTGAAGCAGCAGCCCGTAATTGTATTGACTTACAGGGAGCAATTAGGTCGAGAACTGGCGCGGCGGTTTCAGTTGCCCTATAAAACTGAAGTCAACCAGACCCCAGAGGGGAAGCTTTATGGTTTCTCTCTGTGTGTTGACTCGTGCCATCCCCAAAGCGAAGCTAAATTCCAGGGCAAGAACTGGGAGGATGCCTTAATCATTATTGATGAATGCGAGTCCGTATTCTGGCACGCGCTCAATAGCTCTACCTGTGTCAGAAACCGCGTATCTATCCTGTCTGAGCTTAAGGACTTATTTACTAGGGCGCTCAATCCTGATTCTTTAGGTCGGGTTGTCCTGGCGGATGCGGACTTAGGCGATTTAAGCATTGATTTTGTTAAGGACATAGCAGGCAATACGGTTCGGTTAAGCTCTAAGCAGTATTGAGTACAGAAAAAGTGAGTGTTTTAAATTTGACTCCTGCTCCCTTGTGTACAGGCTTCTTTGAGAGAAATTTAGCTCTAGTTTTTTTAACGACT